>Ga0051981_10001647_pt1 | contig 11001 bp, 8 predicted proteins | sample CryGey13umfilter_3_FD_59644 | JGI IMG/M metagenome (GOLD analysis project Ga0051981, IMG submission 59644) | Groundwater microbial communities from aquifer in Utah, USA - Crystal Geyser 4/10/14 3 um filter | ecosystem: Environmental > Aquatic > Deep subsurface > Groundwater | place: USA: Utah... | reverse complement strand
TTTTTTTTTTTTTTTTTTTTCGTTTATTTCGTTTTTCGTTCACCCACAGTGTCAAATTCAATTCGGATGACACGGCACATGTTGCCCTGGCGTATGAGGCCGCCTCGTGGACTTCGGAGTACGCCTTCCCTCTCATGTTGATGCAGGTCATGTTGGGATCGTACGACCGCACCCAGGGTCTCGGACGCAACCACGCGTCGCGTCTCTGTCAAGAAGTGGCCGAACACGAATTGGCATACACGCTCAATACGTTCAACACGTGTTACAAGGACACGGGCCTCTTCGGGATCTACCTGGAATGCCCCGACTTCAAATTGGATCAGTGCATGTGGCATGTCATGAATAATTTGGTCCGTCTGTGCCACGTTCCCTCGGACGAGGAAGTCGAACGCGCCAAGTTGAACCTCAAGGCCGTCATGCTCGCCGGTCTGGACGGGAATTCCAACGTAGCCGAAGATATCGGGCGCCAGCTGTTGACCTACGGCCGCCGTTTGACTCCGGCCGAACTCTTCGCCCGCATCGATGCCGTAACGAAGGAAGACATTCAAGCCACGGCGGCCAAGATGATTAACGATCAAGATCACGCCCTGGCCGCCGTGGGTGGTATCCATGCCTTACCCGATTACAATTGGATCCGCCGTCACTCGTACTGGCTCCGATACTAACGTAAGAACAGCAGACCGTAAGAACGAAGATTACAAAAATATTTAAAATGTGTCGTAAGATTTACAGCATTTTGCAATTTTTGATTAGGAGTATTTATTTTATCACTTTATTGTATGGTTCACGCTTCTGTGTTAGAAACCCAAATTACTGATGACTGTGGATTGTACCATGGAGAGTGTCGTTGATAGGATGATTTCATCGAGTTCATCGGTCGTTTGCGCCCCGCGTTCGGTGATCCCCCCGCCCAGGAAGGTCACGTAAAATGTGGCACCGACGACCAGGAAAGCCAGGGGGAACGTGATGGACGGACGCAAGAACCAGGGAGCGCGTTCGCCGGTCTCCCCTTCGAAGAGGCCGAAGAAGTAAAAGTTCTTGGCCTTTTGCAGGAATCCCGCCAACCCCTCCTCCTGTTCCACGGTGCCCTTCGCGGCCCGGCGCACCTCGTAGGCCCGGGCGATATCGGCGGCGGTGGTGGGCGTGCTGTCCAGTGCCAGATTATCGAAATCGATGTTGGCCGTCGGCGGTTGCGCGTCCAGGACGGTGATGTCCAATTCGATGACGGCATCCCGGGGGACGAGGGGCGGAACTCCCCGCGCGGAATACGCCAACGCCGGATCCGTGATCCGGAACACGGCCCGCTCTCCGATCCTCATGCTCTTCACCGCCGCATCCCACCCGGGGATCATGGAACCGTCACCGGCGACCATCTTTTGCTGTCGTGCCTTGCAGAATGGTGGCTTGCCGCCGTCGTTGTCGTCGCCGTCGTTGTCGTCCACGACGTAACACGCGTACTGGAGAGTCACGATATCCCCCCGTTCCACGGCGAAACTATCACCGGATCGGATCACCGTCTTTTCCAGACCGTCGGGAAGTGGTTGCACTGTTGCCGCCGATGCCGATGCCGATGCCGACAGGGCGGTCGTCGTAGTCCGAGCGGTACCGCGGACGGGGACGACGAAGGCGTCCACCAACGACGCAGGTCCACGTCCACGTCCACGTCCACACGCCAGAGCCAGAACGACGGGTAGAAGAAGGCGAGCGGTACGTGATCTCGTCGTCATTGTCATTCTCTTTATCATAATAATGAATGACTTTGAAGGACGTGTCGTGCTGTTGACAAGAAGGTGGCAAGCAGATATACAAGTGTCAATGTGTAGTGTGTAGGCGAGTAATGAATGGGGTGTGTACTGGTTGGTGGAATCCTCAGAAATTGCTTCAACCCTAACTGTAAGAAGAATGTGCTCACTCCCGCTCCTGTCAGAGAAAGACCACCCACCCACACACCCACACACACAGACAGACAGAAAAGGAAACACGAGAACGTCGATCGACGCTTCTCACAGTCAACCGTGTGGGTGACGTCAGCAAAGTGAAACTTCGTGCCGACGACAAACACAGAAGTAATAGGGTAAGTGTAAGTTCCGTGTGGAACCTTTGATTTCCGCCCCATCCGTACTCGTTGCACTTCGACAACATCATAATAGCAACTGGCAACTCTGCTGTAAATACAACAAGAGGACGTCGGCAAGGATGTTACATCGACTATGATCCTTAAACATCGATTCACAACAAAGATGGTACTGCGACTGCGACTGCTACTTCTCCCCTTACTAATTGGGATCCCCGGGGCGACTTGCTTTCAACCGCGGTTGTCCTTGCCACGAACCACAACGAGAACAACAAGGACAAGGACAACGACGACGATAACAAGGTCAAAAACAACACGGCTTGGTGCATCCCTGAAACCTGCTGCGATCCCACTTATGGATGCCGGGAAGGCCATGGCGCGATCGGGTGAATTGATGATCGACGTGACGACGCAACTGGACCTGTACGGCGGCGCATTGTCTTCCGTGGGGGCGCAGGTTCGCAACGCCGGAGATTCGCTGGCGCAGGCCGCGGCCAGTATGCGCTTCAAAACGGGCTCCGAATTGGTGACGGACGAATTGCGCGAATGCGGCACGTGCCTGCAAGAGGCGGCGCAAAAATGCCGATTGGCCGTGGCAGAAGCCCAACAAGATGGATCGCATGATTTGGTATCGATACTGGGTGCGTCTCTCTTACTCTTTGTGAACAAAACCGCGGATGTCGTTTGTCTCACACACTTTTCACTTTTTTCCCCCCTGTATTTATTTACCGTTATCGCAGAACGAATGCAAGATCCGTTCTCGATGGGAGGGCAGGCCCTAGAAAGTGCCGGGGCCGGTATATTGCAACGCATCCCCGTATCGGATGTCGGGACAAGCCTAACGGATGCCGCCGTACAGATAAAGGTGATCGCTCGACTGCTGCCACAATTGGCACCGAACGAATCGGACGCTGCGTTGGCAGGACAGAGGTTGGATTACTGTGCGCAGCAAATGACAAGGGCGGGACAAGAGTTACAGGGCGTCGTACCCGACAAACCCAAAGGCAAAAGCTGGTTAAAGGGGGGATCGTAAAATAATAACAATCACGATTGTGATCATAATTAGTGATAACAGTCGCCTCATACATTTTCCTACCTCTCGGGGTTCGGTGTTACAGTTAGCGAAGGCAGAGGCGAAAACACGCAAGTAGGTAGACAACACCGAACCGACTGGAATGGAAGCACTGACAGCGAGTTTTATATTCTTAATTAGTCTGTCAATGGATTACCTCTACTAGCTCTAGGTAGTTGTTGACATGAGAGAGCACAGGATGAGAAGTGTAAGCTCACTGGAACGAATGGTATTTCGATTCTTCAAACATTTCAAAAAATAGAGTAATCCTATGCGGTCTTTGGTTGGCTTCGACGATTCCTATCCACCACTGGTGTCGTCGTATTTACCATGACCTTCGGGCCATAAATCAGGTACCTAGTCGGACATCTTGTTCAAGGTATTCGTCGTTGAGTTGAAGCACGTTTATGTTCCACGGCATGACTCTAGGCCATACAGAGATGACGCATAGATGTCAGAATTCATGCTTGGGTTCGGTTCGTACATTACATTCCGCACTCATTCATTTACTTCAAGCTGAAATGACCACTACACTTTCATTGGATGTGCGTAAAAGCAAAAGAGCCGCGAACGCGCACAACACAACTAAGACAATTCGCCGAGACGACGCGGTTCGATTCTCGTTCACATCAGCGATGGTGCGAACAGGATACTAAATCACTTGGTAATGCAACACGCTGAGTAGTACTAGTTTTTGATAAAAGTCACATAGTAGATTTTATCTGGAACTCCACTTAATCCCGGGGATCTCTATTAGAGGTTTGTCGTGTCAAACCCTATCGTTTCCTAACTTCACTATTCACTCTAAGATTCCTGTACTGTGTGCTATCTCATGAGTCATGGCGAATGTCTGTGAAACATCCACTCATAATAATGATCAAATAGAGAGTACAATATCTTTATATTAGGAATCGTACTGTAATTTTCGGATCAACCTGGATCGAGAGTGCTCAGTGCGTGAAAATCTGCCGTTGTTCTGTTATGCTGACTGTACTTCTCCGATAGGTGTCGGTCCCAAAGCTCTGTGCAGTTTCCAGAGGTAGTTTCACGTGATGTCTGCGTAGAACGGGGAAACACCTTCCGCGGATGACGCGTACTATTTAGTCGAGCGTCGGTACCCCCCTGTTGATGGGAAGAACCATCATTAACAGTACACACGTTGGCTCTCCCGCTCCGAGGTCGTTGCAAAAACGTCAATCGTATACGACCGCCTACCATAAAGTAGGAGTACAAGGGCCGACAACACTGGGAGTCTCGGAATGCGCTGTCGCGTGAACAGAATCATCAACAAGCATTGATCCGGACAGTGAGTCGGAATGTCTCAGAACCAACGAACGGGGCAAGTCAGTGCCGATAAGAAGCTGCGCTGAGCAACCTTTGACGTACTTCTCATAAAAATAAGAATAGTAGAAATAGTAAAGCGACAAGAGTGCAAAGCAAACATCATCGTCGTAACTCCTTACAAACACACACACACACACACACACAACCATGGCCGTTCATGATAAACAATTCCACCTAATGGCCCTAAGACGCAGCGCAACACAATCATTGATGATTGATTGTTCGTTCGAACAGGTCGAACAGTTCCTGTGCTGCGTTGTTCCCGAATTCACGCAACAACGCGATTTACTCGACTCGATCTTTATCCAAATGCGTGGTCTACACCACCGTGTGAAGCAACACGGTGTATCGGCCTGTCAAGAAGACCTATTCAATGCTATCATTGTTTTACAAGAATTTTTGAATGTCTGCTCCGATCTCCCGGTACAGGTAACCTTTGATGTGCACACACTGATTGGACAGATGAAAGCCTGTTTGGGCGACCACGAGAGCGCCGTCCTTTCCTTCACCAAAGCATTATGGATTGCGTCATGTTCGCAGGACTTTCCCAAGGAACTCACGGCCGCGGCATTGCACCGGATTGGGAAGGCGTATTCCATGAGTCGGCACCTGTGCGAAGCTCGGAGTGTCCTCACGAAGGCCGTGGAAACCTACAAGGCGGCAGGTGTGACAAATCATTTTGCGGCTGATGCGAAACGACTACTGGAAGAAGTCGACAAGAATTACAGGGAATCTCCCGAGTCGTGGGGTTCCCTACGATCATCGGCACGACAGCGTCTCGCACAAATTTTGGAATGAATTTAAAGAGAGGATGCAATATGAGCTGTAATGCTTGCATACACACACATACAGAAAACGATACAATTCCCTGTAAACAAACAATGTACACCAGTATTAATTCCATTGTTATAATTTTAAAGACATACTCTTAAGGTTGTCATCATCCTAGCCCCCTTTTAGACGCCAATGCGATCAGAACACTTTCAGTACCGATCACACACGATAAAACGAGATAACAGTAAGCAAATGCACGGTTAAATATAGTCATTTCTTGGGAACGCGTTCAAGGCCATTCGTCGTTCGGCGAAACCCTTACCGTTTTCAAAGTTCTTGTTGTTGGTGTTTGTCCCCTGCTTTTGCTTCGGTTTGGTGCCATCTCGGTTCACTGTAAATATTTTTATTTACGTGATCCTTCGTGGGAGTAGTAGTACAAGGCTTCGGGTTGGCTCATTCGTGATTTTGATTCTTGTTGGTTGACTCAGGTTATCAGCGTATTCGGGAAAGACCCTGTGAGCACGTGCTTGGTTTGGCGCGGGTAATAGAATTGTAGTTCGTCCCAGTATCGGAGTAGGTAGGTATTCTTTCTGTTAACATGAGAATGACCACTCAAAAACCATTGGACATATTTACTCACATTCTGTGTCGACCTCTTCTACTACTCACTAAAACGGGTTGTTACTTTGCATATTCTAATTACCAGAGAGTAAATGCTTGCCAGCGGAAGTACTCGTGACAAGTTGATTTTGGGCGCATCGACCACAGACTATTTCACCCATCTCTTCCACGCTGTGATGATCTAGCTAGGGAATGGAATTGCCAAAGACTTGGACATTAGTATTTCACCGGACTGCTTGGTTGATGACTAATTGTAATCAACAAAATGACCTCTTGCCAGGGCAAAAAAGAACATGAGAGAGAACCATGAACTTCTATCTTCTTCAACAAGTGCCGTTTCTTTTTGATTCTGCAATTCTCGAGCTTCTCTGAAACCATTCACACTCCATGATGTAGTTGTCAAGACACCAAAGAAATCGATACTGCCGGCTACAAATTCGCTCGTCAACGTTACTATCCCGCCTAACAAATTGCTGATCCTAGTAGAATTTTCTTCTTTGTCGTCGTACACATGAGTGTGTCAGTGGATTGGTTAACTTCGCCGCGCATCTGCATTTTAAGTCATTCTAAAAATCAGTGTTACCGCGATGTTTGGTATCCAATAACACGCAATACGGAAGAACGTGGAGTGTCACGACTAGCTTGAATTCAATGCAGTCAAGTATCTTACACAGTGCAATCATTGTAGTGATCGGGCAGCTTCTGTAGAAGAGCCGCACGTGGCCGATGACGCAGTGAGATTCTCTTTCATTCGCCATGATATCGGTCCGAGTGATGAAAAATCGGCTATTTGTTTCTTCCGCTCTTCTGCATGAGGTCGGTTGTTGCTTCATTTCTGGATCCGAAGCGGCGATGCCGTCGCGAGTACCAGGACAGCGCTTCCAAGATGCAAGTGGAATCAAAGTCCGGCCACAATGTATCAGTAAAGTAAATTTCCGCATAGGCAATGTTCCACAACAAAAAGTTCGAGATGCGATGTTCGCCACTCGTCCGAACGAGTAGGTCTGGATCTGGTATTCCGTTCGTTCCCAAATATGATGACAAATCCTGTTCCCTAAGCGAGCCGATAAAATCACTTGGTAAGGACGATTCGATCGCATCCTCGGCTAAACGCTGTGCCGCCTTTAGAATGTCTTGACGGCCCCCATAGTTGATAGCGAGACAAACCGTTTGTCGAGGCCCTTCCATTCCTGACTCTGAATGCGCGGGGGTGGCGGTTTCGTCCTCAATTTGCGTCAAAATTTCTCGCAGACCCACCGGAATGCGCTCGTCGTTCAGATCACCCAATATTTTGATACGAGCGTCCGAGGCACGTATTTGGGTACGGAATCGACGCGCCGTTCGTTCCATGACACCCATCAAATCTTGAATTTCGTTCGCCGGTCGTTTCCAATTTTCGGTTGAAAAACAATACAGCGTGCAATAGCCGACGCCAAGGTTTTGCAGGGTTCGTAGGATTTGGACCACGCGTTCAGCACCGGCGGCGTGTCCCGCGGCCGAGGGTAAACCCCGTGCCGTCGCCCAGCGCGAATTCCCATCACAAATAATAGCAATGTGTTGAGGGAGGTGACCACCACCTTTACGATTGATGTTGTTCTTGTCCGAGGAGGAAGCATCGTTTTGCTCTTTTCCGTTGCAGTTGTGAATATCTTTCCCTGATAGTGACAACGAAGAGTATCGTACACGTTGTCCTCTGTTCATAGAAAAAGAATCAACGAAAGGGATGGGCGTAAAGGAAAGTGCCAAGAGAAGTAAAGCCCAGAAGAAGGTTCCGCGTGGCCGTGGCCGTGGCCGTTCTTCGCAAATAACAGAAAGATTATTTCGCCGGAGAGGCTCGTTTGACGTTTCTGCAACGCGGAATGCTGGTCTTGTGCCGGAACATACACGAGAATCGGATAACCGTCTCTTTTTCCCACATAACCGGGTGGTCATCGTGAACATAATCTACAGTTCGTGTAGTGCAGACGACTAACCGATGTGAAGTTGATGTGGAAGAGGGCAGGGGTTTCTAACTGTAATGAAGCGCTGGTGTGTGCTCACTGTCACATTCACGAGTTGACGGTGAGTTATCGCCGCACCATCCATTTTTCGGTCGCATATATTAACTGTAAATTAGGTAATGTAACCAAGTCATGTTTTCGGGATTCCAGCCCACCTGATTTTCCCCGACGGCCTTTTGGTCATGATCGGGTCCGACTGTACAGTGACAACAAAAGAGTAGACGCGAACGGTTCCCCCCAATCGACGTAGGGAGATGATAGCCAACGCACTACCGAGAGGCTTTTTTTAAATGTAAGATTCGGCGTTTCTCCTCACATCATCATCTGTGAACTACCACAGACGCTTTCCATTAAAAGTCAATCAACGCGGTTGTTTTCCATCACTTGCCCTTTCTCCGTTTTCGATATACACCATGTGCTCCCGTACCAAGTGTCGGTGAGTAAATCCCAGATTGGGTCGAAATGCAAATGACACGCCATGTTCTCTTGTCCCGTGTCCCCTTCGACGATTTTGTTTTGTTTCGTTTTTCTGATCCGCCATTTTCGCTCACAATTCTTTCTTCTGTGACTGCCTACTCGTGTGTGTGTGTGTGTGTGTGTTTTTGTGCATCCCTGATACAATACTCTGGCAGTTCCTGTGGAAAATTCACGTGGAGTGGTTGTGGTATGCACATACAGAGTGCCTTGGGGGGCACCCCAGAAGCCGATCGGTGCCCCAACTGGAAAAAAGGCGCCAGACACCCGTGCGGGCCCGTCAAAGCCGGTGGCGGTATAATGAGTATGTTTGGATTCTAAAAAATAAATAAATAATCCACGTGATTCCAATCCGGAAGTCATATGGCACGATACTACTACCTTGGTTTGCATTCCGTGTGGACGGTATCGATTCTGGTTTAGCCAAATGAATGTTACATAAACCACGTACATATATGAAGCACTACGACGTTATGGATTAAGAACCAAATAAAAAAGAGTGCATGTCACTTGGTCTTTTCCTATTTTTTCGTTGCGTCGACGAAACGAGAACATTCTAGCGTGTTATCATTGTGATTGGGTGTCAGACATCGTCTCGTTTTTGAGTACACAGGAACAATCAGCCAGAGAGATAATCAAATAATAGATTTGGACTTATCGACTAACAGGAAACGAGGGAATGATCTTTCCAAGAGTAATAATCTTTGCCGATGAAATACGTCTCTTGTTCTTTACTCCAGCCACTTCTCGTTCATTGGATTAGGTGTTGCCAAGGCGATGAATTATGTAACGATCCTTTTTGTTCCCCGGTAAGGATAAGTGGACTGTCTGGTCTGGCATGCGCCCACCATGTCCGTAAATGACGTTGCACGTGCAAACACGAATAAACCAGCCTTTCCTTTTTCCGTCTTCTTGTTGCTGGTGCTGTTGTTGTTGTTGTTGTTGTTGTTGTTGTTGTTATCTGTTGCCTGTCGTCGTGGCCGCCCGACACCTAGTCGAGAAACGAAGGCGCGGAATTGAATAATTCGTTCATTGATTGATTGATTGATTGGTTTTTATAGTTGTATTCTTTGTTGAGAGATGACAGACTCGGAGAGCCGCAAGAAAGTAGAAGACGTGCAACGCGATTCACAGTCAACTTCACCTGACAGGGGAACGGAAGAAGACCAAGAGCGTCGTCTCCGGGAACGTTTAAAGGCCCGTGCTGCTGCCGAGCGGCAACCACCGCGCAACGGTGGTGCGGACGATCGTTCACCGGAGGATCGTGGTGGCGGCGGAGGCGGAGGAGGAGGAAGTCGTCGCGGTGGTCGTCACCTTCAGCATCGTCATCGTGGCGGACACCGTCATCATCAGCAGCAGCAGCATCGGGGCGGCGGTCCTCCGCCACCGCGGTACCGCGATCAGGGACGATACCGTCCGTACCCATCGCCACACCGTGGAAGTGTTAGTAGTGAACGCGGCGGCGCACTACCGCCACCGCGGCGCCGTCACAGTAATAGCAACGGCCATCACGAAGAGGACAAGGATGATTTTGGTCGACGCCGCCGTCCGCCATCTCCTCTTTCTCCCTCGCGGGGAGGCAGTGCGAGTGGAAGGCCGCGAGCGTATTCCGGTGGATCGAGTAGTCGCAGTTATTCTAGTGTCGATCGCGGTCGTCCGCGGTCGCGTGATGGACGTCGTCGCTCTCGCAGTCGCAGCGTTTCCTCACATTCCTATTCCTCCTACTCGTCGTCAGACTCGTCGCATTCTTCTTCGTCGGAATCTTCGATTTCGACCGCGGACATGGAATCATCGCGTCAACAGCAAGAAGACTCCCAAGCGAAGCTCTACAGCAAGGACCAGCGCACGGTTTTCGTGCAGCAGCTCGTCCAACGAACGACGGAAAGAGATATCAAACGATATTTCAAGAAAGAGGAACTCAAGGTAAATGAAGTCATTTTGCTTCGTGACAAGCGCACTGGACGTCACAAAGGTTGTGCTTATGTTGAAATGCGCAGGATGGACGATGTTCCAAAGGCGGTGGCACTGAGCAATCAGATTCCTTCTTTTCAACGCTTTCCAATTTTAGTCAAGGCTTCCGAAGCCGAGAAAAATTATCTTTCACAGGTCGCAGCCCCGACAAATACACCATTAACGGCGGCGCAGGTGGTACAGACTGGAAGCCTGCCCATCACTACCAATATCATGCCGAAACCGCCCCCAATGGTGGGCCCTAATGGCAAGTTACTCGAATCGCAAAAAGTTTACGTTGGTTCTCTTGATCCATCTGTCACACAAGAACATCTTTTTCTTCTTTACAGTCAATTCGGATACCTTGATAAAGTTGCCTTACAGAAGGATACGACGACCGGGATGAGCAAAGGCTTTGCCTTCCTATCATTCCATGACCCCAAACATGCATTTCTTGCCATTCAAACCATGGCGGGACAAGTATTGGCAGGACGGCCCATGAAGACTGGTTGGGCTGTCAACCAGATTCCATCCATCCCGGGTACAGAAATTGTCACGTCCGAAGAGTTTCCGCCCGATGCCTCCCAGCGCACCACCAACGCGTATCGTGTGTTGGCCCAACTCACCATGGGCGTGGGATTGGCGCAGATCCGCGAAGGATTAGTCAACGGCGGCGAGGCAACTGCTGTCGC
>Ga0051981_10001639_pt1 | contig 11025 bp, 6 predicted proteins | sample CryGey13umfilter_3_FD_59644 | JGI IMG/M metagenome (GOLD analysis project Ga0051981, IMG submission 59644) | Groundwater microbial communities from aquifer in Utah, USA - Crystal Geyser 4/10/14 3 um filter | ecosystem: Environmental > Aquatic > Deep subsurface > Groundwater | place: USA: Utah... | reverse complement strand
GTTCTTTGTGGTGCAAATCCGGGTCGATATGGCCATCGCACGGCAACATCATCGTCCGTAATCGGTAGTAGATTTGACTTCACCAGCAGTAGCAGTAGCAGTAGCAGTAGCAGCACCAGTGGGATGATCTTCGTCGTCATCATCGTCATCGGCGTCGAAGTGATCACAACCAGGGATTCGCTATCGGATCGAGATCATCCTCCTTGTTCTGTAGATTCCGTCGTCTGTCGTCTACTGTTGGTCAGCTCCCTGCTCCCTCGCAGGCGCTTTTGCGTCGTCGTATCCGAGTCGGGCGCTTCAAAGAGTCATCCCATCCTCTCCATTGGGTCGGTACCAACAGCGTGTGGATCTTAGGGAACTTGGTGGGCTCCAGGGGCACTCACAATCCAAGAATTCTCGTCGCGTCGCAAAGTCGTACGCGGCCACGCGTCGAGCCTCGACGGCGTCGGTAATGTGAATAGTCCGTCTTCGTCGTTTTCGTTTCTTGTCATAATGCCTCGCTTCGTCGGCGGAACAAGAAGATGACATCATGTTGTGCATACATGTCATGTCTTGTACGATAACAACACAAACAAAAAGCCATAAAGGAAACAGAAACCCCGTCGTCGTGGCTTCTCTCTGGAGGACCGCCAGGTTTTATTTTTCGGGTGAGTGTCGTCGTACCGGTGTAGTAATATTTATCGGTGTTACTGCTCTCACCACTTTCGACGACACCCATTCGTCTTGCGTGTGTCATTTTTGTTTGGTTTCCGCCGGCCGGTGTGCTTACTTCTCTCTTGGCGATAGTCAATTTTTTTGAATCCCCTGTAAATCACGAGAGGCTATTGTACACAAATAGATTCCCTTCTCTTCGTTGGTGCGATACGGAGCACGGGAAGAACATCGCGACACACTTCTTGACCGTTGCGCAGCGGATTTTTGGAGAATTACCGTGCATTTCCACTCGCACGACATCTTCTCTGTGGAGTACAGATTCATTCCATTCCATTCCACCATTGATCCATCATGACTTTCTTTCGACGCAAGACCAAGGACAACGATGCGGATTCGACGGCCTTACTCGTCAGTGGTGGCGGCGATTCCAAGGGCTCCTACGACAAGGACCGAAAAGACGTCCCAAAGTCGTGGGCCCGCGACATGACGGAATGGGTCGTCGTCTTTTTCGTTTGCCTCTGTACGTTCTACTTCTTCACGTTCAATCGTAAGGAGAGAGAGTTCCACAAACAGCAAGTGGATGCCCAATTGGAAGTGCTGGCCAAACAATTCGAGGACCAGAAGAACTCGCTCACCGCACAGTTGGACGGACTGTACCAACAACTCTTTGCGGCGGAGAAGGCAACCCAAGAGGCCGCCGCCGCCGACGACGCTGTTGCGACGACTCCGGTAACTTTGAGTGCCGAAGAACAGCGATTGCAGGCGGAGATCGACCGAAAGAAGGCAGAATTGGAACAGAAACAAAAGAAATTGGCCAGCTTCTGTTCCTACTGTACCTTTGATCACGGTGGATTGCGGACCACGTGCGGCGCCCGCAGCGACTTCCTTCAGAACACTCACGGCACTCCCTATGATACTTCAATCTTGGCGGTGATGGAATGGGATCCAGGCTGTTCGATTACGAACTAGTGGAAGTATCTACTGCCGTACGTCACCGGCACGAGGAATCGTCGCGGTTGCAAACCATTTTAACTCTTGAATTTCGAAAACGAAAAAAGAAACATCTAGTCGAAAAAAAAAAGAGCTTCGTTTACTGTTATTTGTCGTTTCGAATGATTTGACAACGGAACTTTACGTAACACTTTGACTCATATTTTTATTTTCGTTTGGTTACTCCTGCCACCAAATAATAATGATTATTTCGTTCACGCGACCACCATTCTGACGTCTCGTAGATGAAGGCGACAAACGCACTTCCCACAATCGATGGAATGTATCGTTTGTAAAACCAACCGCGGTGAATTGGAACGTACTGTTTCATTGGCAACATCTTCGAACGGGCTGTTGTTGCGGACTCGTTGCGTCTCGTTCGGTCGCCTGACTGTTTACTTTCTGTTGTGACTGGTTACCCTGGTTACCCTGGTTACCCTGGTTACCCTGTTTTTTCTAATATAGGAGTATCAGTATCACTTCCACATCGTGCTCCGAAAGAGTCATGTGTAGTGCGTGATTCAACCGATCCACGACACGGGAAGCGTTGAAAAAAAATGTGTAACAGCAAGAACGTAGGATTCCGTGACAAGTCACGCACGCCGCACAGCGGGACCGTTGTGACAATGGGTAATATCACTGTCATCGCAGTCAACAAGCATCAACAAGCAAAAAGCAAAAAGCAAAAAGCAACAAGCAATTACCTACGCAAGATTTATAAGCCCTTATTCACTGTCACAAGTCACCTGTCACCTGTCACCTGTCACCTGTCACCTGTCACCATATTTGAATATCTAGTAATGACGAACCCTGCCGCTACCGCGGACAATTTGGATTGGCAAGACGCCTTGGAAGATGTTCACACACGCTTCATTCTCAACCTGCCGCCGACGGAGTTGGAGACGGCGGACCGTATCTTCTTTCAAGTGGAACAGGCTTGGTGGTTCTACGAGGACTTTATCTGCGATGCCAATCCCGATAAGAAGTTACCGCGTTTCGCCAACCTGAAGCCATTCGCGCTCAAGTTATTCGAATTTTCGCCCCTGTTGCCGGACGCGGGCACCTTCCCCGCCATGTGGACCGAATTTTCCAAGTACAAGCGCAAGATCTCGAATTATGGATGCATCTTACTCAACGAAGATTGTACGAAGGTCGTGTTGTGTCAAGTGTGGAACGGAAAATCGCACACCTTCCCCTCCGGAAAGATCAATCAGGGCGAACACGGGGCCGAGGCCGCGGCCCGTGAAACATACGAAGAAACGGGATTTGATCCGAATTGCCTCTTCGGACACGCCGCCACATTGAAGCAACGAGGGATGTGCACGTGGAAGTCGCCCCTGCGAGAAAAGGATGCGCTCGTGTTTCAAGAACAGGACGGCAAGAGACGTACCAACTACGTTTGCCGGGGCGTACCGGAAGATTTCCCCTTTGCACCCGTAGCACGCAAGGAGGTCTCCAGGATTGCCTGGTATCCGTTGGATCAACTTCCGAAACCCAATTTCGCCGTGCAACCATTCTTGACACAGTTGCACCGCTGGATCAAACGGAATAACAAGGGGAATAAGAACGCCAGATCAACACCGGGCCGCGGGGATGGTAGTCAGGGCCGTCAAACGCCGAATCGTAGGGATGGGAGCCGCAGCCGTCGCACGCCCAATCGTTCGCGGCAGAATTCCCGTCAACGCGTAAGGGGGAATGATTCGGACCTGGTCCAGGCCGGTCTGGCGCAAGAGGGAGACATTTCCGGGTGGAGCGAGGAAGACATGTTCGCGACCAACGAACGCCTGATGGGACGCAAGGTCACGTACGACGGCAATCCTCACGTATTCGAAAAAGGATTTGGCGGTCAAGACCCACACGCGTTTCACGTCGTGGGGGATGGTTTCATGAACTCTGTGGTCCAATCGCTGGCACCACCGCCCGAAACGAGTAAGCTACAACCGCTCTTTCGCAAAGGTGATGCTGGTGAAGAAGACGACGACGATGACTTGCAACCCTTCTTTTCCGAGGAAGGCACTACATTATGGGGTGAGGTCGGGCAGGATGTACCCAAGGACACAGAAACTGCGGTTCCGCCATTCCAGTCTCCGCGGACGATTCCGGGAGCGGGTTCCGTCACCACCAATCCAGCCGGATCTTCCATTCTGGCCATGCTACAAAGCGCGACAACCAATAATATCGAATCGCAAACGACTACGACCAAACCTACATCGATTTCACGAGAAGATGGTGGCATGGAATCTATCTTTATGACAGACGCCGAAATTACTGCCCGTAGCCAGGCACAAAAGACCGCGGCGGTTGCGGCGCATCGTCAACAAAAGGCCGAAGCCAGGCGTGTACAGTACGAAGCAGACCTGGCCTTTGTGATGGATTGGGTAGCTAATCTACCGAAGCCGCCAGTGACAAAGCACTTTGGGGAATTCAGGTTAGATGCCGATGCGATTGTGGAAGGAGCTCTACGGATGGCGCGTCAGCCAACAGGAATTGAAGTTTGTGAAAAACTGTAAAGATGTATGATAGGTCATACTATAGTGGACAAATAACTGTGCTTTCTCGGTGGAATAGCTTTCATCGTCTAATTTTCGAGGGGATGTCATCGCTGGTGGAACAAAAATGTTCGTCCCTTTCTGAACGAGCAAAGCACTCGAGAAAAAGCTCTAAAGATCGCAGCGAATCATCACCGAATCATCATTGTTCGCCTGTCTAGCAAAACTCTTGCTTACGTGAAAGATTTTCAGATTTGTTTCGGAGAAAATTGTTTTTGGACGGAAGCTATTTACAGTTAAGAGCATCGCATTGCGTGTAGGTCGGAAAGGCCATAGCCCACATCATTATTAGCCTCTTGTGTCATGCGTGCGAAGCAGCGCAGAGAGAGCGTAGACTCCAACAACGGCACAATCAAAGTTAGTCACGATTGCCTCATTTATTTTCCGTTGATTTTTACAATTTCGCTTGCTCGCTCGGACCTCGCGAATCACGAAAAGAAACGATATCACGCATCCATGGTGGAGCACCTCCACCGATCGATGATATTATGGTATCATGCCTTCGACTTGCCATCTCATTTCCTCTGAACAGCCGCCACCATGACATCGGTTTGTAATTCTTCTGAGTTTCAAGAACCCGTTTCTGGGTCTCGTCCCGCTCCCTTCTCCACTTCGGGGAGTGTCAACTCGGTCCATAAGCTCGCTCCACGCTTTGGTCGTACATCCAACATAACAGCTGTCATCGTCCTGGAAGGTCAAGAGCAGAATGACTTGACCGAAGATTACCTGCGAGGCGTTGCGGCGAGCGCTATCATTATGTTTGTAGTGATATTGACCTGGATAGTAGCCCTATTGATTCTCAAATGCTGTGGCAGGCGTCGAGTCGGTGTGTTTTCAGGACAACCAGTGACGTTGTATACGGAACATGGAGTACAGGAAAATACTCGCGGAGAAGACATTTCTGAAACTCGGAATGAACAAGAGAATCCCTACGAAGATATCTTTTCCGAAACGGATGTCACCCCTCAGATAACAAACACAACGCGGTGGGATGGGACATCGAGCAGCCATGATCTACAGAAAAACAACCTTCGGATGGATGGAGATGGTGAAAATCCAGGACAATTCAAAAACAGAGTACAACGAATGCGTCGTTTGCGTATCACTGCTGTCTTTGCGGGTATTGGAGTGTTTGTAGGAAGTATATTATCGGTCACCAAAGGCTTGACTCACCTGCAGAGTGGTATTGATAATAGTCGTTCTGGCTTGTTGGAGGGTCGTCGATTGGCTTTGGAGGCAGCGAGTCTCATTGAATTATATAGAACGACCGAAAATAGTCTCGTCAATGACGTCAACGACATTATTCCTCGACTTAATACGTTTTGTCCCAATGTTAGGGAAAGGATTTGCGAAGTCACTCAAGCTGGCAGGCTCACGGAAACGTGTGACTACACGGATATCCCATATGGCGATGTCCTGGAAGCATTGGATCTTCCGAATATTGATGCTAATGTCGTCTTCGACGAGGCTACGGCTGCTCTTGACGGTCAAGGCTTGGGTCCAGAGGATCTTCCCGATGAAACTGATTCTGCCATTCCTCCAGAATTTCCAGATAATCTGCCAGGTAATATTGGAATGACAACAGTCCGGCAGCCAGGATCACGTGCTTTGCAAAACAGTGACAGTCTAGAGCGGATTCAAGAGGACGTGGAGGCGTTTGCGGACGACCTGTTGCGCTATGAGCAGAAAATCGAGGATTTTGAGTGGATTTTTACATTGGCCAAGGCTTTTGCCCTCGTTGTGGCGATCCTTGACATCTTCGTCGTCATTTGTTTCCTTCTAGCTTGGAGGCACGATGCAACGCTTGTGGAAAGAGGAGCGCAAGGAGATTCTCCAGCCCCTCAAAATTCAGTCTATCAATTTCTCAAAAGTTGGATATTGCTTCCTTTTTTCATCTTGGTAGTGATCGTGTCATGGATATTATCTATGGGCTTTGCTGTCGGGTCCATCACCACCTCGGACATGTGTTACGAAAGTCCAGACCCTCGCGTGTTGGCATTCGTTGATAGCCTTGAAGACTGGAAGAGTACGCTTGTCTATGACTTTGTAACGTATTATTTGAACAGATGCCCTGCCGAAATGGAGCCGTTTGCGTTTGAAGAAACTGCTCAACAGGTTACCGGCATTGTGAGTACCCTTGGCGCCTTTTTAGGTCAAGTGCAAGACGGTGCTGACACGGTGGAAGCTATATGCGGTTCAGATCCTGGTAGGACAATATCCTTGGCCGATCTGCTCGTTGACCAAATGTGTTCCGTAACTATTGTCATTCAAAGAATCCAGCGTTTTCTTTCTTGCGATAATTGGTACCCACTATATTCCTTGGTAACACACGAGGCGGTGTGCTCAGAGGCTGCTCCTGCATTTCTGTGGCTTGCAGCGACGCAGTTTGTCATCATCGTGTGTGCGATGGTCTTGTTCACAGTTCGCGCCGGCTTGTACGAGTCGAAATACGAAGAATCCGATACGACGAGCGAACGCAGCGGGAGTAACGGAGAACATTACGATTCCCCCGAGGAATAAAAACATCGAAATTGCTTTGGGCTTGCTTTACATAGACGTTGATGAGGACCGGTATTTATAGATTTCTATTCCAGAACGATTCTCCGTTGTGTTAGGATTGTGCGTAGAACAGGTGGCACCATCTAGAGGGCTCAGGACGGCAGCCGCATCACGAACAAACCAGGGAATTACCTTGCGACACGGCAAAGCCTGGCGGCCATTGATGTTCGTGGATGTCTTCATGCTTCTGACGAAAATGGAAATAAATGCGGTTCTGTTCATTTTGGTAAGAAAGAAATGACCTGAAGCGTTAGTGAACTTGATCCGACACAAGGCCAGAGGTGACTTCGCATCTTTGGGCAAGTCGCATGTTTGGGAGCAATACGGAACAGTAGCCGCGGCCATCTAGAGCTAAAGGGGGCGAACATTCTCTGTCCCATTTCATTTTGTCACAGGCCCTACGATCTTTGGTAAAGTTAAATGGCAATTTAGCTTCGTATACATGTTACTGTTGGATCATAAATTATCATAGGAACGATATTCCTACATGAAACGTGAAGGTGCAATCAAAATAATGATGTGGGTAGATTCGTGTCGCGCTAGACTTGAAGTAGTAAATAACCCGGAGAATCAGTATCTTGGCTGCGGCCATCGTCTTTTCCGAGCGCCTCCAAGTTGAACTTACGCAGCACCCATCATCCATCTACTACTCGAGTAGCGAGCGACCACTTTCGTTGTCGTTGTTGTTCTCCATCTCTTTTGTGGTAGTAGTAACGAACAACTCCTATTTTTCTCTTGTCGCATCTACATACTCCCTAAGGTGCAGTCTTTTTATTTCTCGTTTCTCACTAGCTTCACAGAATGAGACAACCCAGAATGGTTCCGACAAGGCTTTTTCTTTTGGGGGTGACAGGAGCGTTGTTGTGGGATACCGCGTCGGCGTTTTGTCCTCGACAATCTTCCATGGGTTCTCCGCCTGCCTTTCGGGTATCTTCAATCGTTTCGACCGCAACGATGGTGAATGGAGAAAGTGCTACAACTGAGACATCAACGAATGGTGCCAGTAACAGTGAAGAAGGTTCGACGAGCGGTGGGAGTCCTCCGGCAGGTATTCGTTTGAATGTTTATGAAAAAGCGAGGACCGTGACCAGTGTTTGCACGTCAGGGACACTCTGTACTCTATCAGCCCGCGAGGGAATGGATGGGGCTCCATTTGGGTCATTTGTTGATTATGTGCTAGATAATCAAGGTAATCCAATATTGCTCATGAACGACATGTCTATGCATACGATCAACATTCAGCAAACTACGGAAGCGACGGGCAAACCAGCTGTCGTCACGCTCTTCACACAACGTGAATCTGCAGGAATCGGGGAAGGTCAAGATGTGTCGCGCTGTTCCTTAACGGGAACTTTAGAACGGATGGATCCCAGTACGACACCCGATATGGACCAGATCCGCATGCGATATTCGCTCACGCATACCTACGCCGACCAAGTCATGGACAGTCCCAAGTTTGCCTTCTACCGTCTGAATCCTCAGCACATCTATTTCGTCGGTGGATTCGGTGTGTTGGCAAAATGGATGGACCCTGCAGACTATGCTACAGCTAGTCCGGACATTCTGGCAGCGGCGGCCGATGAGATGTTGGAAAAGATCAACAGTCAACATTCCGACGACTTGCAACTCACGGCACAGTATTTATTGGGCGTGACGACTCCGATTGAATCGATTCGGATGACCAATGTCGATCGATTGGGTATGGATATTCGTGTTACTTCACAAATGGGCTCTCGTCGGAATAAGTTGCAGACGGATGAATTCCGTATCGGATTTCGGATTCCGGTACTGAGCGTCGAAGATGCCAAATCCGAGATCCTCAAGGTCTTCCAAGAAGCTTGGGAGAAGGCCAATGATTTTTCCTGGGGCGACGAAGAACCAGGAAACTCTGTCCCGATTCTTAAGATTGCATCTGACAGTTTGGAATAATCATACTGGCGGATGTCGAGATTAAGTGCCTCAAAGAAGAAGCTTTTTCCGCTAGAATCCATCACCTCACTTTTTCACTCTCAATCACGAAATGTGTTTGAAAAGAATAATAATAATAATAAGATCATTCATCATCAAACAGATCCCTTGGGTTGAATCTTTGGGCATTTTTTCGTGCACCTACTCATGCTGGCCACTTGTTCGGCTCCACGTTAGCAGGATACGTAAGGCAGTGGCGGCTACCACTGTGTACCCCATGAATGATGTTGTTTCAATGGTGCGTCTTGCCATTTGGCCATCTGCTTTAAATGCACGATGCCTCCCCAAGGAGTAGACAATTAATATTCCAGAAAGATATTATTGGGCTAGCTTATGACAATGATGTATATCGGCCACGACACTGTGCCCTTCAGCAGCACAACCAAATGAATGCCAATGTGATACTTGGAAGCCGTAGCTCGATTCCGCTTGCTAAAACACTATGTCCTACGTCAACGTAATTTGAATTAACAGTAATATGGGCACTGGCGTTTCTGTCGACACCATTATTTCTATTTATGATACTCTATGAAATGCACAGCCATGATTTTCAACTGATATTAGACATATCCGGTTTTGTGCGCTTATTCTCTATTTTGTAAAGAAAAGGGTTTTTACAGTTGATTATTTTGTTATGTTGGTAAGTCGACTTACCAACAACATATCTATTACTATAGCACAACCGTTTAAATTTCCAATATCCACTTTACAGCCAAATCATTGCAAGTACTTCACTTGGGGCACGTAACTCGTTTCTGTTTTTTCTTGCACTGTTTCCTAAGTCAACATAACTTAACTGTAAACATGAACAGCCATTTCTCTCAATACATTCTACAACTATGATATGCAATACACGACCATGATTTTCACCTGGACCGCGTCGTTCTTCTAACTATCGATGGAACTCGGTGTATTTGAGGGCAACCCAGATGGCGATTTAGATGGAGCGTCGGATGCGCCAGTGCCTCCACAGCACGCCAAATACACACCATCTCGCGTTGGACAACAACTCTCGAGCAAATTCTCAGCAAAGCAAGCCGGATTGTCGACGCATAGTTCAGGAGGGTTACAACAATCAAGTGTAACACCGTCCACTGTGTTACAACAAAGACCATCTAGTCCCAAGATATCGCATGCAGGATTGACCGAACAAAAGGCTGGAGGCAACCATAGTAACTCTGAAACGATGTGAACAACCCCATTATTTGCAATGATCGCATCGCTGTGAACAAGATCGGCCGTTTTTGCAGGGCCTGCAATCCGTAGTGTAGGTAGTTCCCTGTTTATAAAAAGTTTCGAACCTCCAAGGGTGTCCAATCCGTCAGGATATATAGACGATCGACCCGGTGGATCGAGCAAGAGTGTTGGCAGTGGTCCAATGCCTGCTACGACATGATGGTTTACCAGATTTGTCAAGTCATCGATATAGTCGTTGTTCTCCAAAATTCCGCGCTCTGCGTCCGATAGCTTCGCCCACGCCGCTTCAGACGGGCAGAAAACTGTGTAAAAGATCCCAGTATCACTTTGGCTATTCAAGATAGTCTCTAAACCCGTTATGGAAAGCACTTCAGCCATTGTAGGGCATGATATAGAAGACAAAAGGACTTGAGAAAGGCTGCTCGTAACCCAAGCAGGTTGTAAGACTTCGTCTAGCATGTAGCCATAGCCGTTGGAAGCGCGTGCTCGTGAAATTTCCATGATGCCATTAGCGCGCATCCGTGTCCCCCTGTAGATGTGGTCAGATTCACATCCTCACCGTTTGCCATGTTAATTATCACGGATGTCACTTCCCCTTCAAACGGAATTGCTTCTGGTGATAAGTTCCCTGGATGCAGATGGTAGAGAACGAGGTCGATCAAGTGCGCACGCCAGAAGGGAGAGCGCAAGCGAGCGATCAGCTCTGTGTCGAGACGTTTCCATGCCTGGTTCCACGGAAAGAAAAATGTGACATTGGGTCTGGCGAGGTCATCAGCTATCCCAGCCAAGACGACGTATCCTTCAGTATGAGTTAAGAGGAAAGAGCTGGCAATGAGCTCGGCTACGGAGGACAGATCCTCTTCAGCCAGTTGTTGGCGAGAACGAAGGCGTTTAGTATTTTTGTCTTCTCTCGTTACTTCTAACGAGGGAATATCTCCGGTAGCTTCCCATATCGAACCTGATGCCACGCTGAGCAGGCACAAATTCCACGCCAGAGGCAAATGAATTCGCATCGAATAATCTTTTTTTTTTGCTCGTGTGTGGGCACTCTTATCACCTGTTTTGCGCTCCTATCTTGGTCGACAAAGTGAGCCGTTCGATCTTTTTT
>Ga0051981_10001637_pt1 | contig 11033 bp, 11 predicted proteins | sample CryGey13umfilter_3_FD_59644 | JGI IMG/M metagenome (GOLD analysis project Ga0051981, IMG submission 59644) | Groundwater microbial communities from aquifer in Utah, USA - Crystal Geyser 4/10/14 3 um filter | ecosystem: Environmental > Aquatic > Deep subsurface > Groundwater | place: USA: Utah... | reverse complement strand
CATTCCGCCGGTGTCATCTCAGAACCCGAGTTCACCAAATACCAACTCGATCCCGCCACCGATAAATTCTTAGTGGTGGCGACTGATGGTCTGTGGGAATTTGTGGACAACCAGGAGACGGTCGAGTTGGTGGAGGCCCAGCCTGGACCCACCGACGCGGTCGATGTCCTCGTGACTGAAGCCGCCACCCGATGGATGCACGAAGAACAGGTCATTGATGATACCACCATAATTGTCGCCAACTTGTTCGGTTACAAGTCACATTAAAAAAATGAAAAACCAGTAGCGAGGGCTGGGGGATTCAACTTTCTAATAGTGAGACCCTCGCAGTACGAAAAAAATAAAAATAAGCTGGGATCAGAAAGATACCCATGGATAAGTTACAAAAGTAAGAAAAAATTCACAAAATTAATCACGCATCAGTTTAAGAAAGTCTTTGCACGGCAGGTGTTCCTAAACATCTTTCCAACGTTTGCACAACTTACTGTTAGTTGTTCGATACCGGTAGCGCGGTTCTGAAAAATTGTTGTTTTTGGAATCTATCACTATGCTGTTATGGGAAAGCGAGAGGAACAAAAAGAGAGAGGCGATGGCATGCAGTACTCCTAAAATCATACTTATATAAGGGCAACAGAAACGATGGTAGATTCCGACCGAGAGCGGGAGGATCATATTGTTAGTTCTTTCGTGACACATTTACGAGATTGAAACGCAAGAGCAACCGAGCTGATGTCAGCAAACTCTAATGCTGAATTATTTTACGTGAGGCGTCCTACACTGATTCGGTGGGATTCGACGGCTCACAGTTAGTTACCCAACGTGCTTCTGTTGTATGGATGGGAGGGAACCACAATGTCTGAAATGCTGACAGACACATGAGACCCGTCAACCTATTTTGTCTTTTCACTGGTAACGTAGAAGAGTTGCATGATATCGGCGAGCTCGAGAATCAATTGTTGCGACACGACAAGACAACGACCTGCACCTCTTTTTCCACAAACGCAAACACACAAGAATCGACGTTTCCACGCGAGCCAAAAACAAACCCCTGGGCCAAGCTATTTGTATGTTTCAATAATACAACATCACGTAGTCGGAAAAGCAGTCCTCGTTGCATGTAAAACTTTGATTTTTTTTCCCCCGTGACGACCATTCGTTTTTCGAGTTACGGTACGAAGCAACGAAGGAATCTCTTTTTCTCGGCGATGGATATGCAAGTGATGTATGAGTACTACATGCAATATGATCGGTCTACATAGTGGACTGTTGTTTTATTTCCGTGTCGCGATATTCGCTTTGACTTGATTCTTCAGATGACTGTCGTCGTCGGCTTGGTACCATTCACGTTTATCAATTTGATTGTCGTTTTGGTACTCTTCCCGTACTTTTTCCTCTACATCTGCGTATGGAGTATGGATAAAGAAACAACGTAGTAGTGAGAACTTGCCAGAGAGCAATGTGTTGTTCCTCTCTCTCGCCAGACCAACACAACCGACACGGTTGACTCAGGCGTCGGAGGAACGATTTTTCGTTAGGCCTTTTTTCTTTTCTACTTCTTCGTTACTTACCCTTAAGATACGTGGAATGCATGTGAGGAGAATCAATTCGTCCTTCCGATGTTTTCGAAATAATTTGGTAAAAATGATAGCCGAAGGCAGATAGAAGTCCCAAGACAACTCCGCGATGTAACACGTCGGCGGTTTTGGAGAAAATATTACGACTGCTCATGGTTACGATGGGTTTACTGTGAATGGCTCTCGTGCTGTGTTGTGTGTATCGCTTACTAGGAGGCGGAACAGTTTTAATCAATTGTACTTGTTTGTACAAGCAATCAAGGTCAGCAAGCACGGTAACAAAGCCGACGGTAGAAAAAAGATAGGCGTAGGCCTTTCGTCGTTCGTTCCGGCCTTTCGTCGTTCGTTCCGCAGTCGTAAACAGACGATGAATGATGTGTTGGCGATAGTTTTTCCACAAAGCAAAGTCGAATGGATGAGTAAGTTTCGTTGTGTGCCAGGATGATGTGGCAAACGTACTTTTTCAAGAGAGAGAGAAACAAAAAAATTAAATTTATTGGTCGGGCAGACAAACGTCTCAAACTTTACTTCCGGACTACCACCATTGCCTGACCCGCTCCAGCTTTCCGTGCGACCCTCCAAGAAATCTGTTAAATGGAACAACGTGATACACATTTTTATGCCTTACCACTGGGAGAAATGTCTCCAAGCCAAGTTTCATATCATTCCTTTCGGAATATAGGTAGGAGTAGAAAAAATATTCATTATCATGTGCCACAGGTAGCAAACACATTCGATTGAATGCATAGATGTTGAAAGCGCGCAATGAAAGGTACGATTGGACAAAACAACTAGGTAGTACCTGGTAGTTTTAAAAAAAACTTATTCCCTTGATTTATGTTACTAGGGCATTGCGTAGTAATATGCATGGGAAACGACAAGTTTACGTAATGTAAAACGTACCAGAATTCCTTCGCGGGCGGCTTCCAGTCAAACTTGTCTCTTCCGTTGGCAGGGCGGCCTCAGAGTTGCTCAACAAGGTCCGCTTGGGTTTGTGACTACTGCTACTGTCAGTGGAATGGGACGGCGACGATGTCGTTGTCCAAAACACGATGACGAAGAGCGGAAGAGTCACCACCAGTAATACGACATTCGGGCCAAAGTAGGAAGATTGATTCTCACCCCATTCTACCAAGGCTCCTTGAACGAGACTGACGCAACTCACGACGACATTGATCAAGCCAAGGAGCACTCCGTAGTTTCGGAATCCGAATAATTCACCGGTCTGGTGGAAGACAGTACTGTACACCAACTGACGAGACGTTGCGACAGCCACAAATACTACGAGCACTTGGTAGGAGGCGACACCGGGAAAGAACGTCAAGACCAGACCATATAATACTCCCACCACATTTGCGGCTTGGAAGCACAAAAGACTTGACCTGGAGAGCATATAGGCAACGGCAGGTAAAACAACAAATCCAAAGGGTAGCATAGCCCCAAAAATTGAAATCAAGAGACTTGCCAATTCAGGATTCATAGCAAAATCCAATTGATCGTTGATGGTGGCAACGACGAAATTGAGTTTGAGAATATGGACGGAAACCCACAGAGCCAAACAATAAAAGGATGGATGGGAGAGAATGACGGATAAGGGCGCATCTTGGAGCGAGGCAACGGGCGCCTGGGACGAACGAATTGACAGGGCCGTAGCCGGAGACAAATACGGCGAACGCCCCACGTACGAAGCTGTTTCGTCGGGTGCATTCAAGCTGTCTGGGAGGATCTGGTTTGGCCAGAAAAAGATGGCCGTCAGAAGAGTGTAAATGGGAACTATCATATACACCCGAAACAAGACCTGTGTCGATATCCCCGTCGCATGGATGATGGCAGCGAAAATGGCAAAAACCATGGTTCCACCGTCGAACGCACCGGCTTGTGCCGACATCATGAGAGCCGCACCTCCACCACCACCTTCCCGTGCCTCACCAGGGAATAGGCGGGCTAAATGTAGGGTCGGCAATTGAATGGCGGGCCCAATCTATCATAGATGCACATGCAAGAGATATAGAAATGTCGTCAGTATTTCGCTACTTCTTGAACAGAGAGATCAGTACAGTGATGTGCTGGAATATACTTACAAATCCAAGCAAAGTGAAGCCGGCGTCAAGGAAAAGTGTGTTGTGTTTCGCCAAGCTACACAGGAAGATACCAACACCAAATAGAATACTTGAAATGATTCCACACGTTTTTGGTCCTGTCCTGTCGAGTAAAAATCCAAAGGGTAGAGATGACAAATAGTTGCCAATAGCCCCATGGGTAAAGACACCAGCAAATTCCGACGGGGTTAGATCCAAGCCTTCACGTCGGAGAATCGGCAAGAGCGAAGCCCAACCGAAAACGATCCCCGCCGTTAGTAGAGTGTGGGAAACTCCAACGAGAGCGAATAAGAAGGGATACTTTCTCAAACGATCATGTGTCCTTTGATCATTCTGACTGATTTTGGGTGCCATCTTAACGTCGAAGTGCCTATTTTCTTTTTTTATGATGTTGTTGTGGACTCTCTCTGGATTCATGTCATGTCAGGAGATTGCACCACCCTTGACGAGAACCCCTCCTGAGTGAATGTGTTCCGAGAAGAAACGGGAAGAAAAACAGCCCGAATAGTACTCATCTTTACTGTGGTAGAATATGTGGTGAAATGGCGATATTTCATAATACTGGAACGATATGCATAATACTAATGTGCATTATTTTTGGCTCTAGCTACCATGGTAGCCGGTGAAACGTACCTGCAAGTTTCCACTGGCTTTTGTTAATTTAATGTACCATTCAAAGTCTCCAAACTAGGTAAATAGGAACGGCCCTCGTCAACCCAAGAGACAGCTCATAATTTGTTGTTGCGGTTCTCTTCCAGCAATGATTCCACCTTGGTGTTTCGCTTCGAGTTTCAGGAGGTTTCCGTCTTCGTCTGTCTAGTGCAGAAGACAGCCGGCGAGCCCGACAATCACCCGGGGCGTCTAGTGGGCTTGAAAGTAGACTGGAATCAATGATCGAAAAGAAGAGAATCAAGAGAACAAGAGGGAAACCTTCCCGTCAATACGATCCTTTGAAAACACTAAAATTAAGTTCGAGTGTATCCTCGCTTCGACCAGCCGATAAACACAAGTGAACAGGTAGACTGAAAGAAACGTTCAGAACTCCCCACCCGAAATGGCAAAGGTAATCGCTACAGAAACCAGGATTGACAACAATCGATCAGCCTGTTCGTATGTTACGACTGCCACAAATTCGGGTGCAAAATGCAATCGATTATCATCGACTGCAGTAAGATCCTGTGACTACTTACGTTAGACAGGGAGAGAGATAATTTGAGGCGTTGATGCCGGATAAGAGCAGGACATTGTTTTCCAATTGACTCTCTTTGTCGAACACGACTTTTCACTAGATGAGCTTCAACGGAGCTTCTTTGCTAAGCCAAAAAGACTCAACCCTGAACAGGACAATCCGTGAACAATTTTTAGATTTTTTCTTCTTCCCCACCAATGATAAAATCCGAGATTCCGGATGTCTTTGTAGCAGTACTTGGTCATAACAGAGTCACCACTTGTTGCCAGCCGCAAAAGAGGATGTGGTACAGATTGGCCTCGAACATGAATATGTGATAGAGATACAATCAAAAGGCTTCAAAAAGTACCAGAGAACAAGGTCCGCGTTCACTAGGGCCTGTAAAAAATGTACCCGCCGGAGCGATAAAAGCTTCCCAGCTTTCCGTCGCTTACCTTGCTTCCCAGAAAGACACCCGTGGGAGCAGTGGAACAATAACAATTTCTTGGAAGCAAATACCTTGATGCTGGGTCATGTCGTGCGGCTGGATTGAAACGCCCCAGATCGCCCCGGTGAAAAATAAGGGCGAGTGTGGATGGTGCCCTAGGACATCCTGACGAGGTTTTCGGTGTTGCAAAAGGCGGGAGGATCGAACAGGATCGAAGTGCGATTGTGCGACCTTTCCTCCATTCAATTCATGAAGAGGCGGAAAGAACGTTCACTTTGAAATCCTAAACTAGGTGGTATGATGAGTGGAACAAAAAGCGCAATGGTGTACATGACTTAAAACGTCTATGAATAATGCAAGAATCAGAGTGCTTGGTCTGTTGCTCTCACAATCTGCTTATGATGTAAAATAGGTAGGTAGACCGATTCTACCTAGTTGAGATGACTGCTCATAGCATAGAGTATGGCGCAGTGTGGACTGGTACAATTCTCAGATAGGTAGGGGCGGGAAATCCTCACGATCCAAGCAGGGATTACGAATCACAGCGATAGTCATCATGAAGTTCTTCGAAGCAGATCTCTATTATTTACTGTTAAGCACTTGTTCTTATACTGAGGGAGCATCCAGAGAATATAAACGTGCACCAAAAATTTCTATTGATCTGATTATCACTGTCCTATAATTCCGCGTATACCGATTCGCGAACATTTTCCCATTCGAGTTTACTAGGCACGAGGATTACTATTGGTTTTGCTGGTTCGGGGTAATTCGCCTTTCGTAATAGTGCATCCAACTTCAAGTTGAGTTTAAAGTTCAACATTATGATACCCCTTGTAATGGAATACAACGACATTTAGTTCACTGGTTAGTAGATGGAATTATCGTTCCATATTTTTAAATTTTGAATTAGAATAGTGTATGAAGTAGACTGGTAGAGTGAAAAGGTCATACTTTATTAGTTCTCTTGATTCCTTCGACAAGTCATAAATGATGACTTGCATTACCTGATATTCCCATTCATATCTCTAAACGTGGCAGCTGCAACGTAGTCGTTTACCCAGTTGAACCGGCTTGGGTCCCATTTAGTTCCCCCCTCTTTTCTCCGTATTTCGGTTATTACTAGCGCACATCCAGAGACACACAAAAAAACCGATTCATCGATAGGAAGACTAGGGTACCTCCTTCGCATCCTTCGATTACTCGCTCCGCTTGCTTGCTTCTCCATCATCGACAACGTCTCTGACCATGAAGAAGAACCAAAAGATCAAATTCAAGCGTGCACCAGGAGCACCGAAACGATTCAAGTCAGCATTTATGTTTTTCAGCGAACATCAACACAAGGTAGTCCGTGAACAATCAACGAACAAAAAGGTAAGCTCCATGTGCTACTGTTCGTCTTGTCTTGTTCATCCTCCCTCGTTGATTCCCTGCTCACGAGCGCAATGGTGTAAAGATCCGAGCAGCCGATGTTGCAAAGGTGGTATCCCAATCGTGGAAGGCGTTGACCGATACCGAACGATTTCACTGGATCGATATGGCCCGACGTGACCGTGAACGTTTTGAACGAGAAAAAGCCGCTTACAACGGCCCATGGAAGATCCCCGACGTCAAGGACCCTAGTGCGCCCAAGAAGCCGATGTCAGCTTTCTTGGCCTTTGGAAACGAACGGAGACGAGAGATCGCCGAAGCAAATCCGACCTTGAATAATACGGAAATTTCGCATGTTTTGTCAAAACTCTGGAGGGAATGTCCCCCTGACGTCAGACAGCAATACAAAGACAGAGAAGCCAGAGAACGTGCTGCCTTCAAAAAGATCCGATTGGAATGGGAATATCAAAAAGAACAAAAATTCATCCGACGAAATTTGACTGCCTCGGCAGCAAAGAAACCACCAAGTACGTCGAACACCCACAAGGTGAATGATACATCACTCCCATTAATTGCGTCGTCGATAGCCGGAACTATGATGTCGGATGATTTCTCCTCTGTGGCACATCCCATTTCAACTTTTTCGAGCGATTATCAGGGTAGTAATATTATTCAGCCCCTTCGTCCCGAAGCAAGTGGTAATTTTCCTGGTTTCGTCACTACAGGCCCATATATGTACCATAATACATGTATCAATAGCGCTACTACGAGGAGCAATGCTGTGGTGTCTGAAGAAAGTCTCGATGCTTATTTGTCACTCGATGAAAGTTCGACTTCCTCGGAGAATGTTTCTGGCTTTGATCCAACATCGTTGGATCCTCCTACATATCAATGGACTATGACAAGAGAACCGACATTGTTAAATCTCGAAGGAGATAGAGCTGTCAAACACAATGATATAATGGAAGAGTTGGAAATCCTCGGAGAACTTGAGGACGACGACGACGAGTACTTCGAAGAAGTAAAGAAAAACCATGCCGATGCACCACCACATCAACACTTCGTTCAAAGCATGCATTCTTGGCAACAGGGGTCCATCAAAAATAATGAAGCTTCGCGTAGCAACACTGCCATAGGGTATTGTGCGCAGGAAACCACGCAATGGGCAAAGCTGGCCAGGGAATTGGGCGACGTTGGTGTCGACATGCTCATTGGTGCGTTCCGATGAAGAGCAGTCTTCTTATTGTTAGACAGGGGCTTCCGATAAAGAGGAGTACTCTTAGACAGGAGCGCCCAGTACCGTCTTGCATGTAAAATAAATTTTGAAATAACGATGCTTTAGGATGATTGTTTACGATTAGTTTTGAAATTTGCACTAAAATCGCACAAGTCGGGCATTAGACAACCGCTCGAGGTGAAACCACAGAACGGCAGAAGCAAGCATCCACACCACAGCCATGAGACGTCTCAACAGATCTCGCGTTGAAAGACCGGAAGACCAATGATCAGTCTGTATAGAATCCCAACAAAGATGAATCAGAATCAACAGGGACACGTGAATTGAAAACAGTGACGCAATATGAAGGCTGGGCTTATAGCTCGGCATACATTTACGGCCTCCATTGGCAGCAAAGATTACAATAATCATTCCGTAGTGGAAAAACAGCCCCATGCCAGGGTAATTCTGCACGAGTGTAAAATCTGTCGAGTGATACTGTGTGCATTCTTTTTGTGAAAGACTACCTGATACAAACGGTGCACTACAGTTTCCAAGGAAAGTGAAAACCAAAATATAAACTGCCACAGCAGGAACGTATGCTTCCACCAAAGCTCGGCGGAGCTGCACTAATCGTGCCTGAATTGTAGATTGTTGGAGCGCTTTGGTGCTTGAAACGGTGATATTGGATTGACACGGATCCAAATGTTTCAGTTGAATTAAGCCCGCCAACTGGATAAAACCACTAAAGGCGCGCGTCAAGAGCAATGATCCCACCATTTGCCCAAACCTATCTTCACGAATGTTGCTGGAATGTCGCATCAGCGTTGAGAGCTGCCAAAGTGCAACGAGTGAACCCGAAGGACATGCCGCCATCAATAGCTTTCGCGCCTTGTGGTATATAAACGGAGTTTCTACACACATTTGGGAGCAGAAAATATACATGACACAAACGTGCATACCCCTGAGACAGAATTGTGTGCAAAAGTTAATCTTCCAGACCATTCAACAAGAAACAATTTTTGCTCAAGAACTTACCATTTGTAAACGTCGTGCGTCACCGTTGTGCCGATGAGATTTTGCCGCAGCATAATAAAACACTCCATAGTCAGTTCCATTAGCAATAAAAGCGTCCCATATCCGATCTTTTGAGCCCCTTTCCGCTGTTCAGAAGTATATCCACCAGATTTGGCGATTTGAAACAAAGAGACACATTGATAGACCTCAATACTATTTGCCTTCTTGGTGGGGCACTTCTCATCGATTTCATTATCTGCCTCACACTCCGGATTCCGTAGAATGCGAACGGCCAGCACAAATGAGGCGATTACAATGGGAATCATGACGGCGACTTCTACCGATGTGTTGACCCACGACGACAATGGTGAATAATGATCGGTATTTGTAAGCAGATGAAGTAAAGAGCCAATCGCCACGAGCATTTTCCACGAAGATGTTAGGAGAGCACCTCCGACACTTGCAATATCGCGTGGAAATGTCGAAGCAAGGAAGAACAAAGAAATGAGCAAGGCTTGGTGAGAACCGCTACTGTAGGCCATTTCGAAGGCTTGTAGACCTCTTAACATTTGACTCGAAGTCACATCTTCCATTGCTCCAATTGAGGAACACAAAGACTGTTTCGACAGCCACTGCGTGAGAGTGACCGCGTAATAGATATAGGCCAAGAGTTGAACAATGTTGGCACAAACGTAGATGACGCTGGCCAGGTTCGCTTCCACATTTGTCCCGGCCAAATAACGTGGAAAACGGAGTCCTTCGCCATCGGTATCGGTAAAACCACGACTGGCACGTTCGTTCAATAAACGACGAATTTTGAGAAATGTAGGGGTATAAATGAAAAAGCCTACCGTGGCGGCAAGAGCAGAGAGAAATGTCAACAGGAGCCTCCATACGTGCGCAGAAATATCCGTTTCACCCATCCACACGGAACGGACATCGAGGAAGAAATAAATATACGCAATCGGCATGAAAAAGAAGGTTACATTTCGAACAAAGTACATCCACAAAGCGTCTCCACGAACAGCTGCCACCATCGCAGCGCTTCCTACGAGAGAAGCGTGCACCAGATTCTGAACGACATGAATTTGGAACTCCAAAATTCTTTCCCCCAGAGGTATTTCTGACAAAACTTGAGCTTTGCAAAAGTTATGCACATTGTACTCTGGCATGAGCAAGGGTATATGCGCCGTGTTCCAACCAGAAGACTTGAAGATTTTCGATTCATTCGCATCGAATTCGTACAGCAAGAAAAAGGAACACAACACCATACACAATGCAATTGTTATCATCGAAAACAATGCCATCCCTCTCGAACCGGTCATGATTTCCGTGGAAATTACATCTGACTCATGTGTAGTGCTACTTTTGCCTCGATCGTCGCCGCTCCTAACCAGGAGCGAAACGCGATCATAATCGGATTCGTCGGAAGCAATAATATCATCCAAGCCGGTCTCGTGTGCGATCTCCACCGAAGAAGGATCTTCTGATGGAATCATTTTTTTCTTCTTTGGTCAAACATCACAATAATCCTCAATTGCTTTTAGGAGTATCAACAAAAGATCTTGTTGGACGGTTGGTGACGATGGGAAAAGATACCCGGGCTTACAGTTACCACTGGCTACAGATGGAAAGATGCCGGTAGTAACGGTTTTCGGCTCACACTCAAGGACCTGTGATCCGTTGCTCACATGCCCTTCTAACAGTAACAGCAAGCAAGAATTACGGTAACTGTAATGACTGTGAACTACAACGATGTCCTCTATGATATGAACCTGTTTACCCTTACATGAATTGGTATCACTTGGGAAGAATACCTTAGGTTCATTCATTCTGTTCACTTTATTATTATTATTATTATTTTCAAATCTCAAACTTCCAGGCTCGCCAGCGAGATCGAGAAAACAGGGTCAGTTGCTATTTACTGTTACAACAGGTCGTTTTTGTACGCACGTGGTGGTCTTGATCATTCACAGTACTTCTGCGTTACCGGCCGTTGTTTCGTTATTTTCTTCATAATCTCAGGGAACACAGCGGCTTCCGTGAAGGTAGGTAGTTATGTAGTTGGGCGGGTGGGTAGGTAGGCAGGCAGGTAGGCAGGCAGGTAGGCAGGCAGAATGACTAGGAACCACGCTTTTTCTCC
>Ga0051981_10001634_pt1 | contig 11057 bp, 10 predicted proteins | sample CryGey13umfilter_3_FD_59644 | JGI IMG/M metagenome (GOLD analysis project Ga0051981, IMG submission 59644) | Groundwater microbial communities from aquifer in Utah, USA - Crystal Geyser 4/10/14 3 um filter | ecosystem: Environmental > Aquatic > Deep subsurface > Groundwater | place: USA: Utah... | reverse complement strand
CCCACCGACTTCTTCTGCTGTCACAACTCCACCGACTTCTACACCGTTACCGACAAGTGCTCCGACACAACGAACTCTTCTTTCCTTTCTCTGTGGCGCGCTTCCAGAAAATTGTGATGCGCTGCAGCTTGCCGATTCTCCTCAAAATCGTGCGTTCCAATGGCTCGAAGAGAATTCGAGAATCGACACGTATGACGATGAAACAATTCTCACTCGGTATGCTTTAGCAACACTCTTCTTCAGTACTGGGGGCGAAAATGCGTGGGCTGATAGCACAAATTGGCTTTCCCCAGTTGTTGACGCATGTCAGTGGTATTCGACGTCGACAGAGTCTAGCTGCGACGGAGGTGGGACATTCGTTCGACTAGTACTCAACGACAATGGGCTCAATGGAAGCATTCCTCCTGAGGTCGGTCTACTCCAGAATCTCGTCTCTCTGAGTATTCAAAGCTCTGGCACCAACGTTTTGAGCGGCCCTTTGCCAGATTCTCTTGGCAGACTCGATAAAGTGGTTGACGTGACAATAACTGGAAACCAGCTATCTGGTGGAATCCCCGAGGGACTTGGAGGCTGGAGCGCAGTCGAAACGATTGATTTGAGTGGGAATGGACTCTCTGGTCCTTTACCTGCAGGTTTTGGGCCTTTCCCATCTCTTAGAACAATAGACTTGAGCGATAATGCAATCTCGGGTGCTTTCCCGGCGACATCTCTCAGCCAATCGTCTAATGTGGTCACGATTAATCTATCTCAGAACCAGCTAACATCTTTACCCGATGAAATTGCACAACTACCAAGCTTGAGGAATCTGTTTGTCGCAGATAACAGCCTTTCGTCTTTTCCATTGGCTGTGACACAGCTTGGTGATCTGACTCGTCTCGATTTAAGTAACAACGGCTTCGGAGGTGCCATCTCTTCTGAAATCGGGGGACTTGAGGGCTTGAGTGAATTGAGACTCTCGTCAAATGGTATCACTGGAACTATCCCAACAGAATTATTTCGTTTGACTCGACTACAGAGAGCGCTGGACCTTAGTGCAAACTCTTTAAGTGGTCCACTTCCGACCCAAATTGGGTTACTGACAAACCTCAGGAGGCTATACATTGAGGATAATTCTCTCAACGGAAATATTCCCGGAAGTCTTTCCAATCTCTCCGACATGACAGTAATTAGAATCGACGGGAACGAGTTCTCCGGGATCGTTCCACGGGAGCTTTGCACACTATACAATGATATTCAGCCTTATTCCTTTGCGGACTGTAATGAGTTGGCATTCGCTGACTGCTTCTTATTTTGCTGCGACGACGGCGATTGTACCTGTCGTCTATTGGATACACCAAATTTTGGGGAGTGCTTTGCGGCCCCCTAAAAAGTCTATGTTAAAATGTATGTTCCATCCCTATACCGTCAAAAAATGTATGCCAATCAAATTGATAGTTTAGGCTTGCTCGGCGTGACGGAGTCGGACGACCCGAAGACCCGTTCTGCTCTTCCTATGCTGTTTACTTACATAGAAAGAGACATAGCAGCACAAGACAAACGTTTCAGTGGAAAACGCTTGAAGGCAGATCGAGCAACGCTCCCTTTCGGTAATGGAGGCCAGAATGGTTGCCGATCGGTCCAACAGACAATGCAGGAAACAGCAACCACAAAAAAGTAAAAAAAAATGAATCATGGCTGAGGTAAATGTATTGAAGTGTAACAACTGTTCTTAGAAAATTACTTTATTAGAACGGAAGTTAAGTCACATCCCGAATACGAGAAACAACATCACTCGTATATGGTACTCCCAGGCAACAACATCCACCACGTGTATGACTTCATGCATCATCGTTGTTCTTTTTGCGCTTGGAAATTTCATTCATTCATCATGTTCCTCTCCAGTCCCAAAAGCTTCCCTTGGGTCGCATCCACTTAGGAGCCATTCTATTTAATTTGACAAAGATCCATGGCATAATGACCGTCACGACCACAACTGACAATAAATGCTGGACGGTCCATTCTGCCAGGGCCCACAATTGATGCGTCCAAGCAGCCATGACTTGTTTTCCAGGAGGATGTTGACCCCAAACATACCGCACAACCGCATCCAATTGTTGGATACCTTGTTGCCACAGTCCAATAATTCGTCGGGTTAAAAACGGTACCAACAACACGAGTAGTGCATAGTACACCACGATACGGGAGGAAATTTTGGCACACGACAAGAGCACAATGTCGGAAAAAGCTTCTATACCGATGGTTTCCCCACGATCCATGATGGCATTGACGGAAGGCGGATCGGCAGTTACGGCCATACGAAACAAGTCTTCCACCTCTGTTCGATTGAGTGGATTACAGGCCGTTACACCCACGTATTTGGCCATATTCAAATGCACCAACAGAATTCCAGCGTATAGTTCATCACAATTGATCCTTCCATCACCTGTGGCATCGCACATATCAAAAGCCCACTTGGTTAATCCTTGGAAGGCGGGACTTCTTTGTATCCATTTGGGTTTTCTTCTTCTTCGTCGCCTTCGCTTTCCATCTCTGTCGGTACCACTACCTTGCCAGAGTTGATCGTCTAACAAGTCTTGCATCCAATCGGGAAATTCGAAGGGACTTACCACCGATGATGTGGTCGCAGTATGATTATCGGAAGGTTGGGTGTTGTTATTGTATTGTTGGACCTTTTTAGCGACATTGCGGATCAACGAAACACCGGCAAACACTTGGGATATTTTGGATGTAGTTGTACTACTAGTACCGCTTTCTTGTTGTTGCGGCGTGGGGGGCGACGACGAAGTGGAGCCTTCATTGTTGCCGGCCATGTGAACTGCACCCCCCAAACGAGAACCTCCGTTCGGTAGAAACAGCCGTGGTACTCTTTGCGGTTGCCACCCCGAGGCAAAACATAGTAATATTAGCATCAGCAGTATTAAGGAATGATAGCAAATTCTCATTGAATCATATGGTACGCGATGAAACGGAAAGATGCAGAGGCTCCCATCGATTATGTCTTCTTTCAACCCAGATCAAAAAGGCTGCATTACACACGTAACAGTTACAAGGTAAACAGACATCATCGTCGCCCTCGTCACAGTCAGTGCGCGTGACATCAAAGATCGCCAATTTTTCATCTACTGATAGAGTAGTACATAATTGCCATTGAGCTATTGATATGAGCTAGCTCGTCTACTTTCCGACGGACTAACAGTAACTGCAAAACAGTGATAGTCACATTTTTACTAATGTAAGATTTGTTTTGGGTTTTATGTAAGTCTAATGTAGGTAACTTCACGTCACACGAATAATAATCACTCCGCTTACTGCTGCGGAAACTTAGGGGAGCAAAATATATTCCGATTGACATTAGGCTCTTGTCGAAGATCCCGAATAATCGTGTATCAAAACAACATTAATATTTATGTGTGTGTTTGGCACACGCTTCGGCAATGCCAGGATAGGTAGGTTACTCCTGTAGCTAGTAAATGTAGCACTGACTGTGAATCGCGTCAAGTACCAGGAAGAGGCGATTAATGTGAGTAGCTCCCGTGAGAAGCTCACGAAAAAGTCATACACTATTTCAATTCATCTCACAGTCACAACTATGGACGGATCGTACCCATAGAATTCTCACGGAAAATTCAATGAGCTCCGTTGACTGGCTCTCTCTCTTAGAGAGTAAAGTAGTACTCCTAGGAGTAAACGCACGAACAAGCAACTCCTGTTCGTCACGCGAAAATCAGAAAAACATCCCTGTCGCTGTCGGTGCAATGGTTCGAGAGCAGAGTGAACCAGCTCACGACCTCTTCGATGTGATTATCATGCAGGGTTTTTCATGATTCGAAAGCAAAAGAAATACTTACGGAAGAAGGCGGTCCTTTGGTCCCTCTTTGTTTTACTGTCATACGCACTCCTCTCCATTTACTGGCAGCACCGCAGTGTTCCGTCAGCCAAGTTGGAATTGCCCGTCGTTATCTTGCGAGACAGACCTTTTTCTGTGGATCTGAGGCAAAGGAATACTTCGATTGATGTGTCATTGCAGCACCAGTTTCAAAAAGAAGAAGATGAAGAACCACCGCCACCGCCACCACCACCACAACAACAACGACGAGTACAACCAGCGCATTATTATCCAGGACGAAAAATCGCGCTCCAACCGTCCAACGAGATCCACCGTCCTGCGCTGGATAGCTTGATTCAAGGAGAAAAGATTATAGGAGATGTTCAATTTTTGCTAGATTTTGCTATCGTTGGTTTTGGTAAGGCGGGGACGAGTACCATGATGGATTGGTTAGCCGCACATCCGTCGGTGGCCATGTTTGCCAAGGAAGTGTACGATCTGGTGCATCAACGTCCCGCACAATTGGTGCAGTCGCTCTACGAGGATCTACCCGCCGGAGACCAGTACCTCCGGGGGTACAAGAATCCATTGGAAATATCACAACCCCACGTCTTGGAGTATTATCGGACGTATTGGCCCAAAACAAAATTGATATGCGGACTGAGACATCCAGGTGAGTTTAGTGGAGGGGGACAAGAATCAATGTAGGACATTATAACCTCTATATTTTATGTACCGGAAGCGAGGCAATCACATGTATAATTTCCCCACTACCGGATCTCACTTGACGCAATATAATTTTCTACATTCGAAAGTGAAATGGTTTGAGAGTCTGTACAATTTTCGTGTCCAGAATTTATTACCAGGTCAAGAAATGCCGGATCCGAATCATCTCATCGGTCGTTGCTACGCGGATCGTATGAACACGTGCACCGAAAAGGGGAATTTCGCCTACTCGTTGCTGTGGCTGGGCAAAACAAACGAGTCGCACCAACGCCCCATGTCGCCATTGGTACAAAAGATCGTGGGACAGTATCAACGGCTGTGGTTCAACACATCGGCGGTACCATACTTGTCCAATCCTGTATTTTTGTATCACATGGAACAAATGCAGGAATCACCGCAAGCTTTGGCTCGAGATATCAAATCATTCCTAGACCTCGACAGTGATCTGCCTCCGCTGCCGCATCGAAAGCCCGGTTTGGACATTTTAGACGTAGCCTTACAACAACAAAAGGAGCGACAAAAGATTGATATATGCGATCCAGCTTTTCGAGCCGTACGCAGCGACTTGCTACGAATTGGGACTTTGGGGGCCCAATGGTTGGAAGAGGAACTACTACCATTATCATCGTCAGTTCACGTATCGGATCCCAAGGGTTTCCAAAAAATCCTACGTGAGTGGTGCAAAGACCCGTGTGAGAACTCAACAATTACCCAACATGTCCCACATCGCGGACCGCCAAAAAACGATCCAGTCATTCAGGCTGTGTCGCCTTTAAAATTCCATGTCCGCGGCATGGTATGATTCCTGGAAAAGCTTGGACACAGCAGGACAGATGTAGGAACTACACGTGCAAACTAGCTAGCCAAACAATGTAACTGAGACATTTTTGATCTCACTTGTGTCTTTCGACAAAAAGTGACGTTGTGTCGAAAATCGGTGCGAGTGCACCATTTTTAGTCTTGGATGCATTGTCAGATTTGAGTCTTGGTTTGGCAAAGTTTTATCATTCCCTGGCTGGGTGTAGTATTCGTTGTCTCGGGACTTGACGATGCGATTTCAATTCCTTGTCGGCATCTCTCCGAAACGAAAAGCGTTCTGGCTCAGAAAATTCTGTCGGTTCCCTTCACAATTTGACAAAAAATCGAACCCGTGTGATTAAAGAATCTTTTCTTTTTGCACTCCTACCATCCGTTGAGTTTTACACTGTGGCACGATAAAACTAATCCACGGCGTTGACACAACGTTAGCAGAAATCATTATGGAGTCCTCAGCAGACCGTCTCTTACTCGTTATTCTCGTTTGCGGAAGCTTCGTTTTTGGAGCCTCGGCTCAATCATGCGTCTCGGTTTCTACATTTCAAGAGTTGAAGAACACGATTTTAAATGCAGGCCAAGCAATTACCTTCTGCCCATTTTCGATATCCAAGCCCGACGGAGATTTTCTGTTGATTGATAGCGCCAAGTCACTCACATGCCTGGAGACAAAGCGATGCACCATTCGTGGAGGGGGTCTTCACGTTCGCGTGTCCGGTAACCTATCCAGACTCAACTTATCGGGCTTTAGATTTGTTGGGGCTACCGTCAGTGCAATTCGCATTGAATCGTCATCTTCGTTCAATATGCACAGCGTCCATAACTGTGCATTCCGACGAAACAGGAGACTGGATACGGATGGTAGGGGTGGAGCAATTCGAGTCCAAACAGGAACAAAGCTTTCAGTCTTCGGAACGCGCTTTCAAGACAATGAAGCGAGAGAAGGAGGTGCCATCTACCATGCAGGAAGTGAATTATACGTGGAGGGCACAATATTCAAGGAGAACGTTGCGCAAGAAGGAGGTGGAATCTTCATTCCTTCATCATCGAATTCTCTCGAACTGAAGTCAACCAAGTTTCTGAGCAACATAGCAACGGCAAATCCAAGCGGAGCCATCAGCACGGAGAGTGTAAACAGCCTGGAAAAAATTGCAAATCGGCGAAGCTCCGATAACGGTTGTGAGGGCATATTCGAATCATCCATCGGAGTCTGCCACCTATTTACTGGAGGAGTCACCGGTTGCGTCCCAAATGGCTACCTCTGTCGTACTAATATCCGATGCTGCCCTGGCCTTCAATGCTTTTTGGACAAAAAAGCTGGCGGCGAGATTTGCACGGACCATTCTGACACTTCGCCAATAATTGGGTCTTATCAAGGCACCGATTGCAACGTAAATGGTCCCATTCCAACCACCGTGACAACAGTCACCAGCTTTTTGGTGTTCGGTGACACCCCCTACGACCATGAAGTAGGACCACCTTTTGAAGGGCCTGAATATGACTGTATGAAAACTGTTGCTTTGCCAGGTGCCAAACAATTGGCCGGGTCGGCGGATTTTATTGTTCATGTTGGAGACATCAAAAGAGGAGGCGACGGTTACTCGTCGTTTTGTAACGACCAGGTGTTTAGCTCTAGGCGAGATTTGTTCGAAAGTGTGGAAAGCCACATGGATTTTTTGATGGTAGTAGGCGATAATGAGTGGAACGAGTGCGATGATTACAATTCGGATCCGGACGTGGACGATCCTGTCAAGATGTTATGGCGCAAGTATTTCACTGCCGGGAAATTTGAAGGTTTCGATCGCACATTTCCCTACGGTGGAAACGTACGAATCGAGAGACAACCCGGCAAGCCCGAGAACTTTTTCTTTTACTATATTGATCAGCAAATTGCTTTTTTTTGGAATTACAGAACCAATGCGTGATATCGGATACAATGCACTCAATGCGGCCTGGGTTGATGAAAAGTTGTCGGACAAGACACTGCGAGCCGTTGTACTCTTTGGGCATGATTCCAGACTATCGAACGAAGTTCGATCCAAGCTATCCGATGATATACCTACCCTGTATGTGACGGGCAACACGCACAAGTACTGCATGAAGTTTTTGGGCCACAACAATCTCTTGCAGTTGACGGTGGATCCTTTCCTGGCAGCTCCTCTATTAGTATCGATTGTAAAGGACGACTTGAACAATCATTTTTTCCACGTCGATGTGACTCCGTACGGATGTGACTAGGGCATTGATAAGAATGCGAAGACACGCCCAACACAGAGGGCCATTGTTCCGTGATATGCAACCATCTTGAATCGTGGCCGATACGATGTCTTTGTCGTGTATGCGTTATAACTGACTTTGAATTCAACTTTCATGGAATGTACTCCGTAAAGTAGCATGATACAAAGACATGGAGATATAAAGAAGTATAGGCCGATATTGCATTTCTCATAATAATCGCACTCTGGTAGACTAGAATAGGTATTAGAGGGGTGGTCGCGGATAGTCCAGCCAAAAGCACACCTCACAGTCACATCAGAAGAAGAGTAGTACGAAAAATAATGAAAGCCTGCTCACACAGACCGGTACAGCCATACAAAGCGGCACACCCAGAGAACGAGACCGTGTCTACTCGACGGACAACCAGAAGATGTTTGTTACTTTCTCATGAACATGCCCCCTGGCATACGCAGGCAGTGTATTTCTACGACATCAAAATTATTTTGGCATGTTGAGTGCCATCATTGGCGATACTGCCAGTTCGCCCAATGATGGCACCACAACTGTAGACTACGACGAAATTGAAATCTTTCATCATTCATCACCTATCATGGGCCACTGACGATACCGTTTTAACTTTGGGTACGGCAGATTAATTTCTTACAAAGAGTGGGTAGTTGTAACGAAGAAGTATTAATAGAACCAATAGACACGGATGATAAGGTTGCTCTACTGCTTAATCCATGGAGCCTACAACATATTGGATAATTACGAAGAAAAAGTATGGTATGATTTTTGGAAGACATGTGTCGTGCCTGCTTTTGCGGAGCATCCGCCTACAGATAGCCTAAACAGAGAAGGAGCAACAATACGTAGGGAAACGCCAATACCTGTTGGATAATGTCTTCTCCCATGGCGCACCAGTAAATAGTTAACCACGACATGAGCTATCTTCTCTTACTTGATCACGATTACATTAAACTTCGCATTCTTCAGCCGGCACGCAACAGAAGACGGTTAAGCGGCACAATTCATCATATGATGTGGCGACTTCCCATAGCGGTCCGGCATACTCGAAGTCCTCAGGACGCTCCACCCCGTTGCAAATACCACCAGGCGACGGCGTGCCAGCCGGGATGTGAGGATAACTTGGTGTCACGCTGAGAGTCCCGCCATTGGTGTAATCGCATGGGCTAGACTCCCCAACAAATGTGTACGGAGCTGGAAAGCAGTTTTCGGTAACAAATTTGCAGTCCTTCTTCTTGCAGCAGTACGCAGTCCCAGTTAACGGACCACGTCCTGTACCGGCAACAGTAGCACCAATTAACGACTCTTTGAGGTCCAACACAGCCAAGCCCGCGCCGTCTGTGCCGATGCAGTCGTACTGGACACCTGGGTAGTATTCCTGTTTCTGGCATTCACTAACGTCAATATTATCAGGCTCGCCTTTGAAGACCTTCCGATTGAAGCGAGTTCGGCGCTTCGGTTCCTTCTCACATTTCCCGCCTTTGCCCTTCCCTTTTCCACCTTCCTCACAGACTCCGATGCCTCCGCTTTCACTCATGTCTAGGCCTACCAAGACGGGACTGTGATCTGAGGAACGAGCCGGAATGGTACCATTAAAAACGGAAGCTTCCTTTCCAAAATCCAAATTGTAATCAAGGTAATCGAATTCATCTTCGTTGATATGCCAAACACCAGAACCAGTAACGCGACTGTATAGTGGCTTGTTGACGAGAATGTAGTCCAAGGTACCCACCTGGCCATCAAAAAGATAACTGTAATCAAGTGGCGACTCAACGTTCACGTACCCGGCTTCTTCAGTCAAAAAGACAATTGGGTCTTCCAACGCGTATGCATTGAGATCACCGGCAATGGCTTTGTAGGGACATACAACACCGGTTGGTTCCGTGTTGAGCCACATGTCCAAGGCTTGCGCCGACAAAAGGCGGCGTTGATTGTATCCTCCTACTCCATTATCAATATTTTCGTCACCTCCTGAACCACTACCACCCTTGGACTTGAAATGATTTGCAGCCACGCTAATACATTCACCCTCTTCAACTGTTTGGAATGTGACCGCCAGGGCGGCACGACTTGTGCTCGGACCGTCAAAGATGGGCTTGAATGCATTCAGCGAAGGGTCCACTTGGTCATCCGTCAAGATGGCTGGATTACCAATTGGTTCCACAACTTGTGGCTTGTAGATGAAGGCAACACTGATGATATCACTGACATCGACGAACTGGGTCCCAGGATCAACAAAGTCGTACAAACCTGAAGGCAACGCACTCACTAGACCTTGCAGACTGGAGGGGAAATTATTTTCGATCTCGGCAATGGCAATAATATCAGCGTCAAGTTCGGTTAGGTAAGTCACAAGCTTTTCCAACTGCCGGTCAAGTTCTTCTTGGCTGTCGGCTCCACGGGGTTGGTTGTTATTACTAAAGCTAGGAGGAAGATTGAGGTTCGGACCAGTCGTAGAAGAACCGTCGTCAATTGTGACAAAGAAATTCAGTAAATTGACGCTGGCGACCTTGAGTGTACCCCCAACGGCGGGAGGAGATTCAGGGCGAGGATTGGTAGTAAGGAACGAGTTGTCGTCCACGGAAGTGGCTAGAACCCGATATTCATCGAAAGCGAATTTGAGAACACCAGACAGATTTTGAATGACGTCTCCGAAGCGTGGTGCATTGTTCGTGTTGAAATTTTCAAATCCTTGAAAGGCAGGATCTTCGGCAATGTAACGGTTCTGAATTGAAAAACCGTCGTCGTAAAAAATGCTTCTCTGCGTCAAGTATTTTTGGTAATCGTCAAAGCTTTGAGTGTCGGTATTACTCGGACGATAGAGTTGGGTATACTGATAAGGCCGGGATCCCGCAAACAGGAGGACTTCGCCGAACTGTGAGTAGCAACGTAGTATCAAGTCAGTAAAAACTCAAAGAACCGACGCATGACAGGAAAGAAGAACAAAGTGTGACCTCATACTTACACGATCAAGGTTGAATCCCTCCGTCAAGACAAGATCGTCCACCATAATGACACGCATGCCCTCATAAGGTTCCAAGTTTGGCAGTTGCCCATCACTTGTCAAACCCAATGCCTCGTTGAGACGAATGTAGGCAGGGGTGGGAAGAACGTTGTCTGATGAAAGGATCGTCACAGAGTCGGCGCTGATCTGTGTTTCTCCAGAAAATTCCGTCGCTACTCCAACAACTTCCACCAAATCTCCAATCTTTAAGTCAACAGAAGGATTTGAGCCTTCGAATACGAAGATACCTTCTGATGTAGCAGCATCATTATCGGCATCGGCGTCCTCCTCTTGTAGGAAGAAACCTTTCAAGTCTCCATCCGTTCCAAAATTATCTTGTAAATCCCCAACTACAATTGCTTGAATCTTGACTTTTTGTCCTTCAAATGGCGTTTCGTCACCATTTCCTTGAACTTGCGAAATCAAAAGAGACAACGGAGCTGG
>Ga0051981_10001632_pt1 | contig 11060 bp, 9 predicted proteins | sample CryGey13umfilter_3_FD_59644 | JGI IMG/M metagenome (GOLD analysis project Ga0051981, IMG submission 59644) | Groundwater microbial communities from aquifer in Utah, USA - Crystal Geyser 4/10/14 3 um filter | ecosystem: Environmental > Aquatic > Deep subsurface > Groundwater | place: USA: Utah... | reverse complement strand
TAGCTTACTGGCTGTATAATTTACCTCAGCTGGGACTTTGACCAAAGAATAAATTCTTTCTAATTGTACCGCAAACAATCTTACAGGACTAGAGCCATTACAACCACAACAGTGCACATGTTTTCTCCTTTTCCTTCTCCTTGCCCCAAATCGAAATGATTGTTTGCTGCTGATAAGTGACCGACTAACAAGGTTTTGGTGGCTTGCGACCATCCTTGTATTCTGTTCACAAGACGCAAAACATACAAATGAGTGAGATCTGGGATGAAGAAAAGGGTTTGGTGGTGATGCCAGTAAGAGAGCTGTTAACTATAGTAGACAACTGACGGCATCCCCAAAAAATGTTTCTTTTCCCCCTCTCGAAACCAGTAGCCATGCAAGGTCGGCTTTAACTGCAAATTTGATGCAACTAGGCCGTAGCTTAGAGGCAAATTTATGCGTATCATTTTCTAGATAAATCAAGTTGCATTGCTACTCTTAGGTCGTTCCTGATATAAAAACTGTGGTGATATTAATCTAACCTCTATCATGCGCTCTAACCATGATTATTTGGTCACGGTCTCTAATCTCTGAAGTTGGGAGAGGTCTTCGGGTACACGCGAACACGTTCTCACGGTTCCTCACGGGCAAAAGAAGAAGAACAAGAAGGATCCTCGGTGGTTCGGTTCGGGTGTGCGTAGAAAAAGTTTACAGTTATTACCTACCAAATTAGTAAAGTTTACGTCAAAACCCGAACAGTGACGCAATGTTTTTTGTTACCTGCGACCGATTGGAAGTTCCGACGGTCGCCTCTATCGTTTTGTGGGGGGCGGTTCCATCGGTGGGCGGTGGCGGACTGCGTGAAAAGGAAATGGGCACTAGTTTAAGATCATGGTGGGTCCATCTTCCTTACCATGAGGAGACACTAGTCTATATGAATCACTCACACCAATTGTAAAGACACCAGTGCCATCCATTTTAGATTCGTGGGATGGGAATCTAGTTGTGGTTCCGTTTTGTTGGAACGTAGTTCGTATTTGGGCAGAAGAAGAAATATTGCCGGGGGCCCGACTCGTCCAAAATGCGAATTGTAGGGATGAGAACGTTCCCAAAAAGAAAAAGAAAAAAAATGGCTTCAACCATTCGACGCCTTTTCAACTTAAATAGAGAAAAGACTCTCATCGCCTTCGACGACTTCCACATACCCAAATGACTTACCTGATCTTCGTGTGTATGTTTGCATGGTTCGCTTTTGTTGAAAAACACCGTTCATGAATGACCATAGAGCTCTCGTTGGATCCTAAACCCAACCAACCAACCAGTTCATGAAACCTTATTTCACCATCACTGCCACAAAACCACAAAACAAAAAACAACAAGCGAACACTACCAAAGTTTTTGCTAACCCTCATAAAAACAAACAACATCCAACAACAACATCCAACAACAACAACAACAACAACAACAACAACAAACCATGGGAAGAATTATCATAAAGAATCCACTCTTTTACAACGATGCAGGAAGAGTACCAACGGCCGGTAAGTTCTCTTTCACCTTTGTGTTTACAACTAAGTCGTGAATGTACTACTGGACGTGCAAACTGGATGAAATGCATGGCCAATGCCTGTCTCTTCGTGTCGTTTGTATGTTTCTCCGTATTCACGAACCAACGTGCCATTTTACTCTTCCATACTAGAATACCATCACTGACACTCACTTCGGATAATAATTTCTCGCTTTATTTACGTCCCTTTCTTTTTCCAGTCGAGACATTGGATGCCAAGGCAGGTCTCAAAGCCCATGCAAACCCCACAAACTACGCGAACAGCATTAACAACAAGACCGACCCAGTCCCCATGCCAACATTGAATGTGCCTGTGACTTTACCGGGCGATTGCCACGTAAAAGAATACATCCAACAACATGTGCGTCCATATTTGGGTGATGCTGCGTTCTTAGCATCGGCCACGGAGCGCACACGCAATAGTTGGAAACATTGTGAAGATCTCATGGAACAAGAACGTATCAACGGTGGGTTGTTGGACGTTGATACCGTCAACGCGTCCACTATCACGTCCCACGAGCCTGGATATGTACTCTCGCCCGAACAAGATATCATTAAAGGTTTACAAACAGATGCCCCACTGAAACGGTCCTGTAAGCCACTCGGTGGATTCCGTGTCGTCCAATCGGCCTTAAAAAGTTATGGTTACGAAGCTGATCCAGCCATGGAAGCCACGTATGGATCGGATGGCCCCGTTGCAACGCACAATGATCTCGTCTTTAGTGCTTACACGGCAGAAATGCGGTACGTTTTGTTCGTTTCTTTACGCACACACACACACAGGTCCAAATGATCATCTCACAATTCATCAATTTTTTTGTTGAAATTAAACAGCAAGGCTCGTCACACGCATTTGTTAACTGGCCTTCCCGATGCATATGGCCGCGGGCGTATCATTGCCGATTACCGTCGTATTGCATTGTACGGTATTGATGAATTGATGTTGCGCAAAAAGAAGGATTACAATGCCATCAATGGTACTTCTGAAGACGAGATGCGACAACGTATGGAAATTTCGGTCCAAGTCAAGGCCCTGAAAGATTTGCTCCAATTAGGCGATGCCTACGGATGCAATTTGCGTAAACCGTCACAAACCTTCCGAGAAGCTGCCCAAGCCATGTGGTTAGGACACATTGCCGCACTCAAGCAGCAAGATGGAGCCGCGATGAGTGTTGGTCGGTGGGATGGATTCTTAGATATTTATGCCGAACGAGATTTGGAGGCTGGTGTAGCCACCGAAAAAGATTTGCAAGAAGTTATTGACGATTTGGTCATCAAGATGCGCTTGGTACGACATTTGCGCGCCCCCGAGTACAATAATCTCTTCGCCGGAGATCCCACATGGATGACCCTGGCCCTAGGAGGATGCGCAGAAGATGGAACCCCCCTTGTCACCAAGACGACGTTTCGGTTTTTGCAAACTTTATCAAATTTGGGAGCTGCACCCGAACCCAACCTTACCGTGTTGTGGGCGCAAAATCTGCCAAATGGCTTCAAGCGGTTCTGTGCGGAACAGTCCATCGCATCATCTTGCATCCAATACGAAAACGATGACTTGATGCGTCCCACGTTTGGATCGGATTACTCCATTGCTTGTTGTGTATCAGCCATGCGTACGGGCGTGGATATGCAATTCTTTGGCGCTCGTACGAACATGGTAAAACTACTATTGATGTGCCTCAACGGAGGCCGAGATGAAAGCCACGGAGAACTCTTGAATACCGACCTCGCTGAAGCCTGCAACCAAGCCGGTATCGGTCCGGGCGACGAAGACCGTCCTCTTGACTATGATACGATTGAAGAGATTTTTTTTGAAAAAGCCATGCCTTGGATGGCCAAGCTCTATGCTGCCACGATGAACGTGATTCACATGGCACATGACCGAGCCAACTACGAGAGTCTCCAGATGGCTTTGCACAACTCCAACGTTAATCGATTCATGGCATTCGGTATTGCTGGATTATCGGTAGTGGCCGACTCGTTATCCGCCATCAAGCATGACAAGGTGTACCCAATCCGCAACGAAGAAGGCTTGACGGTTGGCTTCAAGCGTGGAGACGAAACGAATGACGTCCCCTATTTTGGAAACAACGATGACCGAGTCGATGCCATGGCCGTCAAGATCTGCACACGCTTCCACCAAGAGCTCGACAAGCAGCCACTGTATAGAAATGCCAAGGCAACGCTTTCCATCCTCACCATTACGAGTAATGTTGTGTACGGTAAAGCCACTGGTGCCAGTCCGGACGGCCGCTTGGCAGGAGAACCCTTTGCGCCAGGTGCCAACCCCATGCACGGTCGTGACAAGAATGGGGCATTGGCATCTCTCTCTTCGGTCGCCAAACTCCCGTATGCAAGCTGCATGGATGGTATCTCGAACACATTTTGTGCACTCCCTTCGGCCCTTGGATTTGAACCCGAAAAGCGCCCCGATAGCTTGGTGACCTTGCTCGACGGCTACTTTGAAAAGTCGGCACATCACGTGAACATTAATGTTCTCAGTCGAGAACTATTACAAGATGCTGATAAGCACCCAGAAAAATACCCCAACTTGTCTATCCGCGTCAGTGGTTACTGTGTGAAGTTTAATCGCTTGAGCCCGGCTCAACGCCAAGAAGTCATGGCGCGAACCATGCACTCCTCCAGTGTGGCGAGCTCGGCAAATTCGATCCAGGCACTACGCCGTTACAACGGAATCGAAGCGCCGTGTGACGACTCAAGCAGTGTGAAAGGATCCGTTTACTCCATCGAAACATTCTCCACGGCGGATGGACCAGGCATTCGTGCCAACGTTTTTCTACAAGGATGCCCGAAGCGATGTGTCTTTTGTTGCAACCCAGAGACATGGGACGTATGTGATCCTGCCAAGAATCCAGAGGCAGCCATCACGGACACTGAGATTACTTCGATGATCGAAAAGTACAAGGAGTTCTTAAAGCCAGAGAACGGTGGTTTGACAGTTTCGGGTGGCGAGCCTCTGATGCAACCTGATTTCGTGGCGTCTCTTTTTAAACGAGCTCATGATATGGGCGTAACGACCTGCCTCGACACGGCGTGCCATGGCACCGAGAAGGACTGGGAGAATGTCCTTAAGGACACGGACTACGTGATGCTGTGCTTGAAAGGAATGGACAACGAAGTCGCGCACCAGGTTGCTCGATACCCAGCCAAGTTCATGGCGACTTCAAAAGACTTTGCACGATACATTCGTGACAACCATGCGGACCACACGAAATTGAGCTTGCGTTGGGTTCTTTTGAAGGGTATGACCGACACGGCTGATGAATTGAATCGGTTGGTGGCCTTCGCAAAAGAACTTGGACCGGTCTTTACGCACGTTGAGCTTATCCCTTACCACGAACTTGGTCGCAGCAAATACGAGGAACTGGAAGAGCCCTTTGCTCTCGACGATATGAAACCCTATGACGTCGATGACGCCAAGAGAGTCAAGGAGCAGCTCGTAGCCGCTGGCGTTTCGGCAACTCTTTCAGTTGTTTAGAACACGAGCTTGTGCAATTTCGACATTTGTGATTGCTACCTTTCTCTTTTTAGGAATTCTTTTATGGATAAGATTTGAATTTATTTCTTGAAAATGCCGTGGAATTAGACGGCCGATTAAGAATAGAAGAACTTGAGAAAATATTTTTTCCCCTAGCCGTGTTGATAGATCTTCCTCCCCGGGTCATCAATTCCAAACGAAACGACCCACCCTGACCCAGCCAGTGGCCGCCGACGGAGAGTCGAAACCCACCTTTCGCTTTTACGTGTCTAAGACCTTCCACATAGACAGAAAGAAACTTTTGGTTAAACAGAGGTACCTGACCAACGGACCTCACATCAGTTACGCACGTATGTTATGAATATTTTGGCTCAAGAAAGGGTGCTTGACCCATGGACCTCACATCGTTTCGTCGTTGCAGCAACGGAACACCTCCACTTAGCGTCAATACCTTACGGCTTACCCTCTACATTGTTCGTAAAGACACCATACCCTTGGAATCTATTATCAATGACAACATCGCTCTTGGTCGAAAAGAACCAGTTAAAGGTCATTTGATTGAATTCGGGACGATAATGACGACCGTCCGTAGGATAATGCCAATCACGGGCAAGGAGGCTGGCCTCATAAATATCGAGCATTGGGACATCCAACTCATCCACCACAATTTTCTTTTGTAGATTGTTTAGGGTGGTGGACCGAAAGACGCTCATGTATTTGATCCTCTTCAGCGCCTTGGCCGGTGGTCCAAAGTCCTTGGTCGTCCGATCCACCACCACGTGCGGGTGTACGGCCGTGGCTGATTTCCACAGCAGTGTGGGAACCGTCTTCAGGTTCAACGTGGCCAGCCTTTCGCGAACTTGGGTGATGTACGTCCGTACGGCCCGCCCGTGGTCGTGGAATGCTGCGCCTTGCCCGTGATCATCGGCCCAAGATATCCCACGTACTACTCCCAATCACGATAGCAAGTTTCAACGTATTGTCGTTGTGGCTGATTTTCGTCATAATAAGTTCGTTGACCGCATTCCACACAGCATCGACGAAACCTGAAACAGAAGCCGTATTTAATGCCGTTGAATGACGTACCGTGGTAACGTTCTGGCGAAAGTACACGCCACCATGTCCGGAGAATTGTTGCATCACGGAATCGCCCACCAGTAATACATGATGATAATCTGACAAATCGACGGCACCGTGCTGGGAGGGTCTGCGAAAAGTCCGTATGGGTGGACTGTGCGAAAGATTCACTTGCTGTGAAATTTGGATCGCCCCGCCATGATGCCACCCATCCTTTGTTGGTGGGGCCATTTGACCGATACCACACGTATATACAAAATGTATGTTGAGAATACCACCACCGCCACCTCCTCCTTCTGATGGATCATTGTCGATCATCTGTGATTGTGATTGTTGTCGTTGTTTTTCTTCGTGATTCCACGGGTGGTTGGACGAATGATGAGGCATCGGCGATTGAACGAAATCCAATGTATAATTCCCATTCCCATGATCTGTTACCAATGCCGTAGCGGTGGGATGGTCTGGTTCCTCCGACCACAATTTTTGGTTGTTGTTTTGGGTTTTCTTTCGGTCGAACGATGACCCAAACGTTCCAGTGTACGTGATATAAAATTCGTCTCCTCCAATTCTTTTGGGAGTACCATATTCATCCAAAGTTTGTATCGTCCAAAACAAAGAATTACCCTCAGATGATGATGATGATGATGATGATCTGTCGCTTTTGTCTTTTATTGTTGTTGTTGTTGGTGGTGGTGGTGGTAGTAGTAGTAGTAGTAGTAGTGATGACGGGCGCATATAAACGTAATTGCGACGTGATACCACATGTTGTTACTCGTTCTTGACTCGACAATGTGTTGTTGTTGTTGTTGTTGTTGTTGTTGTTGTTGTTTTTATTGTTGGGTACATTGTGAAATGCCGAGAACGAGGATCTGGACCATGCGAGGGAATGTCAAGAAGGGAATTTATGGTAGTGGTGGCGGTTTCTTCTTGTTGAGTTTTTTTACCACTACCACTACCACTACTATTACCACTACTATTACCATTTGTAGGCTAACTGGTGCTCCTACGCCTATCAGGTACCGTAAGAATACCTTTACCGTTAGAGTGTAATGCGCGAGATCTACCTGGCTATGTAAAAAAAAAAAAATGAGACATATCCGGTTTTGTGCATTTTTTATCAAAAAAAATAGTTTTATCATTTTCACGAACAATATATATATATTTTTTAATCCAATAATAACATATTTCTCTTTAATTTATCTTCAATTTATATTGAAAAATCTATTTTTCGTCAAAATGCAGAATAAGTGCACAGAACCTGATATATGTCCAAAATATGTGTGTTACATCTTGCCACGTGTGATGATGTGGAGAAATCAATCCGTCTTGACAGTGAATCGTAGAAAGAGGAAACTGGACAGTGAATCGTAGAAAGAGGAAACTGGACAGAGGTGAATCGTAAGATACGAATGAACGGATGAATGATAAATAATAACATCCATGCGAAAAAAAGAAGAACACGAACCAAGCGGGGGAAGAAGAATCCTATTTTTCTTTGACACACACAAACGAAAATATTTTACGTTCTTCTCACAATTTTTTTACTCTTCGACGACGACGACAACATCCAATAGAAACACACGTCAAGGGACTGTAACTAACAATTATTCAACAACATGACGACCTCTACTACTTCCAACGCCGACACTACTTCCAACAACAATAAGGGTATTTTGGAAACCATCGATGATCAACTCCATGCTGCTGTTTTGCCACTCGAAGGGAAGGATTATGAAACCTGGAAAGGAAAGCATTACCCCGACGAAAAGGAAGCGGATAAAACACAGGGTGTGTTGAACACTGCCAAGGAACAGATTGTTAAAACAAAGGATCAGATCGGTGCAGTGTTCACCGAAACCAAGGAACACAAGGACGAACCACCTGAAGAAAAAGACGTGACACAACATGTCAAGGAATTGACCGAACAGGCCCAACAAATGGCTGCGGAAACTACGAATGAATTGGTCAAGGTGGGTGATAAGGTGGATGATCAACTGCATGCTGTTGCATTACCATTGGAAGGGAAAGATTACGATGCCTGGAAGGAATCCAAGGAAGCACAACGTCAAAAAGACAATGAAGCAGAGGAAGGAGAAAAAGACTTTATTGGTAAAGCTACGACCCAAATCAAGACATTGTTTGGTGGTGAGACCAAGGATGATTCTCACAAATCGGCGAGCTAATACGGAGGAAGAAAACGAATAACCAACCTTATTTAACAACAATATATTTATTACGTGGTTCACGTATGTTCGTTGCCAAGAAAACAACGATGTAACATCGTGGGAGTGGAAGCGACGTCTATCGACCACACTCGTACCAAGCTCTGAGATACTGTGTTCGATTTATTACCCACTGCTATTACTTGCTCGTCGACATAGGATTTCTGTGGCCGTGGCAACCATGGGGACGTAGACAGAGGGCTTCTCCGTCCACGCACCGTGCCCGTCACCACGGAAGATGCACCCATTCACCACCGACTCGGATTCGAAGTGTTCGACACTCATGTTCCGATCAAAGTCACATAGTGGGACCTGTCGGTCGCGTAGATAACTTTCCACCTTATCGGCCGGTACTAGCGCATCCTTTTCTGATAAAAAGATGGTCGTAGGTACCTTGATTTGTTCGATAAATAGAACAATCCACGCCCACGGAAAGGATCGTTGTATGGTCCAATTGACGATAATATCGGTACGTACAATGTAGGCAATCGTCCCTGGATCGGGCCGCGTGTAAACAAAGGACTTGGTTAACCGTGGTGCGTGTAAACAAAAACAGATCGGGTCTAAGAAGCAAAGGGCCGCCACGGCATGTTCCGCGTACTTGCACATGTAACTTAACCACGATGTGCCGTACGAGTGCCCCATAAATGTCGCGCGTAGAAAACCATGGGATGCCAACATGGCACTGAGTGACGATGTGACAACTTGCGGTCCCAGAACACAATTCGGGCTTTGCCATGGTCGGAATCCCGAAACATATGGGATTTCAGGTAAAAACAAGGGACGACCCGTCTTGAGCAATGCATCCACGAGTGGCAAATACGCGATGAGTCCGATCCCAATACCATGTACGAAGACAATGGGGATGACTCCACCATCGGTATTTTCACTGTACTCACTGGCATCGTCTGTCATATCATCATGGTACGAATCGATATGATCCTCTGCAGAAGGCTTACCAGGATGATACCAATACGAAACGGGTCCAATCCGTTTCTTCACAAAACCTTTTCGTGCCATGACGAATCGTAATGGTATTTCTGTAAGTGCCAGAATAAGTAAATGAAAGCCCAATGGGTACGTGGCAATACCCAGCAAAGGATCGGCAGAATATGTGGCAAATCGACGTGGTTCTTGTACTTTGGGTAGAAAGGGTGCCAAATTTTTCATGGCAAACCCAGTAGCCTGTACAAAGGCGGATTGTGCTCGCCGCTCTAATCCCTCCAATGCTTCGTTGCATTCGGTGATCCGCCGCATCAGAATCGCCATCTGCTGTCGCGGGATGTCAGCCGCGTGCGAATTTTCCAGCATCCGGTGTAGCATGTGCTGATATCCTTTCAATTGTTGCTGCAGGTCCTGCCTCCGGTGACTCAAAAATCGGGCCGTTTCTAATCTCATGTTCGTCTTCACGCTGTTCCAAGCCTCGATCATTTGCGCGTACGTTGCCTGCCGTACCGCCGTCAATCGCTCGTCGATCTCCTGTGGAACGAGTGTCTCGTACACGTACTGCGACGACGATTCCGCCGTGTGCAGCCCTTCGTGCACGAAGTGCTGTACCGGTGCCGCCAACCGGTGCGCTAGGTCTTGTACGGGCGAAAAATCGGCCTCCCGCATGCGCTCGTACCGTCGCCGATACGTTTCGTACAAATCGGCAAAGAATGAATGCTCTTCGTTGGGTTCGTCTTGACGAAATGTAAAGACTGCGCATGTAATTAAGGATTGCATAAACCAAACCAGGTGAGTACAGTCATCATCGGTTCCCCAAAACGAAAACATGAACATGTTCAATAGCGCGCACGCAAAAGTCTCGCTCTGTGTGTGTGTGTATGTGTGTGTGTGCCTGGGTGGGTGAAAAGTTTGAGACGACGACTACGACTTACTTTTTTTGGGTTGTGGTAAACACACAAAGCGTGGCACTTTCCATGGATCATAACCACTGTCGTGTGAAGCTGCTGGCAGATCTTCCCCATGAGTACTGTTGTCATCATTATGATCACCGTTGTATCCTTCTTCTTCTTCTTCTTCTTCTTGCATTGCACCATAAAATTGCAATGATAATCGTATTTGTATTTCGTGTACGAATGATTCCAACTGTTTCCGCTCCGGTGTCGTCAGGTGTTCTATGCGCCGTCCCTCGAACAACGACCAACATACGAAGAACAGCAGATCACTTTCGCTGACGCGGCTCAGATCTTCCATCGCCGATACGTCCGATTGCGAATCCAACAACCAACCGCGTATCCACGACGCCGTATCGTCCGCCTCCGTTTCCATCATCCGCTGCCACAAGACGCGGCGGGAGGTCAGGTCCATCAGCGGTGCCGCGCTGAGGCTCGCCTCCAGCGTGTCCCGTGCGCCCAACCACCTCGTGTGCAATTTCAGTACGACGAAGAACACCGCTTCGATGGTGCACCATACCTCGATCCACCACCCGACGAAGTGATTGCTGCGCATGCGATCCAACACGACGTGCAGGAACGGCACGTACGCTCGTACGATGTCGTCCCGCAGCGCAGGCACGGCACGACAGAGTTCTCGTATCAGCACCAATACGATGTACACGTAGGCCAACGGTATGGTCAGAAAGATGCTCCCCCATAACCACGCCCACGGTGACATCCATCCGACGTATTCGTCGAAGGGCAATAACAATGAATCGGCCCTGGCCACGACCTGCGACGAGGATGGATAATGATGACGACGATGATTTCGTCGG
>Ga0051981_10001630_pt1 | contig 11067 bp, 5 predicted proteins | sample CryGey13umfilter_3_FD_59644 | JGI IMG/M metagenome (GOLD analysis project Ga0051981, IMG submission 59644) | Groundwater microbial communities from aquifer in Utah, USA - Crystal Geyser 4/10/14 3 um filter | ecosystem: Environmental > Aquatic > Deep subsurface > Groundwater | place: USA: Utah... | reverse complement strand
ACCAAAGGAATCGTGGCGAACGTTGGGAGCACAACAACAACAACAACAATAACTTTTTAAAAATATATTATCATCACCGAAACGGTAAAAACGCCATGGTCTGCTTGTCGAAGAAGCAAATTCACACAGTTTTCCCTTTTTTTTATGTTGCATTCGTCATAAGGAGTAATTTGGTTCAAAAATAAATTGGATGGGATGTGAAAAAGCGAAAAATCTTAAATTATTTTCCGTGCATCCATTATTTTCCCAAAAGCATTCTCCTACAAAAATGTAAACCGGAGCCTTACGGGAGTTCTGTAAGCCATTCATTTCATGCTCCATCTTTCTCTATGCTTTCTGGAAGAAACTGGAAGAAAGGAAAATCCGTTGGAATACCCTTCTCCACAATACAACAAAATACGATACCACTAGAATACAACTTTTGTTTCCGTAAAGTACTTCGTTGCATCATGCCGAAAGCATCACGTGTTGGAAAGTTTCGCCAAGTGGCTAAAGAAGCAGCAACTACCGCTGCCGCAACTCTTTCGACGTCTTCTCCAGCCTACGCTGGCCTAAGTCGCGGACAAAAGAAACGTTTGGCCAAGCGTGAACAATATTTGCGCAAGGAGAGTTTGGTCATGGGTTCATTGAAACTCAAGAAACAGCAAGAACAAGCCAAGCGGATTGATGGATTGGATGCCATTAAAGAAGCTCTCTTGGCCACGGCGACGACTCACACTAACGATGGTGATAATAGTGATGGCAAGAAACAATCACTGTCCACTACCGAACATCAACAACAACCCAACTTACTCAAGAGTCAAAAATCACGTTCTACGTTGTTACAACGAGAATCGAATCAATTGAATCTTGTTATGCAACATCCTGCGTTCCAACAAGATCCTTTGGCCACGATTCGGGAACATTTGACCAATTCGCTCGCGTCACAGGCTGCCCAACGACAAAAAGAACAACTGCAACACGAACGTGATGTACGTGAGGCACAGAAAACGGCGCCCAAAAAACCGAAGCGCAAGAAACATCGAGCACGTCCAACTCGTTCCAAGGCATAGTAGAAGAACAATTTATAGTCTTAACATGACTATGGGAGGGGACGGATGGCGAACGATAGGCACAGCAATGATGGACACTAGATACATCGGAGATCCATACAACTGAAAGCTTAAATATCACTGACTATCTAGATCGCTAGAGTAGTGTGGCGATCAATGAAGCTGTCGCAGAAGTCGAAGAATCGGCCACACCCTGCTGGTAGCCGTCGATGATGCACAAGTGTAGAATCAGAGCCCCAACGGGGTGTTGGCAGAGTGATGATGGCTCTACTACTTATATATACGTTAATTGGAATCTCCTGCTTCTCCTTGTGGGGGCTGTTTCCGTTTGCGTTTGTCGGCAGGTGCGTGAAAGTTTTCACGGTCATAAAATCGGCGCAACAGCGAAATGGCCGGATCGGCCAATAATCCTTCGGTAATGGGGTAGGCACGATCGTGTAGGCTCAGGATGGAACCGCAACCTCCAAATTTGGGATTGCGACAACCAAAGAAGACACGACCGATATTGACTTGGGCCAAAGCGGCCGCACACATGATGCAAGGCTCACACGTTACCTGTGTAAAATAAAAGCACGGTGTGTGTTGGTGGTTGGATGATTCACATAAAGTTGTAAAAGTAATCAAAAAAGAATTTGTTACCAGGTCAGCATTGTACTCTCAAATCATTTTGTGGCTTACGTATAGTCGACAATGAGGCAGATCATTCTCGGAAAGCACGCGACCTGTTCCCCACCCGTACAAATTTTTCCAATGTTTGGTATCAGCAGGCTCGTTGACCCACCGGTCAGCCCAACAGGATTCTAACTGGGCTTCGTTGGCGGGTAACAAAGGAGAATCAGTGGGTAACATGTCGGATCGTGCCGATTGTGCCAGGACAGACGGCTCCAAGCGCAGGGCATCCGAAGACCGACCCATCGTAAGCAGCCGGTCAATGGCTACAATTTCGGCGTGACGCGTTGCATCGCGTGTTGCATTGACTTGATTGGCCCCATGGGATACCACGACAGAGGATGAAGGACTTTCAGTCGGATTGTCAAAGACAATCACACACCCCACGGGGACTTCTCCCAGTTGCAACGCCCGTTCAGCGACCTGCAGGGCTAGTCGCATGTAGGCTTCATCTTCAGTGGTGTACGATGAGGAGGAAGGGTCCAACTCGGTTTGCTTTTTTTCAACAGCGCATCTTATATCATCTGATACTATCTTCTCCATTTCGATTCTATCTCAGTTAGAGTCCTTGCTTCTATCTTCTATATTGATAATCTAAGTTCCTCATTCTTGTTGTTGCGGTCGTCGTTCTGATCCTCTCTTAAAATAACATGTACTGCAACAAGGTGATAATCATGAAACAAGCTGCTCACGTGAGAGACACTTGACAAGTGACTGTGACAGAGAGTTACGATCTTCCGAATCGATGATAACGTCGGAGATTCGTAAGTTTGGTGTCGCATTGTACAAGTCGGAAAAAGTATGTACCGTACCATTCATACCAAATTACCTTTTACCTCTTTACTCATCGTTGTTGTGGGGCGGAGCAACCAACGACGATTTTGGAGTTGGCCGAGCCTAGATCAATGCATATCGGAAGAAAAACACGTTCGAACAAGACGGGTTGAAATACATTACTCTCTTATCCTAAACTGAATTTCTACCATGGTTTCCAAGAAGCAGGTACGTTCCTGACACCGGAGGGGGCAGCATACACAATACCTGTCCGCCCGAGATGGTTGTCATGGAACTTTAAAGGGGACATAGCAACGAACCAACGAGCCCGTCTGTGAAAGAAGATGGATCTGCGACGTCTATGCCGGCTGCTGTACAGAGAAGCACAGAGCTAGATTTTTTCTGTGCTTCCTCAGTGGACTGTCAAACGTGATCGTGGTTAGAGCTACGAGGTGATGCTGTAAAGTGGGTTGTGATACCTAACGAACGGCACCCTCTTATCGACTTTAATAGCTTGAAAATCTTCCTTTCCCATGGTCTCGGTTCGTTGTACTTGTTCCCTTGTTCTCATCGACTCCCTGACTCGGGCAGAAGCACCAACGTGTGACTTACTGTTCTGGTTCTAACCCAATCTCATTGTATCATTTGATTTTCTCATGAGCGCAGAAGAAGCAACAAGACTCGATGAACAGTCGATTGAAGCTGGTCATGCGTTCAGGCAAGGTCATCCTCGGCTACAAGTCGTGCTGTCGTTCGTTGCGGGCCAACAAGGCCAAGATGGTTCTCATCAGCAGCAACTGCCCTCATTTGCGCAAGTCGGAAATCGAATACATGGCCATGTTGGCCAAAACGCAAGTTCATCACTACTCGGGAGACAACACGGCCTTGGGAACTGCTTGCGGTAAATTCTTTAACTGCTCCGTCTTGACCATCATCGATGCTGGTGATTCGGACATCTTGAGCACCGCTGGAACAAAGGAGTAAATTTATTACACGACTAGTCTTTCCTTATTGGATGTACTTTAGAATCTTTACAACCCCTGCTTCACCACTGTACTTTCCACACACATTAGCTAGACCAAAAGAACGACCATGTGTGTATAAGTTCACAGTTATTTAAAAAGTCTGTTGCAATGACATGAAAAGAACGATCGCATCAAGTAAGCGCCCATCCGTCCAAAGTCTGCTTGCTTCTGCCTTCAAGTGTGCGCTTAATTCATTAGCTTAGGCTTCGTTTTTTACTTTTTAGAGAAATTTGTGATTAGAGGCTAGTCTTCGTTACTCCGGCCACAAAATCAAAAGAGATCTGTGAGGACAGAAAGTGACTGTCATTCTACTAGAAGAGGCAGGAAAGTGTAACCCTGAAACCAATGATACAACTTTGGGGTAGTATTGCTCTTGCGTGTGCCTGCTTCCGTGTGTTAAAACATACTGTCTAGATCCTATTTGTCCGGATCGGGAGGATTCAGTGGCGTCGCCTTTGCGAATGCTTGGCGAAGTCTATTCCCTGAAGATATATCTCTCAAAACAGCTGCAATCGCGAGCATTCTCACACCTTTTTGCTGCCTCTGGTGGTCAACCCATTCATAGATTCCCTCCGACGACACACGAAGTGCCCCCATGTTTCCGGGAACTGATGTTGTACTCAACGGAGGGTAGAATTCCTCGATAAGCATCCTTTGGACTTCAGGTCGAAGGATCGGTCTCATATGCAGATGTGACCTCTTTCCTCTGCCTGTAACAATGATCATGTCGTTATCCCAAAGATCGGTTTGATTCCAGCCAGTTCCAAGGACTTCTTGTTGCAGAGCGCATCGGACAGCTGAATGTGCCACTGCAGTATTCATTCCATGCAAGTCTAATGTGATTCGTCGTTCAGGGCCGTGTAACTGTTGATTCAGTTGGAACGGAATCACACCAGAAGACACAGCGCTCACAAACACGTCGTCTGCTGCGTCGTAAAGACCATTTTTGTAAAGGGCCGCAATGGCATTGACGTACAGTATCACATCATAAGCTTTGCCATCTCGAGAAGGATCTTGGACCATGGGCTGGAGGCAGTTAGCTATCAAGCGGTAAACTTCGTCACCTCGACCTCTTGCGCTCAGGATACGAACTGAAGCCTGAACGGCCTGTTTCGGAGGCCTCCGTCCGCTCCATTCGATCCAGTCCTCAATGGCCCGAACTGCCCATCCGTATTGTGATCGTAATGCAAAGCATTTTGTGGCAGCAACCAATCCTTTGGATAAAAATTTGTACTCTGCATTGACTTTCTCGATCCCTTCTTGACCACTAATGCGGTCGGGGTGGATCGCACGCAGATACGGCCGGAGGTATTGCAGAGTGTTGATACATACTTTCCAATGTCCCGAAAGCGAAGCCGCTTGTAAGATATAGATCCACTCTTTAGCTCCCATTCCCATCCTACCGCTTGTAGTAACAGAAGATGAATCGTTGATAAATATCTTAAGCGGTAAAGTTTCACCCTCAGCGTTTATCTCGCTCCACCTGATGGCCTCGTCTGTTGACACGGTTTCACTTTGACCCCATTTGCACTCGGTATCAAAGACCTGGATTTCTTCCGCAATCTTCAGTGCGTAAGTGATGTTGCCTTGTTCCGCAGCAGATTTCAGTACCGCGCGGTGCAAACCAGAGATGAGTCTATCTTCGTTCTGAAGAGAGGATCTTCCAACGCCACGAAAGACTTCCGCCGAACGCTCGGCAAGGGTATCTTCGTGTATCGTCTTCAACAATAATCGCGCTTCCGAAAAAAGTCCAACTGCAGCACAAGCCCTTGTCACGACTGCTCGAAGGCGTAGCGGAGCCTTCTCGAGACGTTGCACAACCTCACAGGCGCTTTGGGCTCTGGCGATGGCTTCTGAAGGAATTTTTTTGCCATTTACTATTTCCAGTGCCAATCGAGCATAACTACGGGCGATCGCCTGAAGAGACTCGTTTGAAGGTTCCATCCCTTTGTCTCGCATATGTAAAAGAATGCGCCTAGCGTTTTCAAAATCATTCTGATACAGACAAAATGTAATAGCTGTGGTCAAATGTTCTCTACCGAGCGGAGGGAACATTTCCAAGTTCAAATCAAGTTTATGCACCACAAACAAATGTTCGGCTGCGTCCCTGTTGCCCATCAAGGCCAACACAAGAAATGGAATCGAGCGAGTCTTGCCACTAGTTGCCAACCCACGAATTACGTAGAGAAGACTCTTATCGGTTGCCCCGATTCCGTCGCGGAACATTTTCGTTATGATCAATTGGATCCCTTCCCAATCGCCCTCTTGGGCGAGAACAAAGAGGCACGAATCAAAGATCTCAATTACATTAACAATGGTAGTATCTTTGAGAACACGACCCACCAATTGTACAACTCCCTGAAGAGATCGTATACTGGCGATGACATTACGATAGGTCGTGACATCCCGCGGAATACCGGCTTCTTCCATTCCATCCAGTAGCGTGTGCACCAGCCGTTCAGGTAATGACCAATCAGTCGAGTCGTAGTCAAAATACAATGGAAAATCCGTGTGTATTGCTTGCCAGTCTTCCACTGGACCGCCCGACAAGATCTGGAAAAGAGTATTGTACGTGACAGTGTCGGGATCGCATACAGTATCATTGTCTGTGTCATATTGCATGCGACTCAAGAGCGATAGACCTTGTCTCACACGTTCCCCAGATTGAATACGCTGTGTTCGTGTCGAATGACGACGCGATGCCCCCATCCTCTGCTGGTTGGTAGTCGTTAGGGCACTCAAGACGGTATTGTATACCACTGTATTCGGATTGGGCATGTTGGCCAAAATCTTCCACGACGTGGTATATTCTCCCGCGCGAGCACAACACGCCAAAGTGGCCGCATATGTATAGGTGCTTGGAGACGGTAAGTGAAATTGATTGGCTTGCATCGACTGTAAAATCTCCAAGGCTCGTTCCCATTCGTCACCAAGGCAGTTGAGGACTGCGGTACACGTTTGGGCATCGGGGGATTTCAAGCTCAGAGCATGTTTTTCCTCGCTTCTCACAAAAAAATCATAAATGGCCAAGGCTAAGGCAGCCCGAGGATGTCGACGGTCGACCATTCCAATGCGATAGTTCAGTTGTAACAAGGCCGTTACCACAGGATTGGTCCATTCATTATTGTCGCCATCATCATATTCATGGCCATTACTGGCATAATCATCATCATCCTCATCAACATATTCATCAGCATCATCATTCAACATTAAATAATCATACTCCAATATATTGACGGCTTCATTCCATTGCCAAGCATTCGTCTTCCAATATTGAAAGGGTGTATCTACGGAAACATCATCATCTTCATAGTTGTTGTTCGTCGAGACGATGGTTTCCACCGGCGTTGCGTCGGATACCGACGTTTGTAGTGCCTGGAGTACCAAAGCTAAGCTATATGCATTCGTACGTCCACGGACCCGTTCTTCTTGCCAAGCTTGCAAGGTGACCCGGGGTTTGTGACTCAATAATTTTAGATAAGCGTTGGTTTCCCGTGCCGACGTCCCGGCGACGGCCGAAGCTTCTGTTTGCCACAACCGCTTGATTTTGGACAAGCTCGCCGACGTTTTCCCGAAGCATGTTAACGTTTCGCCAAGCAAACGCGGGAGAGCTGTAGCTGTTGTTCCTTGATTGGAGGATATGGCGAATTTCTTCGTGGCTTCCCAAATTCGCAACAACAATCGATAATCGTTGAATTTCGCCGCCGCTCGTAGGGCCGGTACGATTGTCTCAACGAGCAATTCAGGTGTACAGGTGTTTGCTGTTGTTACTGCTGTTGATTGGGACGAATGTTGTTCTAGAAAGTGCACGAGGGAGTGCAATGGTTTTTTGGCCCGGGCTTCGTCGCCATCGCTTTGTGATGTCATGCGACGAATATTTGACCGATACGATAGCATAATATCCATGATATCCCTATCATCGTCTCGATTCGTTTGTGATGATCTAGGAGACGATGAAGCGACGACCCGTAAATCAGAAGAAGAAGAAGAAAAAGACGATGATGATGGGTTGGAAGATAGACCGCCATTACCAAGAGAACGCCATGTGGTTGTCCGTGACGCAGGAACAATCCAGGAAGGCCGAAAAGCTTGGACATTCCACAAAAATCCTGCCACCAAGAGGGTTCCCATGGAATTACGAGGTCGTTTTCGCATGTTTTGGGCGACAAGAACTCAAGTCCAACAAGAAGTATGTCAATTACCGGTCTCGTCTCCCGGGGGTTGAATGGTTTCGAATGATGATGGACACTGGACACATTTTGAAGAAAGAAAGAACAACGTTTTGGTGGTGGTTGGTGAAGCTCTCATTTGGTCCCGTGAAGGCGCTCCGAAGGACGATTCACGAGTGACAGAAAAATATGTTAATATGTTACATGCTTTAGATATGTCGAACAGGACACTCTGTCCAACAGTACTTTTTGATCTTCGAGTGCCCGAACCCGAAAGAGACGTAGCGATTTTTTGGGGGGGTTACGAAGGCAAAGGCACTTGCAATTAGACGGTGTCGTGTGTGTCGCGGCGAAGCTACGTTTTCCCTCTCTTGGTTCGCCGCCAAGCAGCTGTGGGAAGAAGAAGAAGAAGAAGAAGAAGAAAGGGTCTATATCGTCCATCAATAGCTAGGGAACGTCTTTTCTTGGAAGGATTCTTTTAAAAAGGCTACGTAGTGCTGACCAAGCCAAATCAAGCATCAAACGACGTGTACGAGTAGCAAGCTGCGGCAAGCAAGTTTGCTTCCGCACGACTTGGAGACAAAGATACGCCCGCCTACCGACGGGTGATTCTGTCGCGGGAAGAAGAAAATCGCTTTTGCCAAGTCAGTGATAAGGAAATCGACTTCATTAGACAAGGTGCCGAATACGTCCCGCGGATAAGAGCGAATTGGATTTATCTCATACTCGGATACTTGTATTTGACTTCCGCCGCAGTTGTTGGATTCACTGTTGGGCAAACTGAGAATTATTTTGTAATCAAAAAGGAGGAAGAAGCATGGACCAAAATTCACACGCAGAGTCCTCTACGGGGGGTCCCGATTGGGGTACCATGGGCGGAACGGTAGGAGATGGTTTCTTACGAAGCGGCGGTGATCCAGCTCCCACTCCCGTGGGGGGAGGACAACCGCCGCCGCACCAGCAACAACAACAACCGCCGCAGCAACCGACGGTTGTCCCTCTTCCGGGTCGCGCGGGTGGGACGCCACAATCGTCGTATGCGGCTCGAGCAGCGGCGGCGCATGCTTCGTACCAAACGACGGCAACCGCGGCCGTCCCTACGATCCAGACGAATACTGCTACCGGTGGCTCGTATGCGGCACGCGCGGCGCAAGCCTACGGACAGCAACAACAACCTTCGGGATATCCGACAGGCTACGGATCACCCGCTGGCTATGGATCTCCTAATAATTATGGACAGCAGCAGCAGCAGCAGCAGCAGCAGTATCAACAGCAGCCATCGCAGCAACAGCAACAACCGAATATGGCTTCATCGACGTATCCGCAAGCGTCGACGTTTTCACCAGAACAACCGGGATACAATCAAGGATATCAGCAGCAGCCACCACAGCAGCAACAGGCATCTCCGACTCGACCTCCGGTTCCTGGTGCTAGCAAGCAAGGTTACGCGGCACGTGCGGCGCAAGCTTATGCACAGCAGCAACCATCCCCACAAGCCTACAATCCACAGACCCAGCAACAACAGACACAGGGATATGATGCGACACCACCACAGTCCTCGCCTTATAATGCCCAACCTCGTGGATATGGAAACCAAACTCAACCTGTGCCTTCGCCGGCACAGCCGACATACAACACGTCGGGAGGCCATTCCATTGCAGGGCAGTCCATGGCGGGCCAGTCAACTATTGCGACCCAATCGGTTCCGCCGAATGGAATGCCGTCCTCGCAGCGGCCCGGTATGTACCAAAACCAAACGCAGGGCACCTTGCCGGCGTCCCTTAGTCCCGCTGTGCAACAACGTCTGTTGACGGACGCGACACGCAAGGTACAGGAACACGCATATTACATGAAACAAGCCATGGAACAGCAGCAACTACCTGTCGTCCTCGAACGAGCGGCATACATGGTGGGTGAGCTGGGGGGATTACCCCACGGAACCCAACCCTCGACACAGCCTGGCGTAGTGTCCCTCAGTAACACCGGGTTGAGTGCGCAATTGACTCCCAAGAATTACTACGAACTCTACATGCGCGCCTTGGAGGACATGCCAGCCCTAGAAGAGCATCTACTCTCCCTGGCGCAAAAACAAGATCCAGTCCCGCTCGCACCTGATCAAATCCAGATCGTCATGGAAGCCGCACCCACGCAGCCTGCCTTCAAAATGCGTGAATTGTACGATTGCGTACAGTATTGTCCTCGTGTCTTGCCTCGATTGTACTTGCAAATCACGGCCGGGTCCGCCATGCTCCGAGCGGGAGGCGAAATTGGCGCCAAGTGGATGTTGGATGATTTGCTGCAAGCTGTCAAGTGTGAGCAAAATCCAATTAGGGGACTTTTTTTACGCAATTATCTGCTCACTGCTTTGCGCGATAAATTGCCCGACGGTCAATTGCCGGTACCATCGGAATCGACAGCCACTCCCGAACGTACGTCGGAAGCTGAAACAGAAAACCCTCAGGCAGAAGTGGCTCCTGAAATGGACCCTGGCAATGTCGTCGACTCGTACGAATTTATCTTGTCAAACTTTATGGAGATGAATAAATTGTGGGTCCGTTTGCAGCACATGCCCGGCGAAGGACATATAAAGGAAGTTAAAATCCGTCGTCAGCGCGAACGCAATGAATTGCGCATCCTGGTTGGCACAAACTTGGTGCGGTTATCACAACTCGAAGGTGTGACGTCGAAAATCTATGGTGAATCCATCCTGCCCCGCATATTGGAACATATTGTTCTCGAAGGAGATCCGTTGTCGCAAGCATATTTGATGGATTGTTTGGTACAAGTGTTCCCCGATGAGTACCACATCGAAACTATGCCCATTTTGCTGGGCGTCTGTCCCCGTCTACGGGATAAGGTGAATATTCGAACTATTTTGCTTGGCCTAATGGATAGATTGGCAAATTATCTGGCCGAAGAAGAACTGTTGGACGAGAGTGATACGAATCAAGTGAAGCTGACACTCGCACGTGATTCATTTGGTATGTTCGAGGATTGTGTCCAAAAAGTTTACAATGCACGAGGGCCCAAGTTGACCGCTAGAGAAGTGATTAGACTCCAAACGGCGTTGTTGCAATTTTCGCTCAAGTGCTACCCCGGAAATTTGGAACAAATTACGCAGTGTATGGCTGCTTGTGTCTCTGCCTTGCACCAGGCTAATGCTTCATACGAGATGACCGATGCCACCATGGCCAATGTCCCGCCCAAACAGCTTGACAGCGTAGCCGTTGTCGAACTCGAAAAACTTTTGTCCATCCCGCTGGATTCATTGGCCTTAAAAGTACTCCAGTTGCATCATTTCGGTGAATTGATCGCCTTTCTACCTTGGAACAATCGACGAGGCGTGGCCATCAAGTTGCTCGAAGCGGTCGACCAAGC
>Ga0051981_10001624_pt1 | contig 11093 bp, 8 predicted proteins | sample CryGey13umfilter_3_FD_59644 | JGI IMG/M metagenome (GOLD analysis project Ga0051981, IMG submission 59644) | Groundwater microbial communities from aquifer in Utah, USA - Crystal Geyser 4/10/14 3 um filter | ecosystem: Environmental > Aquatic > Deep subsurface > Groundwater | place: USA: Utah... | reverse complement strand
TTGTTAGTGAGGCCAAGATTGATAGCACTTGTGCCCATCCGAGAGCCTTCATATTTCTTCTCTCCACTCTCGTTCTACTGCTCTTTGAGTTGACCGTGAAGATCATCTTGGCCGCGTACCATAACAGCACCCTCACACCAGTCAAACCGCTGACCACTCGGAGTGAGAGAGCCTCTCTATCCTACACCAATCCTCTCGGACATTCATCATTGTTCGAGTTTGTTGCGTCACCTGCCTACTTTTTGCTCGTCACAAGAAGTTGCGGAATGACGTAGTAGTATGGCGCAATCGTAAAAGAAGATACCGCAGAAACCGTGACTAAATATACAAGACTCGTCTTAACTCCATATATTTATATGTGTGTTTTTCACTATTTTGAAAGTTAAACCAGTCCCGTATTGTTTCACGTATACCGGTAGTAGCGCACTGACACCATAGTAGGCGGCGTGGCTGGCATAGAGTGCAAATTAGCTAGCGAAAACGAGTGCGCTGCTCTCCTCTATGGTTTCATGTTAGCAAGTTTAATTAATGAACAGTAAATCATTGTCCTGTAAGTCAAAGATCATTTCTCTACTACATTCGGCCACGAAAGTCAAGAATTGGTTATACTTTCGTTCCGGATGTGTTTGTTTCATTTGGAATAGTCTCCATGAGAAGGGGGTCACCGTGACGTTTCATCTCGTGGCGAAGTTCAGACCCCGCCTCGTTCTGGTTGTCTGCTGCGACTACGTGCCATTCATCAATGAATGCACCCAAGAGAGGATCACCATGGCCCTTAAATTCAGCGTGCAGAGGGTTCATACGAGGGATGTCATGCTCAAGTACCGAGTGGAAAAGTGGATCGCCATGGCCCGTCACCTCGTGAGAAACCTTGGCCGATATATCCTGGTTGTTTCCAACTGTCTCAAACTCTGTTCCTTTCATGGCAACCACGAAGAGGGGGTCGTTGTGTCCACGAAATTCGCTGAAATTCGTTACGTTATCACTCTTGTTATTCTTGTTGTTAGATTACTCCTTTTTATTTTGTGAGAGAGCACGATGGAAGTTCTCTGAGGGCATGATGGGAGTTCGCTTCGTCCTTCGATCGTGACACATTCTCGCGCATTCGTGTCATCTCTCTTAAGAATAATCTCTACTGACAGTGAATGGAGATGACGATTCGTGCTAAAGAGCGAAACTCTTTTTTCTCCCAAGTGTTCGCGTCGTAAAAGCCATTTTCATTCTCGCAATCAGTGCTTCGTCGACACAAATCCAAAGGAGCGATACCCAAGAAGGAGCAATACGAAAAATATTTTAAGAACATGTCCAACAGTACTGAGAAGTTCCAAGTCGCTGACCTTTCTCTCGCCAAAAAGGGTAGATGTCGCATCGAGTGGGCTGAATCTCACATGCCAGTCATGATGAAACTTCGAGAACAGTATCGCGCAAGTCAGCCACTCAAGGGCATGCGTATTGCGGGATGCCTTCACGTGACGAAGGAAACTGCGGTTCTCATAAAAACTCTTGCTGCTGCCGGAGCGGATGTGGCTTGGTCTGGTTGCAATCCACTCTCAACTCAAGACGATGTTGCCGCTGCCTTGGCAGAGGACGGCATCTCAATATTTGCATGGCACGGCCAATCTGTCGACGAATTCTATTGGAGCATCGATAGGACGCTTGACTTGAAGCCAACCCTTACACTAGATGATGGAGCTGATCTTATATTTCGTGTTCATTCGCATCGACCAGATCTTATCCCAGGTCTCTACGGTGGAACGGAAGAGACCACAACTGGTGTACACCGCTTAAGAGCAATGGCCCGGCTGGTGAGTTGAAATATCCAGTTATTGCTGTAAACGATGCTGAAACCAAATGGGACTTTGATAATGTGTACGGTACGGCACAATCCTCTCTGGATGGGATCCTTCGGGCCACTTCCGTCCTGATTGCCGGCAAGAACTTTGTCGTGAGTGGGTACGGTCACTGCGGCAAAGGTTGCGCCATGAGAGCCAAAGGACTGGGTGCCAATGTTATCGTGACAGAAGTCAAACCAACTGCTGCTCTTAAAAGCCATCTTGGATGGTAATCGTGTCATGAGCATGCATGAGGCATGTCGTATTGGGGACATCTTCATCACGGCAACTGGTTGCAAGGATGTAATTCGTAAGGAGCATTTCAGAGCCATGAAGGAAGGCGCCATTGTATGCAATACCGGTCACTATGATTGTGAGATAAATATCCATGATCTCCGAGAGATGAGTTCGTCAGATCGAATAATCCGAGATAACTGCCGCGAATTCGTCATGCCGGATGGTCGCAGCATATACCTCCTTGCTGAGGGACGTCTCGTAAATCTCGCGTCAGCAGAAGGGCATCCAAGTGAAGTGATGGATATGAGCTTTGCCAATCAGTTTCAAGGGATGATACTGTTAGCTAAAGAAGGAAAAGAATTGGCCGTGGACGTTCACGAAGTCCCTGAAGAACTCGACCTACAGATCGCATCAGTCAAGCTCGGCACGCTTGGATTGAGCATTGACAAGCTCACAGAGGAACAAGAGGCCTATCTCAACAGCTGGTCGGAGGGTACTTAGCAGATGTGGTGGTGGAGGCGAGTAATCAAGAAAACAAGACAGCTTGGTCTGTGCCAGAGTTTATTGCTCGTTTAAATTGTGTTCCTTTCAACCGTTTTATCCTTTAGGATTCAATGTGCCAAAACTGCGTTGTTATTTCTGGTATAATCGTACTATCTGGCTCAATAAGAGCTCCTGCAGAGGTTGTAACAATAGAGAATCGTTTTAAAATATAACGAGGACACAACCCCTTTCGAGTGTAAGCGCATGATGGAAAAACCTGACTGATTCAGCGACATGGCGATGGAACTGATTGTGCCTCGCGTGATGACAGTGACGAAGATAAATTGCATAGGTCTTTCTCTCTGCTGCATTGAATGCAGCAGCAGCAACTGTATTCGAAGATAGGCGCCGTATTAGGATGTTGATACTTTATGTGAAGACGAGGGGGCACAAAGAACGAATCCCCTAACCCATTCTTTGTAAACCAAACCGTAGTTAGTTGTCAACTCGAGGTCAACGAAATCAGTATACCAAGTATTTCCTTTTCACCAACCGGAAGATGATTCGTCCCAGCTGCGTACAAAATTGATCTGTTCTTGAGTTTCGGGTGAATTGTAACTTTCCAGGCTCCGCTGTGAGTTTTGAAAGAGCCGATTCACTTCCCGCAGGGCAGTCGCACCATCATTACCGTGTCGCACCAAATAACAACCAACGGTTGTTCCCGTCCGACCAATCCCCCCGGCACAATGTACGTAGACTTTCTTATCACGTGCGGCGGCGCGTCATCAATGGTATCCAGAATTTTCTTCATGAGCGGAACAGTTGGAATCCCAAAATCAGGTATCGCCAGTCGATGATATTCGATAGTTGTTGTCAAGTGCTTTTCTCGTGCTACTTGTCGTACCAATTCTTGGTACGCCGGTTTTTGTCCCTCTTTGGTCAAATCGATAAAAACTGAAATGCCCGCATCCAGATACCGCTCTAGTTTGTCACGGGAGTGCTCCACGCCGCGTTTGTCGGTCGGGTGTTCTCCCACCATGAGGCAATAGGATACCCAATACGTGCAATGGTTGGGACGCGGTGGTTGTACGTGAGGTCCCCTCATGGCTTGTAATTTTTGAAACAGCGTCGTCTTGGTCGTGGTGGGTGGTCCTTGTCGTCTGATATCCGTGTAAGGCTGATCGAATGTTTGACTGAAAAACGCCGCGACACAACCAAATTGAGTGAAACAGAAAGCTACAATCCCGTATTTCGTTATCATCGATTCTTTCATCGCACGGGTTGTGTTTCTTCGCTACCTTGTAATCGTGAACTTCGTCCGTTTTACTCAAAGGGATATCGTAACTGTAAGTAGTATAAATGGTCAGCCAAAATGGCCGCCTTAGTTTCCTTTACAATCGTCGTGGCGCTCAAGATGAAGCCGTTGCAACCCACGAGCACCACCTCACGACTCTAAATGCGACCGAAACTCGTGACCAAGTCGTAACAATCAACGAAGTGATGCATTTCGGGAAAGAGTGGATACATCAAACGCGATGAAGGTAGGGGGTGATGAGGAACCACTTTGCATAGAGCGCTTGCCTGTTTTTGTTCCTGCTTCCCCTCCGCTTTTGCTGTGGCTTGATAAGGCTTTGGCAAAATTTCGTGCTTCGGAAATAAATGACTGTTTTGTTGATCGAACCAGCCATTTTCATTGCGAAGTTCCGCATCTTGCATAGAATGTCGTATCATTCCAAGACAATCTGATTTGATTTCATTTATGGTAATCCCATTGAAACTCGCAAACAGGAATGAGTGGTTTGATTTGTCTTGGACATCAGTCCAGAAAGTGTTAACAGTAAGTCGGACAGATTTCTAGGTAGGAGTAGGAGTTCAACTATCAGTCGTTAGCTAGTGATTTGGCGTACGTGAGAACGGTTCGCATTGCTCTCTGCGACGATTAAGCCAGCCGCTAAGAAGTAAATGTGGATGTCAACGAATGCTTCAGTAGTAGATTCACGCAATATCCTATCGTTTCACTTTTCTTTTTTTCGAAGAGATTTATCGGAATATAAACAATACACCAAGTTTTCATAAGATCGATACCTATAAAATCCTCAAAATGAGAAGGGCCCAAACGTGATGTGCCTAAACCGAATTATGTTGCTGTAATCTTTTTGCCAAGCTCGTATTGATCGTACTCGATCCTCTCACAAAGTTGAGTGCAGATCTCGATCGATTGAGGCCACATCGCATCTTTAACACCCCACCATCTCCTGCTGATCATATTACTACCATGGTATCTGATGAAATTGAATACGGTACGGTTTCTCGCGTCCTGGAGACTTGGGATTCCGCACGTCGTCACTATAAGGACAGTGACTTTGAAAAGGAGTTTGGGAAGCTCATCATCGACAAGTTTGTGGAATTGCAGCCACGCGCGCAGAAGTTTTACGACAACGATGACATGTTGATGCGACATGCCGAAAGCATCGTTCACCTGTTGGTACGTGCGCGCCTCTGTGCGTGTTGGTGCTGTATATGCATCTATTCACCGCGTTTCCTCGCAATCTTTATTTTTGTCGCAACCATACGAACGAATGATGCCATTCAACATCACAGGATTCCATCTTGCAAATGTTGGGCCCCGATATGGAATTCCTGGATGAAATCTTACGACAGGTCGGTGGTAACCATGCCAAGATGGGTGTCAGGGTGTCGTTCTTTCCGTATTTGGGCCAGGCCCTCCAGTGGGCATTGATCCAAACAATCGGAAAGGATGAAATGACCGACGACCACAGGGAGGCGTGGGATGACGTGTACGATTTGATCAGTAATGACATCGTGAAAGCCATCCTGCGATCCAAGTGATGATGATGATGATGATGATGAAATATAACTAACAGTAAGAGTCCTTCGAACACCACGCGGGAGACAGCAATTCATAAAATTACATGTAGCAACTACATTTCGTCTTCATCCGCACGCAACATCACGCACGTACCTTTGGTTCGTAGAACTTCCGGAAGTGGATCCCACACCTCGCACCGAAGAAATGGGATGACACACCGTGGGTGAGACCCTTTTGCCCCAAACAAGGCAGCGGATGGTCTCGTGTGTGTACGTTGATTGTGCTCTTGACGCACGGACGCACTCACACGCAAGCAAGAATGCATGCACGGAAGGACGGACGGTACATCATTCCATTCGTGTACGGGGCAAGTAGTCGACATTCTTTTGCAGCAATACAAAAATCGAACATGCCGTCAACCCCCGATCTCTTCGTTGGACCAAACTTATCAAGGCTCGTCCCCAGAGTGCGTGACGCTCCTGCGGAGGAAGCATCGGAGGAAGCATCGGAGGAAGCATCGCAGTAGTTGTAATAGTCGATGATATAGTCGTCGTTGTGTCGGTTGGTGTGTTGCTGGTGCTGGTACTGGTAGTACTGCTGTTTCTGTCGCTGATTGGAATCGATTGTGATCCTTCGTGATCATCCGAGTATGTGCGTTGTCCACTCGTGGTTGGTTCTGCCAATTCTTGTGCCAGATGGAGCAATCGATTGCGTATCAAAAAGTATTGCACCCGTGGAGAGAATCCCCGATTGATCGCCGGTGTCACGTACAACGTTTCCACCGTTGGTTGCGTCCCCCGTCGTGTGACGTAGAACCGGACCCGCAACTCTTCTAAATTCGCATTCTTCGTTAGCGTCGTTTCGATCTGTCGTATCCGCATCCGTAAACGTCGGTACACGTTCACGGGGGTACTTTCTTGTGCGCGTCCCAAACACAAGGAACATTCTAGTTGACGTACCCGACCGGGCAATTCCGTGACTATCCTGGCAAAGGTTTCGGAATCACCCAGATCCTTTTCGTTCCAATCGACTCCCAGTATGCCACGCTGACGGTTGTGTTCGTCCCTGGCGAAGAACAAATCGACCCGTTGATCCGACATTTCTATTTGGAAGGGATGTTGTACTACTACTTGTACTTACTGTTAGTAGACGGGTCCGAACCTTTTCTCCGTTGTCGTGTCGCACTGCGGCTCCTATGAATAGTACGACCGGGTGTGTATTGTCGTTGCAACCCAAGGTTGAATTGTTGAGCGTACACAGCTCGCTCATGCACTCGCTCTATGGATTTTCGACACCCGGTGGAATTGTCTTCCGTTGCTACGTCGGCGCATCCTACGGGTAGACTGTCCCTCTATGATTACAGTTAGTGCTAACTGTAAGACGCGACCCAAAACAAAAAAGAAAAAAGAGAAAACGAACCTCCCACTACTCGTTCGTTTTGTGGCGTGCGTCTTTTCTCATGAGCAAAGAGTACGACTTGATGTCTCTACGACATTCTATTTCTTTTGATCTATGTACACTAATACCAACGCGGCACCACAACATAATTATTTCCGAAAACAACAATAGTATCATGGGAGTAGCACTGTTCTTCTTCACTATTTTGGACGTGAATGTGAACAGTCAACTACTCTTGTGTTTTTTATTTTATATATTTTTTCTTAACATAAAACCAAGGTTACTTACGGTTGCTCCCTAACAGTGAACGAACCCCAAAAAAAGAAGAACGAAGTAGCTCAGAATTCAATTCTGCCCGTTGCCTTGTCGTAATGGACGACGGAACTTTCCATGAAGCTATTGCTGCTGCTGCTGCTGCTGCTGTCACCACTACCACCCAAGGAAGTAGCGTGGTGCAAGGTAAGTTTGTCAGAAACGGGATCGTCCTGTGTCGACTGTTGTAGTTGTTGATGTTGATGCTGATGTTGTAGTAGTAGTTGTTGTTTTTGTTGCTGTAGTTGCTGCTGGTGAAGCTGCTGTGAGGGGACTAATTGGTAGTCGGTGGTTTCGTCAGCAGCGGCACGATTATTATCATCATCCGCCGTGTGGTCCAGGGCCGGTAAATCGATTTCGAAGGGAGGGCGCGGGGGTCGGGCGGCGGCACTGGCACGAGATCGCGCCGCGGCTGCTTGTTGACGCAACATGAAGCTTCGGGATTCTGTGATGGTACTGGTTTTGGAAAATCCGTGTTCGGAATCGGAATCTGCGGTATCGTCCGCATCGGGATTCTCAGCCTCGTGATGATTGTACACGTCTCGTGGTTCACCCTTGTTTATGACGGGATCACTAGCACCCGAAGGATACAAATATGGTTGTGGAAAGGATGCATCACCACGACGGGCTGCGGCAAAGGCCTTGCGGATCAATTCAATGCTATGGGAAGTACTCTGAGCCCCAGAATGAGTCGATGATGATGAATATCCGGAAACGGGGAAGGACTTTACTGCATTGATAGATGGATCGTATTCCGAAGTAACGGAAACAATTTTAGAACTCGTGATGGAAAAAATCTTGGAGCTGGAACCGTCACGATCCGAAGACTCAACATCGGATTCTGAAATACAGGACTGGATCTCTGGATACAATTCTGAGGTGCAGCTACTGTCGCTGGACGAAAGTCCCTCTTCCAATAATGGAACAAGATCCAAAATCTCCTCATTCAATACCGCCACACTCATACCAAAGTGCTGAGTGTCAACTTCATTTTCCATGAGTCGTGTTTCCAGCTCATTGAGCCGTGCAAGTAATCTCCGGGCCCCAAACAAGGTTCGGGGACTTGGAACTTCCAGAACATTGATGTTGTCGCCCATGATTCTGCAGAAGAGCTCGTGTACACGCAGTGCGTGATTACTTTCTTCTTCTTTGATATCCATGATCCGCTTCCGGAGTAGGCAAAGTTTGCTTGCCTGTTGTGCGAGGCCGAAGCGCAAGCTGGTGACTTGGGCTTCGTCCCAAAAGAATCCAGTAGCATCGAGACGATTATGACTGTCATCTCTTACTTGCTCGGCTGGGTTCCAAGCAGCGGATTTGTCATCTCTTTCTTCTTGGATGGACCTCGTAGCTAATTCTTCAAGCGGTTCAACACGGGCGTCAAATGTGCCGTCGAGTAGCCTGTTTTTGGTGTGGATCCTTTCAGATTCCGTGGAATCGTCGGATATGGTCAAATGGATTCCAAAATTCGATTCAGACGATTTCGTAGCATTTAAAGTGGGAGTTGCCTGCGTCTCGTATGTTGTTTCTGTGGAATCATCTTGAGGCTGATGGAACTTGAGCGGATCTGCACCAAATGTCGTGTAAGAGTCGTCGGGACTGTCGTCACTGTTCTGACTGGATGATTCATTTCCACTTTTTAGACGGGCATTTATATTGGTTTGGATATGCTTCGGAGGGTGATTTGCCTCGAAATTCTCGTCAAAAACCCATCGTATTTCTCCATCTGGGGTGTCTTCGATCTTGAGACCAGAAAAATTACTCTTGGGGTCGTTAACCTCGAAAAGCATCCGCAAGATGGACAATTCAACGTTCCATTCGGTGGTCCCAGTCAGCGATTCCTCTCCTCCGTGTCGTTTGAGGTGATATGAAGATAGAAATCGATTCAACTCAGTTTTGATAAAATCTGAATCGTCGATGCTTGCCGTCATAGAAGTCGAAGCACCGTGTATGAAAATATCCAATTTTTTTGCAGCATTTTGGTAATGGGAAGGCACGACGGTGATCGAATCGTCCAGAAGGGTAGTAGAAACAACGTTAACAGCCTTGTCACCTCTCATCTGTATCATTCCTGAAATCATGATTGGTAGAAGTTTCCGGACCATACTAACAGGCTCATTCAGAATCATCGGGTACACATCATCCGATCTGGGGACAAGTGGGACACCAGATTCTTCGTCCAGCAAATATAGATATGCCACTCTGTGAGCATATAAGTCGAGAAGGGATTTTTCAAATATGACTACGTCACTGAATGCCTTAGTACGAGCTTCCGCATCTTCGGCTCCTTCGTACATTGAGACACCAAAGTATGATTTCGATTTCTTGTCAAGGTAGTACAACACGCTTCTCGGGTCGGTCAATTTGAGGAGACAGTCCGCGAATTTAACAGCAACTTTCGCCGACTCCGCAGAGGACATACCGAGTGTCCCGTTGGCATTTCGGGCAAGTTTGTACGGTAGGATCACAAAGCTTGTAGGAATCTCTTTCTCTTTTATGTTGAAAACAGCCCTGCAAATCTGTCCTAAACTTAATTTTCCAGCGAACGACATTTTGGATGATAAACTTTCTTCCCACCTTTGCAGCACTTTACTACTTGTGCCTCTTGAAGACGTACTCTTCGTAGCTATTGGTGTAATTTCTTCTGAAAGAAGATCGAGCCTGTTGCGGATCGTAGTTACACAATCGGGATGTGCCACGTCCAATATGGCTTCTCCATTCGGGGTAGGAGTTGTGGCAAGCAGGCGGACAAGGCTCATCGGAAGGTCCCCGATGATATTCTTTACACTCTTTGAAAACACAGCTCGCGATTGCTTCCCTTCCGAAAAAGTGCACATCCAAATCCATAGTAACTTGGCGGTCTTGGTTAGCTCAGACCGCTGTGAGAATGCGACTTGTTTTGCTTCAAAATTTATTTGACATTCGATCCTACAGATTCGAGCTTTGTCTTTCCAGAACCTTTGGATCGATGGATTGTACGCAAACAAAAGGTCAGACCGTCGTATACTATCGTTCAGGTCGATCATTTCGATGTCGCGACATTGGGACCAGCTTGTTTCATTATGCCCAATCTTTTCTACCTCCCACTTCGGGAAATCTGTGCAGAATGCCTCGTGAATCTCAATCGGGAGAGCTCCATCCGGAACAAAGGATTTGAAGCCTCTGATCCACGCGGCTTCGACGGCACCAATAGGGTACGATTCCAATGCCTGTCGTAATGTCGGCACGGAAGCGGTAAAGATTGTCGCGATGTGAATTGGAAGTAGCGAGCCCATGCTACCTCTCTCGCGACATAGACCCTCGTCCAGTACAACCCTTTTCAATAGGATCTCAACGCACAGCGACATAGAGTGGTAAAGTGTGGTAATAGCCTCGGTCGCTGGACCACCCGGAACCATGTTCTCAGACTCTTTAGCAGCCTGTTCATATACGCGTGCATACCAGGTTGTTTCCCAGTGCATAAGATTCCTTGCTAAAAGATGAACTGGTAGGTCGCCATCTGAATTCACTACCTCAGACGCAGCAGGGAATGCATCATATATCACTTCAAGCTTCTGGCGAAATATTCTGACATCGTCCAGTAGAAGATCCAAGAAGTCGTTACAGTCGACATGAGGCGGAAACGGACTTGAGGCGTATATGTGCAGAAGCATCTGCCCGTCATCTTGGGCTTTAATTTGTACAAAAGTTGGATCATCATGGATCTTTCTTTTCACTGTGCTGAGTTCGGTGTTGTAATGACTCAACATGTATTGCTGTCCCCTCAAAACATCTCGAAACGATTGATCGTCGTCATTATTGTTTTGCTTTGGGAAGCTATCCTGCTCAGTTTTTACCCAAGCCAATTTTTTATAGAAGTCGTCAGGAATATCGGAGAAAGCCTGTGCGGTTGAGTTCGCCAGCTTCTGAGTCGGTTTCTCTTCGCTCAACGCAGTGGGTTTGGCACCACTCTCAGTGTCAGTCGTAAGCGACTCATCCGATGAGACGCATTTGTTTTGATTTAT
>Ga0051981_10001621_pt1 | contig 11096 bp, 11 predicted proteins | sample CryGey13umfilter_3_FD_59644 | JGI IMG/M metagenome (GOLD analysis project Ga0051981, IMG submission 59644) | Groundwater microbial communities from aquifer in Utah, USA - Crystal Geyser 4/10/14 3 um filter | ecosystem: Environmental > Aquatic > Deep subsurface > Groundwater | place: USA: Utah... | reverse complement strand
TTTTTTTTTTTTTTTTTGTTCTGATGTGGAACAGGGTGATGATGGATCGAGATGAAGTTGACGAAACTGAGAAGTCCATTATCATAAAGATCGCCGTTGTTTTGGGCATTGATCGTAGGGTCGCTCTTATGGAACTCAATCGTTGTGAACAACAAAAGGGTCACCGTTACGTGAGTTCAGAAACCATGGTAGACGGGGATCATTTCCTAAATCGCTCGCGTCATGGGCGAAATCTCAACCTGGAAGGGGTCCGGCAGCAGTTAGAGGACCACTGCGAGGATATGGCAGGAACGGGCGATCTCTCGCTGCGGGTGTTACCTCCATCGCCTTTGAAGGCAACCCCTATGCTCAAGGACCGTAAATTGGGTGTCAAACGAGCAACTGATGCCGCCGATGCTGCATTCGGTGACAATGGAAAACAAGACGAGAACATCATGTTGCGTCGAAAAGTTCACGAGCTTCAGCGCAAGCTTGAAAAGTTGACCCGCATGTTGAATGAAGAACGGCGTCGACACACCTATCAAAAAGGTGATCAAAGTGGATCAGAAAAGGGAGGATTCGGCTCCCAAGCTACCCTACTGACGGAAAACTAATGAGCAAGTATTAGAGACGGCTGCGTCGGGAGAACGTATGCTGGAATGCCCTTTATGGCCGTCCTTTCGACCAAGAGCATATCATTTTGTGGTGGTGGTTGTGGACGGCGGGTAATCCTTGAATCTAAAAACGTCGCCACTACCTTTGATGAAGTAAAGAATACAGATCCATCGTTAGAGAAGAAAAGTTTCATAGCCTCAATGAATACCATCCACTGTATAAAATCGAGTTTGTTCTTTAATGGTCAATTTTCATACAATGATATTGATGTACAGTCATTTAATTTAATGTACCCGTGCGATGTTCGTTTTCAAGGCACATGAAATCTGGACGTGACGGTGTCTCGCGGCAGTGGTGGTATTCAACGTAGAGCATCATACAACAGAATGATGCCAAAGCCACGATAAAGTAAGCAAAGAAGGAGAAAAAAGAAGGAGTCCTTCCTCCAAAGAAGATCAAACATCCACATATGGTGAATGCCAAATACAGAACCCAAGAAACGGTCTTCATCCACGCATGTTGTACTCTGCTATTTCTCGTCGATTGTGCAGATACCCACATCAGTGGGACAGAAACCAAGTCCAAAATGAATGCGACCGTACCCAAACTGCGTAAGGAAATGAAAGGTTTGCATGTTTCAATATCCATCTTAGTATTGTTGTGGTCGTTCTTGTCTTCATAGTTGTCGTCACCAATCTCGTCTTGACTGCAAAGGACAAGATTGACAATCACATTGAACGCAATCGCAAGTGTCACAATCAAGAGGGAAAGAAATTTGACGAGGAAGGAAGCAACCACTCGTGTATCCCGATGATGATTTAGGATCGAGGCTGTCTCACCAGATGGAACAGCACTATATTCTTGAACTTGTAAGTTTGGCATCGTATTAATATCTGACTTGAACTGATTGTAATATGAACATGAAATCTGTTCATTCTGCTGCTGCTGCTTCTCTTTTCTTCTTTTCTTCTTTTTTTCTCTCCGTAGTACCTACCTACTCCTAGTAGAAAAGTTGCAGTCGTGTGGGCAACAAAGTGCGACCCAAACTGAAAGTGTGAGCAGAAGGGTAAAAACACCATCAACTCACATCATATCATATCACATCAAATCTCTCGGCCGCACAATCCTCGTCGTCCGTTCATCCTCGTCGTCCGTTCCATCCCCGCTGATGTTACAGTTAACTACGCGGTGATCCGTGATGACAACATCAGCAACAGCGGAGAGATCGGCGACTTGATTAGCAAACATAGGTTGTTATTGATGTTTATTATTGTTGAGAGTAAAATATAAAAAAAGAAGATACCGTAGGCATCGCGTATACCTTTAACAGTCTAAACAGGATGTCTCTTTTCCTCAAGCTAATTCCGGAAAGTATCTCAACGAGAGGCTCGTTGTCGACGATGATTTCTTCTTGGCTACGCCGGCTATCCCTTCCTTCTCCTGTAGTCACTTCAACTACTACTAGTGCAATTTTTCCGAACACTGGTGGTAGTAGTTGTTGTACTACAGCAGAAAACACCATGCCATGCCCTCGTCCTGCTTGGCAAGAGGCCTTGTGGTTGGCTGTTCCAAAGAAGAAGGTGACGCGTCACAAGAAACGATTGAAGACGACCGTGCAAAAGCGGATCAAGTTGCGTCAGGACATTATCACGGACCCACGTACCGGAGAAACCACTCTACGACACAAGATGCCATTGAATTGGAAAAAGTATTTACCCACCATGGAGTAATGTCAAGTAAGAGGTAGGATAATCGGCGTTCTTTTATATATTTAAAATAAAAAAGAATCGGTGAAGCAAAAGGTACGCGGACGACTTTGTTTTTATTGCGCTGGTAGTAAATGTGCCACCGTACGATGATGAGTTCGATGCCCTAATACAATTGATCCCGTAGTGTGCGCTCCAACTTCCTCTGCCAAAGATCTTTCCTACCAGCAGGCGCGACAGATAGGCGCAGCAAGAGTTTGAAAATGGTACACTGTTTTAAAAAAACAGGCGCCTAGGGAAATAAGATTACCAAATTACTCGTTTCATCGTCCACTTTGGTATCACTTTATACTTGTGCACACTATACTAGTGCACAAAAAATGCCCGTTCATGCCGCCCGTTTGTTTTTATTTTCTTCTTTTTCTTCTTCTGTCGGCGACCATAATTTTCAAACAACCGAGACAATGCGAGGAAGCTTGTGCCAGACACGGTATGTACGGACACAGTGGAACAAGACGAACAAATTGAACCAACCCAATACAATCGCGTACTCCTACTATCCGGGATCAAAACTAATCTTCAACACGCGTCATGGTAAAGTCATCGATGAACAGACGTTTGCCCGTGATACCGCGTTCCACATAAATAAATACGGACAACGCGTTGCTCAATTCTTCGTCCACGGTTACGCGAGCAGAAAGCAAATTCCAATCAGGTTGTAAAGGACCATCAAATTGCGTTGACAGAGGACCCTTGTCAGGCTCCAATGGTGTGCCAATACCGAACAAACCATTTCTGTCCGACACTGTACGGACTTTGAGTTTGGGGCCACAATCCGCGACCCTGCAAAGAACATCCAAACCACTTGAATGCTCCATACGGACCCAGACACGGATCTCGTAGACGGAACCCACACTCAAACACCGAGTGTCTACGTATTGTCCCATGCCGCTTCGCGCTAATGACTGGTCCATGTCTGCCAAGGCCATTGACTTGCTACGGCCTTCACTTGCTTCGAGAGATAGACCACCTCCCATCGCATGTAACCAAGGCAAAAGTGTTCCATCTTCCATCTTGCCGTTGCGAATCAACTCGTCGCAGCTTGATGCTCGAACATTAGGCTCTACGAGCATCACTGAATCCGGTGCGGCTCCATCCTCGCATAATGCCGGACCCCAAATGGTTTCTACAAAGGTAGGCCATACTGTCTGAGTACCGCGCTTGAAACGGGCTCTGTACGACCCCACTGGTAAGGCCGCCGCAAACGAAACATACTTGTTCCAATCCGTGTTAGCTATTTCGTCTAACGTACCATCGTCCAAGATTTCGCTCGCAAATGCACCGGTATATGAAAAAGAACGCGAGGGATCGGTCGTGTCCACAATTTCTAATTCGACTCCTTCTGCATTAGTTGGGTCTACTGCAAAAATGACTGTGCGCAAGCAAGTATTCCTGCAGTACCAATATCCCTGCACAATATTGCGATGGCACAAGTCATCAAGGTTGCAGAAGGCTTTGACATCGTCTACGTCTGCAATGATCGTGGACGAAGTGCGCGCGGACGTCCCCAGAGGCTTCAAACTCGAATCATAGTCCACGAAATAAACACCTGCATATTTCGAAGTCGAGGTCCACTTCAAGTCAAATGGATTTGTAACGGACAAGGCGTCCACCACGATATTTTCCAATGTGGACCAAAAGGTGAAGATACCGTCCCACGTTCGGGTTCCTTCGATATCCACATCAAAGAGTCTCGTGCGCGTGGCAGAGTCTTGGTGAAAGCCCTGAAATTCGACATTTTTGATTGTAGACCCAATTTCAAGCAGATCGGCTGTCCGTACATGAAGTTGAACGCCTACCAAATCCTCAGTGTGCGCCAGAACTCCGTTCTGAGCCTCAACAATCTCTCCGAATCGCTGCGTGCGACCAATCATCTTGGAACCGTCGACGACAATGTTCTGTGATATCTCGAAATTCATTTGATTTTGGTTGTCTGCGAAGACACCGCCTTTCAACATAATGTTTTCGCTGCTGCGTAGAAATACCCCATCTTGGCGATTCTTGTACGAGCGAATGTTTTCAAACACTCCAAGCGATGGTGGGAACATTCCCGTAGGGTAGGTACCTGGTTGAAGACAAAAACAGGATGAGCAAGAAAAGCTCTTTATGAAAAAACTGATTGATCGAATAAAGAAGTTCAATAGACTTACGGAATCCCGAGCGCCAATTCGAGTGTGCGACGTTGTCACGGAAGATCGACAACTCCAATTCGCGGGGGTTCACGCCTTCAGCCCACTTAAACGACGAAGAAGGCGACTTTACGCTTGTCTGAAGTTCGAACCAAAATCCATTACCTTCGCTCCCTGCTGCAACATTGCCAATGAATTCATTCCTTGGATTGGATATCCAAAAGGTGCTTGGACTCGATCCGTCCGTCTCACCCGGGCGAACAATTTTACTCGCGGCTCTTGTCAATGCTCCGAGGTTCCGTTCGAATCGATTATCCATTTCACCACCATCCTCAGTCATGAAACAATGCCCTCTAGTACGAAAGGCGACATTTTCCGATACGGTGGTGTTGTGTGTGGCATGGATTACGACACAGCGTTGATTAGAATCAATGATAAGATTCTTCTCAATTCTCGTTTGGGTAGACTCGCACATATGCATATGAATGGGGTAGCGGCCAAGATCACCTGTAGGTACCGAACTTTTTGTGAGATTAATACCCTTTACAAAGGACAACGGAAGAAATCACAACGGCTTACCAAGTTGACCAAAGTTTCGAAATTCTATTCCACGAATCAACTGTGTGACCATTGGTGTGTGGTAGACCATAAAGTGACCACCTCTGTTTGCTTGTTCAGTGCCTCCTTGAAAGCGAATATTTCTATTCAAAAGAACAACTTCGACAGCAAAGTCTTTGTCCTGCATCTCACTGACTGGGAAGGTGATGGCATCATCGAGTTCGAGCCGAGCTGTCCCATCGCCTAGCTGAACCGGTGCCGAAACGAGTTGTCTGACTTGCGCATCATTGAGATCGAGCGTATGAGAGGTCAATGCTATTTGAGCGCCTTCGTCCCAGCAATCTGCAACACCTTCGCTGGGGACTAAAATTCCGGACTTCGCAGGTCGAGACACACGCATGTCCCAATCAACCACATCCATGGAGACGTTAGGGGCCCCTTCTGTCCTGAAGAAAATCCGGACGGTTTCAATTGTATTTGATTCAAACTCATCGATCACCATAAATTTGCCTTTGCACTCCTCCCAGCCCTTGTTGTCGTTGGTACACGTCGCGGCCTTGATTGTTGTAAAAGTCCCATCATTGAAAAAGACGCGGACCATCATATTCGAATTGACAGTCTTGCCGTTGGCAAGGAAGCGCAAGCGAGCCCGGACGCTATACTGGCTGCGCGTTCTGATACACTGAGGAGCTACAAGATCGTACTGTATCGAATCGGTATCATCGGACCGCTGCATCAAGCGAAAGAATCTGTTTCCACTACGGGATGCAATAACTCTGAGCTTTCCGTTCTTCGAGGAAATGGGGAATGGGTGTATCGGGCTCGCCCCGGCATCTCCGTTCATGATCAAGTTACCCCCACATACATCCGTCGGGTCCGGATAGAGGAAAGGAGGGGGGAGACCAAAGGACACATCATCAACGTCAATGTCGACGTCGGACGACGGTCCGCCCAAGCGAAAGAGCTGGTACACTGCATTACTATCGATTTCGTCCGCAGAAAAGGTGAAGGAAGCATAGAAATCCTCCCATGCATTGTAAACAAACGCATCTGATGGAAATTCTCTACCCTTGCGAATACCGGTCCTGGAATTAGTGTGGACTGTGGTTGCCTGAAGCGTCAAGCATCCGTAGCCATCATCTGCACAAGGAGTACGCGGGCCGGCTTCTGTGTTACTGTTACGAAGGCGGATACGCGCAGAAAACAGATAAGTCTGATCCGCGATCAAGCAATCTCGAATATTTTGCAAATCAAGAGTCGGCGCGTCTTTGAGGGCATCCTTCCGCTCGGATACACGTAGGAAGCCACGAGACCAATCGTACGACGCTCCATCTCCACCAGTCCAAAGAGATGGCGTCGTACCAGCATCAAAATTATCATTGACGTAAGGGTCGTATCTACGACATAAAGGATTGGCGTGACTGGGATCCAAGACAGCGGGTGTTTCGTAATTGAGCGTGTAGGGTACTTCGGGCGAAGGAACCGATACCACGTCTACGAGGCGCACCCACGTTTTACAAGTTGAGGCGATGCCGAGTAAAACCACCTTACCACCAGCTACCACGATCGGCTGGGTGCCGACAGAACACCGTCCGCCACCACAAGCCTCGCTGTTATTTTCGATGGGTAAAAATGTCACTTCTTCTGTCCCTGTCAACTTTACCTCCACGATAGGCGTGTCACTCACCCGACCCGTGGCTGCCATCCTGAGAGTCCCTTGGACAATGATAAAAGGTGTCTCGATCGTCAATCGGTAGTTATTTGGGAAGGTCAGTGTACCAAGAACTTCCAAACCTCTGGGCAATTCCAACACCTGATCTTCTTCGCCGTAATAATCCATGATCACACAGACTCCACAAGGAATCACAACCTTCTTACCCGTATCGTAGTTTTGATCCATCCATGTAGTGGTCCCTTTGTTACATTGGGGGATGTTACAGTCCAAGGGTTTAAAATGGCGATGATCGGACGCCAAAGCCCTCGTCGAAAGCGTTTGGTTGAAAGCCGTTCCAGTTACACGCTTTGAATGACGCAAATAAGTTGCCGAAGTTCCCAGTGGGATCAAAGCAACAATCCAACAAAAGCGACGCATGATTCAATGATGATGATAGCACACTTCTCCTTCCGATCTTTTTCTTTTTTGATTCCACCGATATTGTGAGTGTAAATTGTTTGACAAAGGAACCTTGACGAGGCAGCTCGACTCAATCCCACCCCAAAGCACAATCAATAGGAGAAGCGCTGAAGAAATTGTGATACATACAAACGTCTTTCTTTCAATGGACATAGATCTGAGTTTGTCCTCTGAGTGAAGTGTCACAAAAAGTCATACAAAGAAACTGCCAACGTATCGGATCTTTCCATGTGTTACGCGTACAAGACTCGGAGTCTTCCTCGGAAGGTCCGAATCCGTCAAGATGGGTGCGAAAGGGCATCAAGATTTTGGTGCAAACACATGGATACGAGTCGTGCCATGACCGTGGTGAATTACCGGCCAACGCGGGCTTCTCTGCGGGGCGCCATAACCCATAAATACCACAATATGCGAGCGCAAACATCATGATCGTCATCATGGCACGCTGGGACTATTGTTCTCTACTCCGGCCCCCTTCAGAAACCATCAAGACTCAATGCGAATAGCACGCAAGCGCACACACACAACCGAAGGAAGATGAAACTTGTCTTCCCCCATTCTCTTCTTCCATTTGCGTTTCCACACGAATCGATCGGGGACACCAAACGTAGGAGAAGATTTCCGAGGGAGGCAACTGATGTGAATCCCCTCGCTTTGTCCAAGACTTTCCAAAGACCGCAGCATACCATTCGGATGGGACGCCAAAACGGGGGCTGTCCTTCTCCGCGGGATACGGTAGATCGTCGGCCTCGCGTGTCTTGGAAGAAATGCAATAGGCAGAATAGGGTAGGTAGGTAGGTAGGTAGGTAGGTAGATAATTCCTAGATAGTTTCTGTCCTTAACTACCTAAGTACTACTTACGCGAGGATTTGGGCCCGTAATCCAAAAACTCGGGCGTGCCATCGCCGCCCTTGCCAATGTACGCGTAGCGATCCTGCGAGCCCTGCGAGTACGTGTGGTACTGCCATCCCGAAACGACGGAGGGTTCCGAAGATGGAGCGGACGTATTCGTCCCGCCGGAAGCTCCACTCGTTTTACCACCACCACCACCACCGCTGTTGTTGTTGTGGTTGCTGCTGCTGCCTTTGCCACTCATTCTTTCGTTATCCCTTTTGCTTTCTTCTTTCGTTTGTGAACTTGATTGTTGGATATTTATGACATGAACAATGGAATTGCGAAGGCAACTCTGACACGTTTGACCCGTACCAATGCTAGTACTACACGGAGTACTACCGTATCCGGTGTGGCACCTGTCACTTTTTTTTTGGATCTTTTTTGGGGATAACGAGACTCCTTCCGTGACGCGAAGATACCGTATCCATTTCGGAGTTCGGATTATCTATTAAATCAAATTCGTAAATTTGGGCTCTGCCTTGGTCCTATTGTTCCTCCTCTTTTTTCGGCCGTAGCTACCGAACACCGAAGATTCCCCATCAATTTGCGTTCTCATACGCGGCAGCCACCGAAACGCACACCATCCGATTTCCGTTCTCGTTATCATTTTATCTGTAGAACTGTAAAAATAAGGATGATGGAACGAAAAATCATTTCTTTTCCAACCGTTCTTCTCGGGAAGTTCCGTTCTGAGCTCTGAACTGCAACCAACAACACTAGAGGTATTAATACTTTTGAAACAAAAAGCTCGACTTGTCTCTTCTCCCGTTTTCAAGTCAAGCTCAAGAAGAAGGAGAATCATATACATATCACCCACATATCACCCAATCATGGTGTTTACTGCTGCGTACGCATCTCGTTTGACGACGCTGCGCTTGGCTCCTGGAGCGTTGACGACGACGATCTCCTTGGCTTACGCGTCGTCGGAACGCGGAACTGCTCTTGCGTCGCAGCAGGCGACGACTGCTGCTTCGCGTCATCTCGTGACGATGGTAACGACGCGCACAAGTACCATCGCGACTGCTACGACTAGCTCCATGAAAAGTACCGTTAGTCGATTTCCTCCACGGACCACTCCACCGCAACGATTCATGTCCTCGACGACCAAAAAGTCAGGTGGCGGCTTTGTCGAATGGTACGAGGGACATTTGCAGAATCATCCAATTCCCACAAAGATGGTAACAGGATCAATCCTGTGGAGTTTGGGTGATGCCGTGGCCCAAACAATGCCACCGGCGGCGGCAGGGACGTTTGATCTAGACACCTTTCAGTACGATTGGATGCGGACCGGACGTGCGTTCGCCTTTGGATTTATTCTGCATGCTCCTGCCTCTCATGCACATTTCAATCTTTTGGAATGGATGACGGTCCGTGCGGGTGTCACGGGAATGAAGATTCCTATCTTCAAGGTAAGAACATTTGCTTTTCTTGGATCCGTTGCGGTGTCATGAACGATCCCAGGCGAGTGGTTGTTCGACTTTGTTTCTCGGTTCTCCATTTGACAAGAATGAATCCAAGTCAATCTGATCATGCAAATACGTTTTACTCTCTTTTCTTCTTCTTCTCAAACGTGTCGTCTGCTGCTTTTTTAAAAATAAAAAAAAAACGTTGTATCATCCAGGCCTTTATGGAACAATTTGTATACTGGAGTTGGATCAGCAACAGCATGTACCATGCCGCCATGGGTTACATGCAAGGTCAGGATACGACGCAAGTGATTGACAAAATAAACAGTGTCCTGTGGGAGACACAAAAGGCACAATGGGTCTTTTGGATACCGATCCAGCTCCTTAATTTTCAGTTCGTCCCCGTGCGACACCAATTGAATGTGGTCCTGATCACGTCGGTGGTGTGGACGGCGATGCTTTCCGCGTGGTATCCTCCCGAGGTCGCCACAGAAGAGAAGACACCATCGACCGTCTCAGAGCAGAACCAACTCAAGCGTCGCTTGTCTTTGATTACCCAACAAAGTGGCGGAGGTCCGGCAGATGCAACCAAGTAAATGAAATAAGTAAATAAAAAGAAGCTTCAGTAGTAGTTGCTAGGTAACACACGCGCACACACAAACACACACACACACTTAATGTAAGAAACTGCGATATTAGTTCGTCGAGAAATTGTGAAATCCAGTATCCAAACGCAATATCGACAAGTGTCACACTGCAAACGTCTCCCTGCTCCGATGTGCCTTCTCTGCTTGTTGTTGTTGTTGTTGTTGTTGTGATATCCCCATCGCTGTGTTGTGTGCTGGCTATCGAGTACGTTTTCGAAACATCCGTCGAGAGACCATGAGAGCAGTGTATAATTTAATTTCTAAATGAAACTGATGAATTATTTGAACTAGAATGATGATCTCGATGGTCACGATCGTCCATCTAACTTCCCCGCCATTCATAAAAGCCCTTGAACTTCGATTCTTCTTTCACAACTGAGAAAAGAATATTTTTGAACGTCTCAAAGTCGTCAAATTTCGGCAGGTACAACCGACGCGCGCAAGTGTTAGCCCGCGGCAAACAAGAAGGGTCGCGCATGGGCAAGAAGTCACCAGTGGGTGATACAATGGGAACAACCTCGATACGCCCAGGTGTCACAATAGGGACAGATGTGACAAAACTCAGGAACTGGCGACGCTGCTGCGGCGACGCCTCGAGTAAGGCTTTGACCAAGTTGGTGATTGTTGGGGAAGAAGGACCAAATCTGCGGCTTAATGCAGCGCCCCCTTCACCGCCCATGGCAGCGACAGCTACCAAAGCTTCAGCAGCATCCTTACCACCGTCTAGCTTGAAAATTTTGCGTACAGCTGGTTCATCCCACGTCTCGACATTGTCGCCGGCCCCGCATATATCACGTTGCAACTCTTCGGCGGTGAAAAGTCGGAGATAATCCGCCGAAAAGAAATCTTCAATGCCTTCACGGAATGCCATGGCTTGGGCAATTACCCCATCATACAGGAAAAAGCGCTTTGCAAGAGCGACCCATTTGCGAACATTATACACCGTGACGGGAGTTTGATGGCCCTTC
>Ga0051981_10001620_pt1 | contig 11103 bp, 7 predicted proteins | sample CryGey13umfilter_3_FD_59644 | JGI IMG/M metagenome (GOLD analysis project Ga0051981, IMG submission 59644) | Groundwater microbial communities from aquifer in Utah, USA - Crystal Geyser 4/10/14 3 um filter | ecosystem: Environmental > Aquatic > Deep subsurface > Groundwater | place: USA: Utah... | reverse complement strand
GATTTTCGCAGGACAACGATGGATCGTGAGTTTCAATCTCCCCGGTATGAATGGCGTTAACGGATTTCCTTGGCGGTGGAAAGGTCGCACGCGAAAATATTCAGCTTTTCCGTTTGGGGTGGTTCTACAAACACCGCGCAACTAGGTAGGTAAAAGAAGAAGAAATTCTAAGTTGTTTCGGCGTCACGTTAAATCGTCTTGTATACACTCTTACCGTGAGATGATATACTGTGAAGTGAATACCCGAGCTTGATTCTGTCATGTTTTTCGATGGAGTTTACGTTCCATTAATGGAAAGAGAATACTATTCGATTTGACACATGAATGGAGCGCGACAGCGCTTCTTGTTGTTGTTGTAGAATTCTCAACAAGTAACCCAAAAGTCACTGCACTTAGTTTTGAATGTGATCCAGCTCAAAGTTTTAAAAAAACTAGTGTCGTACAAAACAAACATATCCACAATCATGCGCGTAGATGTTTCCCTCCCTTACGCCGGCGGTCTTTTTCGCGTTCCAGGTCGCAAGAGATCCAGACATGCATCCAGCAATTTCAGTTCTTGTTTGGTCGCACTCGCCTGGGCTTCGGCTTCTCTCATCGCCCGTCCAAACTCCAAAGGCGTGACACACTGGCACCGCACGGATTTCCCACCCCCGCGCGTCAGACGAAAGCGTCCCGACGACCGCAATTCTGGATCAGCGCCCTTGCGCAACAGGTACTGAACGATCGTGGGCATGCCACGGACCGTCGCCACGCAGAGGGCCGTCTGTTGCGACGATGGCGATTCGTGAGACATGACGTCCACCCCGGCCCCGTAGTGTTCCACCAATTCTTGGACACACGCCAAGAGCGTACGTTCCCGTACCTGTTTGGCTCGACACACTTCCACCAAAAATACACCGCCCGACGAGACCACCGTATTGACGCGAAGGGGACCATATTCGTGCCACAAACCCCGTAATTTAGCCTTGGTGAGTCCACCGGGGCGATTGGCCATTTCGGTTAGATAGAAAAATGCAATTTCCGTGTTGTCACGTATCATTTCTATTGTACACATCCAAGTGAGAAAGGCACGGTGTGAGGTACGGGTTCCAAACTCGCTGACAAATACGTGAGAACATGTCTCGCTTCCTTTGTACGTGCTACTTACGGTGGGCACCCTGGACTTGCTGTATCACGGAACGGCGAAGTCGTTTGCACGTTCGTCTGTTTTTTCTTGCTTTTTCGCCTGGATCATTATCAACAGTATCCTCGTGCTGCTCGCGTTGAACGTGATAATCTTGCCGTAAAATTATATCCCATATCGAAGGTGCCGCTGCGGCGTCTCGTAGCAACGTGTTCGCAGCATCCCGCGATAACAGTGCCAGTTGATGGCAAATCACTGCGGCGCGGTGCGTGGGTGGAGCCACATATGTCAAGATGTGGAACAAAACCGTGTCGGGTAATTTCCAAATCAAAACTGGACATGGAAAGGCTTGTCGATGTTGTTGGTGCTGTTGTTCGTTCCTATCCCCCATGACAAAAAAAAATATGGCGTAAATGTGACAGTAAATAGAAATTGTCCACGATCCATAACGTACATCTACGGTCGAAACGAGAGTGTCATGAAACTACCTACCGGTAGCGAGTGGAATTAGCTCTAGCTAGCCTTGAAACTTACGAGCCTTGCCAGGACTCGACTTTTTGTACTCCTACATACCTGTAAGCGAGAAAACAAAGATGAACCCCAACCCCAGAGTAAATTTCAATGTAAAGTTCAAAACGGAAAGTTCATTCATGACAATCCATTCTTTCAGAAGCTCAGTAAATTATTTATCTTCGATTATGACGAAGATAATACTACGATTACGTGTAAAAAAAGGTGTGATGTGATATCTTTAGAGTGAGATGATAGCTTCTGTTGCCCAAGATTTATGTTTGAATAGCACTCTTTTGTCCAAGACATGTGTATATCCTAGCGAAAGGTGACAGGGCGTCTTAACGAATTCTATTCCGTCCATCAAAATCATTGTTCGTTGAGGACCATGGCCCGGAGAGCCTTCGAGCCCTCTGGTCCCGTCGCATCCACGAGCTCAGCGAAAATACCTTCCCGTTCAAGGAGTTTCCTAGGGCTACCAAATTCGACCGCTCGCCCGGCATCCATAACTAACACAAGGTCATAGTCCATGATGGTATGCAGGCGATGGGCAATGGTAAGAAGAGTCGTGTCTTTGAATCTAGTTCGGAGCATCTTTTGAATAAACGCATCAGTTTCACCGTCGACGCTGGCGGTTGCTTCATCCAGAACCAATACTCTTGGCCTCGACAAGAGCGCTCTTGCAAGATTTAAAAGCTGGCGCTCGCCGACGCTATAGTTTGAGCCCCCTTCTTCTACTGGCTGGTCGAGGATGGCTTCTGAATCCGTCTCATTAGCAATGCGAACAGCCTTCAACGCTTCGAGTATATCTGCCTCCGCAGCGTAACCAAACGGGTCAATCACTTCTCTAAGTGTCGATCCAGTCAGGAAGGGATCTTGAGGGATGATGGAAAGGCCATTTGGTCTGCCTCTAACGTCAGACAGCCCGATATCAGCTAGATTTTGACCATCGAGAATGATCGAGCCGGACTCAATTTCCACCAAGCGAAATAAAGCTACGGTGAGAGAACTCTTCCCCGCCCCTGTCCTTCCAACCACACCACAGCTTTTGCCCGGGGGGATAGTAAAGGATAGATTGTTCAATGCGAGCGGGAGACCGGGCCTGTAACGCAAACATACATTGTCGAATTCAAGATTTCCGTTCTCAGGCCAAGACGGAGACAAGACAACGGACTTTTCTGTTTCCATCGATCTCTCCACAGGTAGCCTAGACATGGCGTCGACTCTTTCGATGCCCGTGATTGCACTTTCGGTCTCAGAGAAGAAGTCCATCAGGAAACCGAGCGTAATTGTGAAATTGGACGACCAAATGATAAGTAGCCCAACGATTCCAGGATCGAGACGAAGCTTATCATTGAGTGAAATGACTAGAAGGGTACACGTCAGCACTACCACAGCACCCAACACCTCAATTCGAACGCCCAGCCATCGTTGTGCAGTCACGAAATTAAATAGCGCAGAGCTACTGTTGTCTGCCACACAACGGAACCTCTCGATGAAAGTGTTTTCCCTCTGAAATACACGTATAGAAGAGCAACCTTCCAAGACTGAACGAAACGTTAGTGAAAGGAAGATACTGTTGTAAACTCAAAATCTGAGTCAGACTCACCTTCCGATACCATTGCCTGTATGGGGGAACGTGCTTTTGCATCAAGGCGTTGCATATCTGTCCCGGTCATACGATAGTAGTACAAAAGCGAAGAATATAGTCCAATTATAGGAACGAGAGCGAATAGAGTCCAGGGGATAATCGTACTCATAACAATAATGCCGGCAATAAACCAACTGATACTGATCATGAAGATGGACATTGATTCTGTCAAGAGGATATCTGAAGCACAAAGAAAGAGTGCGCCAAGACAAAGTGAGTCTTTTGCTGCATCCAGAAGGAAGACCTGACGATGCCATAAAGTACATACCGACCACTTCAGTATCATAAGTGAACCGATTCAGAACCCGGCCCCTGGAGTAAGAGAACATGAAGATGAGAGGTACGCATTCGGAATCACATAAAATTTTGATTGAAATGTACTTACATGGGCGTGGTTTCAAAATATGACATGGGAGCCTTCAACACACTCGTCTTTGAAAGAGTCAAGAAAAGAAAGGGTCTGTGGTGAGATTCTGCGTTATGCATGGACTCATGAACTCATGAACTCGAGTATCCGCAAATCTTACCAGCATGGCATGAAAGACAGACGTAGCGGCTCTGGACCCTCCAGTAACGGACCATTCTGAACGCATGGCCGTAGCCGTGACAGATATGGATAAAATCAGAAAGTATACAAGAAGATATTTCAGTTGCGCAGAACGGCCATTCGATTGAGGCTCAAATGTGATGCCCAGCATATCGGTGGACTCGTAGGCTCCGCTTGTCCATTTCGCCAACCAAAATTCAACTGCCACGTACGAAAATCGATCTATTGTCATAAACAATGCCTGTAAACCGATGAAGAAAAAGCCGCCTGCGTGCTTGAACCAAAGCAGCCACGTTTTCAAGCTAGAGAGTCCTTGTTCTCCAACTTCTTCCGTCATCAGCGCATCTTTCTTCTCGTATACTTTTCGTGTCGAGGTATTCTGTTCCTCGTATGCATCCGCATTCTCTTCAACTCCAGAATTAACCTCTTGTACAGAATTTTTAATGTGTTCCACAGCAAGCGTTGTCTCAATGTCTTGCGGTTCAAAGGACGCAAGCTTCTCCCACGTGTCGTAAAATTTGTTAACACCGCCAACAACAATCAGGATTTTATCTACGCGATTCAGAAAGTGCGAGGCATGAGTAACCAGCACAACTGCTGCAGTCGAAAAAATAGCGTTCGATCCCCTAATTAAATTTTCGAAGACGAGTTTGGATGTACCAGCGTCAAGAGCAGAAAGAGGGTCATCAAGCAAAACAACATCGGGGCGTGAGTATGCCGCCCGAGCAAGACTGACACGTTGTTTCTGTCCTGTAATATACCAAGCGTGAGAGAAACAGAGCAATAGATATTTTGAATTAGACGGACACCATACTTACCTCCTGAGAGCGTAACACCACGTTCGCCGATCTCGGTCAAATCACCAGCTCCTCCTAGCTGTAAAATATCCGAGCGAAGAGAACATGCATCCAGAACACGATCGTACAGTCCTTGGTCGAACGGTAAGCCAAACAAAATATTTTCCCGCAGAGTCGTATTGAGAATGAATGGTGTTTGCGGCACATAGGCGACAGTGCCCCACACAGAGACATTCGAATCGTCCGACAGGGGAGACGCCTCTTCGATAAGTCCATAGATTAGAGATGATTTCCCGGATCCCACCGGCCCACATACGGCTAATACTTCACCAACGTTCACAGAAAAATCAAAACCAGAAACTGTGAAACTTCCACCGCGCCGACTCGCAAAAAGCGGGGCTTCGACAGAATCGCTATTGTTACCACCAATAAGGAACGATCCGTTCTCCACCACCAACGGAGTCAGCGCATTCGCGGAATTTGCCGTCGTCCCTGTCGCTTTCGGTTCCTTTGGAATTTCTTCCTCACCACCGATGGCCGGTACATTGCGTACCTCTCGCTTTAGAAAGTCTTCGATGCGATCCAGAGCGGACAAGGCCTGGGCTGCCTTCCCCAACAATCGTCCTGCATACGACACGGGGAATCTGAGTGCTGTAAATAATAATAGTACCGAAAAAGTTTTTGCAGCAGTCAAGATATTGTCTTCGCTTATCAAGACGTAGGCAGAAAATGTTCCAGCCGTCGCCAACACGGGCGATGTCACGGTCATCACCAGTGTAACGGCCCAAATAGCCAGTTCTTTGCGCAATAAACGCAACTCCTCGTTGCGTACCGATGTTGCCTTGTCCAGATAATTTTTTTCGTAATTATTGAGTTTGACTGTTTTCATGCCCTGTAACATGTTACTGGCAATTTCAATACGCTTCTCGGTAACTTTGACGCGTTCTTGACGGACTTGCAGCATTTTGTTGGTGACGAAAGATGCCAAGGGTACAAACATGAGTAAAATCAAGATTCCAATCAGCGTCACAGCACCCATGATGGTAATCAAAAAAACTGTCACTAATAACACAGAGAGTGGCAAGGACCAAATCATGTTGGCTTCTTGCGTAACTTCGTATAATTTTTGCGTGTCGACGGCAACGAGGGTGGTCAACTCTCCCGTCGTCAAACCGGCGCGTCCCTGAGGCGTCAATCGCAAGACGTGTCCGTACAAGACATTGATCAAGGCTCCTCTCATTATGACCCCCGTCTTCATGGCCAAATGGCGGTGCCGATGATTTCCAAAGGCATTCACAAACAAGGCAACAAAAAGCGCCAGCGAGTACGGTAAGCCCTCTTTGATGACCTTTTCATTGGGTCGATCCTCCAAGATGCGAAGTATTTCTCTCACCAGCAAAGGTACAGCCACCTGACATATAACCATGACGAGTTGGCACATTGCCGACGGGATGAAGGTAGGGGCGGATAATTTCCATAACGTGGCCACGATGGGTCGTTTATGAGATTGACAGGCATCAAATGTTTCCCTATATCGACATTTTGAAAATAAAACGAGCGTTGATTATGCGTGAGAATAGGCGAACTTTTGTTGTCGTTGTTATTGCTGTAAGAAGTTCTTCGTCTCTCCTCTTTGTGCGAACACCCGTTTGTCCATGCGTTCATGATAAAGTATACATACCTAAAGTGATCATTCAATAGAGTCGAGGACATCGACTGTGGCACATGGAAAAGGGACTCTTGATCGATTTGAAGACCACCCTTTTTCTGTAAACTGCCTTTACGCAAGAGGGGATTCAAATACGAATACGTCCACCTCGAAAACACATAACGAGGCCAAAATCCATGCATGCTATCTTCGGGCCATGTGTTGGAGCTTGATGCCGATCCGTCGTTTGGATCCATTGTCTCATCGGACGACGGGTGCTTGTTTTGGGGAACTTCCATCGCATTTTGGCACATGATGGGTTTCATGGGCGGGGCGGATCGATTTTGAATTGCAGATGTGTATGAATAATGATTGATGAGACCCTCGGTAAGGGGAAGATAAAGAATGAACAAGTCAAAACGTGTCTGGTTCCCCAAGCGATGTATCCCTCCTTGGTGTTGTTTTCTTCCTTGGTTGATTGACGCTATTCGGTGACTTCTCTCGCTTTGTCGACCCAAACGTGTGGTGGTAATTGATGAACGCAATGGAACGACCGTGGGTATGAGTGATTAATTTTGTGTGTATCGAGGGCTCTGTGAGTCCAACCAATCCATCACAGTCAAAATAGTCCGTCGGGGATCCGATCGACTCATCGAACGTGACATCATGGTCGTCGAGTTCTTGTTTGTTCTCGGGCTGGCGTGGGAGCAGAAATATTTGAAATTCGATGCGCGACATATTTCGTAGATAAAAGTGCGTGGGTGAAGAAAATGAAATGCCACCCGAAAAAAGTACTCCCATTATGACTATGTGGCCTGTCGTCGTTTCTTTTTTTCTTTTTTGATTGTGAGTCGTCAAATAAAATGTTTGGGGTTGTTTATACACTTACTGTTAGGGGGACTCGACTCGAAAAGTCTAGATTGGTAGGAATACCTAGTAATGCAACGTCCATGCTAGAGTGGACGTTGCAATCTTCTAGTAGGAAATGACGAAAAGAAAAATTGTCTACCGCATTTAATGACAAATAAAATATTTTGTAATTGATGAAGTTAATCTACTTCTTCGTGATGTGCGACAATCTAGTAGATTCCGCTCGTTTATTTCACTAATATTATCATTATGCCAGGTACAAACATGCGTTTCGTTTTGAATTTTCATTCAATCCTCCAATCTCATATCCTCACTTTACAACCCGACAATTCGTTCACAGAACTTGGACGCCGGGGAACATTTCCCCCAACAATGTGCAGGTATGCCGATCCGTTCCTCGAGGATGTGACCAACGCGCGGGGATTCCAGCGGGACTTCGATGTAGGTCAGACTTGGATGCGAAATGGCAAAGTTTCGTACATAGGATGTATGCCATTCATAAAAAGTTTGGAACGCACGCAGATCGTCGACCTTGTTGGATTGTACGAATTCCGTCATGTTGCAAAATCTCCAACGCTTTAGCAACGTTCCGTTACCCCAAGTTTCCATAGAATTAAACCATGACATGGTATTGCGGACCATCAGAACGATTGTGGCGTTAGGATAGTGCTCGTAAATCGAATCCAAGGCACTTATGGAAGGATAATAACAATCGGCAACACCAGTTGACACGTGCAGGGCAAATCCTGTGTCGGTGTACACGTTGTAATCACCGCACCCGGCAAACGGTGGTTGCCCCGCATCAATATTTTCCTTCACACACTTGCCAGCATGTTTAGTTTCACCAGAGATAGTTTTGACGTACTGATGTGACGCCACATGGCCTCCACAATTAAAGTACTGCCAAATACTCGTGGTGGCACTCTTGGGAAGACTAGCCACAAACACCGGCGTGTGGATTTTCAGGGGTATCGGATCTTTTCCTACTCCTTCAGCACCAGGATCCCAACCCTGTTTCCGTTTCTTCGCATCTTTGATTTGATCATTGGTGTTTTCCGCGATACTCTTTTTTTGCTTCATCGTTTGTTGTTTCCGGTTGTTATCAAGCACGATTTTCCCGACGCGCTCGTGAGTGATGATTCGTCCCTGTCTAGTAACGTTACCATCACGAAACGCTGCAAGCTGTTTTTGTTGAAGATTATTATTGTGATTGGTAGCGATTGCATATGATTTTGGTGAAATCGGTTTCTCATCTACGATACTCTCGGTTTTGTGTTCAGAAAGGACAAGTTTTGCGCGACGACGTCCTGGTGAGATATTCTGTTTTTGTTGTTGTCGTAAAACATTTGTCACGGCGGCGAGACGGTTGGATATAACAACATCTGTTGCTCTTGTATCGTTATTGTTATCATTCGTGCGTCGGATCATGTTAGTTTCGTGCTGTCTGTCCCCGCTCGTCGATGCGGGTGGGAGCAACAAGATTTCATGCATCAGCATCATCAACAATTCTACACACAACAAGACCGTAACGAATATGGTAACTGTGCGCCGTCTCGTCAAGATCAGGAACCATCCCGGTGTTTGCGTCCGTCGCTTCGTTGGCGACGATGACGATGATCCGCGCGTCATTGGTGCGCCTTCACTTCTTTTTTTGTTGATTGTCAATTCTCAGCGACAGCGCACTCCGGGAACAACGGCAAGCATGAAAAAAGACGTCCTTCACGTGCTACAGCTAACGAAAGATTCGTGCATCCACATTCACAATAGTTTGATATCACAGGCTGTAAAAATATTGTATCAAATTATCGTGCGTGGGAGAGAAGGATTGGCCCAATAAAATTAACCGCCTCTGTCAATCACCCCAAGTCACAGTCAGCAGCAGCTCCTCGTCGTCGGGTTGTGACTGTGAGTTGAGGGAATACGAAAATATTTTTTTCCACTCCAGCCGTCGTGATTTCACAGTCACGCCCTCTTTTCGGCCATTTCATCGGATATTAATACTTACTTTTATGTAGAAAGCTGTCTTTCTATCATTCGAAACAATTAGCACTGGAGTGTTCAATCACTTTCATGAGTTTGTACTCTAATCTATTTTCACATCGATGGGCTTCGAAAAATGTAGTACTTTAATGTTGGATCACATCGATGGGTTTGTACTGTTTTGGAGGATCACATCGATGGGTTTGTACTACTTTGGAGGATCACATCGATGGGCTTCGAAAAATATAGTACTCTAATGCCTGATCACATCGATGGGTTTGTACTCTAATGTCCGATCACATCCATGGGTTTGTACTGTTTTTTATGATCACATCGATGGGTTTTGTAGGAGATTCGGTATCTGTCGGAAGAGCACGCGCAAGCCATTCATCATCGGCAGAATGAGAGCCGACCCGATATATCATAGGAGTACACAAGGAGAATTTCGGACAACGACGGTACCAGATGCCGAGCAAACAGGAAATCAACGCCGAGAGAGGACGACATCTACTCAAATGACGGGAGGCATATTCCTGTATTCACATAAGAGTCTTTCACAAAATATTGCTACTATGATCTGAGTAAGATGTCTGATAGAATGGTTCGACCGAAACGGTGCAACCCAGAAGACGGCGAGGACCGGTTGCGCAAACAACCCAAGAAAGGTACCCTAACTAGCGGCAGCATGACAACGACGAGGCAGCTGGGTGTCCATCAACTTACACTCACGCAAATGGCGCAAGAGACAGACTTGGGTGTATCCTTATCTATCATGGAATTACGACGTACACGACAAGAAGCTGCTTTGACCACGGGGGCGTTGTCATTTCCAACACAACCAATCATCGTGGCTACCACTGACAACGGAATCGACAACCGCAGACGCGATGATGACGACAATGACGATGACGACGAATTCAGTGATCCTATTTTGCAGCAGAATGTGGAACATGTGATTGCCGCTGTCGAGGCAGCCGAAAAGGAACATCAGAAACGAACAAGCAGCATTGGAGTGGTAGCGAGCCAGTATTCGCCCTCCGAGAATGGATTGACCCAGGACACGAATGAAGACTCGATTTATCATCCGAAAACGGACGTAGGGAGAAAGAATCAGGCTGTTGAATCGTCGGATGAAAACGACGACGACGGTGGCGACGACGACGGCGGCGGCGACGACGACGACGACGACGTGTCCACTAATTCAGATTACAGCGAAGAACGTTGGACTCAGCGACCTGCAGAATTCAAGACCGACGATGTCGATGACGGCGACGATGATGACCACGGCGAGGAATCGGATGGTGACAGGGTACTTGATGAAATAGGAGAAGAACCCGAAGAACCTCCAGAAGAAACTAAATATTTCCTCCAGGCTTTGACACAGTGTCATGATCAAGATGAAGTCTGTGAGCGTACTGATAAAAATGAAGTATGGTTGTCACAGCAAGGCAACAATACGCAATCCCAACCAGACGACGTTGTCGAATTATCGGAAATGCTTCTACTGACAAATCATCAAACTGCTACTACATCACCCCATCGCCCACCCATGTTGCAAACGAGCTTAATTGACTATTTTGCTACAACTCGTACACAACAACCGAAATATGTTACTCTTGATATGGAAAAATCCGTCGAGATCACAGATCCATCAGGTATAGCAAGAATATTCAAAGTGGGAGAAACGTATGGAATCAAGCCTACTCTGGCAAATAAAGACGCTGCACTGAAACAGTACTACTTCACTATCGAGGATTTTGAAAAACTTTCAGGTCCGATTCCTAGGTGGGGTGGAAAATATGACAAGAAATGTGGGGTATACAAACACTTGCAGGGGACATTTATCGGCAAAGAACAAGCCAAGAAATTAGCAAGGTCGCCCATTTTTAAGAATATCCGGAAAAGTGATAGAGGCAAAGTGATTCAAGTAAATGGTTGCCCCCATTTGGTGGAGAGCGAACCCATTAGGCTTCGATT
>Ga0051981_10001619_pt1 | contig 11104 bp, 10 predicted proteins | sample CryGey13umfilter_3_FD_59644 | JGI IMG/M metagenome (GOLD analysis project Ga0051981, IMG submission 59644) | Groundwater microbial communities from aquifer in Utah, USA - Crystal Geyser 4/10/14 3 um filter | ecosystem: Environmental > Aquatic > Deep subsurface > Groundwater | place: USA: Utah... | reverse complement strand
TGATATTATTCGCTAAAAATCAAGAATATGTTTCCCAAAAATGCGAAAAATCTTATTTTTGACAAAATATGGAATAAGCGTAAAAACCGGATACGTCCCTGAGATCGAGATCCGGGGTGAAATGAAAAGATTCGAGAAGATTCCCGTTTCATGTCAATCATTAAATAATAAGAGGAAGAATGATGACAATGCAAAGCTTCCTTTCACTTATTTTAATCTTCGTGTCCGTTTTTACGTATACAAATATTTACTGTTTTATTAGTTTGGGTTATTACAATTAGTACTCCAGTACTAGTGAATTCACCAAACAGGGTGTTGTCACACCATGTTGCGCGTCACAGTGGCTCTCATTACCGTTTTCCTTGTGGCACAAAACAAGGCTGCTGACACTTATTCTTCTACCAAAGAATGTCGTCCTGGTCATCCAGCCGACCCCTACTGCGATGACTTCCGGTCCGGCTTTTACTGCAGTAAACTAATGGAACCTTGTTCCATTTCGATGGACTGCTGCTTTACCGATAATAGCAACCACAATGTTGTTAGCGAATGTATCCATGGATTATGTCGGGAATACATGGTGCAGTAATTTATCAAAAGCGTATTGCATGCCATAAAACGGAGCAAATATTTATCGGTTGACGACTTGCAGACGGTATCGGTCAGTACTCCCTCGGTAAAACCACTGGACGATCCAAGCCCACGAGCGGTGCTTACGAACTTTCGCGGTAGTAGTAGCAGTAGTATTCCCCATGATGTTGCCAACGGTATTCAATAATCCTCTTAACGGCAAATGGAGCCTGTATTGATGTTTCCACGACACGGACATTTTTCTTTTCCTTTATTTGCTCTGCCTATCAGTCAGCAATCATTCACGTACGTGACAAAGAGAGCGGTTACCAACATCCTTCGCTGGGAATATATGCGAGTGCCGGAGGAAGCGAAAAGTAACATTTTGAAAATCAACCAAAGGATGCTTTGATGACCTTACCGTGTACACGTCAATTTTAGTAATCTAAAAGTAAAGCATAGCCTGTTGTTTCTTCTTGTCGCTACCTCTCAGACGATTAAACCATCCACTGGTTTTCCCGACCATGGTAGGTGAACATAAGATTGTCCCGGCCCATGAACCAAGTCCAATCGTAGCTGCAGTGACGAGAACACGTTCCAAAAAGTCACTGCGACTGGACGACAACAACGCCCTCACCCTGTGAAAGATGTTAGTGAGACGAGATGAACACAAAACATTAGATCCGTAGGACAGTACAACAAATTATCTTCACAGTACAGATTCTTATGGACTCACATATAAGTTCCCGGGACGAGAGCATACAAACCGGCCAATGTATTTCCCAACGCTTCGCGTCCCGTGAAACGAGAAATAATGCCGGCGGAAAGGGTCACAGCGGCGGCTGACATGAAGAGTGGTGCGCCGGCCCACGTCAATCCAAAGGCTAACATTCCATGAAAGGCCATGAGAGGCAAATCGACGTAACTAGGTCGAAAGAGACCACTCCACGCCACGGCAGCGAAGGGTAAGATGAGAGGAAAGAAGCATTCGCGTATGCCATGAGCTGAATTCAGCATACTCGAGTAATCTCGTGTCAGAGTACTGGACGATCCCAACATGAGGCGAAATGCGAAATCGAGTCCCGATTTGAGACTGTACGAGATCAACCCGGTAAAAAGAACCCCCTCGAGGAGTCGACCGGCCCCAGCCACGACGTGTCGACTCATTACTTCGATGGCGGCATAAACCACCTTGAACCCCTGCAATAAATCCATGACGGATGCCACGGCAATAGCACCAAAACAAAATCGGTCCGGCCATTTAAGGGCCAATAATCCTGCAATGAGGCCCACGCCGAAACTGGCTACAACTTCTGTCAAGAAACGCTCTTCGGCCGCTAAGTTCCGAAAGGTTTCCACGTAGGGTACCAATACAGACAAGATAGCCGACGCCACCATATCAGAAAAGGATCCACCAAACCACATAGCACACGCCCCAGCGGCACTGAACATGCGGAAGAATGCAACAGCCGTGGGAGAATACAAGATTTTCTCCTGGGAATGAATTTGTTTCAAAGAATGCGCAGCCTCGGCAGTTGCCAATCGTCTGAATAATTCTTGAGTTGCGGGGGAAACCGTCCAGAATTGATGCACGGGGTCCTTCGTCTTATCACCATTGGCAAAGTCTGTTCGGTCATTCGATAAGGCAGCTTGGAATTTGGGATTATTTAAAAAGAAAAAGAGTCCATACGTCGACGAAGCGAGATTCAAAATTTCACGTGACAATTCGGTGGCTGTTTTGTTCACCCGTATTTCTTCATCCCCGTCACCGCCGTCGTTGGTATTCGCAAGGGCTTGAAGTTCCCGCGTTTGAATCTCTAATAATTCGTCGCGTCGGGGTGTCCGAAAGGCTTCGGGGTGTAAGCGTTCCACACTTTTCGTATTGCTGGCAAAGGATGCCAACCGTACAGCAACCTGTTCTACGGCACCCAATCGAGCAATGTAAAATCCTGGAACGACCTTGAACATGTCGGTAGTCGAAGATAATTGCCGGTGTTCTTGCTGTTCCTGTTGCCCATCAGTTGACGTTACCATCATGTCGGGATAAAAGATGAAACATCGATTCGGTAACAACATGTATTGGACACCCCTTCGTCCCGTCATGCCTTCGGCGACACGTTCCATGACAGTTTCCAATACCCAAATGGGTGCTCCACTACCGTACAGATCCTTGATAATGTCCGATAGGACTTGTCGTTGAACTGTGGGACCACCATCACCGATTTCGGTGGTAGTAGTCATTCCATATTGACGTTCGTAGGCTCGCAACAAGATTAATGTTCTTGCCAAGGCGGCCAAATTACGCTGCAATTTGGCATCGGATACAACAAATTTAGTTGTGGGTGTGGTCTTCCCTGTCACCATCCATACTATAGCAGCGAGGAGACTGGTGTTTTGTGGTACAAATTCTCTCCAATTGTAATGTCTTCTCGTACTGGTTTCTGGTAAGGCAATGTCCAAGAAGGGAATCATGGGGGTTCCGGTGTCTATGACGGTGTCATTCGTACCAATCGTAATCGTAGTACTTTCATCGTCACCCTCCAAGGATACGCCATTACGACGGGTACATGATTGTCGTTGCAATTGTTGTTGTTGACGAAAGACTTGTCGTCGTAGTAATTGTTGCAATTTGCTGTTGTGACGAAACCATGATGACTGTGGTTGTCTGGGGGAAAGACACGCACACCATCCCACAGTGAGAGACAACAGCGAACACCACAGTACAAGAGATGGACAGGATCTCATTATCCTATTCAATACAATACAAGAGCTAGCTAGCTAGCTGGATAAACCGAACCGTGGAGTGCCGAGCAAACAAAACGGTCCTTTGCTATGGCTGTTTTGTTATGTACTCCTGCCTGCTTCCCAAGTTTTTGGGACGAATGAATCGATCAATCGTGCCGATCTTGATTCTTGACGTGTATAATTACGACGACGGGTGTTCTCATCTTATTCTCCTCATTCTAGCTACCGTTAGTCTTCTCCGACTGTCTCCCCACTTCGCCGTGTCACATTCGAGCTCACATTTCTCACGTTCCACGAGAAAAATAGGTACCGTAATTTGGTTATATACTACAAACATAGTCGAATGATCCTACTCCCTGCTTCGTTATTTAATTCGACGGGAAACATCGTAAGGTATCCCCTCCTTGCGACGTGTGCACAATCATCACAGTAGGTACCTACAGCGATACTTTGGAAGATCGACCACCGGGATTATGGATCCCTGACGTGGACAAGCATTCATCATCTTTCCAAATACTCACGGACCATTCGTACCACACGGATCGTTCGGGATCTACCCTGCGCCACAGATGCACCCGTACCGCGGCCCCCGCAGGCACAGACATGGGCGTATCTAAAGGCAGGTAAAGAGGAAACCAAGAAAACATACCCACAGAATATTGATCAGGACAAGTAGACAAATACACCGCTTCTTCTGTGTTACTGCGCTTGTATAAGAGCGTGGTAAAGGTCCCCAACAATCCCGTCATAGTCCATGGAAATATTGAAGGTGATGTCATAATGGTAGTGGTCGTTTGTGAAGCGGTCGCCGAGCTTGTCTCGCCCTCGGCCGCAATTGTACCGGACGCAGTTGTTGTATTGACGTCATCCACATCGAGGGCCCCGTATCCACAACTCTGAGCGATACCCGCTTGAGGATCAGGTTCAAAGTTCAACACAACGTTCCGATTGTGCGAGTACTCGTCCGTACCCACTGAATCATTGAAAGCAGTGTTGCTGTTATTATTGTTGTCTGGACGGGGGTGTTGAAAGGTCCAACAATCTTGGGCGGGCATCATTTGACTGGCTTCGTGAGGCCGCACAACATACCCCGTTTCCATCGCTTTGGTGATACCCAGAACCTCCGTTTCGCATCGATTAGGATACAAGGCCTGTTGACGGGCTTGTTGCCATAATTTGACCGAGGCCACGGGTGCTACTTTCGATGTATAATTGGTGGGGATGCTTACCGTATTGTCATGCACAGCATTCGTCGACCACAATCCATCTAAACATTCGGGCGACAATTCGTTGCAACCTAAGCTACCCAACAGTTCACTCACAACAATGTCCGCTGGTTGTCCCCCAACGAGTTTATCAGTCAGGTGTCGTAGATCGGCCTGCAGGACATTGACGTGCTTCCAAGTTTCTGCGTATTGACGTAGGGCTTGTAGACGCATGACGGCGGATGGATTCTTTTCGATGGCCCATACATGCAGTATGGCGGGGCGGTTGGACGCCGGCAAGGATGCGTAGGCCCGCAACGCGGCATCCACTAGAGGCCCCCGGCCAGCTCCCACCACCATGAGCATGATGCGTGGTTGCGAGGCACGATCTTCTAAAGCCATTCGAATGGCACTTTCGTATTCTCGATATTTGACCGGATCTTTCTCAAAAACATCATAGGTTTGATTTTCCAAATGATCCTTCAGAGGTTGTAGCGGTTGTTGGAGTGCATCTAAATAATCCGTTTCCATGCGCGCCGATGGAGAATCCAATACGGCTCGAATGGCAAGTCGTTGACGAATGTGTTGCAAATATTGCCAGTGAGGTAAGCATTGCGTTGCACCACGTGCGGCCTCGGATAATCGAACCGATAGAGTCTCCGGAGGTGGTCCCTGGATCAATACTTTGACCCGGCGTCCGATGCGACGCAATATATATGTGACCATGTACTGATGAATTTTGGATAAGATCGGAAATCCTTTACGGTTGGTCAAAAATTGTTCACAATCAATACGAATTGCATGAATACTTCCGCTCCCGATGGTCACATGCAAGCGGTGCAATTGACGAGACAACCAGGCTGCGGGCGACGACGATGAAGGAACAGAAGTTGTTGCCATGTTAGACGTATCGAAGTTGTCCATTTGCAAGACCATGCCGACATTGTTAGGGTACCGTGCACATTGTAACACCATTCTCCAATTTTGTAAATGCACATCATTGAGTGGCGATATTGGAATCCAAAGTTTGCACCCCGATGGATGACACAACCGTGCGGCCCATTCCACCAATCGCGCATACCGGGCAATCAGTGCCGGGTCGGTTGGTAGGGGTAATAAAATAACGGCCGGTAGTGACATGTGTAGTGCCCATTCCAATGCATATTCCCATTCAGACTGTATCATGGAGCATTCTGCTGGGAGCTCTCCAACGATAGTTGTCCTCCATACGTTCAGTGGGACCTGTAAAACATCTTTACGTGGTGGTGTATCACTTTGACGAGGTAGACGAGTTACACAGAAGCTGTAACCATCTCGATTCATCTTTTCTAACATTTCATGGGTGTTAGCTGTGTGAGCGATCCGAGGTATTCATTGATGAGTTATTGGAAGGGAGAAGTGCACGCATCGTGATGGTTTTCTTCAAGGTACTTACAAGGCGTTGGTTTCATCTGCCAACCAATCGAGAGAGGCTCAGCGTCCTCAAGGAGATCTTCAATTTCCATGGTGGCCATCGGAACAGAGAGATCGTCACCCGATGAAACAAAAGCTCAGTAGGAAAAAAAAGAAGAAACGGCAAGACAGTGATATACCTGAAACGGGGTTTGCATCTGTATCAAGCCTTTGACCCAACGAAACGGGCAAGGACGGATCTCTTTCGTGGTGGATCACAAACGGTCGTCGAGGAAAAATGGATGGTGCGAGCCTTCATGGCTTTGTTCGTGGTTTTGATCCCGCTTTTGAGTCACGAATCCTCATTCCGTGTATCACATCAAACCTCATGCAAAAAAAAAAAAATCGTCGATTTGTACAAGAACCTTGTGTGTCCTAACGAGGTTAGGACACGAAATCAACACAAATCACTAATTAGTCCTCTGTTTGCCGCTTTTTTGACACGTTTTCTTTTTAATCTACCTATTAGGTCCATCGACCAGATCGATCTCAAACAACATGCTTGCATAGGGAGGTACAAGGACTTCACCGGTACGTTTTCGATAACCTTCAGCGCCGTAGGCGTAATCAGAACGGCATCTCACCGAAACGTGATCCAATCCCGTGACTATCATGTATGTGAGGGCTCTTTCCATCCCGGGTATCAATTTTGGTTTCACATCCCATTCAATACTGTAAGAATCGTTGGAATCAAATTCCATTCCCACTTGGTAGTCTTGACGAATCCCGGTAAGTCGTTTGGCCGCCATGACAAGTTTCTTGATCTTAATCTTGGAAGCGTTTTCCATACCAAGTTTTTGTACAACGAAATCTTCAGTAAACACATTGGTGTCAGTCAACACACGCTCGCTCACTTGATTGAGCACAAATGCGTCACTTAATTCGTCGAGACCCTGTTGTTCCTGTAACCAACATTTCACAACTTCTTCTGTTGTCCAATCACTTTCGGCCAAAGTTCCACGGTACGAAATGATCAAAGGTGTTCCGGGTGCTATATCACTATCACCGGGTAGAGGTGGAAGATTCTCCCCCATCACCACAACACCTCCATCCTGCGTCAAATCCAATATATCATAAATATTATCGCTATCTATTGATGTCAAATATAGAGTAGGTGAAGCATAGTGGGCTAATCGTTGGATTGGTGGACACACGTTTATCCAAAATCCTGAAACGCCCCCAAGTAGAAGCGTGAGTACGTACGAGTACTTGCAGCTCCAGCCGAATAGTTGGGGAATGATCAAGGCGCGTTGTTGTTGCGATCGACGTGAATAATACATCCGCGTAGATACAATATTGTACGATGGGTGGGTTCAATGTTGTACTATGCGTGCAGTCAATATTTTTGTTCGATTAGGTGATGCGTTTTCATCTGACATGTCGAGAAGAAGAGTGAGTAGTGGACAGCCTGCAGCATCACCATTTTCATCTTTGATCTTTGACGTTGAGGGAGGTGCCGTTGGTGGATGACGTTTCGCCATAAAAGGATGTCAGGTTCATTGTAAATGCGACCGACCTCGCTCACACTTTCCCACTTCCCACCTCTCATCTTTTCCACTCGGCGATCCTTCGGAAAGATCCCGCACACAATACAGTAATACTACTCTACGATGTTAGGAATATCAAATAGCATGGTCTCTCAACCCAGTCTGCTTCGTCTATTATCATCAATTACTCGAATAATCTTGTTGGTACTGATGACCTTATCGACCACTGTTCATTCATTTTCTAGATCAGCGACCGCAGCATCTTCATCCTTGTTCTCGGATAATAATGGACCACCATCGGACTGCGAAGCTGCTGATGTCGCCGCCATCTCTACTGTCACTCGAGATTGGGTAGCGCAACAGACTACTACACCATTGACCAATACAGTTCTGTGTTTGCCTCCACATTACTTTGCCGACACAGTGATCTATACACAAAATATCATCCGTGGGAGCAATCAACTTAAAGGCTATACAACATTACAATCTGTTTGTCGTCAATGGGATGAAACGTATATTGCTGACCCAGGTGGAAATGTGCGAATGACACAATGTCGAGCAACTATGACATCTCCCACGACCATGGTGACGACGTGGAACGTTACGTGGATACCTCCCACGGCCGTGTGGCTACAAGGTTTGGCTGCGTGGAACACCTGGGAGGCAGTCTATGTGCCCTACGTGCATACCTCGGACCAAATCAGTACATTTTCGTACAAGGCTGTTGGCCTATTGTTGTGGGATGCTCTGAAGACGCAGCGATTACGCATCCCCTTGGCGTGTATTCAGGGAAGTACCGATTATAAGTTTGACCACCGATCGACATCATCATCACAGTCACCATCATCATCATCATCATCATCTTCATCCGACAACAACAACAACCATCATCAAATAGTAGTAATTTCGATTCAAGAAGACTTGGCATATGCGCAAGAATTGACTAGGGGTGTTTTGCAAAACCGCAAATGTGCACAGGATTTGCGACTCTTCTTAGAAAACGGACGACGCATCCCCATACGCAGTGATAACAAACAGGAACAAGAAGAAGGAGAAGACCATTGGCGAGTTGTGGTCGCCCAAGCCCTGCCTTGGCAAAATGTGCCAGGCATGAATCCATACGATGTTGATCCGAACCGCTCGGACGAGGCATGGATCCCCGCCGTCTTTTTAGGAGGTGTGGCATTGACCTTGGTGAGCTTTGCCGCCATGGTGGCACCGGAACTGCTGGGACAGTCTTTTTGGGGTCCACCTACGTACATTGTACCACCTTCGGAATTGAATATTATTGTCTATTAATGTTAAAACTAATAACATTATTACTGCAACTGTCAACGAAATAATCAACGCTGGTGTTGGTCTCAACGGCAGAAATCATTTACTCAATTGAAGAATGTAGACTTCATAGATATTACAGCAGCTACATCAACCAAAAAAATTACTGTCAAAAAAGGTCACTCAATTGTGTGTATTAATTTGGAAATGACCAGTGGGGACACGGATGAAGTGATCCAAGAAATTCAATACGGAGCGGAACAAAATTTAACTCTTACAATCTCGTTACAGCATGTATTGGGTCAAGAAAGACCGAGATAAAGTGGCGTTGTCACGAAAAGGACAAGCTACGCTCCCTTGACAGTGTAGATGCTCTATCTCCTGATTTTGTCAAAGAATTTGATTCGTCTGAACCGTTATTTTCCTGAGGGGTCGAAATGGGAGGACGCGGTCGGCCCAAAAATGTTTTCAACCGTGAAAACGATTTGACAATTCGTTTACCAGGACGACGCCCACGGCGACCCGTAGAATAGGCAACATCACGTACCGGGTTGTCGTGATCATCGGATAGTGGAGAAGTCGGTATCCTTTCTATTTTGTGATTGCTGTCTAACCAGGGATGCCTTAGGGCTTCCTGTGCCGTCATTCGAACGTCTGGATCCAAATGCACAAGGTTGCAAATGAATTGCTTGGCGTGACGAGAGTGTGAACGTTTCTCGCCGACCTTGGGGACGACTTTGTGCAAATGATCTAAAAGATCATTAGAGCCTTGTTCTAGACAAGACTGCTTTCCAAATAAACAAAAAAATACAATGACTCCAATACTCCACATGTCCGAAGCCTCCGAGGCTTGACGTTCTGGTGCCCGATACGGTGGTTGATTCGATAAGCAGAGAACCGTCGAGTTAGAATTCGTACAGGTCGTCGTGGCTCCAAAGTCGACGAGTTTGATGCGGGATGTACTCGTATCGCTTTCAAATAATACATTGGAAGGATGTAAATCATTGTGACAAAGGAATTGATTTTGATGCATGTGTGAAATTGCCTGGATCAGTCGGCGGGCCAGCCGTTTCGCCATACCTTCTGGCATGGCACCCTTTTGGATGATTCTAGAGAGTAAATTTCCTCCGGCTAAATATTCCATGATGATGTAAATTGTATCTACCTCATGGATGACTTCCACCAATTTGACCACATATTGACATTGTGCTTGTTTCAATCGTTTGATTTCAACTTTACTCTTATTATTGTGTTCCATGGTTTTGACGCAATACCGTTCACCCGATTGTCGGTCTATACATTCCGACACCGTGGAGTATTCACATTTGAAAATCTGTGTTCAAAGAAAAGAATTGAAGGGAGATGATGTGCTCCAGGTTAAAGAATTAAAAAACGGATCATAGGAAAAAAGAAGAATGTTTCACATAGAGCAACCTACCTGTCTTGTCAAAACGTAATGATCCCCGAAACGTTTGTCTTTCCCTTGATTTTCCACTTTCGGTATGACAGACCAACTATTTCCATATCCTTCACTGTAGGCTCTTTGGTGCCGTCGTACGGGAGTGTGATATGGAGATGATTTTTTTGGTGTTGTCGATAAATCCTGTGTATCCCAACTTACGGCACGGTACTGTAAAGATGCTGGTCGAAGCAATGCTGGTATTTCATTTTCGTCGTCAAGTGAGTCTTGCAACGCGGTCTTCTTGTTTTCAGTTAGATCGGGAGTTAATAATTCTGCTTTTACTTCATCCAAATCCAATTCCTTCTCCCTTGTACGACCATCACTACTTCTTGTATTTGTCGAGTAGTCTCCCTGTTGTTCTTCTATAACGGACAACCCTACGACCTGGTCTTCGTCTTGTTGCTGTGTGAACATTTGATTCACAAAACCCATAGGATCGCAACACGTATATTCCATTTCGGTCAAATCATGGACAACAGCATACAATCCCTTAGCAGGAGATGACGGAGCAGAGGACGACGTGAATTCGCTAGTAGCACTTCGAGCCGTTGGTGAGAATCGTGGTGATAGCCGTCCCAAAGCCTCCATCGTGTTATTCTAATGATTGATGTTGCAACCCGAGCAAGGAAAAAGACGAAGTACAACAGAGAGAATCCCGTTCTTGCTTCTTGTTATCGTCATTAGGCTTAAAATGATCAAGGTTTTGGAGTCAGAGGAGTGTGCGTCGGTCGAGGTGGTCCCACAACTTTTCTAACTTTATGTTAGGCAAATTGTTGGATCCGGCCCAATGAACTGTCAATTTTATTTAAAAACTAAAAACTAATCGATTTCCGACACACCAAGCCGAATTCGGCTTTTTAGGCCGAATTTGGCTTTTTCATCTCCTCCCCCCGCTCCGCGGGAACAAACCC
>Ga0051981_10001618_pt1 | contig 11104 bp, 9 predicted proteins | sample CryGey13umfilter_3_FD_59644 | JGI IMG/M metagenome (GOLD analysis project Ga0051981, IMG submission 59644) | Groundwater microbial communities from aquifer in Utah, USA - Crystal Geyser 4/10/14 3 um filter | ecosystem: Environmental > Aquatic > Deep subsurface > Groundwater | place: USA: Utah... | reverse complement strand
TGGTGCTGCGGGCGCAGGCCCCGTGACAGGCAGATCAGGGTCACGATCTGTTGTGCGGACACCGCATCGGTGGCGACAGCGCGCAGCCCGGCAAGATCTGCGGGCGTCCCAAACAGCAGGCTGCCGGGGCGTGGGCCGGTGCCGGGCAAGGGCAGCAGCGGCAGTGGACTGGCGGCAAGCCGGAAAAGCCGGGCTGGCCGCAAAGCCTGTGTTGCGCCTTTTTCGTAGCTGTCCGTCATGCGGCGGACGTCGCGTGGTTCCAGGGCACCGGATATCAGGTGGCGGATCAGCCGGGCGCGTTTATCCGCCCGGTGGCGGGTCAGCGCTGCGAGATCCCCCGGCGCATGACGGGCGACAAAAGCAGTCACACTGGCACCGATCTGGGTCAGGTCGGTGGGCACCCGATCTGCGCGGCGCCGACTTGACGCGGCAAAGCCGTGATGCACCACCGCGCCCGGCACCACGGCTGTCAGGCCAAGCGGGGCAAGGCGCAGGTTCACGTCTGCCTCGTCCAGATAGAACGCCAAGGCCGGATCAAAGCCCCCGATGGCCAGCAGCGCATCCCGGCGGAAGGCACAGTTGGTCCCTTGGGTTTTTACCGCAGATTGCGCAGTGCCGGGGTGCAGGCTGGTTTGGTCAGGGGCGTCAAACGGGGTGTCAAAGCCGCGCACATCAACCCGCATCGCCCGCCATTGCCACGCGAGGCCCGACCGCCCGCGCACATAGCCGCCCGCCTGCATCACCCGCTCGTCAGCAAAAGGCGCGGTCAGACGGCGCAACCATGTGGGTTCGGGCACCGCGTCATCATCCAGAAATGCCACGACCGGGGCCGAGGCCAAGCTCAACCCGATGTTGCGCGCCTGAGCGATATTGGCCGCATCAAAGACGGCAAGCTTGACACGCCAGCCCGCCGCCCGCACTTGCGCCGCTGCTGCCGGGTCGGCGACCACGATCACCTCAAAGCAAGGGTGGTCCATTTGCGAGACCGCCAACAAGGCCCGCATCAGCCCGCCGGGCCGGTGGCGGCTGACGATGATCAGGCTGGCGGGACTCAGGCTGGCGGCAACCGGTGTCATGCCTTCAGGGCTACCCCCGGTGCATAGGCGATGAAGAACGGGTTGTCCCACCCCGGTTTGCCATAGATCAGCGGCTGATGATCCTCAAAGCGCACCACATGCCCGCCCGCGCCGCGCAGCACGGCATCGCCTGCCGCAGTATCCCATTCCATCGTGCGTCCAAGACGGGGGTACAAATCCGCTTCGCCATTGGCGACAAGGCAGAACTTCAGGCTGCTGCCCGCCGACGTCATGTCGCGCACCGAATAGTGCGCAATATAGGCGTCGGTCGCGGCATCGCGGTGCGATTTGGAAGCAACCACCATCAGGGCGCCATTGTCGGGGGTGGACACGCGGATTTCCCGCGTTGGGCCTGCACGGTCCTTTAGAAAAGCCCCGGTTTCCTCCACCGCTTGCCCATCGGCGCGGGTGTAGAACAACCGGCCCTTGGCCGGGGCATAGACCACCCCGCGCAGCGGCACACCGTTTTCGACATAGGCGATGTTCACGGTGAAATCGCCCCGCCGCTGCACGAATTCCTTGGTGCCATCCAGCGGATCGACGATCAGAAAGGTTTGCGCCGTCAGCGCGTGGCTGTCGGCCTGTTCCTCGGTAATCAGGGTCACGTCGGGATAGGCCGCGCGCAGCCCGGTCGAGATGATGGCATCGGCGGCCTCGTCTGCCTCTGTCACCGGGCTGGCGTCGGATTTCGCGCGCACCTCGAAATCCGGGCTGGCATAGACCTGCATGATCTTGTCGCCGGCTTCCAGCGCCAGACGGCGCATCAACGCCACGAGAGGGGTGAATTCCATACCAGCTCTTTCCTTCTTTCCAGCCCTCATCAGGCCCTTTTCGGGCGTTCAGACCATGATGACCGCATTATTGCCAAATTGCCATGCTTTGCTTATGTTTCATGGGTAAGGGATCGGCAAGATTTCCCGGCATAGAATTGGGTGAAGGTCACGTTCAGGCCGCCAGATCAAAGCGGGCCGTCGGATCGAAGGGTAGGCAGAATGTTCCACGTTGAGGCACGCAAAAGTTCTGCCCGGTCTGGCCTTGCCATGCTGGAACTTATTTTCCACGCCACAGTGCGCAATGTCCGCAAGTCCCACGGCAATGCGGTCATCGGACTGTTGCTGAACATTCTGCAGACGGTGATTCTGGTTGCGGTCTTTTTCGTGATGTTTGATCTGCTGGGCTTGCGGGGAAGTTCAATCCGTGGGGATTTTCTTCTGTATGTGATGTCGGGCATTTTCATGTTCATGACACATATCAAGGCACTGGGGGCCGTCGTGGGGGCGGAAGGCCCGACCTCTGCGATGATGAAACATTCCCCGATGAACACCATCATTGCCATCTGTGCGGCAGCTCTTGGGGCGCTTTACACGCAGGTGCTGTCGGCTATCGTAGTGTTGTATGTCTATCATGCCGCCTTTGTTCCGATCACCATTCACGATCCGGCCGGGGCGATGGCGATGTTGTTGCTGTCCTGGGGTTCTGGTGTCGGGATCGGCATGATCTTTCAGGCAGCCAAGCCTTGGGCGCCCGAGGCGGTGGGCGTCATCACGCAGGTCTATCAACGCGCAAACATGATCGCGTCCGGCAAGATGTTCGTGGCCAACGCGATGCCCGGATACATGCTGGCGATGTTCGACTGGAACCCGTTGTTCCACACCATTGATCAGGGGCGCGGGTATCTGTTTCTGAACTATCACCCGCACTACAGTTCGGTCAGCTATCCGGTCTATGTCATGCTTGGCTGCATCATGATCGGCCTGATGGCCGAGTTTTACACCCGCAAACATGCCTCGATCAGTTGGAGCGCCAAGAGTTGACGGCATAGGCCAAGCCCGACGGGTGACCGGGTAACCCTATCCGAGACAGACCGACCAGAGACAGACCGGACCAAAGACAGACCGGACCAGAGACAGACCGACCAGAGACAGACCGACCAGAGACAGACCGGACCAAAGATTGGCCCGGCTTGGGTGTCAGCCGCATGAAGAGTGGGTCAGACCCGGCGGCGCAGAAGATCTGCGTGCAGGCCGGGGGCGGCGGCAATTACGCCAGGCGCGCGGGGGTCTGGCTGATTGAATTTCAGGGCGGCACCTTGACCGTCCGTGACCAACGCCCCGGCGCGGGCGGCGATCAGTGCGCCTGCCGCAATGTCCCATTCCCATGTCGGGCGAAAGGTCAGCATGCCGTCATGCCGCCCCTCGGCCACCAGACACAGGCGATACGCCAATGAGGGGCGAAAACTGCGGCTGACATCGGGCACACCGCCGGGCCAGTGTTCGAAACCAAAGTTCGGCTTGGTGGACAGAATGGTTGCCCCAGTGATGCCGGGTTGCGCACTGGCCACAATTGGCTGGCCATTCTTCGTCGCGGGTGCCCCAAGGCTGGCGGTGTAAAGCCGGTCCAGCGCGGGCAGATAAACGGCGGCGGCAGTGATCCGCCCCCTGTCTGCAATCGCCAGTGAATGGGAGAAGGTATCCAGACCTTCGATAAAGGCACGCGTGCCGTCTATCGGGTCAATGATAAAGGTGCGGCTACGGGCCAGCCGGGCGGCGCTGTCGGGGGTTTCCTCGGACAGCCAGCCGTAACCGGGACGGGCGCTGCGCAGCGTCTGTTCCAGCATGGCATTCACTGCCATATCGGCCTCGGTCACCGGGTCGTTGCCACCGCCTTTGTCCCAGGCCTTCGGGCTTTGGCGGAAATAGCGCAGCGCAATCGCCCCTGCAGATCGGGCAGCAGCAGCCAGCAGCGTCAGATCATCTGACATTGGCAAAGCTCAGGCTCCGGCCAAAGTCAGGCCCTCGATCAGCAGCGAAGGCACGCGGGTTGACAGATGCGCGCGCGCGTCATTGGCCGGGGTCAGGCGCATCAGCATCTCGCGCAGGTTGCCCGCGACGGTGCATTCGTTGACCGGATAGGTGATTTCGCCATTTTCCACCCAAAATCCCGAGGCCCCGCGCGAATAGTCGCCCGTAGTGGCATTGATCGACGATCCGATCAGCCCGGTGATCAACAACCCGGTGCCCATTTGCGCGATCAGGTCGGCGCGGCTGTGCGGCCCCGGTGTCAGGTCAATGTTCGACGTGCCGGGCGAAGGGGGCGACGACGTGCCCCGCCCTGCCGAGGCGGTGCTTTGCATCCCTAACTGGCGGGCGGTGGCCAGATCCAGCGTCCAGCCGGTCAGGATGCCGTTTTCCACGATCTTGCGGTGCGTCGTGGGCAGACCTTCGGCATCAAAGGGGCGACTGCCCGAGATGCGCGGGCGCAGCGGATCTTCGATGATGGACAGCGCGGCGGGCAGAACTTGGGCCCCCAACGCATCGCGCAACCAGCTGGAGCCGCGGGCGATGGACGCCCCGTTGACCGCCGCCAACAGATGCCCGATCAGCCCCGCCGCAATGCGTTCGTCATACAGCACCGGATAGGCCCCGGTTTTGGGTTTGCGCGCCCCGGCACGCGCCAGCGTCCGTTCGGCGGCCAGGGTCCCCACCTCTGCGGCATCGGGCAGATCGGCGGCAAAAATCCGGCCTTCGGCAGCCCAGTCACGTTCCATCCCGGTGCCGGTTCCGGTAAAGGCAACGGCCGAAACTGACCGCGACGTACGGCCATATCCGCCTGAAAATCCGTTGGAAGCGGCGATGTGAACGCGGCGCCGGGAATAGCTGGCCGAGGCTTCGACCTGTTCGATCCCCTTGGCTGCCAGCGCAGCGGCTTCGGCGCGGCGGGCGTCGTGTTCCAACGTGGCGGCCTCGGGTTCGGGGCTGTCATCGGTTAGTTGCAAGGCGGCAATATCCCACCCCTGCGCCAGTTGTCCGGGGTCTGCCAGCCCGGCATAGGGGTCGGCCGGTGCCTCGCGCGCCATGGCCACGGCACGTTCGGCAACGGCGGCGATTGTGGCGTCAGAGACGTCTGATACCGAAACGCAGGCCTGCCTTTGGCCGATAAACACCCGCAGCCCAAGTTCGATCCCCTCGGATCGTTCGGCCTGTTCCAGCCGGCCCTGACGGATGTCGATCGAAGTGGAAGTTCCATCCACCGCGATTGCATCGGCGGCGTCGGCCCCCGCGCGTTTGGCGGCGGTCAGCAAAGCCTTTGTAAGCCGGTCAAGCGATCGGGTCATGGCGCAACTCCTGCAGTTTCACGGTGGAGGTAGTCCGGCACGGGCGCGGCTGCAAGTCTGGAGGTGGGAGGGGCGCACAGGTCCCTCTTGTTTTTGCAGGCGGATGCGTTTGTCAGAACGGCAGTGGCATTCCATTGGCCGTGATGCCCGCCGGTGTGAACTCGATTTCAGAGGTCAGGCTGTCAGGCGTGGCACCGGGGCGGGCCAGCATCGAGGCCATCATGCCAAAGGTCATGGTGATGTTCTGATCAACCAGACCCAGCGCCACCAGCTTGCCCAACAGGCCATTGGCTCCGTCTAGCGTCAGGCTCAGCTTGCCCTGGGGCATCGGGGCAACGCCGCCCAGCATCGGCGGTTGGGTGTTGTCAAAGGTCAGCGCGCCCGACCCTTTGAATTCGGCCCCCCCCACGGTCAGTTGCACGGCGTTTATATCCAACGCATGGATCTGTGCGGGTGGGGTCGCCCCGGTCATCGCGTCGGTGCCTGTCAGATCCACCAGCGGCAGCAGTTTGCCGGATGTCTCGATCACCAGCGTGGCCGGGTCGCGCGGCAAGGTGGCGGCCGGGTCGATCAGCGCCCAGACCCCTTCCGAGACGGTCAGCCCGCGCAGGCGGGTGTTGACAGTGAAATCTTGCGGCTCTGTAGCTTTGGCGATTGGGGCCAGAAACTCTATCGACGCCTCGTCATAGGCCGCCGACACTTCGGGCAGGCCCATGGGCAGGCCGGCATCCGTGCCCCGCAGGGTAACGCCCTTGGCCCCGACGCCATAGGCCACGCGGGCACGGTCCATCGAAACATGGATGTTGCCCCCCGTCATGGCCGTTTCAAACAGCGATTGCGCGCCATCCACGGCGGTATTCGTCACCGAAAGGCTGCCATTGTCAAACGACAGCGCCGTTTCGGTTGCAAAGCCTTTGGCCAGCATTTCGGAAAAACCGTTGGCCACCGCAACCTGCGACAGCGCCCCGGTGGATGCCCCGGCAAGACCGTTCATCTGACCTGTCGCCTCGTACCTGCCCGCCTCGTCTTGTGCGGTGCCTTTGGCTTGAATGACCACCGATTGCGCGGCCATCGTGGTTGTGATGTTCAACAGATCGCCGGGGATCACTGCGTAGTTGGCAACCGGATTGTTGACCACGACGTTGAAATCCATCTCCTGCGGGGCCCCATCTATCACGAAATCGCGCAGATGGACGGTCAGCGCAGCCGCCGTGTAATCATAGTTGATCGCCTCGGGTGTTCCCTTGGCTGTCAGCACCGCCCCTTGCTGCCCGATCAGGATGGTGTTGGTGGTCAGGCCGCCACTAACGTTTTTGGCCTCCATGCGGAGGGAGTATTCCTCAGACGTGACGATGGATACGCTACCATCGCCGTTTTCGGTGAATGCAATCAGCGGAATGGTCCCGACCACGCTGCCCTCTGCCGAGGGGGACGCAATCTCGAGGTTGGTGATCGTCAGCGTGGTGCCGCTGCGCTGTTCGGCGCCGGGGGTGTAAGATTGGCCCGCGCCGGCGGCAAGGTCTTTCCAGTTTTGCCAGACCTGATCCGCCGTTACATCGGCAAAGGCCATTGGGGTTAGGGCAAACAGGGCAACGACAGAGGCGGCAGTAGGGGCAGCAGTGGTAAAAATGGCGTTGTGTTTCATGTCATGGGTTCCCGAGGGCAATGTGATCGCAGACAGCATCGACTGACACACCGGCGCGGTCAAGGCCGGGGAGTGCAGAGTTACGCGATTGCGCGAACCTTGCAGGCGGGATTTGCGGGGAACGGCAAGCTGCGCTAGGCAGGAACCCACAAACCCAATGGCAAGGAGGGCGCGATGCGGGGCAAAGTGGTGGCGATAACCGGGGCAAGCCGCGGCATCGGAGCGGCGGCAGCGCGGATTTTTGCGGCGGCGGGGGCGCGTGTGGCGCTGCTGGCGCGGTCTGGTGACGCGGTCGGGGCGCTTGCCGCTGAACTTGGCGGCGGGGCCTTGGCCTTGGCCTGCGACATGGGCAACGCAGATCAGGTAGCAGCGGCCATGGACACCATCGCCAGCCAATGCGGCGGCCTTGACGTGTTGATCGGCAACGCTGGTGTGATCGAACCGATTGCCCGGATCTCTGACTGTGACCCGGCTGCATGGTCTGCGGCGGTGGATATCAACCTCAAGGGGGTGTTCTACGGGATGCGGGCCGCGATCCCGTTGATGCGCGGCAAGGGCGGCACGATCATCACCGTCTCATCCGGGGCGGCGCACAACCCGCTGGAAGGCTGGAGCGCCTATTGCGCGTCCAAGGCCGGGGCCGCCATGCTGACCCGCGCCGCGCACCTGGAGGAAGGCGGCAACGGCCTGCGCATCATGGGATTGTCACCCGGCACCGTGGCGACCGGGATGCAGGTCACGATCAAGGCAAGCGGCATCAACCCGGTCAGCCAGTTGGACCCGGCGGTGCATATTCCCGCCGACTGGCCCGCCAGGACGCTGTTGTGGATGTGCGGGTCGGGCGGCGATGCCCATTTGGGGCAAGAGATTTCGCTGCGCGACGACGGTATTCGCCGGGCGGTGGGCTTGATCGCATGATCGGGGTCAGTGTTGACGGCGGGCTGTGGGGGGTTACGCTGAATCGTCCCGACAAGGCCAATTCGCTGACCGCAACCATGCTGGCGGATCTGCTGGGCGTGATGCATCGCGCAGAGGCGGAAGGCGCGCAGGCGCTGATCCTGACCGGGGCAGGGCGGGTATTTTCCGCCGGGGCCGATCTGGATGAAGCGCGGGCAGGGCTGGCAACCAGCCCGCTGTGGGAACAGCTTTCGGCGGCAGTGGCCAAGCTGCCCTGCCTGACGATTGCCGCGCTGAATGGCACGCTGGCAGGCGGGGCGATGGGCATGGCGCTGGCCTGTGATCTGCGGCTGGCGGTTCCCGGCGCAAAGGTGTTTTATCCGGTGATGAAGCTGGGTTTTTTGCCACAGCCGTCGGATGTGCCCCGGCTTGTGGGGCTGGTCGGGCGGGCGCGGGCTGCGATGATCCTGATGGGCGGCGCCAAGGTGGATGCCGCCGAGGCGCGCGATTGGGGCCTGATCGACCGGATCGTCGAACCCGACGCGCTGATGGCCACGGCGCACGATCTGGCCGCCGACGCCTTGGCGGCAAAGCCGGGGCATGGGGCCGCAATCAAGGCCATGCTGGCACCAGCGCAGGCAACTGGGCGCTGATGAATCCCGAAAAGCGGCAGTCGGGGGTTGGAACCGTGCAGTCGCGGCATAGGTTGAACCTGAGGCAGTCTACAAAGGGATACCGGAATGAAGCCTTGGATGATTTACGCGCTGGGGGTGATCGGTGTTTCGCTGGCGGGCAGCCTGATCGGCACCAGTTTTCTGCCGGGTGAATGGTATCAGGCGCTGAACAAACCCTCTTTCACCCCAGCGCCTTGGGTGTTTGGCCCGGTCTGGAGCGTACTCTACGCCATCATAGGCTGGGTGGGGGCCCGCAAATACCTGCTGGGTGGTGCGCGCGGTCTGTGGCTGGCGCAGATGGGCGTCAACCTGATCTGGTCACCGGTGTTTTTCGGAATGCACTCACCCCTGGGCGGAACGATTGTGATTGCAGCGCTATGGGGTCTGATCGTCGCGTTCATTGCCCGCGAATGGAACAACGACCGCACCTCGGCGGTGTTGTTCCTGCCCTATATCGTCTGGGTGTCGCTGGCCTCGGCGGTCAACCTTGGGGTTGTCGTGCTCAACTGACGCGTCGGAATACCGGGCGACCGCGGGCAGAGGCGGCCTTGTCCCAACCATAGCCCCCGGTGCTGAAGGCGTGCAGATCGTCGGGGTCGGTCAGACGATTTTCAATAATGAACCGCGCCATCGCGCCGCGCGCCTTTTTGGCCCAAAAGCTGATGGTCTTGGCCCCGCCTTCCCGGTCCTCCAGAAAAACCGGGGTGATGACCGGCAGGGTCAGCGCCGCTGCATCCACGGCCCCGAAATACTCGACCGAGGCGCAGTTGATCAGCGCCTTGGCCCCGATGGCCCGCGCCTGCACATTCAGCGCGGGCGCAATGGTGCCGCGCCAATAGGCGTATAGATCGCCCCCACGCGGATTGGTCAGTCTGCTGCCCATCTCCAGCCGATAGGCCTTGATCTGATCCAGCGGCCGCAAAAGCCCGTACAGCCCCGACAGAATGCGCAAATGGTCCTGAGCATGGCGCAGGGCATCGGCATCCAGCGTTTTCGCCTCCAGCCCGGTGTAGGTATCCCCGGCAAAGAACAGTGCGGCAGGGCGGGTCGGAGCGGTGTCAAATTCGGCAAAGCGGGCGCGGTTCAGGTCGGCCAGCGCCGGGGAAATCTGCATCAACCGGCGTAGATCGGTGGCAGTAAGGCCGCGCGCCACAGCCGTAAGTTCCCGCGCCTCGGTGCTGAAATCGGGCTGGGTGGCGGCAAGGCCGCGGGGCAAGGTCGCCGTGTCATCAAGGCGTTTGGCGGGGGAAATCACTATTAGCATGGGACGTATCTAACCTGTCGATGCGAATGGGCAAGTCGGTTATTCGCCCCGGACCACGGCGAGGAAAGCCGCGCCGAAACGATCGGTTTTCTGCCCCCCCATGCCGGGGATGCGGTCAAGCTCTGACAGGGTCGAGGGGCGGTGTTCGGCAATATGGCGCAGTGTGGTCTGGGTGCAAGACAGCGGCTTGTCGATGCCATCGGGGCCGCGTTGCAAATGCAGCTGCACTTCGCACAGCCGGTCAAACACCGGCCCGGCCTCTTTGCCCGCAAGGCGCATCCGTTGTGGGTGCAGGGCGGAAGCCCCTGCGGTGATGACCGACAAGAACGCCAGCCCATAGCTTTCCAGTTTTTTTGCCCCAACCCCGGTGATCCGCGCCATGCCATCCAGATTGGTGGGGCGCTGCTCGGCCATCTCGATCAGGGTGCGGTCGGGAAAGATCACATAGGCCGGCACCCGTGCCGCCTCGGCCAGCGCGCGGCGTTTGGCTTTCAGGGCCGACAGCAGCGGGGCGTCTTCGTCTGACACAAGGGTTTTCACCTGAGCGCGCGGCTGGGCCGATTGCACCGTATCCCGCCGCAACGTGATGCTTTGCTCGCCGCGCAGGATGGGGCGGGCGGCTTCGGTCATGCGCAAGGCGCCGTGGCGTTCGGTATCTGGGCGCACCAGATCGCGCCCCATCATCTGGCGGAATACCGCGCCCCAGGCCGGTTTGGTCAGATCCCTGCCAATGGCAAAGGTGGGCAACTGGTCATGGCCGCGCTGGCGCACCTTTTCGGTGGCGTTCCCGGTCAGGATATCAATCAGATGACCCGCGCCAAAACTTTCGCCGGTGCGCAGAATGGCCGACAGCGCCTTGCGCACCGCCTCCGTCGCGTCAAACAACAGCGCGGGGCGGTCGCACAAGTCGCAATTGCCGCAGGCTGGTGCCACTTCGCCGAAATAGCCCAAAAGCACCTGACGGCGGCAGCCTGTCGCCTCGGCCAGACCCAACAATGCGTTCAGGCGGGCGTGGTCGGCATCCTTGCGGTCCGCCGGGGCCAGCCCCTCGTCGATCTGCGACCGGCGCAGGCGGATATCGTCGGGGCCATAAAGTGTCAGCGTTTCAGCGGGCGAGCCATCGCGCCCGGCGCGGCCGATCTCTTGATAATAGCCCTCGATGGATTTCGGCAGATCGGCATGGGCGACCCAGCGAATATCGGGTTTGTCGATGCCCATGCCAAAGGCGACTGTGGCCACGACGATCAACCCATCCTCGCGTTGAAAGCGGCTTTCGGTGGTGCGGCGGTCTTCGGCATCCATGCCGCCGTGATAGGCGGTGGCGGGGTGGCCTGCTTCGCGCAAGCCCTGCGCCAGTGTTTCGGTCTTGGCCCGCGTCCCGCAATAAACAATGCCGGATTGCCCCTTGCGCGCAGCGGCAAAGGCGAGGATCTG
>Ga0051981_10001616_pt1 | contig 11116 bp, 10 predicted proteins | sample CryGey13umfilter_3_FD_59644 | JGI IMG/M metagenome (GOLD analysis project Ga0051981, IMG submission 59644) | Groundwater microbial communities from aquifer in Utah, USA - Crystal Geyser 4/10/14 3 um filter | ecosystem: Environmental > Aquatic > Deep subsurface > Groundwater | place: USA: Utah... | reverse complement strand
GCAAAGTAATACACGTGAAACTTGATCTTCACGAACTAGTACACAGTATCAATCTGACAGTAACGTTAAGTCGTGATTCGTTATCGCAGTCGCGTCACAGACATGACTCTAACAGTGAACAACACGATCACGTCAAGCTTACAACAATACTTGCGGCTTTTCGAGAAGGGAGGTCGTTTTTTGATGATGGCTGCGGCCTACGGCGGCGGCACAAAGCAATCGGAGAGATTCACTGTCAAAAGATCCTCAATATTGTACCACATCATCATAAAGAAGATACAATGAACATGGTAGATGAGGGAAAAGCGGATGTGCATCCCATGGTGGCTGTACCCGAAGCGATTCGTACTGTCTTGTACGAGACGGCTCGTCGCCTGGTAGACGAAAATCCAAGGAAATCCATCACCACCATCGTCTCTTCTATGACCACCGCAGATTCTTCTCTCCTGAATCAAGTATTAGCTCACGATGTTCTCATGAAAGAACCTGGATATCCACCTTATCGTGCAAGTATCATGGACGGGTATTGTATCCGATCTGAGGAAACTTTTACACTTGGTGGCAGTGACGGCGATACGACAACGCCCACTCATCATGTGGTGGATAAGATTTTGGCTGGTGATGGACGATACACGCAACCACCGACGGAACCCAAATTGAATAGAGACAACAATGTCGCAACGACGAACGCTGAAAGATGTCTTCCATCGGCATATTACGTCACGACAGGTGCCATGGTACCGGAGTTATTTGATTGTGTCGTTCCAATCGAAGATATCGTTACAATGTCAGGAAAAGAACAAGAAGAAGGAGAAGGAGAAGAAGCGGATACTTCTGCTACCAAACACATTTCAATTCTCAAGTTACCGGGAGACAACAAGAACAAAATGGGAAAATGGATTCGTCCTGTGGGCTGTGATATTGCCCCGGGGTCGGTGGTACTACCAGCGGGCCACACGATAGATCCGGTATCTTTAGGTTTGTTGAAACAAAGTGGTGCTGGAACAGTCCAATTGAAACAAAAAGTTACCGTTGGTGTATTGAGCACCGGTAACGAATTGGCAGTGGACGGGTCGTGGGATTTGACGACCGATGGTGCCGTACAAGGTAAAATACCCGATGTCAATCGCCCGATTCTGTACAATGTATTGCAAGAATTAGGGTATTGTCAAGTTTACGACCTTGGAACTTGTCGTGATGATGATCCAGTTGTCATGGCCAACGTCATCCGACGAGCACTGAATACATGTGAAGTTATTGTTACCACGGGTGGTATTTCCATGGGCGAGACGGATATCGTAGAACAAATCTTGGTGCAAGAGCTTGGCGGAACGTTGCACTTTGGTAGAATCCACATGAAACCAGGAAAGCCGAGTACATTTGTGACAATACCAACAACATCTGCCAATACTTCTTCGCACACGCGGTTTGTATTTGCCTTGCCCGGTAATCCGGTCAGTGGTGTCGTATGTACAAACTTATTGGTGAGACCCTGTCTTCAACTGTTGTACGAAGGAATCGATGGTTCTGTGACTGATATTCAGCCAGATTTTTCTAAGGAAGAAGGAATACAGGGTATTGTGGACAATGCCACACTAGATCCACCCGAAGTTGTGGCACGACTGGCACATGATATTTCGTTGGATTTCGAACGGCCCGAATATCATAGGGTGACATTAAAGTTTGATGCATCAAAAAAAGCTTGGATTGCGACTTCCACCGGCGTGCAACGTTCGAGTCGTTTGATGTCTTTGAGAGATTCTAATGCACTCCTAGTGCTTCCACAGGGAACACCCCATAAGGCCAAAGCTCTTGCCGGTGAGAATTTCCCAGCCTTGTTATTGGGAACAGATCTAATCCCCAAAATTACAGTATCACAATCTCATCACTTGAATCAACAACACATATCACAAACGGCGTGGCGAGTAGGTATTGTGCAGTTGGGTGCGTCAAGCGTGGAAAAAGTCGAACAACGAGTACAGCATGCTCTGAGCGGCTCAAAAAGTGGGTCCGTTGTCATTGCATCGACAAGGACATTTACGGGAAAGCCTGAAGTTCTGTACAATTTCGTGGTGAAAGTTGATGGACAGCCGGTTGATTTTTACATCATTGTTGGATCTAATCGAGAAGGTTCGTTTACATCAAATACAGCCGCCTCGGCGTGCCTCCGATGTCGTCTTTCCAAGGTTGCAGATGCCATGGCGCTTCAGGTTCGACTAGGTGCAGCTGCCCAGTTCCCAACGGCGGCACTTTTCGAAACTGTTGTAGGATTTACCGAGGGAGAACTAAGCTCGCTACTTTTATTCGTTCCATCTGATGGTTTGGAAGGTGGACTCTCTAATGTGGGTAGGCTAATGAAGCATGCATTGGATATCGCACGTGACACGAATCATAAACATTGATGATAATTTTGCGTTCGTAAATAGGATTTAAAAAAAAAAAAACAATTATTTATTTTTTCGACCGAAAAAGCGAAACCTTCGCTTATCTCTGTTTGGGCTGTCTTCCACGGTTTGCTCCTCCGTGGCCGGTTTAGCAACAGCCTGTGTCGAGAACATCGCTTTCTCTTTACGGACCTTTCGCCCACTGCTCTGGTGTTTGCTTTCGGCGGTCGTTGAGCGGGCTTTGATTTCGTATCCTTCTTCCTCCGTAGCTGTCGCTGCAGGCCTGAGTGGTCCTACGTATCGCAAGAAAGTTAACTCGAACGGCCGTGATTTCTTTTGTCGGATGGCCACGGCAATGTCTTCTACATTCAAACGGATGGCGCTTTTGCCATCAATAGCCGCAAGCTGATCACCAACTTGAATAGATTTTTTAATGGCTGAACCGTCCGTCAACACCTTAGTCACCCAACACCCTGTTTCGTTCTCCTGGAAGATCAGCCCCAATGGTAGAGTAAGGTCAACGACGACGAATTTAATGTCTGTCACAATGTCAACGTCGGATTCGTCGTAGACCAATCCTTGGACTTTGTGATAAGACCGAGCAGACTGCACTGCCAATTCAATCAATCTCAAATCCTTATCAAGGGATGGTAAGGCCTTTTCTTGTTTATCGTTTGTGGATGAGACGAGTGAATTCTTGGAAGACGAAGTAAGCACACCGTTGGAACGTTTCGCTTCTTTTCCCTTGCTTGACGACTCTTTTTCGGACGGAGCAATCGCAACAGGGTTTGACGATTTTCCCAGCAAAGCATTTGACCAGTAGTCCAACAGGTTGTTCTCCGCAGTGGGTGACTTTTTCTCGGTTGTAGAAGGAATTGGTGTGGACGACGATTCCCCTTCGGCCGACGAACGAGACTGTCCGCCACCGGAATAGTCAGACAAGTCATTGGAACTCGTACGCCGAGATTTACTTTGTTTCCCCCACATTTTTCGAGAAGATGGTTTGCGTGTTTCTGTATCAATCGTCTCGCTATCGTACCCTTGACGAGAATCATCCATGGTCATCTCGGTTGCGTCGTCCGCTGTGTCAATACCAAGTGCTGCTCCCACGGCATGCAAGCCGCTTTCCACAATAGTCCAGGCACCCAAAAGAGCATCTCCTTCCGTGTCCTTCTTCTCTTCGCGCGGAGTTATGTTTCGAATAATGGCACGACTGTTTTTGTTCGTACTGGCACTGCTATTGGGATTGCCCTTGTCATTGGCCTTTGGGCCACCGTGCACGACGATCCTTTGTTCAGAAGCCGTCGCAGCGGCTTCATCGTTGTCGTCGCTTTCAATGGTATCATTGTCTTCGTCATCATCATCTTCCGGATTTGTCTTTTCCCACCTTAGACGTCTTCGCATATCCGGTCGGCTGTAGAGACGCAGAATAAATAAATACACATATACAAGTGTTAGAGGAAATTTGATTTGGATGCAACGACTGGTACCACCAAAAATCAAGTGAAAACTTACTATTTGAGTTTGCGACGACCTGGATTGTTGCCCGTTCCCGAACCAATCAAGAATATATCTTTGATGGCATCCTCCACTTCACTTTCTATACTTTTGGTGTATTCTGAATTCAAACTAGCTCCGGCTAAGGTGCTCGCCTCTGTGGCGTTTTCATTGTACCGATGTATCAAAGGATTCGTTGCCGAAAAGGAAACATGTTGTTGCGACTCATCGGTATATGTGTTGATATTTTTATTATTCTTGGGTTGCCGTGCCGACTTTCGCTTCCAGGCTTCCTGTGTGCGCAGGGCGAGGGACGCAGAGGGTTCGTCCCCACCGTCTTCGGACGTTTCGTCGCCAACTCGCGGCAGAATCTTCTTCTTTGCGTTGCGCCGATCTTGACTTCCTTGCTGTTGTTGCTGCTTTGGTCGCTGTTTTCCTCCAAAATCAAACAACGAATCGTCTTCTTCCGTTGTATTACCTTTGGAGGCATTACCAAACTCTTCGTAGGTGTCATCAATACCACGCATACGTGCATGCATGGGAGATCCAGGTGGATGTGCCATCATTGATCCCGGCGAAGAATGAGGTTGATAATATTGCTTCCCAAATTGATGCAGAGATGGAGGTTCTGAATCATAATCCATTTGTTCATCATGAGGGGCGTCTTCGTCGTCCACTCCAGCATCTAAAGCAGGTTTGGAGACCCTGATAGGGGGCATCCGAAAGCGTGGGTCCACGAATGTCTGCTGCTCTTGATGATGTGGTAGATGCGCCTCTTTGTCTATGGGGGATCTATGCGGTCCATGAACACGCGATTGTATGATTGGCTTTTGGTATTCCTCCGCAGGACTCTGCGATTCTTCATCGAAGAGTTTCGCGGATCGATCCGACAACAACGTCGACGGTGAGTAGTGTTGTTGATGTTGATATATGCGAGGTTTGGAACGATGTTGATCATCACTTTGTTGATCAAAGGGTACAGAATCGGCATCATCGGGCGGACTAACTGTGGGAATCAACGAACGGCCCTGCTGTTGTTGTTGCTCGTAATGGGCACGAAACCGACCCAATGGAGAAACGACTGTTGTCCCTATTGCAATGTCATCACGCGAGGTCCGAGGAGGACCTTCGCGTTGCTGTTGTTGTTGGACTGGGTGTGGTCGTCTATGATGGACCGCGGACGACGATGTTTGCAGTGGAGGATGGTCCCGTTGTCGTTGTTGTCCCTCGCCATAGTACAAAAAAGATTCATCGTATGAATGACTTCTTCGAGCATCCATCATGCACGACGTTTCAGCGGAATGATGGTCCATCGTAGTAGCGGCTGGCATGGTTCGGAATCGAGATCGTATTCGCAAAATAAGTTTCTTTTTTGTTTGATGAGAGATGCGAGTGCGTTTCGCTTTTACTACTGCACCTCCGGAGTGACCAACAACGAAAAGAAAGAAAGCAGTAAATTACTCCTAACGATTAACGTTGCCGCGATTGATCGATTCTCTCTCCGTTCTTTTCCTGTTTTGGTTTCCAAAATGATAGAGACAGATGGTTACAATCTTTTTCGTTTGTATCGTACGAATTTGGGGAAGTTGTTTCGTCGTCGACGCTCGCTTGCTTCTCACCTCGAGAGTTGTGTAAATTCGAACAGTCGTGTGTGAAAAAAAAGGGCCATCCACCAAACCGTCTTTCCCGCCTTGACAACATCGGCAGAAAGAGTTTTTTGATTCGTTGAGTAAAATCTTTCAACGGACAAATGGTATGGATATCACGGTGATTTAAATCAGTGAGAACTCGCCAAACAATCAAATCCTGAATAATTGCATCACGCGGGCCGATGTCAATTGGACGGAGTTGGCCAATTTTGTACAACCGCATGTACATAATCCTCGTACCTGGCAACCGTACCGAAATAAATGTAATGTAAAAAATACCTACCTACGCGCATCTCACGACCCTTCGTCGTGCGATGTAATGATATGTTGCTCTCACATTAGAACAGAAGAAAAACAAGTAGCTACTCTAGGTACGTATCTGTCTCTTTTATCATTTGCCGTATTTACAGTGTGATTGGTCAAGTCAAGTCCACGAAATATGCGATTGTAATGACATTGTACGAATCAATGTTACATCTATTTGTATCCCCGAACTTGGACGATGAAAGGTCATGCTTTCAAAAAATAATGGTATGACAAGTCATGAGCCACTCACCATTCGTAAAACTAGTGAACTGTATCTTTCAAAAATTAGGTTTAGCAACGAACGTTCCACAAACAAACAAAGACTAACTGTAACTACTACTTGGCTTGCTAATTTTAATATTATCATTCGTTTCGTTCCTTGTCTTGAAAACGTTTGTATTCACGAGAAACCACATCTTCCAGCTCTTGGACTCGCAAGTGTGCTCGTTGTGGCTCCACGGGCATGGAAATTTCAGAAAACGGCTTCCAGAGATACAGAATCATATGTTCCAATGAAAACAAACAAACACAACACCCTGCATTGAGAATCAAGTAACACACGAGTATCATTTTATTCGTCTTTACAGACATTCGCTCACCTTATTTTGACACATCTCACGCAAGATCCCAAGTCGATCCATCGCTTGAAGGACTGCCATTTGTCGTCTCTCCATCATAACATGACAATCCTGTTGTAGATTTCGTACTGAATTTTCCAAAGCATGAATGCGACGTAGTAGTTTGATAGGGTCTGGTAGAGCTGGTTCACTATTTAGAAGAAGAAGAAGAAAGAAAATGATTTTGCGGGTAGATTACGATGAACGAATAATATCATGATGAGAGAATCAGAAATCAATCCTGTTGAGTTCACTATCCTCATCCAGCACATCTCTCCTTACATCATCAATCCATCGAATCCTGCTCTCACATCCATGCTTTATTGCGTTGTATTACTCACCCCTGAGCTTGTAACGTCTCGGACATATCGGCCCAATCGTCTTGTAAATCGGAAGCAGCAAAATTAATCGTTCTTGCCGCCTCGGTCAGAGACAGTGTCCAATGAACGCTGGCTTCGTGTAATGCCGAGCATTGAGAAGAAGTTATAGTATCATCAACGGTTGACATTTGGATTGCGGGTACTTTATGCTATACCTTTTAAACGGTTATACTCTAATGTAAAGAAAGACATGAGTAAAACGAAGCTTGCTTCACTCCTACTCCAACATGATTTCCATTCTCTGTCGCCAAGACAAAAAAATGACGCCGGAAATACTTTCGGGACTGGGAATGACCGAAAAAACGGTAGTCCCGGGACGAGTATTACGGTCAAGTCCAATCGTAGAACTGTAGTAGCTAGGTAATATCTACTCCTAGCTGATGTGATATACGAACTTGATTTTTAGGGATGAGTACGAGAGAGATAGGCTACCTATCTTATTTGGCACTCATAAAATCTCTTCTGGGGTCCAAACGTAGTCTAGGGATGTGGTTGTGCAGAAAGTCGAAAAAAGAACTATGAACACGTATCGTAATAGAAACATATGGACCATCGAACTGCATCAACCTGAACTAGTAAATGTAAATGACACGATTCACGGATATGTCATTGCGATGGTAAATAAACGGTTCCAAGCAGCAGCCCGGCTTAAGAGTGACGACCTTTGCCGAACAGTAAACATACAAGAAACATTTTTTTCATTTACAACCAAGGGATATCTATAGCACCTCATACTAAAGAAGCTACGTTTAGCGCTTTTTCTTCTGAGGAGCAGCCGCGGCATCGTTCCCCGAGACTGGACTACTACCACCCTTCGTTAACCACCCGACTGCAACTGACGCACCCCATACTCCAATAGCTCCAGCGGCAACCTTCTTTAAGGTGGGTTTATCAAGCGACTTGATTTTTTCAATAAGAGTTTTGAACTTTTCCTTGATCATGCTGCCCTTTTCCGAGAAGGACTCTTGTGCATCTTTCATCGTATCTTTCACCGTATCGGAAACTTCCTCATGTTTCTCGATAACTTCTTCCGGGATAGCATCACCGATAGCTTCGGCAGCATCGCCTGCCATTTCTGATGCAGTCTCTTTCGCTTCTCCTACCACTTCCTCGACCTTTTCGGCCGCAGCCTCCATCTCCTCCTGTACGGTGTTTCCCTCTTCACTGTCAGCCAGTGCCGGTCGAAGAACTGAGATGTTGAAGATCAATATCGAGATAAGAATCAAACGAATGATGGAAAACCGAGCCATATTGTATTGATTTACTGAACTGTTTCTGTTACTACGACAAAAAGAGATAATCGCACACACACAAAAAAGACAAAATAATGAGCAAATAGTGATGATTCGGCGATTGGCGTATTGCAAGTGCTACGTGTAAGCTTGGAACGTGTCAAATTCGCCGTTGATCAGGGAAGGAAAATGATCGAAATCATTCTGAGCATGATCTCATCGATTCAACCTTTCTCGCTATTGGTTACTTACGATTGAAGGGTAGTGTGCATACCTCTCTCAAAGGGCGGCCGCCGATAATACAGGTGTCCTACTCTACTACTCTACGTAGTAGCTTCAGCGTTAGCGTTTGCGTCTTGTCGCTTATCGGCGGGGTGGATGGTACGAGGATACCGACTTCAAGGCGATTGCTGAAATTTTCTTTCAAACTTAAATTTTCTTTCAAATTGGTTGGAAAGTCTCAAAAAGGTGAAATTAGAATCAAAATGATGCGTTTTTGTAGAGTCGTACATAAAATAATAATAATAGGAGTAAAAACAATAATAATAATAATAATACTGTGAATTCTTATTACAGTTAAGGGGATTTTTTGTGGGGAAAACAAGGCCCTCTCACGTCAAATTTTAACTGTAAATTGTTTACAGTTACACGACGTGGAGAGTCCATTCGATTGACTGTGAGTTAATGTAAGGTTTCGTTGATGACGCATCATTTGTCCCAGCAGCTTCGAACCTTGCGAGGAGCGTGTGTTTTATGCGCGATTTTCGCTCGAACGCACCCTGAGACAAAAAAAAAAGCGTTGCGAGGTGGTGCACCTGTCATTGTTGATCGTTTGCAGTTCACTAGTTGATTTCATTTTGACTGTTGCTTTCTTGACCTGCTGTCTTTCCATCTTCTTTTGTCTCTCAACCATGTCTGCTGAAGAAGTTGCAAAGGCTTTTGTTCAGCATTTTTATGGTGCCTATTCGACTAATCCCGCTCAACTGGCGAGCCTCTATGTAAGTGGCTGTTGTTTGTCTCCTCCTTGCCCCAACGTACGCGCAAACAAGAGAGTGTATTGTTGGTTTTGGGTGTTCTGAGAATTCATAATGGATCTCTACTTCTGCTACTTCGCACGGAGAAACTCGTGGTGAATGCCGAATTTAATTCTCGGTGGCATAGCTGAGTCATGCTAATTTTTGTTTGCCAAGGGACGACTCATCTCACCATGATTTATTTTTACTCCTTACAGTCACCCAACTCGATGCTAACCTTTGAAGGGCAGCAGCACATGGGAAGTGAAGCTATCGTTCAAAAACTCTCTGGTGTAGGAAAAGTCCAACATGACGTCAAGAGTATGGATGTGCAGCCGAGTCATAACCCGCAAGCTATGATCATTTTCGTCACCGGGACGGTTCGTATCGACGGTGGGAATCCTCTCCATTTCTGTGAGGTACGCATGTGCTGAATATTACGCATTGTCCTGATCCACCGTGTCGGTAAGGTCAGATTTTTTTTTTCTAACTTCTTGATATTATCTTTGTGAACACTTAGGTTTTTCAACTCGTTTCAACGGGACCGGGTGCCTAGTAAGTTCCTCTGCCCACTTTCTATTTTATTTTTTTCAATTTCTGTATGGCGTACATCTCACCTACTGTTTCACATTTTCCTGTAATGCTTCTTGGATAAAGTTACGTTCATAACGACGTCTTTCGACTGAACTATGGAATGTAGATTTTTGTGCTCTTCCGGCCATTCGATACATTTCGTAGCAACCCGACGAAACTTTCATGGCGAGTTTCCGACAAAATGATGTACTCCTAATCTAGAACGGAAAACGATTGAAATACATTTGCAGTTATATAATTTGTGTTGATAACTAGACGAGTAGTCAGGACGAAAAGAGATGGCTTGTATTTCCTGTGATGCCTATTTCTTCTTAGGACGGTATTCTGCAATGAGAACGCAGTGATCGCGCTCATAGGGCTCCAAAGTCAACTGTTCCAGCGGTTTGAACTTTTCTGATTGCAGTTTCGCCACTTCGCGCTTAAAGACGGCTTCAGGAGCAGCGGTACTATCAATGCATGACGCCTTGATGGCAATCACAGCGTGTCCACCTTGTTTCAAAAAGTGATGTGCGTTGAGTGCAACGATACGAGCTTGATCGGGCTGTGCTACATCTGCGAAGATAGTGTCCACCATGCCAATGAGCATACGGTATTTCAGTGGGTGTCGAGCATCTTCGATGATGGGGATTACATTGGTACGGAGCTTGGCCACACCTAGCAAATCCCGACCGGGTCTGTGACTGAATTCCACCGCGTACACTGCCCCCGTGGCCCCCACAATATCAGACACATGAGAAACAGAAGTCCCAGCTGCGGCACCAATGTACAAGACCTTGCTACCTGGGTGAATCCAAATATTGTCTACACCACCCAACACAGCGGCAGCGACTAGATCCAAATCAAAAACACACACGCAAATGTAAGGGACGAGAGTTTATCAAAGACACAGAGGAAAACCACAGGGTGTTTCGTAGGCGTATCACAAACTTACGCTTCGATCGGAAGGGGTTCCACACACGGTATTCTACCTTTTGCGCTACTGTTTCGCCGTTGGTGGGCGGTACTTCTACCGATATTCGTTTCTCTCCATACACGGCTACTCCGGGAGTGCTATTCAAGGTTACCAAAGCATCTTCTTTTCCACGTGCCACAAAGACACCCTGGTGACGATGCGGTTCGACCAACACCTTGCTACCGCCCTTCATACCTCCACCACGACCACCCCCGCGGCCACCGCCTCGACCTCCTCCGCGCCCTCCTCCGCGGCCACCACCACGTCCTCCTCCTCTGTGTTTATCAGTTATTATCCAATGGATTTGGAAAGAATCAAAAAAAAAATATCAGATTATGCTTTTTTGTTGTTGTTGCTCTGTTTGGGGGGCGTTAATTTATCAGAACTGTGGGCTGTCCAACCCCTGTCATAAAAACGTACCGTCCGCCTCCACGGCCTCCTCCACGGCCTCCTCCAAAGCCACCACGACCTCTACCACCTGGAGAACTTCTA
>Ga0051981_10001615_pt1 | contig 11117 bp, 8 predicted proteins | sample CryGey13umfilter_3_FD_59644 | JGI IMG/M metagenome (GOLD analysis project Ga0051981, IMG submission 59644) | Groundwater microbial communities from aquifer in Utah, USA - Crystal Geyser 4/10/14 3 um filter | ecosystem: Environmental > Aquatic > Deep subsurface > Groundwater | place: USA: Utah... | reverse complement strand
TGTACCCGCTTGAGGTGTTTTGACGCGGAGACGACCCATAACACTCTTGGTTGTGTGCATCGAATCAAACACGTACCAGTACACTGCCCCGACCATGACGCCGCCACCAATAGCGTTTCCGATTGTGGCAGGCAACAAGGCTTCCACGAACAGCGTGTACATTGAAATATCAGCACCTAACATCATACCCAATGGAATCAAGAATTGATTGGCAATCGCGTGATCAAAACCCATCAGCACAAATGCTGTGACAGGAAACCAGAGTGCTAATACCTTCCCGGATACTTCTTCCGCGCACGTGGCTTGCCACACGCTAACACAAACCATAAAGTTTGCACCAATACCCTTGAGTAGAATCTGAGGCCATGTTTGGTGAACCTTTTTGTATGCTACTTGAATAGCAAAGTCATGCTTTCCGGCATCATCGATCGAGTCACTCAGGTGCGCCATAAAGTAGGCCCAGAAGAGACAACCCAGGAAATTAAAACACCATGAAACACTCCAATTTCGAAGAAGTCTTCCGAAAGACACTTTTCCTCCCAATACACCCGCGACAAAGACCAAAGCATCTCCCGTAAATAGTTCAGCCGAAGTTAAGACGACTGCCATAAGGCCTGTTGGAAATAAACTTGCACCCAGAATGCCTCCGCCTGCAATCAGGTACAAGTGCCCCGCAGCAGCAATGTACACCCCAGCCTGGATCCAAAGGATGAAATAAGACCAAAAATACATTTAAATTTCGTCGAGGTTGATGATTCCCAACAAAGTAACTTACCATGAACGACTGCACCATCAAAATATCCAAGGGGAGTCCGGCCTTATATTCGCCAGCGCCATAAACTGCCTACTCAACACAACAACAAACGAAGCAATGTGAATCAAAAGACCTCTACGAGCCAGATGCCGTCTTCAAGTTCAAGCAATCAATCAAATCCATTGCAAATTTTAACTCACCTGTAGAGTGGCCTTGGGATTTTTGGTCGCCGGGCTCGTCCTTAGGTTGTTCAGAAAGCCTGGCATGAGCGCAGGTTGCGTTGGCCGCGTTGGATCCTCGGCAGAGGAATTGTCAGTAGAGGCCCTAGACTCCGGTGTGTCTAATTCAAATTCGGCCGAATGTGATGGCGATGGAATCGTGCCCTGTTCTTCATCGCGAGGACTACTATCGTTGATTGGAGCTGGAGTGGAGGCGAGGGCCATTTTGTTGATTGAGGTTTGCGAGTTGGAAGCTCGGGTGCTTGTATTGTGTTACTATCTTCTTTTTATAAGGCCGTAAAAACCAATCCGAACATGGAGTGTAATGCCGAAGGATGACCCCGAATTCGCAAACCCAAAGAGCACTTCATCTTCCGTAAACACTCTTCCGCGAATCACGGTGAGAACGTGTGGAACCGAAAACCGAAGGGTCCCTTTTTGCGTCTTCACCTTTGTTCCCAGTTCAAGACCAAAAAGCGAACGAGACCTCGTCAGGTCAAACGAAAAACTTGGAGGAAACAAAGCTAGCTCTAGGTACTAGTAGGTAGTTTAAAAATAAAGGTGCAAGTGAAACTACCTTACTGTTACAAGTGCAAGTTGAAAGGTTCCACACCGGCCAAGAAGTTGAAACCGACCGGTCTTACTATTTGACTTGAAGTAAAACTATATTTCGCCGTAATCGGCGACGATCACTTTAAATAAAAGACCGACAATCCCTAACTATTCCAGATGCCGCTTCGGGAAACGCTGACACGCGCGCCGAACTGTCAGTTACATACATCGCTCAACGATCTAACGCATCCTTTCGTTCCATCCAATGCATAGTAAAATTTTCGGCCACCGCCGCTTGATTTTCGCTTCTTTTCGATCCAGGAGAATCTTCGCACAACCCACAATCATCAATTGGTGCAAATTATCAAGAAGTACAGGGATAACAAACTCATGATGATGTTCAAACAAGCCATTGCCGGTCTTCTTTTTTCGTCGGCTGCCGCCAACACGCTCAGTGCCAACTCTCCCAAGGGTCGTGCCCTTCTCAAGCATGCGACGGTGATCCAACCTTCGATTCATCTTCGTCGTGCCGAGGAACAACAACAGCAGCAGCAGCAAGGCGAGGATGGCGAGTGGGCCGACTACCAGTACTACCAAAACGAGGCTGACAACGAACTCGACATGGCCCAAATGTCGATCAAGTATTTGGGTTGCAGTGAATGGCAATCCGCCGACAACGACTGGCAAGAGAACCAGTACCAACAGCAGATGCAGTACTACTACCAGAATCAACAAGGAGAGCAGGACCAACAGCAACAGGATGGGGACGGAGCCGAACAAGATGGACAGGAACAGCAACAACAGAACTACCAAAATGCGAACAACAACCAGAACTACAACGACGGTATGGTCAAGTCGAGCATGGTTCGTTTCACCCTCTGTTCCAGCGGCTGCGACTCTTGTTCCGGAGAATACGCCGTTGACATGCTCGAGTTTCTCGACGCTTACACTGAGGCCCAGATGGATACCCTCGCGTACCAGTGCGAGTTGATCCGTGAGCGCTGCTACTGCCAGAACGGAAACTGGGAACAGTGCTTCTACGATTGCTACGAGCAGGCCGAATTCGACCTTTACGGCTCCAACATTGGTGTTCAATACTGCTTGAACGAATACTACGGAAAGGAAGCCTTTCAGCTCCAGAACTACTTGGAATGTGCCGGTATGTATCGCGATCACTTTGTTGTTCCTACTTTTTGAAACTTGAATCCAGTCTCACATTTTCCGATTTCTCAGAAGTGGAAAAGGTCGAAGGCAACCAGCAAAACTACAACAACCAAAACGGAGGTGCATACCAATACCAACAAGAACAGGAAGATGTCCAGTACTATGTCGGTCCCTACTGTAGCGACAACAAGTACATCTACCTTGGTGCCTTCTACGACGAAGACTGTACGTACTCTGCCAAGAACGCCAAGTTCCAATCCCAAAACTATGGCGGAACATTCCCGTACTTCAAGGAGTCCATTATCTCGCCCAATCAATGCATTACATGCCAAGAAACGGAATCATACTACCAAATGAAACAGGCGATGAAGAAGCAACAGTACTACCAAGACCAAGCTAATAAACAGTCTCAGTACTCCAACAGCCAGTACTACGGTGGGAACGGCGAAGCAGGTTACAACGGCCAGCAGGCTTACAATTATGCTTGGGACGAGGATATCGACTACGGCGATGTCAATGAAGTTTGTGGTGGTTCTTTCGAAGACGCCATCAAGTGTGATGAAAGTCGTGGATACACCACGGGTTGCACCTTCATCAAGAAAACGCTCCCCAGCTTGGACGGACGCGGAGCTTTCTCCAGAGTTTCGTCCAATGTTTACGACAAGCTCCAACGCAACAAAACCACCGCGATCGTCATGGGCGTTATTTCTGCTTTGTTGCTTGCTGCTCTTGCTTTCATGTGTGGCCTCTGCGGCGGTGGCGGTGACCCCAAGCGTTTGTCCCTTCTCGAGAAGAGACGCATGGGACTCGATGAAGGCCAAATTGCCTAAATTCCCTTCTTACGTCTTTCTGTTTCAGAATTATTAATTATCCATTCATTTGTTGAGTACTTCGGCAAATAATTGTTTAAGTACAGTATTTTAAGCATCAGCAACTTATTCTTTGTCAATCTTTTCACGTTGTGCCATGAGGATTCTCCTCCGACTGTTTACTATCTTGTCGTCCGCAAGGATTTCCAACCGATCACGCGATAGCTCATTGTGACTAGACTTTTTGTGGAGCGAACAAGAAAGGAACATGCTCGGGAGATTGTCCGATCCGAAGCAGTTTTGACTTCCTTCTCCTAACAATGGCGTCGCGATGATCACAGCACCCGACTCCCACTGACACATGTCTTTAATAGTTGATTTCCCCCACCGTGCCAACCACTTGTCTTCACATTCGTCTACCAGAAGCTGGTGTGCACAGCTTATTTCGTCAGAACAAAGTTCGATGATGGATTGAGTCAAAAGTTTGATACAAGTGGTTGGATGCAACGCAACGACGCGACGCGTTGCACAGCCCGACAGTAAATCTAAAGACTCGTCAAAAAGATCAAAACGACCAAGTTTTCCCGTCACCAATTCAGCCTCCCTTGACCTAATCTTATCGCGCGGGATCGGAATGCGACACAAAGACAAACCTGTAGCAAAACACAGCAAACCTTTTAGACAACGAAGCGCATTTCAGTCGCAGAATAGCCCGTGTGGAAAACATCACGAACCTGGTTGCATTGGGGTAAATTTTGCACCTCCCTCGTACAAACTCTTGATTTCTTTCGATATCAAGCAAAAAGCAAAGAAACGCTGTGATTCTCGACGAGATTGAAGCGTCTCTGGACGCCAGGTTTGTTCATCTCTTTCATCGGACAGGTCAACATACGTGGTGACATTAGACGCTTCTACGCCTCCCCCAACAATAGACACATATTCTGTTGGGAACCGATTCACACCCACATGAGCCGCTTCTTCAGGATCAGTAAGTAACCCAAAAAAATCAACAAATTCTGCCAGTAACTTTGGATGTGGCTGTTGAAAGAGAGGCGTGAATTGTGGCTGTTGTGAAGAAAACTTCTTTCTCTCCAAGTCACTGTTGTCGTGTTCCGAATCTTTCAAAGTGGTGGTGTCGAAATCCAGGGGAATCGCTACGTCAGATTTACCAGGAATGTAGGCAGAGTGTTGCTTCAAAAAAGTCTGTGCTGCTTCCAAACCAGAGAGGCCTTGGTGACGAATGTCTTGGCCATTCCTGTTAATTCTGATAAAATCCCGGATTTGCTTGGCCGATTCGACTGGATGATAGATCCGTCCATGCAGCTCGAGAGGTTCCTCCCCCGAAACGACAGGCGTCGTCGAAAACATGGCATAATATGAAGGTTCTGCCCGTTCAATAACTGCACAAAAGAATCCACCAGAGTTCAAGTGTTGTGGCAGGATGCGGCAACAGTTCGGCAACATTTGCTCCATACGGACAGCCTCTTCGTTAGAGAGTATGTCCCCGTACTTTAATGCTTGCTCGTACTCTTTCTGATTCATGCTGCTTGAGTATTCGGGGTCTACCAACCTACTTCGAGGCGAAAACATTGATGGCAAAACATATTTCTTTTTGATACTCTTGGGTACGATGTGATATTTTCGTAGACCAGCGGATTCTCGGCTGAGAACTTGGGGTCCGGCACAACCCAATGTGTAGCACCTTTCGTGAATGGGAAGGGTTGAAGCGCATCTGGATCCAAATATTCGTTGGGAGGAACGATGCGATACTCTCCCGATATGCCGCCCACGCGGGCGCTCATTTGTAGAATGGCACTCATCACCACGGCTTCATTTTCGATCGGATCCAATGTACAGGTGCTATAAACGATTCGACCTCCTTTCCGGACCAATTCGAGGGCTCGTATCAGTATACGCAATTGTAATTTGTGTAAACTCAAGTGATGGGAGGTATTCCAGGCCTCCCATTCTCGACTGGAAAGTTTGCGCAAGGTCCCGTCTCCATCGCACGGGACATCGCACAAGATGCGATCGAATTTGACCTTGAAACCGGCCCAATGTCGAAGGGTGGGGAAGAATCGCGCGTCGCTGGAATTGATGACGAGAGGAACCTTGTGAACGTGCCGTCGTGCACGTCGTGCCAGTACCACGGCGCGTTGCCGATTCGCGTCGTTGGCGACGAGCATTCCCGTTGGCAAAAATGCTGCGCCCTCGTCTTTCTCAGCGCTCTCGCTATGATTATTCTCGACCTTACCAGGCGCCTTATAGAAAGCATCCAAGGCTTGTAATGTCTTAGAACCTGGTGCCGCACACAAGTCGACGGCGCAATGGTGTGGCTGGACGTCCAGTAAGGACACTGGCACCATGCTACATAATTCTTGTCGGTTCCATGCTCCCATTTCTTGGGCATCGGCAATGGCCTTGGCCAAATGCGCAGGCCATTCACGCAGAGGTGTCGAGGCAACAAGGGCGGATCCAGGAGTAAAGTACGGCGATGATTGCAGCAGTGGTGTTTCTTGTCCACTTCCGCTCGAGGAGGAGGAGGATGACGACGATGATGACACGCGAATGATCTGATCTTGGACCCATTGTCCGATTGCTTGGACAGTCTCTGGTGCATGTCGTGTTTTACGGAATGAGATTGGTAACGGTGTTTGAAAATACGTCAACGCTCGTTCCCATTCTTCCAGCGTCATGACACCTGCCTGCACCTGACGACGGTAGTAGGTATCGTGATGGGGATTGTAGTACCGACGACGCGCCCGGACCGAAGCCATGGTACGATCACGGGCATCCTGTTGTGTACAAAGATCATCGTTTAAATCATGTTCTTGTCGTAAATGAAGAAAGAGTTTGTTACGAGAGCTGAATGTTTCGGAACAGTAGGTGCATTCGACGCTGTTTCGTACGTTGTTGTTGTTGCTGTTGCTATTGTGGATGTTATTGTGAGTTGTTGACATGGCACCGCAAAAGAACGAACACCAGAAGAACCATGAAATCAGAGAAACCACGATTAGGTTCCCGTCAGTAGCACAAGAGGGGACTACCATCGATGCTGGCACCATGAACCACATTCTATTCTTCCCTCAAACCGACAAAATCACATTGGACGGTCGAATAACCGCTGCCATCGCCACCACCGTGTCATGTGGACGAACAGTAAATCAACTCACATCAAACGTGAGAATAAAAAATCACGCATATCATTGCTCACCCCGTTCGTTCTCTAGATCTACTACTCTACTACCTTCTCTACTAGGTAGCTCTCGAACTTTCACTCCCAACAACGAATGGGAAGCGGTACGAGTAGCTGAACTAGTAGATAGTTTGACGTGACTTCTATGTAATAATGTTTAATTTATCTTAGATCTGGTTGATCCCACCGATAACCAGTACGATAGCCACCGCTTGTAGAGTCGCCACGTTGAAGGATATGAAGGATGATGCTGCGGACGACGACGACGGATCATCGTCTCGTTCCTTCCCATTCTCCGTTTCGTTCTTGGTGGGACCCTCCGAAGGACTCGAAGAAGGATCATCACCGTCCCGTCCTTCTGAACTTTCTGTTTCGTTCGTGGTGGAAACGAACGATGGCGATGGAGTTGGCCCATCTGTTTCGTTCCCGGTGGGGGCGATCGACGAAGCTGGCGGCGGCCAATCGCCGGGATCGTCGGGTTTATCGGGAATCGATTCGTACGGAACGCCAATCACCACGTAGTATCCGATGGATGCCGTTTGACCTTGCCGATCGACGGCCTCGATCGATATTTCGTAAGACACGGGCAATTCCTCCTCCCCCGGTACGATACAGTCCCGCAGTTGATTGGTCGGTTCACTGGTTTGACGGCTGGCACGAACGCGTTCGCTTTCTTCCAAGTTGATCAGCGACTTTTGTGCCTCCCGTAGGAACCGTGTCCCGTTGATGAAAACACTTCCGGTCGAAGTATCTAAACGAGCGACATCATCATCGAACAAGTTGTCGACATCAAAAAACTCCCAAGGTTCTTCACCTCCAAGGACGGTATGGGTGAGTTCCGTTTCTCCCTGCTTGTCCTTGATACAAAAGACAGTTTGCTCGGGGACGAAGCGAGGTTGCAACGGACCCGACGTACTGTCTTCGTATGTTTGAAGATTTCTTGAATCGAACCGGTAAAGGGTATCCCGAAAAGCGACGTAGGCATTGTCACGCCCGATCGCCAAGGCGGAGCGCACCGCTCTGTCATCGTAATCGATCCGATACCCAGAAGTCGTACCTATCACACTGATTCTGTCGAGCACATCACCGTGTTCCGAAATGATCCACAGATATAGTTTGAGAGTGCGTTCGCCTGAGTCGTAATCACTTTTTTCTTCCAGTTGTAGGTAAACGTTGGTCCCGTCGAATGAATAGACGGGCTCGAATCGAACGGCGGCGGGGATCTTGAATAACCAATCTGTCTTGAGGCCGGTGTAAGAAGAGGACGCCAATTGAAAAGGACCCCCTTCGAGCATCATCAACGGGCGCGGTTCCTGTTGATCGTCGTAAAGTATACCGCGTTGGACGGTGCCCTCCCGAAACAAGTCGCGGGTAGATTCGAACTGAGAGGTATGGTACAATTGCCTCCCATCCATTTCAAAAGTTTTCAGATTGTACGTTCGGAGGTAATCATCATGATATCGAACAATGAGCAAGTCTTCCGAAACCATAAAACCATCCAAAGATACGCTAGGAACGTTAAACGTGTTCAACTCCACAAAGTTCGTCGCGTTGTAAACTTGAACATTCTGAACGTTTGTGGGGTACTCGATCTTTTGAGCAATCAACACGTGTTCTCTGGTAAGCAGAATCTGATCTATTTCAAAGTTCAATTGAATGGTAAGGACGGGGGCTTCCTCGTTTTGTAGTGGAATAATGGCAACTCGAGAAACTTTTGGTCTCGAGGAACTGTCTGTTTCTCGTTCGTAGATCCAAGCCACTGCATAACGTTCCTCCGATTTTTCAACTTGTAAGTTGGAAGCCTCAAAGGGTAGTTCCATAAACGGATACGTGACATTCATTGTGATGTTGAAATTGCAGTACCGTCCGTCTCCCAAGGACAGCGAACTGGTCAACTCGTGTGTACCAATTTGATTGTAGTTGGGGGTCCACACGAGAATCGCACTGCTTGATTCAAAGACGGCCCCGTCGGGAAGATTTGAAATTGACAAATTAAGATTTTCCGCAGTTGTTGTTGATGAACTATACACGAATCTAATGACTTGTGGTCCATCTCCGAGTACTACTCGCGTTGCGTTTGGCGCCACGGTCGTCGATGCACCAAACAAGAAGCATTGATACGGGATGACGCTGACTCGATCAGCATATGCTAAAATGATGTCATCGAATTCATCCAGGGCTAAAAGTCTTCGGCGAAAATCAATTTCTTCCATGCCGCCTTGCGAATCGATTCCCCGCGGTATGGGGGGCACATCGACCTCGAAAAAGTCTTGCGGGAATGCAACGTCGGTGTCGCTGATCCTTTCGAAAGCTTCAGACGACACAACTGCAATTCCCGTCGCCGTCATATCATAGTAGTACAATCCTTCTGAAATGAAACCAAATAGAAAGTTGCTCGCATTGCCCCAACATACGACATCATACAAGTCTACTTCTGCCAACTGTGTTTCTAGTTCTCTGGAATACACAGCCGTCCCACGAGGCAAAGCGCCAGCCACCATGGTACCCGTGGTATCCGCAACATATGGCGAGTACGACTCGTGGCCTTGGGAGATGGTAGTAAAATTTGGAACCTGTACCATCCAAGTTGTGGCATTTTCGCGTTCCAGACACCTGCCTCTATGTGTCGGCCAAGTTTGACGAACATAGGCGAGGTTCCCGTCAGACGAGACTTCACCGTCTCTTACACCATTGTATCTATCCGACCAAGCTTTGCCTCGATCGACCATTTCACGAACATCAAAGGCAGCCATTGCCGCATCTTGACCTGACCCGTAAAAGTAATAAAAGAAAGGATCTGAAGGGTTCTGTGAGGATACCACCCTGGACGTTCCCAATCCGCCAATGCTAGCTGTGGCAATTGAACTTAAGTCATGAGCATTCAGAATGACAAGATCGGCTTGTTCCGTGCACGCAACAGCATAGTAGGTTTCATTCTCATACTCTTTATAACTTATGGAAACGGGAGTCTTGCAAACTGAAGTCTCGTAGAGCGCAGTCGTAACGTCCAGTATGTCACCCAACAAGTCATCATGTTGAAACACGTATGCCATATTAGTGATGGGTGATACCGCGGCCAAGTCTCCATTCGTAGGGTTGACTTCAAAATCTGTCATTTTAACAGGAAGTTTGGCCGTGATTTCGCTAAATGGCGTTATGACGTTGGCCACCACGGAAAATGTAGTGTTGATGTCCCAACATAGCAAATAGTATGTCAGAAGTAAGCATCCGATGAAGGATTCGTTGAAAGAGTGGTTATTCGATAACATGGTCCAAATGAACTTTTCCGTTTTTGGTTCACCTTGCTTCGATGTTTGAGGGGTTTCGTTTTTTTGTGAGTGTGTTTGATTTGGTGCGCTGTGCGGTTCGCAATATTGGTCGCATCTTGGGTTGCCTGTTCGCAATTCACTGGTATTCCTTTTGTACCACTTATTTACAAGTCGCGTTCTTGAGTTGGCTGTTCCGATTATACTGCCAAAATGGAGTATGTGAAAGACGCGCCTGGAATTGCCTGCTCGCATTTTATGTGATTAAGAATATAGAAGATGATCATGATGTTAGTCAATCGATCCCACTCATGATCAGGAACACAAAGGATCTTTTGGAATGCAAAAAGAGAGACGAGGGGATTCGCGTTTTAGCACCTCTCATGAAATCTGCCTTCGGTCCGAACAATTCGTCAATTTGTGAGCGAAAACGAACACCCGCCGTTTTTTTTTTTTTTCCTGGGGGACGAAGGGGCACGATCGATATGCGTGATTCATGAGTATTTACGGAACCTGCTCATTTTCAAAGGGTGAGAGAAAAAGCCCATAGTAGAGCCCCGGATGTTGTGCTCCTTTCGCCATGTCATTATTGTCACCATCTTCTCTGCAGTCATCATAATATGCTTTTCATCCATGCCTGGTGCACCCGAAATATTTACTACTGTTAGGTCAAAGGAGGAAGGAAGAGACACGGCTTCTACCAAAAACTACTCCTATGATGTGAATCTATCTGTTGACTGGCCATACCCAACTGGAGTGTACTACGGGTACTACTAGATAGTTTTCGCATTGGCAGGCGCGGTTCGATCGTTTCCTAATCCGTGACCGAATTTATTCCCAGAATAAGAAGACCGCGCTTTCTTCGCCGCGCTCATGATGAGATAGAGTTGTGCGGGGGACACACCATGAGGGTCGCCCCTCTTTCTGCGACGAGACCAGTAATTCTATCTCCTCAATCATAGTATTCAAATTGTTGTTGTTGTTGTTGTTGTTGTTAGAGAGGGATAGGCTACACTTTTTGAATTATACGTCACCCAGAACGGCAACGAAGGCACTAAGTATATATAGCTAGTGCTAGGCAATAACAAGCATCACGAAGAAGAAAAACATGCAAGACGAGTGGGAATTCGATGATGATGATGATGATGATGATGATGA
>Ga0051981_10001612_pt1 | contig 11126 bp, 10 predicted proteins | sample CryGey13umfilter_3_FD_59644 | JGI IMG/M metagenome (GOLD analysis project Ga0051981, IMG submission 59644) | Groundwater microbial communities from aquifer in Utah, USA - Crystal Geyser 4/10/14 3 um filter | ecosystem: Environmental > Aquatic > Deep subsurface > Groundwater | place: USA: Utah... | reverse complement strand
GGCAAGTTGAATTCGGCCACGTCGGCCCCGGCGATAAAGGTGCGCCCGGCACAGATCAGCACCACCGCCCGCACCGACATGTCGGCATCCAGCGTTTCCACCGTATCCCACAGCGCCTGCCGCATCGCCTGCGACAGCGCGTTGACGGGTGGATTGTCGACAGTCACGACGGCAATATCACCGTCATGTTCAAGGCGGATGATGGTCATCTCAGATCCCCAGATAGGCTTCGCGGATGCGTGGGTCGGCGATCAACTCCGCCGAGGTTCCTGAAAGGGTGATCCGCCCGGTTTCCATGACATAGCCGCGATCAGCAATCTTGAGTGCCCCAAAAGCGTTCTGTTCGACCAAAAGCACCGTGACGTCCAGCGCCTTCAGGCCCTTCACCACGTCAAAAATCTGCTGCACGATGATTGGTGCGAGCCCCATCGAGGGTTCATCCAGCAGCAGACAGGTCGGCCGTCCCATCAGCGCACGCGCCATGGCCAGCATCTGCTGCTGCCCCCCCGACAGCCCCCCCGCCGCCAGATTGCGCTTTTCCCGCAAAATCGGGAACATCTGAAAGGCGTCTTGCATGTCGTTGTCCACGCGGTCATCGCTGAACAGAAAGGCCCCCAGACGCAGGTTTTCCTCGACTGTGAGGTTGGTAAAAACCTGCCTCCCCTCGGGCGATTGCGCCAGCCCACGGCCCAGCCGCTTGTAGGCGGGCACGGCCGTCAGCACATCGCCGCGAAAGGTGATCTGCCCGCCCATCACGGGTTGCACCCCGGACAGGCAGCGCAACAACGTGGTCTTGCCCGCCCCATTGGCCCCGACGACCGTGACAATCTCGCCGCTATCGACATGCAGGTCGATGCCATGCAGCACCTCGATCCGCCCATAGCGCGAGCGCAGCCCCTCAACCGTCAGCATGATCGGCCCCCAGATAGGCGGCGATGACCGCCGGGTTGCGGCTGACCTGCATCGGGTCGCCCTCAGTGATCTTTTCGCCATGGTCCAGCACCACGATATGATTGGAAATGCGCATCACCATTTTCATATCATGCTCCACCAGCAGGATTGCGACGCCCTCGGCGGCCACCTCTGCGATCAGATGGTCGATCTCTTCGGTCTCGACCGCGTTGCAGCCGGCCGCAGGTTCGTCCAGCAACAGGATGCTGGGACTCAGGGCCAGCGCTCGCGCAATCTCCAGCCGTTTGAGCGCCCCATAAGACAGGTTGCCCGCCTCGCGTTCAGCACCCCGGTCAAGCCCAACCCGCGCCAGCAAGGCAAGCGCCCCTTCACGCGCGGCGCGCGCCCGGCGGCGCGAACCCGGCAGGCCCAGCATGTCAGCCAGGACAGAGCCGCTTTCCTGCAGGTGATAGCCGGTGATGGCATTGTCCAGCACCGACATCGCCTGAAAGATCTGCAGGTTCTGGAAAGTACGGCTCATGCCGCGGCGGGCCAGCAGATGCGGTTCCATCCCCGTCACATCTTTGCCATTGAGGACGACACGACCACTGCCCGGCAGGTAGATACCCGAGATCATGTTGAACAACGTGGTCTTTCCCGCGCCGTTCGGCCCGATGATCGAGACGATTTCGCCCGGTTTCACCGAAAAACTGACGTCATGCACCGCTTTGACCCCGCCAAAGGCAATGCCCAGCCCCTCAATCGACAAAAGCGCCGATCCGCTGTCGCGACCCGTCATTCACCCGTCCCCCTCAGCTTGCGCAGGATCGAGGGCAACAGCCCCTCGCGCAGGAAGATCATGACCAGCATCATCACCAGACCCAGCACCAGTTGTTCATATTCGGCAAACACCGTCAGCACCTGCGGCAGCAATGTCAGGATGCCTGCGCCGAAGATGGCCCCCAGAACAGAGCCTACGCCGCCCAGAACCGCCATTGTCACCATTTCGATCGAATGCATGAAGCCTGCGACATCGGGGGTAACGAACTTGTTCTGCAGCGCCAGCAGCGACCCCGAGACCGAGGCATAGACCGCAGAGATCACGAAAGCATGCAGCTTCAGACGCGCCACATCCACCCCCACGGTACGCGCCGCAATCTCTGATCCATGCAAGGCCCGCAGTGCCCGGCCAGTCGGACTGTCATAGAGGTTCAACGCCAGCCAGGCCCCCACCAGCAGGCACAGACCACCGAAGAAATACCAGAATTCGCCATTCGTCAGGGTCAGCCCCATGTCCTTGAGCAGACCGCGCAAGCCCAGATCGGGCACGTCGATGCCGTCGGGACCGCCCGTCAGCTCGCGCTCGTTGTTCAGCACCATCGACACCAGAATACCGAAACCCAGCGAGGCCACCGCCAGATAGTACCCCTTGAGCCGCAGGATCGGTCGCCCCACCAGCCACGCCATTGCCGCCGAAACCACGGCCCCCAGCACGACTGCGAATGCGGGGTGAAGCCCCAGATGGACAGGGGCCAGCGCACAGGCATAGGCCCCGATCCCTGCAAAACCTGCATGGCCCAGACTGATTTGCCCCGCATAGCCGGTCAGGATCACGATCCCGGTCACAGCCAGCCCGTTCACAAAAATCAGCGCTCCCACACGATAATAGTAGCCAGAAGGAAAAAAGAACGGTGTGAGGGCGATCAGCAGGGACAAGGTCAGCAGGGTGGCGAATTTGGGTGTCAGTTTCATGGTCACACCCGATCCGTGGATTTGCGGCCGAACAACCCCTGCGGCAGAAAAAACAACACCAGCAAAATCACGATAAACGCCGCCGCATCCTTGTACTGCGACGACAGATAGCCTGCCGTCAGCGCCTCGATCAGCCCGATCATGAAACCGCCGACCAGCGCGCCCTTGGGGTTACCCATGCCACCCAGCATTGCGGCGGCAAACCCTTTCAGCGCAAACCCGATCCCCACGCTGTAGGCGGTCAGCGTGATCGGTGTCGCCAGCACCCCCGCCAACGCCCCGATTGCCGCCGAAAGTGCAAAGGACAGCGTCATCACAAAGTTGGTGTTGATCCCCACCAGTTGCGCCGCCAGCCGGTTGTTGGACGTGGCCAGCACCGCCCGCCCCAGCAGCGTATGGGTAAAGAAGGCCCAAAGGGCCACGAACACCGCCAGCGCCCCCCCGATCACCCACAGGCTTTGCGGCAGGATCGTGGCCCCGCCGATCCGGATCGGATCATCCCCCGAAAAGGCGGGAAAGCTGTGGATCTGCTTGTCAAAGACAAGTTGCGCCGCACCCTGTATGAAGATCGAGGCCCCGATGGTGATGATGATCAGCGATACGACCGGCGCACCGCGCGCAGGCTCGATCGCGAACGCGTTGATTGCGACCCCCAGCGCCGCTGTTGCACTGATGGCGATCAGCGCCGCCAGCGGCAGCGGCAGGCCCGCCGCGTGCGCGAACCATGTGATCATCCCCCCCAGCATGACGAATTCGCCTTGGGCGAAGTTCACCACATCAGACGCATTGTAGATGATTGTGAAACCCAGCGCGACCAGCGCATAGACGGCACCGACGGTGACGCCGGAGAATAGAAACTGCAAAAGTTCCGATAGGGGCATGAGAAGGCTCCGGCTTGGATGCGGGGTTGTCATGCTGCGGCGACCCGACCGAACGGGTGGTACGCTGCGGCGATTGCCCCTGCCCGGCGGACAGGGGCGCACGGTTGTTGCGATCAGGCCGTCAGTCCGCCAGCGTCCACTTGCCACTGCGGATTTCCAGCATGCGGAACGCTGTCAGGTCGAGGCCCAGATGATCCTCGGGCGTGAAGGTATAAACACCGGTGGTGCCCGCAAGACCTGTTGTCGTCTCGATGGCATCTCGGATCGCGGCAGAGTCCGCCGACCCAGCGCGCGAAATGGCATCCGTCATGATGACAAAGGCATCATGCGCATAGCCGCCAAAGGTACTGACCGGGGCTTTGAACTTGCCCTCATAGGCCGCCTTGTAAGCCGTCACCATTGGCTTTTGCGCATCGTCTGCTGCCAGAAGATCGGCCACCAGAAGGGCGGTCCCCGGCAGGCGCACGCCCTCGGCCGCGTCTACACCCGCAAGGTCGATAAACCCGTCCGACGCTACGCCATGCGACTGGTAAAGCGGCAGGTCGATGGCCAGTTGCTTGTAGTTGCGCGTCACGATCGACGGACCCTGCCCAAAGCCCGGATTCACCACGGCCTGCACGCCGGGGGCATTTTTGATCTTGGTCAGTTGTGCTGTCATATCGGCATCTTTGGGGTCATAGGTTTCGTTTGCGACGATCTCGATGCCATAGTCGCCAACCACGGCCTTGCACTGCGCCTGCATCGACGCGCCGAACCCGTCGGTTCCTGAAATCATGCCGACCTTGGCAAAGCCGCGCTTCTTCATATCCTCAAAGATCTTCTGGCAAGCCATGCGGTCGGTATGCGGGGTCTTGAAGGTGAAGGGCTTCACCGGATTGATGATGTCGATGGCCCCGGCCAGCGAGATGAAGGGCACTTCGGCCTCTTCGGTCACCGACAGGATCGCCATGGTGGTGCCGGTGGTCGTGCCGCCGATGATCGCTGCAACCTCGTCATCCTCGATCAAACGGGTGGCAAAGGTGCGCGCCTTGTTCGGATCGCCCGCGTCATCATACAGAACCAGCTTGATCTGCTCGCCGTTGATCCCGCCCTTGGCGTTGACCTCTTCGACAAGCATTTCCAGCGTCTTGGCCTCGGGATCCCCCAGAAACGCGGCTGGGCCGGTGGCCGACAGGGATGCGCCGATCTTGATCTCGGCCAGTGCGGGGGCCGAGAGACCCAGCAGGACGAGGGCGGTGGTGGTCAGGATTGTCTTCATGTTCTCCTCCCAGAGAGCTGTTGAAACGGTTGAAACGGGTCAGGCCACCGCCGGACGCCGCGACATGATGCGGCGAAAGCGGGGGACGACAAAGGCAGAATCGGTCAGGCTGGCATTCCCGGCCGGATTGGCCCCGGTGACGTGAAAATCGCTGAAAGCTGCCGATTGGTTGACAAAGATGTTGCCTGTCAGGTTGATCGACAGGTTCACACCGGCCCGGACAAAGGCGGCTTCGGCGCGGGCAATGCGAGCCGGGTCGGTATCATACAGCCCGGCGGTGATCGCGCCCTTGTCGTGGGCCAGATCTGCGGCCGCACAAATCCCGGCGTCTGCGTCGGGGGCGGCAAGGATGAATACGACAGGGCCAAAACATTCCTCGCCCGCCACATCGCTGCCCGTTTCTGGCACCAGCAAAAGTGGCCCCGGCTGCCCCTGCGCCGCGCCTGCGCGCAGCACGCGGCCTTTCAGGGCCATCGCCTCGGCCCGGTCCCGCGTGGCTGGGTTGGCAATTGCACCGCAGATCCCCGCCGCCCGCGCCGGATCGGACAAAAGCCCGTCAATCGCGGCAACCAGTGCCGCCGCCACCTGATCGAACGACCGATGGCCCTGATCAGTCTGAATCCCGCCCTGCGGGATGTATATGTTCTGTGGCGACGTACACATCTGACCCGAGTAAAGCGACACGGCAAAGGCCAGATTGGCGCACATCCCATCCAGATCGTCGGTTGCGGCGATCACGATGCTGTTCACGCCGGTTTCTTCGGTGAACAGTTGGGCCTGCCGTGCATGGTCGCGCAGCCAGTCACCAAAGGCGGACGATCCGGTATAGTCGATCAGCTTGACCTCTGGCCGGGTGGCGAGCGTCTTGGTGATCTCGGCCCCCGGTTCGTCCACGGCAAGCAGCACCGCATCGGCTGGCAACCCCGCCTCGACCAACACTGCGCGCAGGATGTGGACGGTCAGCGCAAGGGGCAAAATGGCACGCGGATGCGGTTTGACGATCACCGGATTGCCGGTGGCCAAGCTTGCAAACAGGCCGGGATAGGAATTCCACGTTGGAAAGGTATTGCAGCCGATGGTCAACGCAAGACCTGCGGGGCGCAAGGTCCAGGTCTTTTCCAGCACAATCGGCGCGGCTTTGCCCTGCGGTTTTTCCCATCGGGCGTGGGCGGCATAGCGCGTAATTTCGGCCCAGGCGGCGGCAGTGGCTTCCAGCCCGCGGTCCTGTGCATGGGGGCCGCCCGCCTGAAACGCCATTGCGAAGGCCTGCCCGGTGGTATGCATCGTCGCCATGCCCAATAGAAAGCTATGCCGGTTCAAGCGGCTCAGCGCCTCAAGGCAGACACCCACGCGCGCCTCGGGCGACGCCGCTGCAAGAAGGGGTGCTGCGGCACAGGCGGCTGACACCAGTGCATCGGGTGTCGCTGCGGGATAGCGGACGGCAAGGGGACGATCAAAGGGCGATACCTCCGCCCCGATCCGTGCCTGTTCCGGGTGGCCCGGCAAATCAAAGTCCTGCCCCAGGATCGCATCAAATACAGACTCGGCGTCGGTTTTTGCTGTCTCGCCATAGATCTTGCCGCTGGGCACCTCGGGATAGGGCGTCCAGAAGGTGCGTGCGGCAAGGGCCGCAACAGCCGCCTCAAGCGTTGGTCGATGAAGGTCGAAAAAATCCGCCATAGCATGTCCTTTCGCCTGCGTCGCAGTGGTTGGCTATTTATCATTGACCGGTCGGTCGGTTTATGCAAGATGATTTTTCAAGCGCCCGCAAACTTCGCCGGGCCGGGGAGACCTGAACATGACCGCAACCGAACCTGTTCTTGCGACCATTGAAGCAGGCGTACTGCGCCTGACCCTGAACCGACCGGAAAAACTGAACTCTTTCAACGAAGACATGCACTTGTCCCTTCGGGCCCAGATCGTCCGTGCGGGCGAGGATGAAGCTATTCGCGCCGTGTTGCTGACCGGGGCCGGGCGCGGCTTTTGTGCGGGCCAGGATCTTGGCGACCGCGATCCGCGCAAGGGGGGGCCTGCCCCCGATCTGGGGCATACGTTGGATACGTTCTACAACCCGACCCTGCGGCTGATTCGCAGTCTTGAAAAGCCGGTGATCTGTGCGGTGAACGGCGTCGCAGCAGGCGCAGGGGCAAATATCGCGCTGGTCTGCGACATCGTGCTGGCCGCGAAATCCGCCCGGTTCATCCAGTCGTTTGCCAAAATCGGGCTGATCCCGGATGCCGGCGGCAGTTGGTCTCTGGCGCGCATTCTGGGCGAGCCACGCGCCAAGGCGCTGGCGCTGACGGCGGAACCGCTGACCGCCCAGCAGGCGGCCGAATGGGGGCTGATCTGGAAAGCGGTCGCAGATGACGACCTGATGTCCCAGGCCGAAACGCTGGCCGAAACGCTGGCCGCCGGGCCGACGCTGGGGCTTGGCATGACCAAGCGCCTGATCCAGTCTGCGGCCATTAACACGCTGGACCAACAACTTGACATGGAACGCGACCTGCAACGCACCGCAGGGCGCAGCGCCGACTATGCCGAAGGCGTGGCCGCTTTTCTGGACAAGCGCAAACCGGAGTTCAAAGGACGATGAAACCTGTATCCAGGATGACCCCGCAAGAGTTGGCCGAGGCGTCGGCCCGCGCCATGTGGAACGACGATTCGGCCAGCCAACGGCTGGGGATGCGGCTTGACCGCATCGCACCGGGGCAGGCCACATTGTCGATGACCATCGGCAAGGACATGTCGAACGGGCACGGCAACTGTCACGGTGGCTATATCTTTACGCTGGCCGACAGCGCCTTTGCCTTTGCCTGCAACAGTTACAACCAGATGGTGGTGGCGCAGCATTGTTCGATTACTTACCTGATCCCCGGTCGCATGGGCGATCTGTTGACCGCAACAGCGACCGAAGTGTCGCGGCGGGGGCGGTCAGGCATCTATGACATCCGCGTCACCAATCAGGACGGCGCGCATGTGGCCGAATTCCGCGGCCATTCCCGCACCGTCAACGGCACCCACCTTCCGGTCGATGCCTGACCGGCCCACCACATTTCCAAGGGAGGACACCATGGAAGACCTTACCCCCCGCAAGCAGGATCTTGACCCTATCGAAACCGCATCCCGCGACGAGATCGAGGCCCTGCAATTTCACCGCATGAAGCGGTCGCTCAGGCACGCCTATGAAAACTCGGCCTTTTACCGCAACCGTTTTGTCGAAAACGACGTGCATCCCGAAGATCTGAAATCGTTGAAAGACATTGCAAAATTTCCCTTTACTACCAAACAGGATCTGCGCGACACCTATCCTTTCGGCATGTTCGCCGTGCCCCGCACAAAACTGGTCCGCGTGCATGGCTCGTCCGGCACGACGGGAAAACCCACTGTTGTGGGCTACACGGCGAATGACATCGACGTCTGGGCCAACCTGATCGCGCGATCAATCCGCGCAGCGGGCGGGCGCCCCGGCGACATGCTGCACAATGCCTATGGCTACGGTTTGTTTACCGGGGGCTTGGGCGCGCATTACGGCGCGGAACGGCTGGGCTGCACGGTGGTGCCAATCTCGGGCGGGCAGACCGAACGTCAGGTCACGCTGATCACTGATTTTCAGCCGCAGATCATCATGGTGACGCCGTCCTATATGCTGTCGATCCTGGATGAATTCCGCCGGCAGGGGCTGGACCCGCGGCAATCGTCGCTGAGGGTCGGGATCTTTGGAGCCGAACCCTGGACCAACGCCATGCGGCAGGAAATCGAAGAGGCGTTCGACATGCACGCCGTCGATATCTATGGCCTGTCGGAAATCATGGGTCCAGGCGTTGCACAGGAATGCGTTGAAACCAAAGACGGCCTTCACATCTGGGAAGATCATTTCTACCCCGAAATCATCGACCCGGCGACAGGCGAACCCTTGCCCGATGGCCAGATGGGCGAATTGGTGTTTACCACCCTGACCAAGGAAGGTCTGCCGATGGTGCGCTACCGCACCCGCGACCTGACCCGTCTGTTGCCCGGCACCGCGCGTTCGATGCGGCGTATCGAAAAGATTACCGGTCGCAGCGACGACATGATCATCCTGCGTGGCGTCAACGTGTTTCCGACCCAGATCGAAGAGCAGATCCTGAAGTGCAAGGGCCTCGCCCCACATTTCCAGATCGAATTGACCCGCGACGGGCGAATGGACAACATGACGGTCCACGTTGAATGCACGCCAGCGATGACGGCGGAAGATGCCCGTGCCAGGTCAGCCAAGGAACTGGCGCATCATATCAAGGCCATCGTCGGCGTTTCGACGCGCATTTCCGTGCAAGATCCCGGCGCGGTTACCCGTTCCGAAGGCAAGGCAAAGCGCGTGGTGGACAATCGTCCCAAAGGCTGACCGTCCGGTTGGTGACACTTTGGCTGGCTTGCGATAACAGGGGCGGGAACGCCCCTGGTGGCGGGGCAGCGACAGGAACGACAACATGGCTCGAACACGGGCGGCGGATTTTGAAGAAAAGCAGCGCGGCATTCTGGATCGGGCGGCACAGGTTTTTGCCGAACAGGGTATGGAGCGGGCCTCCATGTCGCAAATTGCAGCCGTGGCGCAAGTCTCCAAGGCGCTGCTTTACCATTATTACCCCAGTAAGGATGCGCTGATCTTCGCAATCATCATCACCCATCTGGAGGAACTGGACGCCAAGATAGAAGCGGCCGAAGACCCTGCCCTGCCGCCGCCGCAGCAGTTGCGCAAACTTGTGGGAACGGTCCTGGAAAGCTATCGGGGCGCCGACAACCAACACAAGGTCCAGTTGAACGCAACCGCCGCCCTGTCTGACGAACAGAAGGCCGAAATCACGACGCTGGAGCGTGGCATCGTCAAACGCTTTTCGGTCGTGCTGGACCAGATCAACCCCGGCCTGAACACTTGCGAACGCCCGCTTCTGGTTCCCGTCACCATGTCGCTGTTTGGCATGATGAACTGGGTCTACATGTGGTTCAAGGACGGCGGACGCATCAGCCGCGAGGATTATGCAGACGTCGCTACGACGCTGATTCTGGAAGGGATCAAGGCTGTCCGCTAAGGTGGGTCACGCTGACGTGACAGCCTGCGCCTCGCGATCTGGGTGATCTACTGGGTCAAGACCTGCGATGACACTCAAGACGAACCAAGGCCAAAGGTGGGCGAGGATCTTTCGGATGTCGGGGACGCAGGCGCAAAGTGCGGCAAAGAGGGCGCCGCGCAAGGGCCGTTCAACCGGGAACGCGACAGGCTGCCATCGGTTTTCAGGGGGCCGATTTCAGCTTCGAATGCAAGGATTCGCCGTGGGCCGTCTGGTTTGGACGCCCTCAAAATGCGACTTGCGCGACAAAGCCGGTCAGATCCATCGCCTTTTTCCGGATTGCCGCACGACTGGATGTGTGACCAGGTGAAGGTGCGACCAAGTCAAACACGACCTGTTTGGGCGCTTGCCCCAAGGACCATGCTGTAGATATCCTGCGTGTGGGGGAAACACATGTTCACACCAACCCGCCGACACACACTCGTTATGATTGGGGCGGCTTGCGCCGCACCCACACTGGCACAGTCGGAGTCCCCGATACGGCTTGGCCTGACGCCCGTTTTTCTCGACAACGACGGAGAAGTCATTCTTCGCCTGCGGGAAGCGCTGGCGACGGGAACGGGACGCAACATCGAGCTTGTCCAACGCCGGACCTATCAGGAAGTAACGGGGCTTTTGCTGGAAGGTGCTGTGGATGCCGCGTGGCTGTGCGGATTTCCGTTTCTTCAGCACGAGGACAATCTTGCGCTGCTTGGCGTGCCGGTCTGGCGCGGCGCCCCCCTGTATCAGTCCTACCTGATCGTTCGGGCGGATGATCCCACCACTGGCCTTGCTGACCTGCGCGGTGGCACCCATGCCTATTCCGACCCTGACAGCAACTCTGGCTGGCTGGTCACCGCCTCAGACATCGTCCGCATGGGTGGGCGGACAGACGATTTCTTTGCCCGCACCCTGTTTGCCTATGGCCATCGAAACGTTGCACGAGCCGTTGCCGGTGGTCTGACGCAGTCCGGAAGCATTGACGGCTATGTCTGGGAAGCCCTCGCGCAAGTCGAGCCGGATCTCACGGCGCGGACCAAGGTCATTGGACGGTCCGAGAAATTGGGTTTTCCGCCCTTTGTGACCCGTAAAGACCATGCTGGAAGCAAGCCGGTAAGTCTGTTGCGCAAGGCCCTTTTCGATCTTGAAACGTCGCCTGATGGCCAAGCCGCCCTCAAACTTCTGCAGCTTGATGCAATTGCCGAAGGCAGCCTGCAACTTTTCGACGGGATCCGTGCCCGGATGCGGGACGTGCAGGGG
>Ga0051981_10001606_pt1 | contig 11139 bp, 7 predicted proteins | sample CryGey13umfilter_3_FD_59644 | JGI IMG/M metagenome (GOLD analysis project Ga0051981, IMG submission 59644) | Groundwater microbial communities from aquifer in Utah, USA - Crystal Geyser 4/10/14 3 um filter | ecosystem: Environmental > Aquatic > Deep subsurface > Groundwater | place: USA: Utah... | reverse complement strand
GCCCGTAACAAGAAGGAAAAGGCACTAGGAAACAATGCACACTTAGGTGATGTGATTGATCGAACTCAGGGTGGCTACAGCAGTGGACGTATGCAAACTGACGAAGAGGCCGAGGAAAAGGCCAAGCGTCAAGGACGCCTTAGCGACATGATGGGGAACGCTGGTGCCATTCACAAAGTCCACCGTGTCGGAGAACAACAGTAGATCAGAACTTGTACATCTGTACGTAGAACTAGTTGGGTCCACGATGTGATTTACACGATGTGATTTATTGGGTTTAATATGAAAATCCTGAACGTCTTTGGCGATACAGGACAATTTTCAGCGCCGAAACTAACATAACACGAACAATTAGATCGTTTACTTATATACGCCATTGCTTTTTCGAAGCGTCAAGGGATCTCATCACAGCCGCACACCATGGCATTTTCAGCAGGGCAAAAGTGTTCCTCACTCTTGGCTAAATACCAATTCATCTACACGAAGGTCACTGGTGCTGGCAGGATCCGTGCTATCACCTCCCTCGCCCTTGTCGGTCTTCCCCGTGATATCCTAAATGCTCAGTCAATACGATCATGGCACTCGCGAGACATCCATTCCTTTAATAGCTCCTGGACTCCCTGCACGACAGTGTTAACGTCTAAACACAAATTGACGGACCGTCGCTGTCCACGCTTTTCCGTTTCGACCATACATTCGTTTCCCAAAAACATGTAATGATAATCCATTCCAGTAGCAGATGCCAAGGATCCATAAAAATAGGGCAAACAATAGCGAAAGGGGAAGATTTCCAAGACGGATGCGCATGGTCGTAGAAAGGGTGTGCCGACGAGTTGAGCGCCGTGGGGTGTAACCAAAACATCCGTGTCACTTAGAATGGATATTTGTTCCGCAAAGCTCGTTTCTTCGAAGTATACTATACGTGTACCATCGTGTTGCGTAGAAAGACCTTCTTCGAGTGCTTGTCGAATTGTCTCAACGTACATGATGCGACGCGAATGTTTCCGATCAAGGATGGTGATACGCGCATTGCCGACAACACGTGTCTGGGATGGTAATTCGAGCCATCGCATCATGGATTCTCGCAATGTCGTGGCATGATACGGCGAATACATAGCATAACCATCCAATCTATCGAACAGGCTTGGTTTTATTGACGTCCGAGGCGAATCTATCGTTACCTTTCGAAACACGACACCCCAATCATGAAGAAACCACAAAAAGTTACTTGCATACCCGTTTGGTGGCTTTTTTGACCAGGCCTGGATGTTCTCGATGTCAATCACTAAATTATCCAACTCATGGGGGATGTATAGGACAGGATGTACCTGTGTACTATTCGTCTGTTGTTGGTGGATACGGTACTGCCAAAATGACCAGCAGCTGTACAAATTCTGCATGACGTGCGGAAAATGATTCACCAGTTCCAGTGGGACATTGACTTCGCATCCAGCTTCTTGGATATATTCATGTTGTCGCTTCATTCGATCATCATCACCCCATGGTTGCACAGTTTTATCGTAACACGGTAAAAAAGTTACATTCTCACGGGTCCAATTTGACAAGTATTTCGGCCGTATCAAATGACTGGTACGGGGACCATATCGACAAGCTGCCTCGATGTTTGTCCTAGTGCTGATGTTGATGTTGTTGTACAAGTTCTTGTGGGTTCCTTCCATTCTTTCTACTTCTGTAGCCCGTAATGGCGTGGATTGAGCTTGTTGTTGACGTTGCTTCGAAGAATCCTCAAATGTAGTCCCATGGAGAAGTGGAGTTTGATGGTCCTTCGGTACGAGCAACGAATGGTTCCAAAGAAGACATGCTTCAAACCACAAGAATAATATCAGAACAAAAGTTACTAGCACCGCCAGTATAGTGCGTTTACGACATAATTGAAGTCGCATTTACTTTCTGTGCATTCCTTCTATAAACAAGGATATAAGAATGCTCCGATTCTGCAAGAATACCATCCCAAATAATACACGCCTTGTCTCGGCGTAATACTATAACAGTATTTTTACTATTGTCAGTGAATGTCCCGTTTTCTTTCTCTTTGTAGAACGCCGTTTGGTCATACCATTGCAGTTGTTGCTGTTTGCTGTCCCTGCTGCGGCTGCTGACAGAGTGAAAGTACTCCTGCTTGAACAAAATAACTGTAAATGAAAACTTTCTTCGCCTGTCGCCATCGAATAAAGATTTTTTTTAAACGGTAAACATTTATATTATTGATTTCACTCCTTGTTTCGTGGAAAAAACGGATCAACATAAAAATAGCAGTCCCTTTTCCAACGTCAGCAGTTTTGTTACATAGACACGGGTGGCAGATAGGCGACGGCGTCATCAACAGAGATGGGTAGTAAACGGATCAGTATTACGTTGGCACGACAGTAATGATCTATAATGTCAGAACGTGACGCACGGGTCAATCGATTAGATTACACTTGAGCGGTTTCACTAATGTAACTAGAAATAATAACGGCTGTCTTGGTCGTCGGCATCCTGTAGTTCCCCCAGAAGCAGACAAACCGACAAAGATAATAAGTAAATACACAAACACGAGACTTCGTGGTGCCTCCCCCGCCATACCTTTACTTCAGGTCGTCGAGTAGAGTTCTTCAGTTGCCTTTTAGGAGAGGACCAATCAGTCCCCTTCTGATCAAAAAGTCGCGGAAGGAATACCAATCAATCATTCACTGAGGAGGAAGGAAAAGTAGTAGTAGAAGAAGATGATGAAATTGATCATTCTTGCCCTGGTTGCGCTCGTTCCACTTTGCGAGGCGTTCGCGCCCCAGTGGTACAGTGCCCGTCGTCTTTCGACCTCGTCGTCCCGTCGTCGTGCCGAGGAACCGACTAAATTGGATCTCTCGTCGGTGAGTACCGTCAAGACATTCTTGTCAGGCGCCGAAGATGACGCTCAGGCACAGTTCTTGAGACAATTAGAGAAGAAGGAGGAGAAGCTGGCCAAGAGACTCGAGGCGGCGCAATTGGAACTCTCCAAGTACGCAACCTCGTTGGAAGAATTACAGTCACAAAAGGCCCATTACCTTGCCGCACCCCCCGAAGAACCTCCAGCATTTACAGAAACGACCATCCGTAGTGCCGTCAAAGCGTTCGCGTGGAGAATCATCGCAGGTTCTGTAACCTTTATCACTACTTTGCAATTCTCGGGATCCGTCAAACAAGCTCTTCAAGTCGTTGGGGCTGATTTCTTTTCCAAGTCATTCACTATGTTTGTGGGAGAGCGTCTCATGAATAAGTCTCAGAAGGGGCGAAAAGGGGGCGGAGATGCCGCTGGACGGTCGTTGGCGAAAGCTTTGATTTGGCGTCTCTTTGCCATTTGCAATACCTTGACTATGGCGATTTTCATTGCGAAAGATATCTCCATTGCATCCAAGATTGCATCCACCGACGCCGTATTTAAGACGGCGTTAATGTACGTGTACGAACGAGTTTGGGCGAGGATTCAGTGGGGTAAGGAATATTTGATGGAGTTTACAATTTAAAATTTGTTACCAGAGGTGGGCCCTGATTTGTGAGGTGTCACGTGGGTCGGCTGGATCGAACTACGTACCGTAACCTTTCGGGCAAGGCGTCATGGACGGAGGTGTGGAAACTGACACCTCCCCTCAAAGGTAGATATGTAATTTTTTCCCACCGGGAGTGTCCCGGCCTGGCCAAACGTATAGTTTGTGTTTACATTCTTTCTAGTCATTTCTGTAGAGAACTTTTATTCGAACGGATTGAAAACATGTCCGACATACTCGAAGTAAGAGATGAAGAGATTCCGGTGGCACATTGTCTTCTCCTTATTCTCTCCCAACATTAATTCCTGCCATACCCCACATTTTTGCATACATCAACACTGACACGATGGCCGTCGACGAGTCACTTAATTGTGAAACTGACGGCGTCAGGGACTTTTTTCACACAACATGCTGTAGGAATGGCATAACAATCATGCTTTACTTGAATTTAAAAACATAAACGTTAAAGCACCCATCCAGGACATAACACGCCGTAATATTTTGGATCACCTATGTACCGTCACACAAACCGCATGTTGCGCCTTTGGTTCTCGAGGAAACGACGTCCTTTGGATCAAGAGGATCTAAACAAATATCCTCGCCGTTAATACAAACTACGATACCTGTTTCAGGAATTTTGTCTGGCCCACCAGTAGCTGCCGTAAAATGAGTGTAGCGCAGTTGGCGTTCCTTCCCAATTGTCTTGACGTTGTCTTCAATAAGATTGCGTCCGTATCGAGAACCCTGACCCTTACTCTTGCCTGAGCACGTTTTCTGCAAAGGACAAAAAGTAATTTCGCTACCAGCGCATATGTTGGATGCAGAGCAGTAGGAAGGGTACATATCCTGCTGAAGAATTCCTGGACAACAGCCACAAGTAAATGGCAATTCCGCGATGGAACTACTATTGAATTCGGTCAGGATTTCATTTGGATCGACACACACAGTCTCGTACGAAGGGAACGAATCATCACATGTGGTGGAAAGACAAATGGGTACCCCATTAAAGTTGACAGGGGCCTTGCCACTCCGGCTACGGTTACTACTGCCTGAAGCGAGGGAATAATCAACTTGGCAAGACAGGGAAAGCGATTGGCATCGGTCATTACCAGTTGGGCTTGAGCTTGGAACAACTGTGGGTACTTCACTGAGCGAAAACGAAGGCATTTCACTGGGTGGAAAGCTTGCTGTTGGCATTGCAGATTTACTTGGGATTGCTGACGGAACCCACGAGGGTGTGAAACTCGGAGTGGATGATGGAGATACTGATGGTGTTCTTGAAGGTGCAGCAGTTGGACTGGTGGATGGCAACTCTGTTGGTGTGCTTGATGGTGATACAGTCGGACTGTCTGATGGTGATACAGTCGGTGTGGTTGAAGGTCCAGCACTTGGACCAGTGGATGGTAATGCTGTTGGTGTGCTTGAGGGTGCTGCAATTGGGATACCAGATGGTGATGAGGATGGCGATTCTGTTGGTGTGCTTGATGGCACAGTAGTTGGACTATCTGATGGGGAGATGGTTGGTATACTTGAGGGTGCAATGGTTGGACTTGTGGATGGCAATGCTGTTGGTGTGCTTGAAGGTACAGCACTTGGACTATGAGATGGCGATAATGAGGGCAATACTGTTGGTGTGCTTGAAGGTACAGCACTTGGACTATAAGATGGTGATAATGAGGGCAATACTGTTGGGGTGCTTGAGGGTGCAGCAGTTGGACTGGTTGGAGTATTTGAGGGGAGTGATGAGGGAAATTCTGTGGGTGTGCTTGATGGTGCAGCAGTTGGACCAACAGGTGAGGGCATATCTGTTGGTGTGCTTGATGGTACAGCAGTTGGACTATCAGATGGCAATTCGGTTGGTGTGCTTGATGGCGCAGTAGTTGGACTTTCTGATGGTGATGCAGTTGGACTATCAGATGGCAATTCTGTTGGCATACTTGAGGGAGCAGTGGTCGGACTGTCTGATGGTGATGCAGTTGGACTATCAGATGGTAATTCTGTTGGTGTGCTTGATGGCGCGGTGGTTGGACTGTCAGATGGTGATGCACTTGGACTACCAGATGGCAATTCTGTTGGCATACTTGAGGGAGCAGTAGTTGGACTATCGGACGGTGATGCTGTCGGTGTATTAGATGGTGCAGCTGATGGACCTTCGTCCGAAATCCCATTTACGTATGTGATTTGTGACGCCATGTCAAAGAAGTAACAGTCGGGACTAGAATCGTCCTTTGATCGAATCATTATAGAGACAGGAACTGCAGGGTCGTTCACAAAATCTGGGATACGTACTGTTGCTGTTCCATCGTTGGAAAATTCCCCTATCAATATAAAATTGAGAAAATCCACATCGGTATCGTATTCGAAGTTTTCGACTCCACCGCCTACCATGGTATTTCGAGCAATTAAAATTTCCACATTTGTATTTGGAACAGCACCGGTCCAGGTTAGACTGACATCTGTGAAGCTTGTGACAATGGTGGGAGGAGAAGTTAATTTCAGGGGAGGGATTGAAGTGACATAGTTCAGCGTAATATCCTTGTAGCCGAAGGTTCCCGCCATCGCACTTGCAAATTGGTCTTTTGTTATACTTGCTGTGCGCGAAAATTGGCTGCGCGCTGTAAAGCGAAAATCCATTGTCACAGGTGACACTGGGGGGATCTCTTTGAGTTGATTAGCCAAAACACTCGGGTAGGTAACAAGATACAAATTCGGCAGATATCGAGTTGGTTCACCCGCTCTAGGAGTTTGCGTCATGAAACGAGGGTTCGTTCTATCCGTGTAATCCGTGTTGATTTCGCTGTCGAAACGCTCCCAGGTGTAGTAGTATGTTGCTCCTTGGACAGGGTTTAAGACTCTCCCGGTCATCTGAACAAAATTGTCGACGGGGACCGTACATGTATCAGCTGGGATCTGTACTTCAAGCGTTGGGCTTGGGACTGTAATGGAAATAGTTTCGTTTGGGCAATTTGGAAAAGTTGACACTTGTCGTTCCACGAATGCACGCATTTGCACAAGGCTTGTAGAATGAAAATAAGGATCCGCATTATCCTGAACGTCTCCATCAAGACCGCATATACCCTAAAGTTTGACGCGAACGTGAGGATTTGGGATGAAACATATACAAAAAGGACATGAAAGAGATGACATCAATACTCACAGCGTAACTCATGATTGTAACCCCACTCCCGGGTTCATAAGCCGTGGCAGGTATAGAATATGGGCCGAAGTCAAAGCCTTCCTCGAAACTAGGATTTTGCGGGCAATAGTTGAAGGTGTGCGAACCAAGCAATTGATGTCCCAATTCGTGAGCAAGGAGATCCACCACAAAATTGTCACTCGTCAAAGAGATGTTGAGTCCACCTACGCCAGAGACGCCCAGTGCTTTGATGTCCCTGCAGACTACGCCTAGAAACGCCAATCCAAATTGGTCTTCTAGATCGTAAAGCGCGTGACCTATCTCATAAGCCGATGAATCAACACCCGCAGCGGTAATCAAATCTCCCACTTGGAGAACGAGTTGGGACGAAGTTGAGGCTGGAGCGGTCAAGTTTCTGAAAGCTGACGTTTCTTCGTCGGTCCAATCCTGACAACCCGGTGGATCTTCCCCGAGACAAATGATTTGGCCAATTTCTTCAATAAGCTCAAAAAATACCCCGAGCTCTCTGAGGAATATACCGTTAATTCGGGCTAAGATGTTGACGAGGTAGCTAATCACGTCCGCCTTGCTGTTCGCTTCTAACTTTGTTACAAAAGGTTGCGTCACGAGAAAAGCAATCCGAAACTTATAGGCCTTGTTGACTTCTGGCGGAACCGAAAGTCCATCGAGAATTTGTTTCAGATGACGGTCCCCGGATAGGAATCGTGGAAGAAAATTCTCTTCTTCTGCTTGGGGTGGTTCTTTAGTAATGAATTTGAAGTCTGGATGAACTTCTCTATCGCGCCAGCGACGAATAACGTACAACTCGCCATTTGAGCTCTGCTTATCCGAATGCACGCGTACAACCTGGCCATTCGTGAAAAACGTTGCATCAAGTGATCCTGGAATATTCAGATCATACGTAAGCGTCACCGAGGATTCCCCTGTACAGAGACCGGTCCACGAAACAAGAAAGGGGTACTCCTGTAGCAAACCCGGGGCCAAGAAGGCGGGGACTACATCACATTCCAATGATTCGCCAAGAACAGACGGGAAAAGCAGAGTATGGGGAGGCTGAATAGCTTGGTTCCTAACAAAGGACACAAAGCTCCCATGATTCACACTCACCAAGACCCTCTGGGTTCCATTCACCGTTGACGCTCCTCCTACGGAATCGACATTCCACATCCGATAGCCCGGAGAAGGAGAGAATCGGGCTAACACATGTAGTGGCATGAAACAAACCAAAATACAAATCATCCACCCTTGAAGAAGTTGATCCTTCATGATGCAACCAAAACAAAAGCAATCAAAAGAGACGACGTATTAATCGATTGATAAAAAGAATCACACTGGGTTGGAACCGAGCCCGTGGAATTTATGCGGGTTGCGGTACGGGTTTTGTTTATGGTAGAGAGTCTTCTTACCAGTGGGGGTTGAATTTTTTGGACACCGTTGATGCGTCCCACAATAATTATAACATCTATTTTACCTTCCCAAGATCGGCTCGCAACGTTCGTTCAAAAATTCTGGTACCTGGTCAGGTCGGAAATATTTGTCAGATTGGCGGGTACGCCCATCCGTTGAACGGTTTTTGACAACGTCAGTGCTACCTGTCAACACAATACAAGTAATAATCTTTACCACTCTAATTTACAATACACGGGGTTGTTTTACCCAACGTAAACGGGATAAACACTGACAGGGACAGATCCGGTTTTGTACGCTTTTTCGTATTTTGGCCAAAATTAATCATGACAATTTCTAATTTTTCACAGAAAAATAGGTAATTTTCAAATATTAATCTTTGATTTCATAATTTTAGACGAATTTTCTGTCAAATATTGAAGAATGTGAGCTTAAAAACAATTTATTTTTAAGCGCACAAGCGAACAGAAAGCGAAAAGAAAGTGAACAGAAAGAAACCCATTGTTTTTGTGGGCTTATTCTATATTTTGATAAAAATAAGATTTTTTCGAATTTTGCAAAAAGAAAAATTATTTTTAGCAAATAATTAGCGAATAATACTATATTTGCAATAAAATCACTGTAAATTTTGATTTAAAATTTTATTTTTGGTCAAAATCAAGAATAAGCCCACAAAACCGGTTATGTCCCAGTGAATTGTTCACATCAGAGCCTTACGTAAAGGAGTAATGTTTATTGTGATATGGATAATGTAGGATACACACAAACCACTTTATTGTGATATGGATAGAATAAGCTAGACCCGAAACCAGGTAGGTTGACAATTATTTCACTCAAACCATATTTTACCCAATAACCATTTTCCTAGGAGGAGGAAACTGTAAGACATCATGATGTATTCTACGTCCTACTACTAACAGTAACTTTACTGGCCGCTGTGATGAATTGCGCAAAAGGTAATTTTACTGCTAAAGAGATGTCTCGAAATCGATTTAAGTTATTGTTCTTACATTAAGCTTATCTGTGAACCCCTTAGTCCCGTTCTAAAATCCATCCTGGATGATGATGTGAAGTCGCATAAAACTGGAAAACGAAATTTTCATTGACACACGCCTCAAAAACCTGTGGCTCACGCAGGGTTGTGTTTTGTCCGTCAAACTTGATCCCGTATTTTTTTCTGTCTGACTTCACACCCTGTTGATGAGTACCGTTTCACATACGAGCGACTATCTTTTTGACTGTCACTCTCGTTCACATGAAACAGAGACGTATCCGCTTTCGTGCGCTTATCCTATTTTGTCCAAAAAAAAAGATTTTTCTCATTTTGCCAAGAAATATTCTTGATGTTTAGCCAATAATACTGTATTTTTCCTAAAATTTAATTTTCATCGTGTCCCTATCATGTAATTACTGCGATCCTCGACTCTAATCATGTTCCTTTTTACGTTTAAACATGGCAACTTCTTAAAAGCTTCTCATGAGGAAAATTGTATAAGCGTAAAATACAATTTCTCACATCATTTATCCGATCGCGCCGACTACATTAGTAGGCGCTTTGTCTTGTGTATTACTGCTACTAAATCTGTTGTTAAAAGTGATGACGCGAGAGATACTTTTCGAAGATCCCCTTTTTCTTGCCTCCAACGACGTACTTGATGTCATACAAAGCATCGCCATCGGCGTTCATGTAGACGGCAAGGATTCTGGCTACGCCTTCGCAGTTGTTCACTCCTGTCCATGCATGTTCCTCGACGTATACCATGTCATCCTCTTCGAACTTCGGCGTGCCTTTCGTTCGAGAACTATCGTCCACATTACCGCTGGGGACTTGTTCTTTACATGCATCAACCAAAACACTGTTATTCGAATCTGCCATTTCTTTCGCCCTGTATGTCCTCAACGTGTCACAATTCACTTTTCGTCGCCAGTGGCTTTTGGTAGCGGTAATTTCTCCAGGGTCAGACGCAGGTTCACATGCCCAGCAGAACCACTCACTTATTTTTGACAATTCGGATTTGGACATACCCGTACATTCCTTCGCAACATTGTACCAAGACTGGCATCGGTCACATTGGATCCAAAACACGTTTGTCTTTTCATCGTGGACAGTCCCACAGACACAGCCAAGCCAGGCATTACCATCATCGGACCACTCTTCTTCCAGCGCAGATGCAGACGAGTCCATACTACTTTCTGGAATATCCTCAGGGAAGCTCTTTTTGCTGGGCATGGTTCGCGCAAGTGAAACCTCTGCAATCCTATAATTGGATCTTCGCGGTGTAGTTGAGTTCACTCTGGACAACGAAGTCTGCTTTGGCTTTTGCGGCGATGCTGTGTTTCCGTAGTATTCTTGATTACCTTTCGTCGTTGAGGTGGGGATATCTTCTCTCTTTTCGTTAGTTTTGGCCGAAGGAGTTGACTGATGTTGAAACTTCGGTCCTGTTTCAGATTTCTCCAGTCGCTGAAGAGGCCCGACGTCCGGACCGAGGGAGTCATCATCAGAGCTTGATCCAAACATTGACGATACAGTACCCTCAGCTCGAGAATAAGCCCCAAGTCGCGAAACATTATTCGAATGGCCTGACACCACTGAAATATCAGCAGTTGGATAACCCCCGTCTTTCCCTCCTGCATAGTCAATCCACCCAAGATGCTGCTCTTCTTTGCTCATGTCGTTCAGCTTCGATAAAACTTCTTGCTCCTTGTGTACCAAACTTTCGATCACCCGCTTTGGAGATTTGTATCGCGACACAGTGAGAAGCAGAGACGGGCCGGATAGTTCAAGCTCGACATCAAATTCAATTGTTGTCATCCCGGATGTAAGCTTTCCATTTATAGCTACAATCATGTCATTCACAGCCACCCCTTGCAACGATTGCTCATTCGAAGAGCTGCCAGCGAATGTCTGTTGATAAAGCAAGATTGAGTCATTGGCTGCGAATTTGCCCATACTAGGTACGTATCCCATAAAACAGAAGATACTTACGGCCGTGTATGCAGGTGAACCAGGAAAGACATCCTGTACAAGACAAGCCCCACCGAATTCGTGCC
>Ga0051981_10001604_pt1 | contig 11142 bp, 8 predicted proteins | sample CryGey13umfilter_3_FD_59644 | JGI IMG/M metagenome (GOLD analysis project Ga0051981, IMG submission 59644) | Groundwater microbial communities from aquifer in Utah, USA - Crystal Geyser 4/10/14 3 um filter | ecosystem: Environmental > Aquatic > Deep subsurface > Groundwater | place: USA: Utah... | reverse complement strand
ATCCTCAGGCATGGCTCGCCGATATCCTCGATGGACTGCCTGACATGCACCTCTCGCGCCTGCCGGAACTGCTTCCTTGGAACTGGAAGGCTCGGCATATGGCTCAGGCCGCCTGACCGTGCAGTTGAACAAGGTTTACGCTGTCAAGACCGTCGACCGCGTCGCCGCCGAGTTGGGCGAGACAGTCGATCGGCTTCATGATCTGGCCATCAGCATGGAGCCCGAAGATGGCATGATCTGGGTCTACGGCATCGATGCTGTCGAGATCCTTGCCTTCACACCGTTCGGTGTCGAAACCCTACGTGAGATGATCGCCATGGAACGCGACCATCAGACCTGACTTCGCTGCGGCCTTCACCGGATGGATACCGCTGTGAAGCGCCTGGGACTGTTTGTCTCAACCCTGCAGAACGGAAAGCGTCCGTTGCCCACGTGTCATCCGGTTCGCTGTCACATGCCGAGCAAAGTTCTCGATCTCCGCGTCGCTTACATGCCGGCCATACCATTGCGTTGGTGACGGTGCGAACCCGTGAACCTCGGCCAGTTGGGCAAGATGGTCCGCATCTTCCAGCGAGAGCCGTGATCCGATGCTGTAGTCGCGTGTCTCGCCTGCAAGAGCCAGAAGCATGGTCTCGCCCAGGCACCCCCAGCACAGGTTCTTGGGCAGTGTCTGAAAGGCGCCCAAGTCGACCTCGAACGGAGGCTGGATCAAACCACCGTCAAAGACCAAGGCTGTCTGACCCGGGATGACGGCATCTGCCACGTTTGGCGGACGTGCCACGTCGCAGACCAAGGTTCCAGGCCGCAAGGTCAGCGGATCGATCAGGGCCATCTCCGCGCTGGTTGCCACCAAGACAATGTCCGCATCTGCCAAAGCCATTTCCAGCGGTGTCGTGTGATCCACAACCGGGCGCTGACCCATGGCCCGGTAGGCCGTATTGAAACGCTCGGCGATGCCCTTGCGATCTGCGTCGAGATCGAGCCTGTCCGCCATGCGGTGGACGCTCGAGACGGCGCGTCCAATGACACGCTTGGTATCGAGAGGATGCTCCAGCAGCGTCTCGTAGACTTCGTCGGCCACCTTGGAGAGCAACTTGGGCGTAAACGGGTTCATGGCATTGCCCACGAGCGTGATCCGCCCTGCCCGCCGCGCAAGCATCAGCGATCCCAAGCGTCCGATGGCACCGGCGGCACCGATTACCACGACGTGGGCATTCTGCAGCGGCAGGCCCGCCCGTCCTGCAACATTCTCGATGCCTTTCACGGCAGAGATTGTGGAGAGGGTATTGCCGCTGGTGATCGGAGCGCCGCGACCGGTTGCCGTTTCGCCGCCGCGGGTCACGATCGAGGTAAAGGCACCCAGACCCACCCGAGACGCTCCGTCGGCTACTGCCATGTCAACCGCTCCCTTGATCATCTCGGTGGCCACATGACGGGCCGGGCCGCGCATGTCCGAGGGCAGCATGGGGACCGACATGATCCAACCCTCGGCTGTGGCACCCGTGTTCGACATGACGCGAGGCATTTTGCGCGCAAAACCGGGACCGAATTGCTTCACCCAGGCACACCAGTTCTTGAGCTCCTCGTCCGTGAACTGACTGAACGACGGATCGGAGCGGAAAATGTCCTTTTCTTCCGTGTAGTGGATGAGAAAGGCGAACTGACCGGCTTGTGGCGTCGCCGGAAGTGAGGATGGCGGATAGATCTCATCCGAACGCGCGGCGTCCTGTGTGTCGTCGATGGGCTTTGCGACGAGGTGGCGGACGAGACTGTAGTAATCCCGCGCCGCGATGATCCCGCAGGCCGCATCCAGAGCGGCTACGGCACGATCGATTTCCGTCCGGCCCGCGATCAGCGTGGGCTGTAGCCGCATGACATGCGTTTCATTGAACAGCGGTGCCGTAAGCAGTCCTTGCACGTTGAACAGGTAAGAGCTGATGAGAGGGGTCACACCGCCATTGATGCTCGAGAACGCCATGGTCGCGGAATCCGTCCGCTCATCGAAGCGATGGAATTCCAGTCCCAGCATGTAGCCACGTCCCCGAACTTCCCGAATAACGTCCGGATAGCGCGCCTGCAGTGCTTCCAGCTTTGCGCGCAGGTAGATCCCGTTTGCGGCAACCTGGCGGATCAAAGCCTGATTGTCGTCCAGAAGGATGTCGAGGGTCGCGTTGGCGACACGACACGCCAGGTTGTTGTTGGCAAAAGTCGAGCTGTGACGCTGGCCGAACCGGTCGTCCCAGGCCGACGGCCGCACGACGCAGGCACCGATCGACATCATGCCGCCGCCGAGCGCTTTCGAAAGGAGCAGCATGTCGGGAACTTCCGTCATCGACGAACAGGCGAAGAGTTCACCGGTGCGCCCCAGGCCCGTCTGGATCTCATCGAGAATGCACAAGACCCCATGCTCATGGCACAGAGCAATGGCGGCGTCGATATAGCCCTCCGGAGCACAGATGACGCCTCCTTCACCCTGGATCGGCTCCACGATGAAGGCGGCAATGCCGTTGCCTGCAGCCGAGAGCCGTTCGCGGAGAGCTTCGATATCGCCGTAAGGCACATAGCTGAAGCCCGGTGCCGGCGCTGCAAAACCTTCCTGGTACATCGGCTTGCCTGTAGCGGACAGCGCCCCAAGGGTCTTGCCGTGAAACCCGTTATGGGTCGACAGGATGCCGACGCGACCGGTCCGCAGGCGCGCCAACTTGATGGCAGCCTCGACGGTTTCCGCGCCACTGTTGGTCAGTGTCGTGATGCTCAGATCGCCGGGCGTGATGGCCGCAAGCCGTTCGGCAAGACGTTCGGCCTCGATGGGTCGCAGCGGTTGAACCAGGGAAGGAAGCTGTTCGTGTTGGGCGGCGTTGATGGCGGCCCAGAGCCGAGGGTCATTGTGGCCAAACGGAAGTGCGCCATATTGCGCAAGAAAATCAAGATATTGGCGACCGTTCTTGTCAGCCAGGGTGAACCCCGAACCGCTCACCATTTCCGCATCCAGCGCAAACATCTTGAGCAAAGCTGCGCGGGCCGGATTCAAGGCTGACATATATCAAACTTCCTTCGCTCATCTGAAGCCGATCAGGATCGAGGATCGGCTCGCATTTGGTGACTGTGCCGCGCACAATTTGATAAAAAACGCAGAAGAATCTGCTGCCTTGGCATGGGACATGATCAGGCCTTGGCCAACATCATCGCTACAAAGGCATTTGGGCGTGATTTGGGCACTGCTGTGTCAGAGACTTCCCCGCCAAAGGTGACGCTGAACGTCCTAAAGGGTCCTCGACCTCGTGCAATCAACTTGTCAGGTATCCTGAAAAACAAGCCGATTTCTGCTACAAGCCTGTAAATGCGGCGAACTCTCGCCGACTTGCCTGTCCGGCAATTGTCTTGGCAAAAATCCGCAATGATCTGGGGGACAGACATGTTCAGGACGCACCCTTCGGTGCAGTTTTGCAATGCATTTCGTAATCGAAGGAAAACACATGATTCGACCTATCCGCAAAGCTGTTTTCCCCGTTGCGGGCTTGGGAACGCGGTTTCTGCCCGCGACCAAGGCGCAGCCCAAGGAAATGCTGCCCATTATCGACAAACCCATCATTCAGTTTGCTGTCGAAGAGGCTTTGGCTGCGGGCATCACGCATCTGATTTTCGTCATCGGCCGCACCAAGCGCTCGATCGCCGACCACTTCGATGCAAACCCCGAGCTCGATGCCTCCCTGCGCGAAAAGGGCAAGCACGAGATCGCAGACATGCTGAACTCGATCATTCCTGCAAACGCAGCCTGCATCTACTTTCGCCAAGCCGAGGCGCTGGGGCTGGGACATGCGGTCGCCTGCGCCGCGCCGGTCATCGACCCCCATGAACCGTTCGCAGTCCTGCTGGCCGATGATCTCATGCGCGCACCGGTCCCTGTTCTCAAGCAGATGGCTGATCGATACGCCCTCACCGGTCGCAGCATGGTTGCCGTCGAGGAGGTCCAGCCGTCGGATGTGTCTCAATATGGAATCGTGGATGCCCAACGCCCCGACATCGGGGACGTGAAGGCGCTACGCGGCATCATCGAAAAGCCGTTACGCGAGGATGCACCCAGCACTCAGGCTGTTGTGGGGCGTTATATCCTCGACGGATCGATCATGAACATCCTCAGCACGCTGCGGCCAGGTGCGGGGGGGGAAATCCAGCTCACGGATGCAATTCGTCAGTTGATCGATGGATCCGGTGTCGACGCGTTCCGCTACGCAGGTCAGCGATACGACTGCGGCTCAAAACTCGGGTTCATCGCCTGCACGATGGCCAGCGCGTTGGCGCATCCCGAGTTTGGCGGACAAGCCCGCGATCTCATGCGCAAAATGCTCGACAGGGACGATTTCGTCTGAAAATTCCAGCCAGCCTGGACAAGGTCGCTCTTCGACGATCATCGCAGGCCCGTCTTGCCATCGCCCTGGCAACCCGCGAGCGGTGCGTGAGGTCGTCTACCTTTGGGGCGGAGTGATCCTTTGCCAAAAGGCCAGCGGAATAGCTGAACACCCTTCCACTGGCCTTCAAGGCTCGTCGCACAGTCCTGGCAAAGTTTCGATTGCTCGATCAGCCTTCGATCAGGAACTCGTCTTTCGTGCGACCGTTGGCCAGTGCGCTTTTCATCCATTCCGGCTGGCGCCCCCGCCCTGTCCAGGTGACGTCGGGATCATCGGGATGCCTGTATTTCGGGGCTGAAACGGATCCGACTTTTGCTGCAGTCGATTTGCCGATCAGTTCGGACAAGGTAAAACCCATTTCCTTGGCTTTTGCCTCTGCCGCAGCCAGGGCCTCCTTGCGCTGCCGTTCCTCGTGTGTCGAGATTGCCTTCTCGACGCCTTTGCCCAGCTTTTTCAAATCTGCCATAGACATGGTGTTCAGATCAATATCCGTCATTTGCATTCCTTGACAATGAGGTCCTTGTTTCGCTGCGGTAGTATTCATTCTGCCCTGAAGCGAAACATCCGAATGTACCAGATAGCAAATGATAAAAATTGGAGCAATCGATTATTTCTGAAGCTGGGCTATGGTAGCTTTTTCGAACATGTGCGTCACCCATTTTGATGATGGATCTGCCTCTCGAACTTGGGAACGTTAAACAAGATCTTACCCCCATGATTTTCCGTCTGAAAAATTTAAGAAACCAAGAGGATGGGAACTCAAGTCGAAATTGAGATTTCGCGACCCCAACCCGTTCCGGACAGATCGGCCTGCCAGTCCATGAAACATCCGAATGGATCTTGATCGGTGCATGGCGCGGGACGTGGGGATATTGCAGATCGATATGCTTTGCCGGGATCGAGAGTCCATTGGCGGGAGTCTGTTGGCAGCGCAACTCATCGCGGCATCTTCGTTCTTACAGCCAGTATCTGCACCGCGTCCCATATCATAGCTCGCCTGTGTCGATATTGCAGTTTTCTGGTCGACATCCAGATGATGCCTCTCCGGGCTCCTTGGATTGCCTGAAGCCTGATAGCCTCTCACGGTAGATACTTCAAAAAAGCGGATTGCTGCTCGCATCGCCCACATTGGACTGTGAACTGACAAAGCCTTTTGATATCTAGAGGTGGCGACAGGTTGCGACGTGACAAAAAAAGCGCCTTTGGTATCTTGAGATTGCGAGCCGAAGGCGCAAGTGCTGTCACACAAATTGGAGTGGAGCCCGCGATGAAAACGAACATGGCACTGGCTGTGACAGCACTGGTTTTGCTCTCCGCATGCGGCGGCAGCAATATGAGCATGGTTCCGACCACGCCGCCCTCCACTCCCAAACCGGGGGTGCCGTCTCAGCCCGGTACACCGTCTCAACCTGGAGGCACGCCGTCGCAACCCGGCACGCCGTCCCAGCCTGGCACACCGTCTCAACCTGGCACGCCGTCGCAGCCCGGCACGCCGTCCCAACCTACGCAGCCAGCAAGACCCGCACCGACGATGAATGTGCTGCAGGGCCGGCTTGATGCGGCTGCAGCTTCCCGCACAGCGGTATCCAGGCTTGCGCCAACGCGTGTTGCAAGCGTCCCGACGTCGGGAAGCGCCACATTTTCCGGGCCCGCCATCATGACGGTCTCCAGAGGGACAGCCGCCTATCAAATGATTGGTGACTCCCGGCTGGGGGTCAACTTCGGATCCCGCCAGATGGATGGCAAAATTACCAACATCCAGGGCCGCCGCGGTAACGGGAAGACTTTCTCCGCTGCGGGCCAGATCGATTACGACACAGGAAACTTTCCGAGCGGCCGCAGTGTCTTCGGCGTGGATTATAGTGGGGTGCTCACTGTCGGGACCGACCGCATCGCGATCGATGGCAGAGCCATTGGCGGCTTCTTTGGAAATCCGGACGGCGGCGGAACCAGTGCTGTCCAGGCAATCGACGGAACCCCGGGTACGGATGCTGCGCGTTCCATTGGTGTCTCGAACATGACGACACGCCTAAATGGGGAGGCAGCCAGCGGGCAGATTCGGATCATCGGACAAAACTGATCAGCTGTTGGAGTCTTGCCTGACGGTTTTGGGCCCCACGCATTTTTGCCCGTCATACTGAAAGCATCAGGCAATTAGAAACACCGACAGGTCAGCATCGTTGCTGCCGACCTGCGACACCAAGGGCCGTATCCTTCGAGGAAGGCACGTGCAGTCATTATGTCTGCAAACAGCGTTTCCTGAACGACAGGTTTCAGCTGCTGCATGACGTGACGTTTCCGTCAGGTGAAATCAGAACACCCGTAAGTCGCTGGCTTTCGAAAGCACCGGTATCGACCGCAATCCTGCCACGCCCCGAAATACCGGGCCGGTCCACGATGGAATGACCATGAACCACCCACATTCCGTCCGATCGTGGCGTTGTGAAAAAGGCAGGATGCCCCCAAAGCTGCGTATTACGGGTCTGGGCCTCGGGAGCGCAGGTCGGATCCATTCCTGCATGAACGACAAAGACATTGCCACTTCGCCATTGGACGGGTCGTTCGGAAAGCCACGTCAGAATATCTGTGCCGATCGCATCGCGCAGTCTGTCAGCCAGATTGCGGATGCCCAAATTCCAATCCCGCATGCCTTCGATCGATATGCCGTAACTTCGCAATGTATCGCCACCTCCGTGACGCAGCCACCTGCGTCCGTTCCCGACCGGATCCTCCAGAAATGCGAACATCATCTCCTCATGATTTCCCAGCAAGCAGACGATGTTGGGCTCCCTTTGTGACATCTCGTAAAGAAGCGACAGGACGGCAGCACTGTCGGGCCCGCGGTCGATGTAATCTCCTGTGAGGACAATATCGACATTGTGGCGTGGAGACCTTGCGGAGATCTGCACGAGGAGACGTTCGAGGAGGTGAATGTTGCCATGCACATCCCCGATCACCCACAGTGGCCGTGATGGAGCAGGCGGTGTGAACGCGACATCAGCGTGCCTTGAAAAGATCCTCCCAAAGCGTTGGATATACGATCTGATTGCAGACACTCCATTTCCCTCTCTGGATCACTTGGAACTATTGGCAGCCCTCGACGACATGGCCGATATGCCTGCACCCGCATACCATTTCCATAGAACGATGCAGATCGTTACTCAGGCGGGATTGTCTCACCCCCGACATTCATCGGATATGACATTGCAGTCGTGGGCGATGCAGTGTGGATTACACGGGCACCGCACAAACAGAACGCCGTATGAACCTTGCCCCGGAAAACCAGGAACAGCTACGCTCACGGTTCACATGAAACAGCTGCAAAAGAGACCGTGACCACCATCTTCAGCTTTTTCGATATCCGTTCTATCTGCAGATCTTCTTCGAATCACCTCAAGCGCCACGATGTCTGGGGGGGGGATGATCCACGATCACAGTTGGTATCTGCAGAGTGCCTTCCTCGGCGACGCGCGCACAAAACGTACAAAACAGTCTGTTCACGACTTGGAAACTTTTATCTCCAAGTTGCGCGATCATATAAGTGTTTATATTTATGAACAAAATTGAAGGCATCACGACCACCCAGTCCAAAAATGTGGCAAAAATATGTTTTTCAAGGATAATATGTTTGACTCAAACTATCGTGAGCACGAAACATAGTGTCGCAATTGCAACCTTCTCTATGGAGAAAATTATGCGCAACTTCATCTACGCTGCGTCGCTGGCAATTTTGCCGTTCAGCGCCCAAGCAGCTTCGGTCATAGATAACGGCATTATTTCGCTTGGTGTGGACGATCTTGGCCAGCTCAACTTCGCTGGTATCGGCCTCAAGTATCTTCCCAATAATCATGAATCGACCATTCAGGGTTGCCCCTGCGAAGGCTGGGGCGTCGGTATCGGGGAGACAATGCAGTCGGGTTATGCCAACAACGCCACGGGCATCGACGGTCTCACTCTTCAGTCGTTTACCGGCACCTCCAGTTCTGCCGTTTCGATTGTGACTGTGAATGGCACAGATCTGCGGGTCACGCACAACTTTGCACCTGCGACGGAAACGTCGAACCTCTACCGTGTGGCGGTGACGATTGAAAACAACGGTACGACCGACATTGCCGACCTGCGCTACACACGCACGTTCGACTGGGACGTCGATCCGACACCCTTCAGCGAATATGTCACGATCCAGGGCACCACGACGACACCCTCGGTACTCTATGCCGATGACAACGGTTTTTCGAATTCTAATCCGTTTGCCGATCGCACAGCGATTCTGTTTATGGGTGATGCCATCGATCAAGGGCCCGCAGATCACGGAAGCAACTTCGACTTTGGTTTTGGCGCACTGCTGGCCGGTGACAGTTATACCTTCGACATTTTCTACGGTGCTGCATCCACGGAAGTCGAAATTCTGGCTGCTCTTGGTGAGGTTGGTGCGGAGGTCTATTCCCTCGGTCAGTCCTCTGGCGATCCTCTCGGTCTTGGAACCGATGGGTTCGGCAACCCCACAACAACCTTTGCATTCGGGTTCCGTGGCGTCGGCGGCAAGGTTATCGTTCCGGATCCCACGCCGAGTACCGTTCCTGTTCCTGCGAGCGGTCTGCTTCTGCTGGCGGGTCTGGGTGCCTTTGGTGTGCGGCGCAAGAAAAAAGCTCGTACCTGATCCTACAAGAATGTTCGATACGGTCGGCAATCCACTGGATTGCCGACTTTATTTTATGATGGAGAGCCCTATGATTTTGATAAAAATGACAGTTCGTCTGGTCTTTGGTATAATGCTGCTGCAAACGATTGCTGTCAGTCAGGCATGGGCGCAAAATCAGGAAGTTTGCGATACGGCGACTGCACGCTGTACGTCGCAGATTACGATGCTGGCACCAAATGACGTTCGTATCGCCAGTTTCGGCCTTCAGGCTGGACAGGACGGATCAGAACCTGTCGCATTCATCATTACACCTTTGGGAACCGCAATCGCGCCCGGCATCAAGATCGTCGCAGGTGATGCGGAATTCATCTTAAATTTTGATGTCTGCATGGCCGATGGATGCCGCGCAACCAGATCATTGTCCAAACCCGAAGCGCGGCAGCTGATTGCGGTCGATATGGCTACAGCGCAGATGATCCCATATCGTGAAACCAAGCCGGTCGCCATTTCTCTTGACATGAAAAAGATTGCCGAAGGTCTTCAAACTGCAGGTGTAACGCTTGAGGACTAAAGCAAACCGATAGTTTCGTTGAAATTGTCGTTGGGTAGCCAGGGCTATAGATTGCTGATCCCGCAGATCGACCACACGGATTTTACATCATGACAAACCCAGGTCGCACAATGGCCACATTGGTTCGGCATGTTCACAGGCAATCAGAGTCGCATCCCACGATGCCGCATGATGAGTGCACATCACACGACGACTGTTATCCCTCAGTCCCACAGTCGCTCGTGTGATGTGACACGCATCAGACCCTGCCCTCCGTCAATCCTTCCCGCAAGGCATTCCGATTCGGAGCAGCTGATCTCGAGATTAATGTTTCGAGTGTCGACGAGCTGAAAGACAGGCATTCATCCTGGAAGGGGTAATTCCTGCCCTCCTTTCCCGGATCAGCGCGTATCGGTCGCGTGTCCCGCTCCCAGCCGGACATTGAGATCGATGAAGCGCAGGGCTGCCTGGTGGCGCAGGTCGGCCAATGCAGCATCGGCTTGGGCCAGAGACTGCTCCGCGTCGATCAGATCACCCAGTGTCGCATCGCCAAGCTGGTAGACATCGCGGGTCAGCGACAGGGTCTCACTGTAAAGCTGGCTGGCGCGGGCGGCTGATCCCAAGGCGCGATTGGCCGCGTCATAGGCCACAAGGGCATTTTCGACTTCCAGAATGGCGGTCAGCACCGTGCTGCGCCATTGGGCATGGGCTTGCCGCGCACTGGCCTCACGCGCGGCAACGACGGCGCGTTCGGATGTCTGGTCAAGGCTGGGAAATTGCACGACCGGTCCGAAAAAATAATCCGCACCGCCGCTGCCGCCGATCGCGTTCAGGGTGATCGCTCCGCTCAGCGACAGCCGGGGATAGAGATCTGCGCGTGCCACGCCAATGTCGGCGACGGCGGCATAGTAGGTCCGTTCCGCGATTCGGATGTCCGGACGGTTGCGCAGCAGATCGGCTGGAATGCCGACCTCTGGCGACAGGGTCGGCACGGGCTGCAACGTGGTCGCGGTCAGCCGGGATGTCAGATCGGCGGGCAGCGTTCCGGGGGCAGTGCCGGTCAGCACGGCAAGCTCATTGAGATAGGCAGTGACAGCCGCCATCCGGCCGGGCAGCTGTGAACGTAGCTCGGCCAGCCTGGCCTCCGATCGCGCAGTGTCGATCCGGGTTGCGGTATCTGCATCCCGAAGCTCTTGGGTCAGGGCCAGCGTGCGCTCGCGACGAATGAGATCGCTTTGTCCCTGGGCCACGACTTGCTGGGCATAGCGCAGGTTCATGTAGGTCTGCGTGATGTTGAAAAGCAGCAAGAGTTGCGCTGCGTCGAGTTCGGCGCGTGCGGCGTCCGCACGCCCACCTGCGGCGCGTTCGGCGTTGCGCCGGGCACCGTAAGGATCAAGGATCCAGTCCAGCCCAAGCCGTGCCGTTCCAGATCCCCTGACGGGTGTGCTGTTGGTGCCGGCAAGGTTGGCCGAAGCGCTCGGCGACACGGTGATCGCACCGGGAACGGCCTCGCGCGCAGCTTCTGCAGCGATTACCCGTTC
>Ga0051981_10001600_pt1 | contig 11153 bp, 8 predicted proteins | sample CryGey13umfilter_3_FD_59644 | JGI IMG/M metagenome (GOLD analysis project Ga0051981, IMG submission 59644) | Groundwater microbial communities from aquifer in Utah, USA - Crystal Geyser 4/10/14 3 um filter | ecosystem: Environmental > Aquatic > Deep subsurface > Groundwater | place: USA: Utah... | reverse complement strand
AAAAAAAAAAAACGAAGAGAAACTCATGATGTAAATGGACATGCACTCAAGCCACGATCGAAGAGAGGAATTCAAACAAGACATATCGCACACGAATTCTACCACGCTGTAACAATTTCCTCACAAATGACACAATCATTAATGCAATATCCAAATTCGTCGATTTCCATGTGGCGATTGTTCCTCGTTTTTAGTCTCTTTTCCATCTCGGATGCCGGCATTGTCGTCCGTCCTCGTCATTGTGGAGGCGCCGTCCGTCACGTTCATTTAGCAGTGGGTCCTGATCCTAGTACGAGTATGACCGTATCTTTTGCTTCCATTCCAAGTCATTATACGAAGGCACCGATTGCAGGAGTCGCGATCGGCAAAAGTCCCACGGACTACCATGTGATTGTGGTAACTGATGAGCCTCCGAGCTCTTATAATGTTACGATTGCCGCCGCGGGTCAAGCCAATGGACCTCCCGATGACGACGGTAATCCCAAATACTGGAGTCCGTACTATCATCACGTGACAATTACAGGCTTGGAACCTGACACAACGTATTATTATCAACCACTCATCGCCGGTTCTCGCAAGGATCTAAAACACTCAAGACCAAATTTACGCCATTCGACTGGAGCTTATACACCCACCGAGGCTCAAACTGCCGTAGAAATGGTCGTAGAAGAGTATGCGGAGTATGAGAATGATGATGATGTAGTGTCTCAAGATAGTCAACGCCGTCGCTTGGCGCCTCCTCCGTACGATGGGTACGATAATGAATGCCCAGCACCTGATAAGATCCGGCACTTCAAAACGGCATCACAGGACCCAAGTCAGACCACTCGCCTGGCGATTGTGGGCGATCTTGGACAGTTTCCACATTCGCAAGTAACACTACAGCGTTTATACAGATCACCAGAAGAATTTGATGCCGTCTTATTGGCAGGTGATATTGCGTATGCTCAAACGGATGGACGCAAATGGGATACATTTTTCGATTTGTGGGATGATACTGCCCTGGCAGAACGTGTTCCGGTGAGTGGAAATGAAGAAAATGTTTGGTGATTTCCCATATGAGTCTGCTCGTTGACTTGATTAATGCTTATGCGCTTTTCCCTTTCTTTAATTGACATGAAGATTCAAATCTGCCCCGGCAACCACGACATTGACAAAGTGAACGATGGGAAGGAAATATTCTTGGCCTATGAACATCGTTTTCGAATGCCACGGATTCAACCACCGGAACTTGGCGTGTACGAAGGCCCAAAGGGTCCACTCAACATGGATCAACCGCCCTACCCGTTACCCTATGAATATGGCAATGCATACTATTCATTTACCTACGGTTTGGCTCAAGTCTTCATGCTGTCGTCGTACTCTTCCATGGAACCAAGCTCGAAGCAGTATACGTGGTTGAAAAGCGGGCTCTCTGCCGTGGATCGACAAGTCACGCCGTGGTTGATCGTGGTGTTGCACACTCCCCTCTACAGCACCTTTTCGTTGCATCGCAAGGATCCTCAAATCTTTGCAGCCATCGAGCATCTGGAGCCTTTGTTTGTCGAATACGATGTCAATATAATCTTTGCTGGGCACATCCATGCGTATCTGCGAACTAAACCTGTTCGTTTCGGAAAACCACACGCCAAGGGACCTCGGCATGTTGTTGTGGGTGCCGGGGGGAGGAAGTGTGAGGCGCCGTTTTTAAATGCGACCGCGGAGGACTTTGTGGAAGTGCGGGATGCCACCAAGTACGGGTACGGTCTTCTGCACATTTTCAATCGCACCACCGCTGCTTGGGATTGGATTCATACCGGACTTGCGGATGGACGAGACTACAATCAAGTGTGGCAATCGGAAGAACAATTACCGCCAGGACCCGGGACAGATCGCGTTTTCTTTGAAAATCAATACTATCTATAATATATGCACATCGTATTGATAGAACTCGATTTACTGTACAGAAGTCAACAGTTAATTCGTCTTTGGATAGCCGGAATCAGCATACAAAAAGAGTATGCGTTCCCTTCCACTGCACTTCTTCACCAACAAAAAGGTTTGTGAGGCCCCTCATCCATGTTTTACAGTTTTTACTGTTAGAGTAATTTTCATCTGCTTTTGAACCCTTGTCGTTCTGAGCACGTGAGCAACTCATTTTTCGGTTCAAGGGAGAAACCTTTTTCTTCCGATGTTCGGGGGCCACCATTTGCGATGAACGACAAACTCCACTGTCTCATAAGAAAAGTATTTGAGTGTACATCATCTCTCCTTTCCCATTTTTTAACTGCGGATTGATTTTTTATGCTGCAATCAACTTGGAAGACTTCCCGTACCGACTGTCTTTCCAAATAAATAATGTCGTCATCATCTCGTCGGAATCCCCAGTACGATGGTCTGAGTGCTGTGGAATGGGAAGAGCGTTACTTTAAAGATCGTTTCTTTGAACTTGTTGAATACAAGGCAGATCATGGACACGTAGATGTTCCACGAGATGGTAGCATTTTGGGGCTTTGGGCGAGTGCACAGCGATCGCAGTACAAAAATAAGGAATTGCCGTCGCGTCGGGTCAAAGTTTTGGCTGCTCTTGGGTTCAATTTTCATCCCACGGAAGATGTCATGGCATTGGAACAACGTTACTTTCAATCACAAATATATGATATGGTGGTCTATCGGGCATATCATGGACATTGTCGTGTACCGAAAGACGGGAGTCGTTTGTCACGGTGGATGGGATCACTGCGAACACAATTTAAACGTGGGGAAGTTTCAGAAGATCGCATCAAAATACTGGACAGTTTAGATTTTGAATGGAAGCGCACACAAAGTCGTATTATAAATAAAAGTGATAATCTCGACACTACGAGGAATGATGATACAATTACTTTACAAGTCGCCGGAACAAGTCCACCAAGGCGAGCACCACGAGACTTGGGAGGGCCACGTGCCGCAGCTTATGCCAAAAAAATTGAACAGAAATGGGAAGAAAAATTTCAACAACTTGTTCAATACAAAGAAAAACATGGGAACGTTATGGTACCACAAGACAATAGATCATTGGGACGATGGGTCAGTACACAACGAGAACGAAGGAGGCAAAATGATTTAAATGACCTGGGGACTGTTCAGCCACCGGATAAGAAACGTCCAGCACCCTTGTCGGCCGAACAAATAGCGAAACTCGATTCTCTCGGATTCAAATGGAAAGTTAATACCGTTGTTAGTTGGGAAACCAGATATCAGCAATTGGTCGAATATCGAAGGCAACATGGAGACGTGCACGTGTCACAAAGTTATTCCGAAGATATATCGTTGGTAAGTCGGTCGGTGTTCTATTTATAATTAGGAAGCCATACGTTGTGAGCTGATTTTCTAAATGTGAAACTGATTTGGGATACATGAAAAAAGGGACGGTGGGTAATGGTAAGTTTGCTTCTCTGTAGGTTCTTTTCATCAATTCATCGCCAACGAGCTTTCTTCGTCGTTCAGAAACAGCGCGTGCAGTACAACTACCGGAAGGCGGGAGAGAAAAGTTCGATGACGGATGATAGAATTGTCAAGCTAGAAAAGATTGGATTTGCTTGGATAGCACCTGGTTTCCGTCAAAAGGGCGAACGGCTACTTCGTAAGCGGAAGAGGACTGACGAAGAATTTTCAGGCGGAGTAGAAGGCATGACAGAAGATGATCTTGTGGAAGATACTGGTAGACAGGCTTTGTCAGATGATGATGGTGCGGCAGCGGTATTGGTGACAAATGCTGCACGGACTCCCTATTATCTGAACCAACGTTCTCCTCATTCATATCACCATCATTTCTATCCGTGATGACCTGGTGGGATGGCATGGCGCGGGTTTTCTGGTATTCTTGCTGTAGATTCCTTCACATGATCAAGTTTGCAATCTTTATTTGGTCGTTCGTAGAGCATTTTTTTTTTGTCTCGCGCTAACTGAAAGGGTCGAGTGCATCCCCGACATAACTGCTTCCAGACCATCAAAGAAGGAGCGAGTGGAGAAGCAATACAAAAAGGATTTGGGACAGACCCCAAGACCAAATCCGTACTAATGCAGCAGCAGGTATCCTAGACTGTCATCCATAGCATTTTTGGATGATTTTGCACACTTGAACGATCACTCCATAGATCACAGAGAGAATTGTTACTCAATACCGATAATTAACCAAATCTGTTGAACAGGAAGCATGCTGTAATTATTTTTAAACTGAAGGACGGTACTCTAGCCGAGGAGATGGAAGAGTATCTTCGGGATAGCCCTCTAGAAGATTTGGAAAGAGTTGGATGAAATGAGAAGCGATGTGATGTGATGGGGGTACGGGCTTCCTTGGAGGTCTTAAATTAGCTAGGAGTACTGCTTACAGTAGCAATAGTTGGAAAAACTTTGACAATAAAAATATGGGACCGGCGCATTTAAGCTGACGAGAAAAGGAGTCGTGTTAGAGAGGAACGACCTACCTCCCGAGCAAGATCAAAAATTTCAACAAAAATTCGGTGGGAGTGTCTTGAACGTTTACTGTATTCCACACAGTAAAATTTGATGCCGAGCCGGCTATTCACTTTTCTCCTCTTGACTAATGTAACAACAGGAAACGGAAATGATGAGGGGAAAAAGGCCAAAGCGACACCTGTTGCCACGGCCATTCACTATCGGTTGTTGGAAAGAGACAGGAGAAGGGGGTTTCTCGACGGAGCAGATACTTATCTAGGTAGACAGGGTTTTTGAGCTGAGGTCCATTACATTGTAGAATTGTCTTAGCTTCTCAGATGTGGCATCGAAACAGGCCGAGGATTCAGCCGTTATCGCTGCTTTTCTTGGTTGTCGGGAGTCTTTTCCTTTGCTCGATTAGGCAGGCCGATGCCACCACGACGCATCGTTACCGAAGAAATACGGAAGACCCTTTGGTCTGTCAACTTAGCCTAAATGTCGTTGTCAACCAAGACGATACCCATGAAGAATTCTTCTCCTGCAGTTTATTCATTGACAATGGAAAGATGATAGAGGGGACCTATGCGATTACTCCACCTCCCAATATATTCAACGAATCGAAATTGGAACTTCTTCAACAAGGACAAGAACTTTATTTGGAGATTCTTGGCGGTGAGGTCACAGAGGACGAGATTCTTGTTCCTGATGCGGCAACTGTAACGATTGCTCAATACAACAATTCACTGGGAAAACGTCACAGGTCATTGGCTCGCAGACCAGATTCCACAGGTTCATTCATGGCTATAATGATACGAATTATAACAACGGATGCGGAACCCGTTTATTCCCAAAATCAGCTTTATGATTATTTGTTTGACGAGAATAATCTGTCTGCCAAGACTCAGTTCGAAAAGTGCTCGGGGGGAGCGTTGACCATGAAATCCGATCCCAATCTCGGAGTCATCAATGTGCGCCTCGATACAACAGCAGCGGGGAAAAGTAACAAAGCACTCATGAACTTAGCTGAAGTCAAAGTTAACGCACAGTATAGAGGCCTTTTGAGAGGCATGTCGATTCGGGATTATGCAGATGCCCTCATGTTTGTTGTTCCCAAAGGCACAGGAAGTTGGGCAGCTTTTGCGACGGTGGCGGGAAAAAGTGTACGTACAGAATATCACGGCACACTTACGGCTGTGATCAAATTTGCATCTTGTTTCTCATTTATTTGTTTTCTTTCGGGTTTGGTGCAAATAGTCAGCATACAATGACAAATGGGGGTACGTACCATCGTTCAAAGCAGTCGAAACAGTTTTAGATGCGTTTTACTGACTTCCTGAATTTGACAATCAATCAACGCGTCAACAGGGGATATCTCGGAGCAATAATGCACGAGCTTGGGGTAAGAACGATTTTTGTGACTTACTTATTTAGAAAACGTCCTACATTTCTCACCTAGAACTCCCATTCGTTTCCCTTATGCAGCACAATCTGGGGCTCCGGCATGTAAGTGGGTCCTTTCTTCTCTAGCGCAACTACGAGTATGAGTATTGAAAAACTCTCATCATGAATTTTTCAGGCTTTTCAACAAGGAAAAGAATATGAGGATCGAAGTGGTTACATGGGTAGTGCACCGCAAAGAGTTATGTACCCCGAGCGATGTAAGTGATTTGAAAAGATATCTAGTGTTTTCTGCGTAGTCTTTCTGTCTCTCCACTAACGCATATCCTCCCAAAGGTTATAACGGTCATAACTTCCACGCACTGAAATGGTACCAAGATCGCTATATACGAGTCGAACCAGAGATCCCACAGCTTGTGAAAATGGGAGGCTTTGTTGACTACGTCGACACGGCGCCAGATGAATACATAATTGTACAAGCTGGAGACTTATTTCTGCATTTCAATCGAGCCGTCGAATTCAACAAAGATTCAGCGGAAATGACGGATTCTATTGTAATTGTACGAGAGCGAAGCGATGGGACAGATTTGCTCAACGGTCTTGGTGTTGGCGATTCGCACTCTGAATCGATTGGTGGCGAAGATGTCACGATCGAGGTTTGTTCTGTGTATACGAGGCGAGGAAGCAATGCCGTATACATGCTTCTATCAATAGGTTACGGTGATTCTCTTTGTAGGACTGCATCAGGGGCAATTCCAAACTTAACCCCAAGTCCCACATCCAGGCCAACCCTGGAACCAACGCCCAACCCAACCTGGCGTCCTTCGTCTCATCCTACACCTCGTCCTACGCCTTATCCTACGCCTCATCCTACACCTCGTCCTACTCCTCATCCTACGCCTCGACCTTTTTCGGGGGCTGATCCATCAAGCTTTTCGGATTCTACACCTCGGCCGATTTCAGGGGCCGGTCCAGCAAGGTTTTCGGGCCCTTCACCTTGGCCGATTTCGGGGAGTGGTCCATCAAGGTTTTCGGATCTTTCACGGAGCTCCCCTCAGCCTGTAGCACCAGCTCCGACGAGTGCTCCGAACGAAAAGAACGCACAAGATACGGAAGGACAACCACAACCAGTCCCAGAGCCGCCTTATCCCGCGAGTGGCAAAGCTGGTGGCGAAACAGACATCGATCGAAATGTTCCAATCACACCTGCTCCATCTTTAATTGTTTTTGATCTTGATGATTCTGATGTGCCCTTCTCTCCGTCACTTTCTCCCACCTCGATCAATTTCGAAGGCAATGAAGATGTCAATGGCATCTTGACTAAATCTCAGCCATCGGAAAAAGGAACCAAGATTTCTGGTCATCTTATTGTGATAGTCAGCATGCTGATATTCGGGTGCTGTTGTTGTCTCTTGTTTTACCGTTATCAGATTGTCTGGGACGATGAGGCGTCTTTCGATGAGGAGCTCGTTGAAGTTGGAGACGATATTGTAGCAATTAAACGATGTCAGGCTCCTGACAACAACGTCGAAACAGCAACATTGACTTCTGACGATGCGTCGGTACCAGGTTTGGAAGGATTTGAAAACTGGCGAAATGAAGCAGTGCCGAGCCGTGGGGAGCTTAATAGTAACACGAGACGGCTTACTGGAAACGCTCCTCAGCAAAAAGGATTCTTTGGCGAAGACTGGGTAAAAGCTCTAGATTTCTGGACTGAGCCTTCAGTCAGAGCCCAAGTACCTCTGCAAACGTCTCCATCAATACCACAGCGGTTGCCACCATCCCGAGGAGCAGCACCCACTTTCGCGCGACAAATCAATAAACATTCGCCCGCACGACAATCTTTTCAACCCGTAGACGAGCAGAGCCGGGCAAGGCCAACGAGTTGGTTTGATGTGACGTTGGATCCTCTTCAAACAACAGCATCCGAACCAATTGAGCAGCGCTCCCCAACTTAGGTTGGTCGTGATGATGATGCTTCCGCAATATCAACACACGAAAGCTTGGACTCAGCCTACAACTTCACCAATCTTATACCCGATCCCGACGGGCGGCGTAAAGTTCGCCGACCTGTACAAAATGATTGGGTCGGTTTTCGTTACTAAAAGGCATTGAAAGGAGAATCGAAAGCGTTGAAGTCTAATTCTCTCTCCTTATCGTTAAAAATCGCCATCAGAATGCACCGGCGTTCTTATTGATTGGTGCACTAGTTAATAACATGTAATCTAAATTTCAAGCTCCCTCATCTTCCCCTTTCGCTTCTGATGGCATTGGATATCTTGGTCTTAACCCTAACTGTACTACCTCTACAATTGTAACTGATTGCAAGAACTGCGAGTGTACCGAAAAAAGATTGACTTTGACATGGCCGCAGCCATTCATTCTGTAAGTGGCTTTCCAGAACATCACCTTTGTCGTGGTAGTCCCGGGTGCCGGAAGTAAAACTAGACCTCTCTCACTGTCATCTGCTTGTCCTTTACCGAGGACGACCTTTGGGGGGAGCGAAAGAACAACAGAGATGGAGTTTCTATTCATCGTAGAAAGCGGTCTTCGTAGATTTTGATTGGGTAGGATTTGTCGCTCTCTTATTGAACTTTTAGAAATCTACAGCTCACAAGTCAAATCATAAAAATCATCATATCACATCAATCAATCACTACCAGAGTTTGTGTGACGTAACGATCTCCACGTCCCCCAAAAGTATTATTTCAAGTACGGATGACATCATCCCACTCAAACATATTTCCAATCGAGTGAGTGACCAAAATGAAAATTCCGGGTGCCGTGGCACGGGATGAGGAGTGGAGGTTGTCCCGAATCGGACAATGGAACTGTGCGTACACTTCAGCGGTGAAAAATCATGAGATTGTCTCGTACGTCAGCGAATGATGACAGGCGCGTTAGGGATTGGCACGGGTCGATGGATTCTCATATTTTCAAAGCGAAGAGAGGTTTATTTTACAGTTAGGGCTTCCCGACCTATTGTTATTTGCTTCCCCCCTCATCCCTCACTCTCTACAAAAGCTTCCATTCGTAAGGAAGAACATCATTTGCCCTAAGTCTTGTATAACGCTCTCGCTCCGACTTCCCCTATAATTTAGCTATCATGACTCTCAAAACAATTCAGAAGCGTTCCTCCGAAGTTGCACTGGAGGCCATGATGTGAGTATGGATGGGATGGTACATCGCTGCACTGCTGTCGTTGAAGTTAGACAGCAGATCTTCTGCCGATTGAAGAGGTAATCATCTCACTCGAGCGATCGATTTTTTATGTAAATATTGACAGGGAAGCAGCCTCGAAGTTGAATGCCCCGATGCTGTCGTCGTCCATGTTGGAAGCGTGGACGTCTCTGCCTTCCGACGTACGTAAAGCACTAGTTCAGATGGAAACGAATGCAACCAAGAGTAACAGTGATTCTAGTGGGACGTCCACTACTTCTTCGACAGAAGACGAAGACAAAACAGATTGTGATGAAGTTGTAGAGGAAGATGTTGAAGCTGGGACGACAACCACCCTCAAGCCTCTGGAACGGGCGCCGAAAAACGTTTTCTCTTTTTCCAAGACGTCGACCATTGAGAAAACACAAGTCGAGCGTACTCCTGGTGCAATTGTTACCACAAAAAAGACGATTGTGAGCCGTACGAGAGGGTGGAGAAATGTATTTACTCTTCCCATCTCGTACGATGTCAACGTTGTTCCCTACGGAACTTTGCTCAATCCAAAGAATCCACAACTACTCGAATCGACTGGCAGCCACCCAGAAGGCTACAACCGGCGCTTTGCCGTGATTGATGAGGCTATTGATAAAATATACGGCGACGAAATTCGAGCTTACTTTGTTGCCAACGACATTGAACTCACGACAACCGTTTTACCGGGTGGCGAACCTGACAAGCGTCCTGATGCCGTTGACAAGTTATTGGATGACTTGTGTGCCTACAAGTTACGTCGTCGCGAACCATTTCTGGCTATTGGTGGAGGTTGTTTGCTTGACATTGCTGGTATGGCAGCCTGTCTTTACCGACGAGGTGTCCCTTTTGTTCGCGTCCCCACGACGCTACTGGCTATCGTCGATGCTTCAGTTGGAGTCAAGAATGGGGTCGATTATTGCTGTCAAAAGACAGATGAAACCTACAAGAACCGTGTGGGTTCGTTCTACGCCCCCTCTTCATGTTTGTTGGACCCCTCCTTTATTAGTACTCAAGACGAACGAAATATCTGCAATGGCTTTGGTGAAATTGTCAAACTCGCCTTGGTGCGTTCAGTTGACCTCTTTGAACTCCTCGAGACGCATGGGGCTGCCTTGGTGAAATCCAGATTTGCCGCGAACGACAAGGTCCCCGAAGAAATTGGAAGCCGCATTATTGATTTGAGTATTCAAATTATGTTGGAAGAATTGGGACCGAACCTTTGGGAACACAAGCTCGAGCGTTGCGTCGACTATGGCCACACGTTCAGCAAGCTCTTGGAAATGGTACCGGGTGCCGATATCATGCACGGAGAAGCAGTCAATGTCGATGGTTTCTTCTGTTGTATTTTAAGCCACCTTCGAGGTTACATTCCCCGGGCCACTGTCGATCGCGTCTTCGCGTGCATGCAGTCTCTCAAATTGCCAACCAACTCGGCCGACTTGTCACCGGAATTGGCCTGGCAATCCTGCAAGGATGCCGTCGAACACCGCAATGGAGCACAGCGTATTCCGCTAATAACCGATGTCGGCGAATCCATTTGTGTATCTGATGTGACACCGGACGAGATCAACCGGGCTTTAGAAGTCATGAAGGAATACCCTCATTGATGAAAAAATGGTTGTTTCTCTAGCTTTGTCTTTCGTACCGCCGCACTGGTACTTCGTGAAGGAACAAATTCCAGATAGAACGCTCGTTAATGTTTCCATGTAAAAGTTTCGTTATAAAGAGATTAATCGTACATAAATCGTCCTCAAGATAGAAGATGTCTCAAAGTCGATTTGATAACATTTACAGTTTGACACTTTGGGGTAAGCATGTGTTGTATGCTTTGTCATTGCTATGTGAGATGGAGCCATGGTGACGGTAGCTACTTACTTTGTTCACTGTCAGTCGTGTTCATGGCATGCTTGCTCTTGACCAAGCTGGAGAGATATGCTCATTATAAGTCAACCTGTTGTCTAAAATTAGCTTCTCAATTATTATTATTATTTCTGTTGTTTCGGCGAATAGAGCGACAGGAGTACGGAACATTCGTTGACCGTGCATTGTTACAAATAACTGTAACCCTTCCCATACGTCATCATTTGTTGTTGGAGGAGCGTGAGCCGACGGCGTGCGCTCACGCCGAGTTTACCAGGTTACTA
>Ga0051981_10001596_pt1 | contig 11168 bp, 13 predicted proteins | sample CryGey13umfilter_3_FD_59644 | JGI IMG/M metagenome (GOLD analysis project Ga0051981, IMG submission 59644) | Groundwater microbial communities from aquifer in Utah, USA - Crystal Geyser 4/10/14 3 um filter | ecosystem: Environmental > Aquatic > Deep subsurface > Groundwater | place: USA: Utah... | reverse complement strand
GGTATCATCAACCATGCTCACACGTCACGTCACGTCACGTCATCGTCACCAAAAAAAAACACGATTTTACACGGGGACCAAAAATAGTAGGAGTAGACACATGTAACACGAGGCCAGATACCTAGCAGGCTAGCATTTCGTCAGTCAGAATGATGGCACCCGAGCGATCTTGGGTTCGAAAGAAATCAAAAGCTGTAGGTCGAACAAACTATTCAGTACTCAATACTATCATCAAAGTCCTAGCCAATACTGTGTTTTGCTACGCAACAAAGCGTCGGCGTTTTTTTTTTTTCAGTCAAAAGGACTGACAGTGTGAAAGAGCGAGAAGAAATTCCACAGGTTTGCGTTGTGTTCAAAGTATCAGTCAATTTTTGTGAAGTTAGAAAGCTCACATGTCACTGATACTACAGGCGATGCGTTGCCGTTTTACAGGGTCGTCTCTAGAAGAATAATAGTGCACCTGTACCGTTCTTGCGAATGTTCTTGTCACGACGACGAAAGTTTTGTCCACTGGCAATCGATGACGATGAACTCATATTATCTGACACGGAACCATTCTCCACCAGGGTAGGTACGGCTTTAGAGTGTTCCATGAGACCTTTGTTGATCCCGAGTAGTGTAGGAGTGCAAAGAATGGTGCCAGTCCACCCGCCAATGCCAATAATAATGGCGCGTAGAATGATTTGCCATAAAAAGCCGTCGATACGATCCGAATACACGTGTGTCACGAGATAGGCACCAGGTAACAGCACATACAGACCAGCGACGGTATTTCCTAATGCCTGGCGGCCAGTGAAGCGAGACACGATACCCGCCGAAAAGGTCACGGCCATGGCGGCCAGAAAATTATTCATTTGTGTATTCGACGCCGACTTGTAGAATTGCCATGAAACAAGGTATCCTAAAACACCGTGTGCGGCCATGATCGGAAGATCAAAATAATGCGGATTGAATAAACCTGACCAAGCGACAGCTCCGATCGGGACGAAAATCAAATACCACCTTTTGTTGTACACATCAAGCAAAAAACAATGACGGGTGAGTAGGGTTGCGCACCATGATTCGTTTCAGTCATGTTGTGTCCACGACGTACCATTGGCTGACACCTTTTGTACATTGCAGGTACTCATCCGTCTCCGGTTCGCCAAGGGCCTTAAGCGCCATAAATTGTCCGAATTTTAAGCAATAAGCAATCAGAGTAGTGAAAAAGACTCCCTGGAATTTTGAAATGTACATGAGAACTTCATTTGTTGCCCCGTCTTTGACATGAATAACTGGTGTACTTACTTCCAAAAAATCCGCACCACCCGTTACAGTATGACGACTCATAATCTCTAAAAAAATTTAATTGGTAAAGCAAATGGGGATTGAGTGTGCGACGAAGACTCAGAGCTTGTGAGTACAAACAGGCTTGGTGTAACCCTCTTCTTACCGATGATAGAGTACACAACACGGAATCCTTGAAGCAAGTCGAGTACGCCTTCGAAATAACGATTTGGGTGAGTCTGGCGAAAGTACCATAAGCATGAGGGATTGTTCATTTTGACGTACCAGATATAGCCATTGCCCCAAAACAACAGTGTACAGGCCAGGTCAGAGAAATACAAGCAGCACTAAAACCAACGAGAAGGCTAGCAAGAGCCTCAAATATGATTCGCTCCTGCTTTGAAAGGATAGGCGAGGAACCAATCGTTGCCACAAGTTCACCTAAAGCACCAGAAACAATGATATCAATCCAGCTCCCATTGAACCAAAACGCGCAAGCGCAAGACGAAGCTAATACGCGGAACATTAAAACGTTCATCGGCGTATACAGGGGCTTGCGCTCTGCATCGATCTTGTCGATGGCATAAGCAGCTTCAATAGCTGCCAAGCGACTGAATAGTTCCCTTACATCGTCTTCTACCGTCCAGAATTCGCCGAGTTCGGAGAGTTTACCCGAATTCTCCCCTTTCACGTACAGAGGGGATTCTCGATTTGTGTAACACTTTGATTGATGATTTTTGATGTAAAAGAAAAGACCCTCAGCATCTGACGCTAAGTTGAGTATCTCTTCGGCCATTTCCTCTTTGCTGTAATAGCATCCCGCCAATGACTCCGTTCGAAAGGCACGACGCATCTCTTGCGGTTTGGGCCACCGTGCAGGGACACTCGCCACGCTACTCGTGTTGCTTGCGAAACTAGCTAAGCGCACCGCCACGGTTTCCATATCGTCTAATCGTTGCATATCGTACCCGCGGGTAATCCGAAACATGGCAGTGGCACCGCTGCTGGGAGCAAAAATAAAGGCGCGGCGAGGAAGCATGAAGAAGTCAACACCGCGCTTCCCGGTCAGTCCTTCGGCAACTCGCTTCATCACGGGCTCGAGCGCCCAAATCGGCGACCCTCCCAGATAAAGGTCCTAAGGATATCCCGATGTCAGAGAAAGCACGAGTGAGATTTTAAAAAAAGTTGTAATACCCGCCACAATTTGTTTATTACTACACCAGCATTGGTCTCGCCCTTACCTTGGTAACTTCACGTAAGATGTATTCTTGATCTTTCCCACCGCCAACTTCGGGCATCCCAAAGCGTTCTTGATATTCACGCAAGAGTGACAGCATTCGGGCTAAACTATTCAAATTCTCCTGCACTTCATCATCGGATTGTTTGTAGTTCTCGGGTGCCGCACCCGTGGCCAACCAACGACAAAATTTTAAAAATCCACCGCCTTTCCAGAACTCACGCCAATCGTAGTGACTGCATTCGTACAAAGCATAATGACAAATATAGAGTGAGGCAAATTGCTCCAGTCCAAACGATCCCAGGTAGAAAGAGCGTCAATCGCGCACAAAAAAAGAATTATGAAAATCTGCACTTACCAATTTTCGTCGTATTGTTCCCAGGCTTCGGTCGTCGCTTCAGTAATAGTATCGTACACGGCTTGGGTGCCTTCTTCGAATAATTGTTCGAGGATGGATTGTCCTCCAGCCGACGTGCCAATATCATCTGTCGTTGTGCCTTTGCCTCCCACGGTAGAATCGGATTCGGAGTGGAAGCTACCGGTTTCCAGATCGTCGTCGTCGTCGTCATCGGCACCCAGTGCCGTGGCGCGGGAAAGGTCGACCACGCCACCCGGGAGTATGGATCCATCCCGACTCGACGTTAACAACGGTTTCGTGGGTGTTTGTTCTTCTTCGCGAACCTGAGACAAGAGTGGCGTGTGCTCCGTTTGATGATATTGATGATGTTGAGCTCCGGCATTGTCGTTGTCGTCTGTGGTGAGCATGGCCTCGTTCCGGGGCATGAGGAACGAGAAGAAATTGTCGAAAGCATTATTTTCCATATCGTTGCTGTTGCCGTTGTTATCGACGGCCGATGCAGACGACGCTGAAGTGAACGTGGTGGCAGCTTTACGTCCCGATTCTAGATCGGTCGTCTGTGTCGAAAACGTTACGCTCGGAGCACGGGGACGATGATGCGGAGAATTGGATAGCGAAGCTTCTGTGGAACCCACCGAGGAGACGGCTCGATCGGTCAAGAGTGGATGAGGGGCTTTGTTGTTGTTGTTGTTGTTGGTAGTGTAGGTAACAGTGGTTGGATTTTGTGTCGTTGTCTTCGTCAGGGCTTCGTTGCTCTTAACTGTGGGTAAAAAAGTAGTCCCCGTCGCAAAGGGTGATAACAAGGTCGGTGTCAAATTGGATACGTTCGATGCCTTGGACGGTAATCCTCCCGCCTTGGACGGTAATCCTCCGGCGAGTAAGAAATTCTTTCGTTGTGCCAATCCTTCGTCTCCACTGTCATTATCGGGTTCATCGTCATCGTTGATTTGTGACGATGGTCGTTCCTTATCACCACCATCACCAACAACACCACCAACACTACCCTTGCGTCTGTTGTTCTTGTCATTGTAATTGTTACGGTCGTATCCGTTACGTTGGTTGTGATCGCCTCCGTGGTCTACCATTCGTTGTGCGCGACGACTCGCCAAGAATCGTTGCACCGCACCGGCTTCTTCTTCTTCGCCGACATTGGGGCTTTCCAAGGGGCTGGTATTGGCATCATCTGAATTACTGGCATTCACTTCCTGAATGCGGTTCTTCTTTTTTAGCCGTCCCACAATCTTACGGTGCTTCATGTTGTTGTTGTTGTTGTTGTTTTGGTGGTTGTCGTGTGTCTCTCGTTGCGTTGTTTGCCGCTGATGTCGAAGAACGAAGAACGTACGAAGACGGAAATCAACTTATCCACTACGCACTCGTCGCGTTTTGTGATCAGATCAGGACTATATCACTTCCTTTTGGATCACAGTAGACGGTGTAGGTAGTAGACGAATTTGTTTGGTAGAATAGGCTGCTTTGGCATGTAAACATCAACACTTCAATCGTGTCGGCCCGATTGTGGGGGAAGCAGTTGGAGGCTACTAGAGAAGAACTTCTGACCGTGAGAAGACTCCTCCTTGATGCGTTTCGTTTGTTTGGTTTTTATTTTTACTGTCAGCAGCAGCTAATGGGTATGGGTTGTTCTTCTGACCATCAACCAACGCACACGCACACACACCACCACACATAAATAGGAAAACATATTTTTTATTGATGGACAGTGAGAATTCGTTTTTTTTGTTGTGAGAGTGAGCGAGTGGGGGGAAGCGAAGGACTCTGTGACGTCGTGGTGTGATGAACTGTAACCGTACTGGGTAAAATTTACCGCCAGACAGGCGTCGTTTCCCGCCTAAGAGGGCAATAGCAATTTTGCCGAATCTCACCACTTGAACGTGAACACTCGCTCAGATTGGGTCTTGAAACATGAATCGTGAATCCAATACATCGGACGACGCCGCATCTCATCATGTAACATAAATCATCATCATTCTTATTTTCCACCGAAAGTTATCTCGGTTACGGAAGAGACTACGGCGGATGCAGATTCCACATTCGCCATTCGATCACGAGCCTCATTCTCGCCCGACGCATCCTTTCGACGTGTTTCGTACCCGTCGTCGCTCTGTTCCACTATGTTTCAACGAAGAAGTCCGTCCGCGAGTCCTTCCACTGCTACGACGTCTCCCGACGCAGAGCTCGGACAGAAGTCCCCCATCAAACGCCGCGTACGAAAATCTCTCCGAACGAAACGGTCCACGAATGTCTGTCCCATCGTTGTACCTGTCGTAGGACTGTGCTTGGTGGGAGGTCTGATGACCATCTTGTTGATCCGTGGGAACGATGGAAACGGCGCTTTGAGCCGTGCCTTGATGTCCGTGTCCAAGGGTACTACTACCAGTGAAGACGACGCCAACCTGTACCAGTGTCCCTCCGTCACTGCACAAGATGACAGGGCCGTTAACTTCGACCCCGTTCGCTTCAAGAATCATTACTTGAAAGAGCACGCTCACACGGCCGAATTGGAACATTTTATCGCCAATTTTCGTGATACGCCGTACGACGATTGGGGACAGACCTACACACACATGAAGGACGGCATGACACATTGGAAACAACGAGCCTTCGTACCTCATGTTCGATCCGGGGACAAGATTTATGAAAGTGCTATCGGCATGGGATTGAATGCATACATGACACTGGAGATTCTACGCAAAGAGAACCCATCCTTGGAAGATGTGTCAATGTACGGGAACGAATACTTACTCACCAGCACGGTGCGGGCCAATGAATTTTTCGACCGCATGTTACCCGCCGTCGGTTTCCGAAAGGGCAATGTTTGCGTGGGAGATTCCACTAATATAACTTACGTGCCTTCCAACTCGTTTGATTTGGTGTATACTGGGTACATTCTGTAAGGGTTTTTTGTTTTGTTTTTTGAAGAGAAAAAGCTGGTGGTATTTTTGCCTTGAATTGACAAGCAACTGGATTTATCACTGTCGCCATCGCTATCGCTGTCCTCTGCACTGACTTACTCGCTCACCTTTTATTTCTTTTCATGCTTTTTCTTTTTTTTTTCGGATACTCGACACTTTAGTCCGATTGGTAATCCTCTACAATTTGATCAACCCGACAAGGACCCGTTCATGATCAATCATGGTCGATACCACGAATTGTGTGATGGGACGGGATGGCGAGATGTGACGCTCCGAGATTTGGCTCAGCGCAAACAAGAAGACTTTTACGCCGCGTGGACGGGAGAAATGATCCGTATCGCCAAACCCGGTCACCCCATCATCATCGAACACGTTTCACAACCCAAATGCGACGATCGAGAAGATTGGGGTACGTACCAAATACATTTTGTGTTTTTACTTTGGAGAAGTGCATTTTAGTGGACGTCTTACTATCAAGTGCCATGCTTTCTGATGCGGGATACTTTTTTTTTTACGTATCGCAGGTGGCGTGGCAAAATCATGGTGGTACGAGGCAATCGATCGATACAATTGGCCCATTGACCCAGATTCTATCTTTATGGAAGACGATCGCATTTATTCCTTTAATCGGTATCATGTATTCATGAGAAAAACAAAGTAATACGAGTGCGTGCTCTCGAGAAAAGAAAAGTAACTTTCAGTATTGTGCACAGTTTTGTTGCAATGTACCCTATTTTCTTGTGTCAGGCCATCTTTTCTAAGAAGAGACCGTGCCAACATTACTTACAGCATCCAACGTTGCGGTCCTTCTCAGATGCTGTACCTCTACGTATTGCTTGAAACGGTCCGTCGACAGTACGAAGGCCAAGATGAGGATAGGGTCGACACCCGCCACCGTTTGCACTCGCCATTCCGTTGTCGAATGTTCATAGATGGCCCCCCATAGATCCGCCTTGTCATCATATCCATGAATAGCACGATCGTGAGGTAGTCCCTTTTGAAGTTTGGCCGTGACCAAACGTGGGGGGAGGTCGTTGTGAGGTTGATTGGGTAGACCGGTCATATGCAAGACGTGTTGTCGACTATCTCTCTTTGCTGTGACAACAGCATATTCGTACAAGGGTTGTCCATCGTGTTTGGCTTGAACCTTCGATGTTGCAATCGGAAGGAACGTACAAACACGAATACGAATCGAATCGTACGACAACAACACCGCCACACAGTTGTTTTGCAAGTACAGACTACACCGACTCCCTTGAAAAGATTTAGCAGTTTCATCCGGCACCACTCTCAATCCACCCAGTTCTTCAATGACGCAACCCCTGGTCCAAGCATTTCGGGGTATGGTGAAGTTCACGCCTGCAGTCCCCGTAAAGATTGCTGCACTCAAAGGTGGATCCAACGGTTCATGAGGCGTGGTAAACTGCGCTTCTGTGGGCGTTGGAACAGAGCTTTTGTTTCCCATATTCTGCGGCTGAATCGAACGAAAGTGAATTATAACTTTTTTGACAACTATTATTCTCGTGCGACACAATCAAGGGATGTTGTCAACAGAAAGAAGTGAGTACCAAAACGAGGAAAAAGATTTGGCTGTGAACTACCTACTTCCGAGTTCCCCCACGTCATGTATCTGCGACCAAAACTTCCCCCTCATTTGTGTCCGAGTCTGGTGCTTTCGCGAAACAAACCTCAACAAACTAACAGCAACATAATCTGTTCTCATAAATCATGCCACTGTCTTATCAATATCCTTCATAGAACTTTTATGACATTGAGAGTATTTTTAGCTCTACTTTTTTCGTTGGGACGTCCTTGTGTCGTGATTACCCCCAAGAATTGTCAGTCCATGATTGAAATGAGATTCCGTGTCGTTGTTCTTACGGTAGCGGTTGTGCACATGATTCAAAAACTATCCGTGACTTACGTTGTGGCCCTCTATCTCTCTCAATCTTCCGTTTTGAGGGAAAGAACAAGAACCGCTTTCCACTGCGCATGCGCAAGATCTTGATCGTTTCATCCCATTCTTGCACCATAGTGCTACCAAGACATCTGGCCGTTCTCCCTGTTGCTCCTTGTGCATCTTGACGAATCAAACAACTACATTTTCCACTCCGTATCGTTAAAAACGTCTATAGCTATGCGTTTGATTCGTGGTCAATACGTTTTGACCGGCGAACGAGTATTGCGTCAAGCGGCCGTGCTCATTTCAAACGATACGATCGAAGCCGTAGGATCTTACGAAGATCTTTCAAAACAATATCCCCAAGCCGATGTCTTGGGGAGTGACCAACACTGGATCATGCCGGGTCTTGTCAATGCCCATCATCACAGCAATGGGGTTACTACTTTGTTGCAGGGTGTCGATGATGATTTTCTCGAACCTTGGTTGCTCAACATTATCCATTCCATGAGAAGTCAAGATCCAAAGAAAAAGACCTTGTACAGTATTGCTATGTTATTGCAGAGTGGAGTTACGTCGGTAGTTGATGTAGCTTCAACGGGAGGGTCCAAGGAAGATTGTACGAAAAATTTCCAGGCTTGTCTGGACGCGTACGAACACGCGGGCATGCGTGTGGCTCTTACGGCAGGGGTCACCTTTGACAGCCATTTGGCGCACCATCAAGATAAAGACTTCTTGGCGAGTCTCCCGGTTAACCTACGTGAGCTGGTCGAGACGCATATGCCGCTTTCGCATCCAGACGATATTACGCCAGATGAGTACCTCGATATGATGACTAGCTTGGTGAAACACTATCAGGAGAATGATCGCATCGACGTTTGGTTGGGTCCACCGGGACCGCAATGGGTAGGCGGGCGCCAAGCTGATGGGCAAGGCCGACCAAATCGGCAAACTGGAACCAGGTTACAAAGCTGATATCGTGTTGGTCAAAACAAATCGTATGACGCGTCCCTGGGTGGCACCCGAAGTGAATCCGCTGCATTTGCTCTTGTTGCGTGCTAAAGCTGTGGACGTAGATACGGTATTGGTCGGGGGACAAGTGGTCCTCCAAGATGGAATGCCTACCAAATTCGACTTGCACCAAGTTGAAGCAGAATTAGCAGCGCAATTAGAGGCTCAACCGCCGAAGCAACAACATCTTGACCTTGTTGCGGCGCTCAGACCTCATTTGGTAGACTGGTACACAAACTGGGAACAACCGAAGCTAGAGCCATATGCTGCATTCAATTCCAAATCATAGTCTATACCGTTACCGTTATTGTTACCATAAGGACAGAGCTGTAACGCAACTTTAATGTCTTGAATACCAGAAATACAAGATTCCTTCCGACTGTCTAAAAATGATCTCAGAAGCCATCCCTAACTTCGTGATTCGTCAGTCAATTTCAGGACGTTCTAACGTACTAACTTGTCATTGTAGGTCAAGCGTAGCTACTGGTCGATTTCTGCTCCGCGTTATCCAGTCCAAAGTAGCTCTTATGTTGGCTTGCGCTTAGGTATACTTCGGGCGCTATTTCTCACATGTGTGGTAATAGCTCATAGCTAGTAGCAATCGGCTGTGAGCTTCAATCGGGTCACGAATTGTTCAGTCTTGTTTACTGCGACTCTGACAGCGAAGCAACTCATTTTTTTTTCTCTCATCTTTTTGTTGACCGTCAACGTCAGTCGTCACTGTTTGGGGGAAGACGATGGAACTGAGAGTGACATTTCCAATAAGTGTTCCATTTACGAAGAATAAGATGGTATTTGCGCCCATTGTAGCTTTCGTCAGCTCCAAAGGATCTCTGGCGGTGGCCAAGACAGCAGGGACGAGTCTCTTCTTTTTACCCCATAATCCTCCTACTCCTGGTCTCGTTACGACGGCAACCACAGCTCTAGGCAACTCCCTCTATGAAGGAGCCGGCAAGTTGATGGATTACAGTGGGGCTGCCAGTTCTTTCTTTACATCGATTCGGATATCCGCCGCGTTGATAGCTGGTAGTTCGTTGGCCACCATGTTTACCGACCCTGAGGCCGTCGATGAAAAGGCAAGTCCGATGCAAAACCGCATCTTGGTCTTGTATCATCTGGCGGCCTTGGTGAGTTTCCTTCTATCGATAAATGTTGTTATCACGGCCACTACGACGAGTACAAGATTATTGCTGGGCATGAAGAACCCTATCGCACATTCGGCCTACGAACTTCTGCGCCGTGAAGTTGACTTTCAATTCACCTCGACGCGGTGGTCGTTCTTCATGTCCATCTTATCGTTTCTCGTATCCGTCTCGGGTCGAATGTTGCTCGAATTCAAATTACTGGAACGCCGTCGATTTCGTATGGCGTGCATGTTGACCTCGGCCGTATTGAGTCTCATGTTCCATATCTTGTCTCTTGCCAATCGCGCTTTGAAGTCTTGGCCCAACATGGGGGCAATGACGTTGAATTTGATGAAAAAGTTATGGTTACAAGCCGGTACGTATCCCATGGAAGCTGCTTCCTTCACTTGCATGAGTGTAGCTCTTTTCATGGGAATTTGGGCATCCGTGAAGACTCGAGGATTTTCGCGACTGGACTTTGATGAGATTTCCGATGATAACGAGGACGACGACGACGACGATTCATTCGACGAATTTGTGGAAGAACTCTCATCGAGAGAGTAGGTTCGATCTCGGGATCTTTTCATGTTAAACGAAGTTCCAAGGTTCTGCCAATATATGGATTTGCTCGCCGTTAAGATCTCTTTGCTACATTGTCCATTACTATCCCTGCGATACACAGGCAGATTCAGGGAAGATAGAATCATTTGTATACGTTTGTGTGTGTATGACATAGATGCTACTACATTCTGTCAGGCAAGATATTCAATTACCCGTCCACCGTCGACGGCAACCCCCACAATAATAACTACGCTCGCAATTTTAAAAATAAAATGCCTGCCCTCCTTGCCTCCAGGTACATTTGATCCGCTGGTTTGTGTGTTTGGTTCGTTCGTTCGTTCCTTTATGCTTTTCTGTTGTGGCTAATTTGATGTGTGTTCGCTCTTATTTCTTTCCGTTTCTTATCAAAGTTTCCTCACACGACTTGTGCCTGCGGCACGCGCGTGTATCCGGAATTGTTGGATTGCGAGGGCGGATTCGCACTGGCGGCCGCCGAGGCGGCGAATCGCGATTGCAGAATGTACAGCATGAGTGCGAGGATGGTGAATTCTGACCCGTACTTGAGCAGCGTGTATGCGTCCCACCAGGCATGCGAGAAGACCTTGTCGACCGTTCCATTTTTATGCCAGTACAGGAACAACAGAATCGCAAAGGTAGTTTCCAAAAAGGCGCGCGTGAAAAAGAAAAGATTCCCCGTGACGGTGATCCATACGATGCGGCGGACTTGGCTGTCCGTGCTGACCTGTAATTTGTCGTGGATTCGTGGATTCGAAAGAAGAAG
>Ga0051981_10001593_pt1 | contig 11174 bp, 6 predicted proteins | sample CryGey13umfilter_3_FD_59644 | JGI IMG/M metagenome (GOLD analysis project Ga0051981, IMG submission 59644) | Groundwater microbial communities from aquifer in Utah, USA - Crystal Geyser 4/10/14 3 um filter | ecosystem: Environmental > Aquatic > Deep subsurface > Groundwater | place: USA: Utah... | reverse complement strand
AGGTAGCTTACAGCGATACGATTCGTGTCAATGCAGACGGCACTATCAATACGGAATCCATTCGTCAGGTCCTTGAAAGCATCCCGACAGATGATCCAACCACCAATTCACGCATCATCTTCCTGGCAGCGCACAGTCAACACGCGTTTCCAATTTTGCGATATGCCCATGAAAAGAATTTCCAGCCGGACTCGGTCTGGGTGGGCCCATCTTCGTGGGTAGGAAGAGATGATTTTGCCGATTTTTCTTGGCTGCCTCCGATTCCAGGATATTTGGGCGTCTCGGTCTTTCGGAATCGAGATAACACATACGAATCGTTCATGGAGCATCTGCAGGACTACCAGCGCGTAAATAATAAACGTGTTCTAGCAGAACTCCCCACATTTGCGGCTGAAACGGTGGATTCGATCCGTGCACTTACGTGGGCACTTGTCAATACTCCTGACCTTCGAGATGGGCGAGCCGTTGTTCAGAAATTACGCCAAGTTGACTTCGATGGTGTGTCTGGTCAAGTCAAGTTGACCTCCAACGGAGACCGACAAAACCCACTGTTTTCTATTTTCAACGCTCAATCCGGTACAACTAATGGAACTATGGTTTGGACAGAAGTAGGAACAACAGGAACTGAACTGGGTTCTACTGAAATTACCGAACAACTTTGTTTTGCACAATCTGGATGTGGTGGGAGAATTCCTAGTGACAAATATCCCGTTCCACCAACGAGATTGCCTTTTTGGGTAATTTTGCTGGTTTTGGCGCTAGGTCTCTTATTCGTGGCCGCGGCCCTCAAATACTGGAGAAGCCGTCTATCCAAACGAAAAATCAAGGATGAGTTGGCCGCTTTTCGTGATTCTGTCGTGGGCATGCGAACCGCCGAGTGCATGTACATTCCACGCGTGGAACGAAGGGAGAAAGATGTAGAAAAAGCACTCGATGGGACATCAGCCAAGCCTACGCCCCTAGAAACACCGGTTTGGATGTGGCAGGAGACGGCTCAGTGCATGGACAATCACGACACCACGAATGTATATGGCGACCCGAAAGACTGCTGGATTCTCTACGATGCCGAATCTGCCAAGGCCCTCGAGGAAGGGTTTCATTGTGGTGCTAGGAATGTGTCCCTTGGTGTGTATTCGGTGAATATTCGCGAAATGGAGCAAACGAAAACCTCCACTGGTTTCAAGCGTAAGGTTCAACGGGTGCTAGAAGCCATGCCTAGCGATCCAGAGAAGGAGATTGATTTGGAGAATGTACAGGTAGGAGAAGAACTACCAAGCGACTTGAATGGAGAGGCGCGAATTGTGCTAGTTGAAGGAGACGTGGTCCAGATATCCCAACAGCGACGAGATGGATGGGCATTTGGAACCAAGGTAAGCCTTCCCCGCTCCTGTGGTAGTAGTGTCGAAACTTCATATTTTACTAATGTTCATATTCGCCTTGCTAGCTTCACCACGCGGACGAGGCAGCTGCTCGGCAACTCGTTAGGGTCGCAGTCGGCAACATGGACAGTGACGACGTAAATGTATTTCCTGACACTGGTTGGTTCCAGCTCGACAGGACACGGGTTCCAACCGCCGATGATTTGCTTGCTTTGCAACAAAATGTAGGAGATGCTGGAGCTCTTGCCGCTCCGCCTTATTGGGACCCCGTACACGATCCTTCGGTGGCACAGCAGCACGAGTTACGTCTCGGCGATCCCGAACGGACGGCTGTCGAGAATGCTTTCTTGTCCACGTTGCGTCCGCCGAACTTCAATAAAGGGGTTAGGGTAATAAAGGTTGAAAGGATCCAAAATCTTTCAATGTGGCAATCATACGTTGTGAAAAGGCAAACCATTTGTCATCGTGAGACTGGAAAAACAGGCGAGGATGACGAATTGCAGCGCAAATCTCTTGAACGATTTGAGAGAAAGTGGCTATTTCACGGATCCAACCGAGAAGTGATGGAGAAGATTCTTCAGCAAGGCTTCAATCGCTCTTTTTGTGGAAAGAATGCAACGGTGTATGGTAAAGGAGTGTATTTTGCTAGGGATGCGAGTTACTCCGCGTATCCGACTTATGCAGTACCTGATAATAAAGGAAATCAGTACATGATGGCGTGTCGCGTTGTCGTCGGTGAATACTGTCTTGGAAAGGTAAGAAATTCGTTTGTCTATCGTTTTTATTGCGTCTTCCCCCACGTCTAACGACATTTGTATCGCTTACAGCATGATGCTTTGACTCCCGATGTTCGGGATGCTAAAAGCCAGACACTTTACGACACAACTGTTGACAATTGCTACAACCCCTCAATCTACGTTACTTACCATGACGCACAAGCCTACCCCGAGGTAAGAGTCAAAGGTCCACTATTATGCAACTTTTAGCACGCCCAAGTTCTCACATATATTTGACTGTTGTATGAAGTATCTCATCACATTTCAGTGTAAATGAAAGAGACAGATCAAGTGATTACTCTGGCAGTTGTCACTAAAGAAAGTTTGTGTATTTATGTCTTTTGGGCTCTCCATCAACAGTAACTTCAATTCCTACTCACGATGAAAACGCCGTTTGGCAACGCCGGTTCCCTTTCGCTTACTTTTCTGCTTTGTTTCGCTTCGGTTGTTTTTCGAATATCTCTTGGTGGTGAGGCCCTGAGGTTTCGCTTTTAAAAAGGCACCTCTACTTCTCCAATAATTTAAACTTTCTTTTGTTTGGCGTAGAGATCTCCCAAATTGTTCTATTCGTCGTTTATTCAAAGCATTGAAAAGTCCATGGTATCTCGCTTCGAACCATTTAAGATTCTTTGAAAGGCATTCCTCCTTGTTCATCTTTCCTATTGCAATTTGTTTGACTTCCGCCTCCATTTGTGCGCGAATAGCAGGCTGGGCCAGAAGAGGCAGTGAATCATCAGAAGGGTCAAATGCGTGTTTTTCCGTATCTGCAAATAAGTCAATCACGCTCATCCCAAGCGAAGTCGGTACCATGTATCGGCCAACTTGACGCACAGGCTGGGGCTGGCCAGGTCGAGGAGGTCGAAATGGCCGTATTGGAGCTCCTGTTTCATCACAGAGAACGACATACCCACGATCTACAATATTGTTGATGTGAGTTGCCAGGGAAGCATCTGTACCGATACCGTTCTTGTCCATTAATTGAACAAGTTCGTGCTCTTGCAAAAACGTAGGTGGCTTGGTGAGTCTTCTAATCGATTGGGCGCCCTTGATTTGAAATTGCATCCCTTTAAAGAAAACGACGTTTCTGTGGTCGACTTTCGGCGATGCACCAATATCATTTAATGCCCATCGGCAGACACCTGCAAATCCCAACGAATCTACGTTTGTTTGTACAAGTTCGAACGTTGGGCTAGTTGGACTATCACTGCAATCAACACCCAGTTCGGCTATAAGCCGTGTGTACCGCAGATCATCACTCAATGATCCAAGAAAGTTTCTTGTAATGAAATCATAAACTCGCCATGGATTTCCTCCACCAACTTCATTGCGAGTCGCTGCCTTTAAAGGCGTGATCGGAGGGTGATCCCCAGCATCGTTTCCTCGAAGGGGTGGCCTGCCCGATTTTGAGTACTTTGTTTGCAACAAGTAGGATGCAGTCCGGCCCCATTCAGGATGAGATTGGTGCTCCCGGAGTGCCAAGCGAACATCGAAGCCAGTTGGATCGTATCTGGTAGTCTCGGTTCTTGGATATGAGATGAAACCGGAACTGTACAGTTTCTCTGCGACATTCATTACTTGCTTGGGTGACAGCCCCATTGCCTTGGATGCGGAGGTTAAAAGAGCAACTGTGTTCAACCCGAATGGTGCATGTCTTGTCTCTTTGACTTCGGTGACATTTCGAACTGTCAACTTTCCCGCATCAAGAACAGTTTTTACCGCCATCTCTGCCAACGCCTTATCGAAGGTTGAGCTTTCTCCTAAAACGAATTTCGTTTCTTCCATTCGATGTGATTTACCGGAACTAACTACTGGCACAACCCACCTTGGGGAAAAAGTTTCCTTGGGTTTATCCGGTAAAATACAACTGATATCGACATAATGAAAAGACTCTGGATGAAATGACTCGATCTCTTTGGCCCGGTCGACACAAAAAGACAAGGCGGGTGTTTGGCATGGACCATAAGATATGAGTTTTGTTGCAGGCGAAAAGTGTTTACGAGCGAGTCCAATACAACGCCAATTGAGTAGCCTTGTCATGGAAACGCCAACTCGTAAATCTAGCTCCTGCCGAGCATCGACTGAACGTGACAATTCAGCATCAGGTTCAACAAGACTACTGAAAGCATAGTGGATTGCATCTTTCGTGATTGCTGAAAAACGAGCGCGATGGACTCGGCGAATAACCTCATTGCGATCGATTTCTTGATGATTTTGAGCAACTCTCATCTCCAAGGCTTTTCTTGTAACCCCTATTACCTCATGCGCAATGTTCTCCCCTTCAGCGTCACAATCAAGCCAAAGAACCAGATGATCCGATTCGGCTGCTAAAGCACGTAAATGATCTACCACCCGAAGTTTTCCAGCCGACAATTCTTCCTTTTTGACAACAGGTAAATGAAAGAATTCTGAGGGGTCGGTGAAAGCATCTCTCGATTCTTCGCCATTCTCAACAAAGGCAAGTGAAAAGACATGCCCAACTACACTCGTCACCTTGATTCGACAGAGCTTATCCTCTTCAGGAATGAACTTGTTTGTTGTAAATTCGTAAACAGGTAGGGCTTTCGAGATTCCTCTCCGTTGGCGTGGGCCCTTAGGGCCGCTAAGGGCTTCTGCTACAGCTTTAGCAATGCTTGGTTTCTCCGCCACCATTAGGACAGTGGGCAAATCAGAAGACTTGTCGGTATATCCACGGTCCCCAATGTCCCGGGATAGCAGTGGCAAAATCTTAGAAAATGGAAACATACCCAAATATTCATATTTGAGTTTTGGGTCTCTATCTTTCGATAATAATTGGTAGAAGTGGCGGTCTGGTTTATGAGTCACGTCGGTCCGACCTGTTTCCTTTTGAAATCGATGACAAAGTCGCTCACTCGGTGGTTGCTTCTGAAATAAATCCATCGTGTCATTTTCATGGGCAGCGTCTCGGTTGGATTTACCTTCATTTACGAATGTTGCTCGATCCAAACGTTCTCGCGTTTGGTCTATGACATCCGTAGACATTTCTTCAAGACTGCTATAAGCTTCTTCATCAAATTCATGATATGTAACGTCACGATCCGAGCCCCAAGATCCAGCTTCGGCATCTCTTCGAAAGTCTTGAGGTGAATAATTATTTTCGCTCTGTCCATCTCCATCTTCATCACTTTTCTTTTGATCTCGCACAGACGAAAATGCTCCATTAGCACCACCACCAACTGCGATGGCTTCTTTTTCTTCTATATATTTTGCCCGCGACACGTAGGCCATCCCTACTAGCCAAGGTGGTATAGTTTGGTCTGCGTCTCTTAACAGGTCTACCAAATCGGCGGCGATACCGATGGAGCGTCCGTCTAAGAAGCCAATTGCCTGACCGGTAGCCCCAGCGCGACCGGTACGTCCTATCCGGTGCACCCACGTATCAACTTCACGCGGGGCATCTGCTTGCACGACAAGCCCGATGTTCTCCACGTGCAGGCCACGTGCCGCTACATCCGTCGCCACCAGAACAGGTACCCGACCTTGCCGAAAGATCTGAAGCGATTGGTTACGCTCTTTTTGTGTCTTGTCACCTGTAACCACCCTGCATCGTTTCCCGAACATTTTGCCAATCCGTTCGGCCCTTTCCTTCGTACAGCAGAAGACGACCACACTGCTCTGTTTATTATTACTTTTCAAAAATTCGTTGACTTGCTCCACCAGCATCGATTCTCTTTCTGTGGGGTTATTGGCCCATATCAATTCTTGTTGTATCCGATCGTGCGTCCCTCCTACTTTACCGGCCGCCACAAAGTAATAGTTTGGTCTCAAAAATTCAGCGGCCAAGCGTTGGACGGCGGGTGGGAACGTGGCCGAACAAAGTACAGTCTGCCGAGGATGTTGTTGTTGCGGTTGTGCCCGTTCTTGTTGTTGTTGTTGTTGTTGTTGTTGTGCCCGTTGTTGTTGTTGTCGCGGTCGACCAAGTGCCCTGGCAATTCGTCTCAATTGCGGTTCGAATCCCAAATCCAACATGCGATCCGCTTCGTCGATGACGACGAATCGTATGTTATCACGCAACGACAGTACCCTTTCATCGACGTACTGTAATAACCGACCGGGCGTTGCCACGAGGATGTCGCACCGTCGCAACTCGTCGCGCGTCATGCCGTGCATCCCCCCGACCACCAATCCAATCCGTAGATTCGATCGTTCCGTCATTTCGTGTATCACACCGTGTGTTTGCATGGCCAATTCTCGCGTCGGATTCAACACAATCGCCGTTGGTTTCTTCGTTTGTTTGATGTTGTTGTTGTTGTTGTAAGAAGAAGAAGAAGAAGAAGAGGGAAGAGAGTTTTTCGATACGGTTTGACACAGTGGAAGGGCAAACATGAGTGTTTTCCCACTCCCCGTTTGTGCCGAGGCCATAACATCGTGCCCGTTCTTCAACAAGGGGATGGAATGTGCCTGAATGGGTGTTGGTCGGGTCAATCCGTTGGTTTGTAGATACTTTTGTAAGCGTTTATTATTATCGTCGTCGTCGGCCACCGCGGCCACCAGGGAAGTGATTGGAGTAGTTCCGTGATTGGTGGGCGATATTTCCACCCTATCTGCTCCTGTACTCTTCATGGTGGTGGTCGCGGTGGTGGTCGCAATAGTAGTAGAACCTATACATCGCTTACCGTTCCACCATACCTGGTTTGTAAACGCATTTCCTAAACCCGATGATAGTCCATGCCTTGACAGTGACTTGCTCACTTGGAGTAAAGACGCGGCCCGTCCGTAAGACGTTGTTGCTACAATGAACTGTAAGAGGACGGCCATGCCGATTCTTCGCATGGAAGCTAAAAAGTACGGGTTACTATCGATATCGATTATCGAAATCGATATCGATCTATCATTTGTCCTGTCAAACAACACGAAAGGTAATCTGTGTACTCCCAAACACTAATAACTGCGAGTGTTTTTGTTACTATATTGTTATTCATGACGATTTCCGTTTCCTTAACACATATCCTTTACTATTAGTTCGTAATGATTTCTGAATACATATATTGATGATTTCCGTATACATATCCTTTAGTTCATGATGATTTCGGAACACTTTTTTTGAAATTTTTGACGATTTTTGATTGTTGAAAAAGGAAACGAAGTAATTCTAGGTTGAGAAAAAGAGCGGATAGGTGTTACACTACCTGTAATGGTGTCTCCACTTGTCCCCCCGCCCAATTAACACTGAAGAAAACAAGGCTGTCTTTATTTGTATGAATGCAACCATAACAATCACTATCAGGCGGTCCCTCTCCAAAGCGCACAGGGATCCGTTCTGTGATTTTTCCTTTCTTGTTATGCCTTTCTCTGTTTATAAGTCACTGCCAAGTTCTCTTTCGCTAATTTTTACACGATCGTAGAATCATCCTCCGACCCTTTCAGCGGTCGATGCGCCGTTGCATCACTTGCCAGAATTCTTCCCAAGAAACCCCACCATCTTCGTCGAAATCAACAGCGGCCACCATCCGTGAAATGGCATCTTCGCTCTGTCCGGTGGATCGGAGTACCACACGAATCTCGTGAGCATCCAACACACCGTTACCATCCAGATCCATGACAAGGAACATCTTTCGTAGTTGTTCCTTGGTAAGATTCGCGTGCTTGGAATCGAACTTTTGTAACAAATTCGATTGGAATCGATCCCGCCAATATTCTCGCCTCAATCCATGTCCTTCTTTGCCCAACCGTCGTCGCATAATGGCCTTGAACTCTTGGAACGTAATTTTTCCAGACATGCCCAGATCGAGCGCAGCGAATACATCGTCCGAGTGATCAACATCAACGCCTAACTCGTTCAGTACAGTTACAACCTCATTCAACTCCAACGTCCCATTGCCGTCCAAGTCTAGCGTCTGAAACATTTTCAACAGGTCAACATCCGAAGCACTACCATCGTGCCGGAATTTTTTGAGAATCTCTCTACGAAACGTTGCCTGCCAATACGTTTCCAACTTTCGATGACTGTCCTTCATCGTTTCCCACGAGGCTGTAAGCCCTTGTACCCATGGGTGCAGGAGAAATTCTTGACCCGTCATGCGTTTTTGAGGATTCGGTTCCAGAAGTTTGTGCAGCAGTTCCACACACGAAGGCGACAAATCCTTCACCCGTTCGTCAAATGCTGCTTCTACAGCCTGTGGATTACGGTTCAGATTGTAAAGTGTTCGAGCAATGTCTTCATCCGTTGCCCGACAATACTTGTCGAAGGGGTGAGAGCCCGTAAGAAGGATGTAGACAATACACCCGGCTGCCCACAAATCCGCCGAGCGAGATAGCTTGGCACCTTTGATGAAGTATTCCGGTGGATTGTAGGCAGTTGTTCCACCAATATTTTCCGGTCCATCCTCTTCTTTGTATACATTCACTCGTCGTGCACTACCAAAGTCAACCACTTTGAGTTGAGCTGTCCTTTCTTCGTTGGTACTCAACATGAGATTCTCGAGTTTAAGGTCGGAATGCGTCACGCCAGAACTGTGCAAGAATACCAAAGCTTCCGCGAATTGTCGTAAAAATGTAGCCGCCGTACCTTCAGAATACGGTCCATGTTGAATCAAATGATCCATCAACTCGCCCCCTCGTAAGAGTTCCATAACCAAGTAATAATGTTTAGGATCCTCGTGTTTATCGTATAGCTTACAAATGTGAGTGTGCCCTCCACGAACACGACACAAATGATCTAGGATGTCAACTTCTGATTCAAATGATTTGGTCTCAGTATATTTGCGACTCATGCGTTTAAGTGCAACCGGTGTCCCATCTTGTTTACGGATAGCCTCGTAGACAACTCCAAAGGCACCTTGTCCTAAGACCCTCTGTACATCGTACGTTCGTTTCACTCGAAAGGGTTGTTCAAGGTCGGACGTCCGAGGGTATGTGAAAGCTGCCAAAACGAGAGTGGATCCACCGACGGCGGCAGCCCACACCTTTGGAGACCTAGTTGCATGTACGAAAAGTCGATTCATGGTCCTTGATCTTTCCCTCTTACCAAGAGATGGTGGGTTGTAATGGCGGCGGTTTTATCCTCAAAGATACCTGTAGTAGTACATGGGTGTACCAATTGCACGTGACAGATGTTCTCATTTTTTCGCAAGTGAAGTTCGCATAAAACTGTCTTTTCACGGCAAACACTTTACGAGATGGGTTGGTGTGTGGTCGCAGTTTTTTGTTCGTGTCACGAACACAGCAGGAACGAATGAATAAATACCGTGAATTGATCCAACCGAAGCAGTCCGCGATTGTTGGGAGTATTATTATATTCGTCGTAATTGGCTTACAATCAGTTTTTATTTTTAATGGTACTCATTTGATATGTGGAATTCTAATCAGAACGGTCACTCGTGGCTTGTTCCCATTCTCGCTTGATGTTGCCACCGACGCGCAACGTGAAGTCACCAGCTTTTCTCGCAAACTTGCCAATATCTCCCTCATTTTTCTTGGCGAAATGATTTGCGGCCCAAACCCCAAGTCCAGCCCCGATGGGTCCGCCCACTAGGAGACCGGCAATACCACCTGCCCACATGGCACCATTGATTTGACGTTCCGATGCCAAAGGGATCGAGTCGTGTGGAGAGTTTGTTGTCGCCGTGGAACTCGGTGCTGCAGCTGGCACGGTTTGAATTAAAAGTGGTTCAGATTCTGGTACCTTTGTTTCTGTCATGGTAAACTTAATGTGCTTTCGTTTTCAACGATGATACCAAGAGAGCGAGATTATTTTTATGAAATCGATAGGAGTAATTCTTTGTGCTGTGTAATTTATTTCATATATATATTTTGAGGGAAGTCTTGTCACTTCCGGACGATTGGATTTTCCTCGAACAGTTGGATCGTGTGATTAGAGATACAGGTTAAAATTCTGGCATCCGTCGTGTGAGACGACATGAGATTGTCAAGATGGTAATCATGAGTTTATTGTGATTCTCTTGAGGATAATAACATTGTGACTGAGAGACATCCTTTTTTGTCTCCCCCTCTCCTGCGCCGCTGGAAAGCCTTTCTTCTTGTGAAGTTACTTCTCAGATAAAATAACAGTAAATAGGATACGTCGAAGCGGCAACACTTGTGCCTTCAATTTCATTTGTTGTTCTACGATACAATTACAGTTAGAAAAAGAGTTTTTTATTCATCATGGCCGATAATGGAATGGAATGGGAAGGAAAGTCCAAGGTGCGACAAGGCCGACAGCGACGAAAATGGATGGCCCAAAAAAAATCGTCCCCTTTCCCATGCATCGAAAAATTCTCAATCACATTGTTTTATTCGACAATGTATTCTCTTTTATTGTTACCCGTATAGGAAATGTTTGAAGCTGTAGTGAATCGAACGCCTTGGTTATTTCGACATTTTCCACGGAACGCAATCCTAAACAGATTGAAAGAGAAAGGCTGCGGCAAAGTCACGGAAGATATCCTCATTCAGGTCTGTGACGAAACCACTCCGGAAAAATATAAACAGGAAACCATGAAACTACTCGAAGAAATGAGGACGAAATGATTTGGGAGGGTTCACTCATTTTGTTGTCGTATTCAATGAGTTCATGTTAATCTCTCCGTCAGCCTATCTTGACACTTTACTGTTAAACAAGAAGTAGCATCAGTAGTATAGGCGCTAGCTATTCTGAATTCAGAGGCTTTATTTGGGATCTTTTCGAAGCAACAAAAAAGAACCTAACAATCGTAGGGATAGGGGGGAAGTGCGACCGGGGTGAAAAAAAGTGGGGACGGGGTGAACAAAAATGGAGACACTCTTACAATTTAGTCCTATAGTGGTGTCTCCATTTTTGTTCACCCCGTCCCCACTTTTTTTCACCCCGGAGTGCATGGGGATTTGAATGTGATCCATAAGAGGTCCGTATTCATTTGTAATACGGTTCATGTTGTTTTTGTAAGACAATTTTATATTCCCGTACTTCTCAGACTTCGTACCCCCATCCAAACAAACCTTGCGTCGTATTCGCGAGCTTCATCTTTTGCGACCGAATTTCATGTAAATAGTATCCACGCGGAAGCCCATCATAGTCCGC
>Ga0051981_10001592_pt1 | contig 11175 bp, 8 predicted proteins | sample CryGey13umfilter_3_FD_59644 | JGI IMG/M metagenome (GOLD analysis project Ga0051981, IMG submission 59644) | Groundwater microbial communities from aquifer in Utah, USA - Crystal Geyser 4/10/14 3 um filter | ecosystem: Environmental > Aquatic > Deep subsurface > Groundwater | place: USA: Utah... | reverse complement strand
AATTATCTATTGGGTCCGTCTTAACAAGGCCGGCCGTCGCATTTATCGCAAGTCTAATGCGGTACAGACCTCGCTATGGCCACTTGTATATGCTCGCATATCCAAAAAAATTGACATGCTCTATCATTTTGTCCAAGAAAAACCGGACTTGGCAAACCAATCGGTAGAACATGTTCAAAGCAAGAAAGCAAAACATTGTGTGTAGCTGCGAATCTGTGTTATTACTGTAGAGCGTCGATCCTGTAATATAATATATGAATTCCCATCATTGACTCAATGTCTGCTATGCCCAGAGTCCATGATCTTTTGCAGCTTACTAATTAAATTGAATTGAGTTGAATTGGATTCTTACTTTTCTTCGTCTTGCATATATCTCACAAACCGGCTTGTTCCCTCGGTCAGGGCTGCCGCAGCCGTCGCAAAGAGGAAAGTTGTGACCTGATGTAAAGCAACATTTTCTTATAAGGTTAGTGAAATCCCGGAAATCGCCGTTGGGACAACAAGCACGTTCGACTTACCACTGGCGCAGCTTTTTCCATAAATCCCTCCTTCGGTTGGTGCATAACAGTGTAAAAGTTGCTCCAGGCCTGAGTAATCTTGTCCCGCACGTGCTCAAAGGTGTAATCTATCTGGTTCAAAAAAGTGTCGGTCGCCTTCCAAACTTTCTTCCCCAAACCATTCAAAAGGTTCCGGACTTTGTAGTGCGTTTCGTCCGACCATTTCAAAATGGCCTCTTCCGTGTCTGACCAGACGTCTTCGAAGCCCTTGGCATACTTAGAGTCATTAAAAAGAGGTTTCTTCTTGGAAAATTTCTTTTGCGGCTTGGATGAAGGAGGGGTGGTTTTGTGCGCCGCAGCATCTCGACGCTGTTGTTCCTTCAGGCGCTTGGCATTCTCCTTCTGTGCCCGTTTCTCCTTTTCTTGTCGTTCCTTTTCTGCCTTTTCTTGCTCTCGCTTTTCCCAATATTCGCGTTGTTCTTGATAAATTTCTTCAATTTTTCGACGCTGCTCTTCTACTTGTGCCTGCAGCGATGCCTTGATAGATCGGGATGTCGCGATCGAAGCCTCTTGATCCTTCTGCCATTTCGTAGCGAGGTTCATCCAATCCGATTGCATGCGCTTCATTTGGTCCTCTAGCTTCTGATTCGACTGAACCCAAGAGTGGCGCTCCAAGAGCAATACAACGGAAAAGCAAAGAGAGAGACCAAGCACAACGAGTAGACCGGCCATAACGAGGGTCTGAAACCCGTACACGCGCGGCGTTTTGTTCCGCGAACTTGAAGAAGAGTGTCCCCCGTTGCCCACCGAAGACGTGGAACTGTTGATGCTCGGAGTGTGAACGCTATCCAAATTCAGACTATGTAGATCTGTTGGTAGGGATCCCGAGTCTGGTAAAGAGAGCCTTGGTGACAACGAAGGATTGTCAATGGGAACTGACGCCCGCGGTTGCAGATTCAAGGTACGGCTGGGTCCGATGATGAGAATTCCTGTCGATGCTAATTCGTCGTCGTCGTCATCGTCGTCGTCTCGACTTTGCGAAACAACTGAATTATTCCGTGAGACGGTAGCCCGTGGACTACGAAAACTATTGTTGTTGCTGACCTCTTCAAACGCTTCTGTACCGCCATCCACGTCTTCCTCACCTATAAATCCAAAGTCATCTTCGTGATCCAACAGAACACCGGAATCTTCTTGTAAGTACGAAGACGGGACAGTTTCCATGGATCCCGTCAACATGTTTTCTTCGGTAGTTGGGAGTAAGTCGTTAATGGTGAAGCGTGAGGATCGTCTCCTTGAGAATGACGATGACACGTAAAAGAAAATGCCACGATGCCCCGGAACAGAACAAAAAGAAGATCTAACAAAACGTGTCTTCTTCGCTCGCCGCCATCGCGAAATACCTACTAGCCAAGGAGTAAGTTAGTGTAGTAGGTAGTTGTAGAGGGTGGTGGTGGGTGATGCGTCGACGCGCAGACACCTTTTTCATTTGGGGGGAGATTGCCGCGTGTTTGCGTGTTCGCTTGTCCGTCTGTTTGCGAACTGTTTCCAGATTCGAACCCTACGGGACTCTCACATCAGCAAAAACTTCTCGACTGTGAAACGCCTTATTGCCAAACGAAAAAGTCTGATGAACTTTCATGCCACTGTCAATTTCGCACGTCGAGGCACAAAAAAAGTTTCACACGCGAAGATATCGCTTCAGCTTCCAAGGGGAAGAAAGCTCTGTCGTAACAACGACAACGAAGATGGTCACGGAATCGAGAGTAAAGAAACCGCTGGTCATCACTGACAAAGACGGCAACGTGATTGATTTAGGAGGGGAACAAAGCGCAGCAAGGGAGACCGACAACGAAAACGACAACGAGTTCAGAGATGCTAATTGAACAATTTCAAACTATCACCACCTTCGATGTTGGCGGACAAATATTCAAAGTCTCAAGATCCATACTGGAGAAGCATCCTGAATCTTTATTGGCGACCTTATCATTCGAAAATCAGCAGAAAGTTAACCCAAGTTCTGTCGTTTTCATCGATGGGGATGGAGAACGATTTCGCTACTGCCTCGACTACATACGACACGGAAAAGTTTTCATCCCATGGACGGTATCAAAAGATGCGGTACTCCAAGATTTGAGATACTTTGGAATCAACGGAGTCGATCCCGGCGACATCGACGAGAGTGCTGCCTCACTCGCGGCGGCGGCCCAGATGTTCAAACTGGAAAGTGAATATCAACAGGAGTTAGAAGAATACGATGCCCAAATGGAAGAAATTCAACGCACAAAACGTCACGTCATGGTAGCTCATGCTTGTTTGCGAAAGTTTAGTCATAGTGGAAGCCTACACGAGCTGATATTTGAACCAGACTTGCTGAATCCGAAGGGTACCATCAATTCGGATATCTCCTACGAAAATTTTGGCAGTGTCTTTCGATGTTTCGACGAAGATTTCTTCAATGTTTGCCTGGATCGATACGGACTGTATCATATTGGTCATGAGATTTACAGAATACCAGGTAGCCCCGATACTGGGTATAAAATTTCACTGGGAAAGTCGGCAGACCGACCGGCGGTAGCAGCTTTCGGAATCAACTGGTTTCACCGAGATAAATAGATGAATAATGGGAGTCGTTCGTCACAGACTTCAACTTATTAAAAATTTTCCCGCGCTATACTGTCAGCCATTTTGGGTAAGAGTATGGCACTGTATCATTCTTTGGTTTTGTTTTGGGTAAGATCAATCAAATTTTTGACTATTCTTCGTTCACGAAGGTTTTAGGGGACTTCTTCTTTAGTTTGCATCAGTTAATTGAAGTAGCATTTGATACGTGTGCGACAACACTCCAGGCCATACTCCTGTCCAAACGCCCCGCGGCTGATCTGAGCGCCAGCGCCACCCCGGAAAAACCAAACCCAAAACAACAATCACGATACGGGACAGCAACAAAGACCCCTGATCGAAGGTGCAATCTTCATCATCCATCCAGGAAATAAGGAAGCGTTGGATACATTCTATTAAGGGCTAATCTCCCTTTTGTCATTCTATTATCAATAAAACAATGAATGAAAGAGTGATTTTCACACCAGATAGCGCACATCCGGAGCGATTTCTGCCCCAAGTAGCCGGCGCTGGTGCAGCGATTCGACCGTTTGAAGTAGAGGACATGAACCGCGTGGAAGATTTTACGGACGAGAATCTACCGGAAGCTCCGCCAGATGGAGAACTTATGTTTGCGACAGATTCTGAGTTGGACACATTGAAATTTCCGCCTTATCACTTTTGTTTGCGGGGCGGATATCTCTTTTATTTTGACCCTGATGATGTCGAGGACGAATCGGGACACATGGCGACGTACCACGATGTCCCGGTCGGTGTGGTCCCCTTAAGACATGTGACGGTACAATACCCTCCCGGCGGTCGTCGCTGCTTTCGAGAACATGCACAGAGTCCGGCACGAACGGGATACGAAGTAGCCCTGGTGCATATCCCCGAAGAAACCGAAGACGAGGTGGAGGAATCGAGCCGACCTGTTGTTTTCTTAGTCGCCAGCAGTCTATCGTTGAGAGAAAAATGGGCTGCGGCTATGCGGGAACGAGCCGAGATTGATAAGCCGACAACCCTCAAAGGTGGGTATACACGTACTACACCGGCCGCACCTAAACCTGCACCAGTTGCCGCTGCTGCTTCGCAATCGTTTGATGACGATGACAATGACGACGGAGCTGCCTCCAACGACGAGGAGAAGAAGGCAGAACCAGTAAATGCCGAGGCTGCGAAGCAATCCAAAAAAGAATCTCAACAGACGGCGACAAGATCTGGCAAAAAGGACTTTTTTAAAAAGAAAAGTAAGCCACGCGGCGAGGCTAAATCCGTCAGACAACAAGTTTTGGCTATTTCAAATGACGAAGAATTAGCAGGAGCGGTGGTGGAATTTGGTGTGCCGGATTTTGTCGAACAAGCCTGGATGGATGAGTACTTTCAAGTTCACAATGACTTTGATGCGCCGGGGAAATGCCGACAAATGGAACAGTGGCAAACGGAAATGAAAAAGTCTTTAAAAGGTGCCGTTCTAGAGCAGTATGAATATTTTGTTCAAGCTTCCGGTGAAATGACGACCATGGGAAAAGAAGTTGCATCTTTGAAAACTTTAGTAGAGACTCAGATTGATGTTTTGAAAGAAATGAAAGATATCGATTTCTTGGGGGCGCTGGAAGAAAAAGAAAGCGATCCGAAAGACGAAGTAATGGGTCGAGACGTGTCTGAACAACCGGATGCCATTGAAGTTCCAAAAGGACGCAAGGGCGATGATCCTAGTTTCTATAGTGAAATGACGTCAGACAAGAACGGGGACGACGATGAAGAGGATGTTCGTGCACCACCAATTGAATTACCGGATTGGCTGAAGGATGCGGATGAAGAGATCTCTGCCACCATTCGAGAGGGTCGCTACAATGACGCCATAGATCTTATTCTCAAAGCTCGTCATGAAATCAATGAATTATTTGATAAGCATGAGCGACCAACGGCCTACAGATTACGAAAGACCGACATTGCTAAACTCAGATACTTGAAGACTAAGGTGGCTAAACTTTCGAACAGAATAAGCAATCGCCTCGAAGAAACGCTTCGGCGTAAAAACGAAGCGCTCAAGCAAGCCTCCAAACGAGAACGCTCTGACCCACACATGGGAGGAAGTGCCATTATATCCCCTTGTGCACTCAATGACGATGCCCTCTACTTGCATCTCCTAGTAAAACTTGGTCGAACCCAAGAAGCTGCCAACGTCTATTCAATTCGTCGTTCTCTACTGCTCTTGGAAACTATTCACGAAAGACCGATTTCTGGATCGGGAACTGTGGACTTGGTCATTTATTCTGCGCAATTGAGCCAATCCTTCTTTTCTTGCCTTGCCAGCTCCGTAGAAGGATTTTTGGATCTGTTCATTGCAAGTGGCGACAGGAAGGTGGACGATATGTCTGTCGGTGATGCTTCGTCGATCCAATCTGGTATTCACCAAATCAAGAATGTCCCTGCCGGGGCTGTTGCCTCTGTGGTTCTTTGGTGCGACACAGAATTGACCAAGTTTGCCGCTGCTTTTGGAGGAACCCGCATCCTTGCTAATTTAGCTTTGAGCCCGCCACCTTCGCGAGGCAGCACTCAGCGTGTGTTGGGCCAAGAAGATGCCAACAAGGAACGCAAGAACGCCATTGAAGTTGCGTCACAGTGCATCGAACAAGCCTTCAAGTACGCGAGTGCTAACCTCGACACAGTGGGACTTCCTCTGACGCCGCGCCTGGCTGAACTTCTGCGCGTACGTTTGAAGGGTTGCGAAGCCGAGGTTGCTGAACTGCTCGACAACAGGTGGAACGTTCTCACTAGCGATTGGCGTTCGATGTCGAATAATGGAAGATAATGAAATTGAAAAATGAAATGTTAGCAATTATTTAAACTCTGCAATTTGCTACTGTAAGATCCCCAGGTGTTGCTTTCATGATTGGCCGACGATAGAGACCAGAACTGTGTGACCTTGTTTCCGCTCACGGAGTAAAGTAAACTTCAAAGTAAATCGTGGATGAACAATTACTCCGTTGGACACAACCGTGGAACAGAGTTTAGTCAAAATTTCCTTTGGTAGCGAAATGAATCAAGTAAATAATAATATGTGATGCAAGATTTGAAGAAAACGTTTGTGATCAGATCGTTGTTGTCGTCGTCTTTTTGTTTTATCGATATCTGTTTAATGCGATTTAATTCCTGGAATGCGACCGACTACGTTTCTCTCTTTTTACAACAATTCGGCGTCAGGATCTTCATTCGGTATCATTTGCATATCACCTAGCACATGATCAGCTTGGACACTTCGAAGTTGCATAAGATACTGTTCACGTCGACGACGCATAATTTGATACGCCTTGTAGCCTCCGCAAACACACAAGAATATGAGCACGAGGAAAATCAATGGTTTGGCATTTTCATAATCGCTTGCTCCGTCTTCTTCCCTCGTGGGCGCCAACGTGGGACGTATCGTGGTGGCGGGAAACGACGGCGGCGTGGGAAAGTTGGCCGCGGAAGGACTAGGTGCCGCGGTCGTTACTTGATCGAAGCGCTGCTGCTGTTGATACAGAGATCGTTCAAACATCATTCTTGTCATTTCCGAGAAGCGCTCTTGGTAGTGGGATCCTGAAGATTCCATCGCATTCATGTGCGTTGAAGGTCTTCCAATACAAGATTCAAATCCCAAAAATTGGTGCGAAGGAACTGTTTATTTTGCGCTCGTTGTTTCGTCTCTGGAGGTCTTATCGTGTTGGGAAGGCTCAATGGCAGACTAAAGATTGATCTTTGGACGATACAAAGTATTGGTCGTTGTTTGTTGGTTGGTTTGTTTGTTTGTCCTCGGCTTTCTACCTTCGTCGATGTAATTACTAGCCTACTCTACTCGTATTTGGAAAAATGTCCCTTTTTACTTCCGTTGGGATCCGTCATTCCTGGGTATGATTCCTGGTCACGTGTTGAACGTCATAGCGGCGAAGAACAAATCATCGATTTCAAACCCGAACCTTTGCGAGGCTCGCGTGATCCATCCCACCGCGAAGAGAAACTCAAAGAGAGAGACCAAGAAGAGAACCCTCTGACCGAGACAGAGAGAAAAGGGAGAAAAAGCCTCATCCGACCCCCCGCAGAACGAGTTGTTCGCATTCGACACACAACTGTCTCGTTGTGTATTCTTCGTCTTCATTTTAAAACCCTCGATTAATAATCCTAAATTCTTGTCACCATGACTACAATTACACTTGGCTCCTCTGCGGAAAACTCTCTTGCCACGGCCTTCAAGACAGCCGCCCCTCCGGCGGCCTTGCCTTCGTTGGAGATCAACGTTACGGACAACGCGGCGGCCGCGGCCTACGCTCCGATGGACTTGTCGGCGTGGCCGTTGCAGAATCAAGCTGTTGTCAAGATTTGTATCGGACCAACCGTTACCGCACCCGACGTCATTTCCAAGGTTCTCACGTCCTTGACGTTGGCAGGTTTGCAAGCACAAGGCGAAAGCAAGCTCGACGACGGAACGCGGGTGGTGACGGCCATCAAGGCTGCGACAGCTTCTAGTGCCCCCATCCGATTGATGGACGATGACATGATCGACGAAGATACTCTCTTGGCCGATTCCAGCAATCTTTTGGCGCCTCCACCCGCCATGTCGGCTACCAAGGTGAGCGCGGATGACTGTGCCGGCCGTGAGCCCTGCGCCGATTGCACGTGCGGACGATCAGAAAACAAGACATCGGATCAGCCGGCGGTTCAAAAGAGCTCGTGTGGGAAGTGCCATTTAGGAGATGCATTCCGCTGTGCCTCTTGTCCTTATTTGGGTAAAGTAAGTTATTTGTCATTCCGCGTTTTGACACATCGTTGTCTCGTTCCGTCAAAATGAGTCTCACCCCCAATTTAATCATTTCCAGCCAGCATTCAAGCCCGGAGAGGAGCATTTAGTTCTAGACCTGCAAGACGATTTGTAAATGAATTGGAATACCATCAATAATAACCTTTGACATGCGTTAGTATTTCTTGATTTTTAAAATTTATACTAAAACCATGTTCTTTATTCACTCGATTGTTTTTAATCTACGAAAGTCAGATATCCTTACGGTTACTTCGGCTACTTACACAGGATATTTAGCGTTTTTTACACATCCAATCTGTTTGGATCTGTGAGAGCACTTTGCTTTTTAGGACGAGAAACAGAATAAAACAACAATGATGGTGGGGCTGGGCTCCCACTACCTGGAGTAGGTGTTTCGGTCCCGCACACGCCAGTCACTCTTCCCACAATGACCAAACCGGCCGCAAGAGGTCGCATCTCGGCGTTTACCTACTACTCCAGCTTCAGACAGGACACGCGCAGCAACGAAAAAAGAAGACGAAGGAAGACACTCATTGACGTAAGGCTCTGGTACCACCACTTCCACTCTCTGAACAATTCCTGTCGCTTTCTATCAAATACCATCGAACAAACAGAGAGAAAGAGAGTGATACATCATAAAGGAATCAATTTTGTTCCGGCTTTGACTCCGCTTTCAGTCCACGCACATCACACGTTCCTGTCTACAGTGAGAAACTCTTTCGTGCGAACCATTCGGTCATAATTCTGAGATTCGCCTTTCCAGAAGGGCAGAAAGGAAACCATCATGAGTACACTAAATGCCCGGTCATTAGCACAGGAGATTGCAGGTCGATATTTTGCCAATTACAACCCCTATGAACGTCATCGCATCAACGTGGAACAATGCCTCCGAGAACCTATTACGGCTGTGACTATTAATTTGCTCACAAATGCCAACGGTGAAGTCGAAGTTCTAAAGGCATCAGAACCATCAACAGAGCATGGGATCCTCAATCATGCGGAAAAAGAACAAGAACTGCAAAATGGAAGCAAATGGCAAGACCCCTTGGCGACAAGCAACAACATTATTGAGATTGATTTACTCGAGGCCGACATGAAATTGTATGATGGATTGCATCGACGTAGTAAAGCTCGTATGGAAGCCTTTTTGGAAGGTATTGTTTTGTCTGTGGCTTCTTCGACTGCCCCACCTCCCGGTGACAAGAAATCTTCCGGAGCCAACGGGCCCAAAGATATTTCGCTGGCTGATGGATTAAAGGGATTCAGCATCAAAGACGTGAATACTAAACTTCTTCGTTCGATTAGTTCGGGTCAACCAAGTAAAATGGAAAAACAAGAACAGCTGGAGGAATCGGATTTAGTGACACGATTGGAGCTTTACATCCGTTGTCTCTGCCGTGTGAAGACTCAGGGGTCGGAATGTGTCTTGGCGGTCGAACCTGCGCGAGCGCTCAAGGCGCGCGCCAAAGCAATTGTCAATGCTTTTGTTGGTACCGTTAGTACGGTGAGACAACAGAGCCCTATTTTAACTCGCTTGTTGACAAACCTTACCAAGGAACTCTTGGCGGTGAATTATCTTAGTGCTGATCTCATCCGCACCATTCGGCGATTGGTATCGGATTACGAACAACAGACCTCGTTCGCATCGTTGGCTTTTCTGTCGACACCGGATAATTCGGCAGAAAAACGTCTCACGCCCATGATCATACACTTCATCAAGTACTTGCAGGTAGACTGGAAGGGTCATGTTGCAGACTGCGAGGTGGAACGCATGCTGACCTTGGCCTTGGATCAAGACATGCGGAAGACGTTCAAGACGATTGAATTTCAGAGTATTGGACACTTGTTAGAAACCTGCGCCGACTTCCGTTCACAATTACAAAAGATTGAGTTGGCACCCGCACACCTTGGAGACCCAGATTGCAAAAAATCGGAGGACGACCCTGATACAATTCGCCAAGCAATTCGGGACTTGCAGCGCGAACGTATCACGGTCAATGGTCATCTGCTACCGCCCGTGACGAGTCGAAAGGAATTGATTCACTTGCTCCAGCAGACCATGAATTCACGTACACTGACGGCTACGTCAATTAAGCCGAGGCGCAAGACTCGCAAAACGCGTCGCAAAGACGAGATTAGTGATCACAGCAATTCGGAGTACTCTGAGTCGGGTTTTACCTCTTCAGCCGCCGAGTCGGATGCTAACGGCCACGGAACTGCACGCGAGCAGCAACCTCATCGCCGTAACTTCCACGTTTCTACAATTGATGTTCTGACGAAACGGCTCTTGGTCGCGGCGAGCCGGACAGGGACTGGCGGGGATGCCTACTTTGTTGTTCGTGACTTGTTTGGCGGTGATGGCGTTGAAGTAATCCCCTCCGACATGCTCCCCACGCATGGTCGAGCGATGCGGCCGGGGTCGATTGAGATTTTGGTTCGACTGGCCAGTGTGACGATTAAATGCCATGGTTCGTTTGATGTGTATCCCAAGTCCATGGTACGTGTCTGCGAGCCACTAATTCAACTGCACACCACAACCACCGAGACGATTTCTTTGCGAGAAGTTCGTGCCTGTGATTCTGTGGAAGACGACGATCATCCAGACGACTATGAGACGGATCAGTCAGGAAAAGTACCAAAGAAAGCCATCATGGTGCTGCAAGAACAAGAGAAGAACAAGACAGGATGGCGTACTCTAGCCATCCGACCAGCCCTTTACGAGAAAGTGGAAGTCTTCAATACACCCTCCTAACGCCCTTTTTGGGACACGAAGTAGCCTCAGTCAATTGATTTTATTGCTGTTCCCGATTACACTTTGTTTTCTATTCCATTTGTGCTGGTTCCCAAAGAAAAAGAGAGAGATCAAATAAAGTAAAATATATGATATAGCACAAATGATCTCGTTCAGCTTAAATTGCAAGCCAACGTCCCCATTTCGATTGAATTTTTATGGATCAACCACCTTGGCCATGGTCACAAGAATACAAAAGAAGAATTCAACCATGGCAGCTCCACCGACATGTTTGTTGAGACTTTCTCCTTCCTTTACCATGATAGCACGAGCCTCACGAATTCCAATTGGTAGTATCAGCAACGGGAGCAACCGGGTTACGGACGAAGAATAAGCAACAAACGTCACGATAACTTCCATCATTGCCATGACCAAACAAAAGACGTACTCATATATACTGAATCGACGACCAAATCGAACCGCCGTAGTTCGCTTATCCACCAAGACATCGGTGAGGCGGTCGCGTAGGTTATTGACGATGATAATAT
>Ga0051981_10001589_pt1 | contig 11181 bp, 7 predicted proteins | sample CryGey13umfilter_3_FD_59644 | JGI IMG/M metagenome (GOLD analysis project Ga0051981, IMG submission 59644) | Groundwater microbial communities from aquifer in Utah, USA - Crystal Geyser 4/10/14 3 um filter | ecosystem: Environmental > Aquatic > Deep subsurface > Groundwater | place: USA: Utah... | reverse complement strand
GAAAATGATGAAAGATAAAATGGAACATTCGACGTCGACAAGACGAATACTGGCCCATCACATTTCTTATGGCGCACTTGAACGAGCACCTTTTCGGCAGTGGCCGACGACGGCCCAGTGGGCAAGTGATTATTCCAAGTTCCGAAGAATGACAATAGCAGACTCATCTGCCATCAGCAATGATCGAACTTGTATACGAACACTGTCTGACCACCTTCGAATCCTTAGAAAAAATCATCCAACACTGTCAAGATGGTTGTTGCAAGGAAGTTGGAAACTTTTTTTCGTTCTTGTCGTTTGCTTGGTTATCAGTTACCTTCAACTCGAATCAGGCGATATTTCGGTTTATTCGGAATCAGAGTGGATATGGGATCATAATGTATACAAACCTCGACAATCTTTGACAGGCAACTTGTCCCGACCCGTCGAAACTCTGGAGCTCCCCGGGAATAATCCGAAGCGGGACTTGCTACTGGCGCAATTTTCAGGGAGTCCAGCACTCGATACTATGGCATCTATATCGAGTCGTCCAAATCGCGCTTATGCTCGACAATGGGTTCGAGACTATGTGCGTTACACCGGTTCGTCGAGTAAACGTCTGGAACGAGCCTGCTTCGACAAGGTTTTTATTTTGAGTACAATACTCTCCCACCAAGTCCCTTCGGACAATCGGTGGTCTCCTACATCTCGTGTAGAGTATGACGCAATCGTCATATTACCACCCGACGCCATCGTTACAGATTTAGACTCTGATCTGTTGAATCTGTTCCCATCAGACAAGTTATTGGCAGTGGCAAGCTACGAGCGTTCGACGTTCATCAACGATAGTACTTTATCCGATATCTTGTTCTTCAATTTTCGTCATAAATATGCGATGGAGGTCGTAGACTTGTGGACTTCGTTGTCGGGTGCCCCTGTCACGTGTGGCGCGGGCAACGATGTACAACTGTTACTTGATGCGGTCGATTCTGTTGCCGAACGCAAGGGAGAAAGGGAGGAACTTGTCTCTGATCTGACCATGTCAGCGAGGGGCTTTGTCGGAAGTCGATACATCAAAATGATTCCTGAAAAAGTTCCTGCTTCTAAGGCTGTAATGCTTGTATCGAATGCCGGAGAAATCGAAGCTGAACTGCAAACAACAGCTGCCTCTGTATGCTACCGCTACTACCCGCGCTGTGATGTGTTGTAAATAAAGTATGTGTGCTAAATTCATACAGTCATCGTTGGTTTTATTTTGGAGGTTGCTGGGTTTCTTCGATCGATTTGTACTGTGTCAAGGGAACATTTATGGTTGCTATCTTTTTTGGGCCAGCACACAGGACGGTCACCTCGAAGATCCCAACCGATCCGATTCAAGGACACGCCCAAGCTTCTCTTCAACTTTTGCAATGGACAATTCTGCTACGTCGGCTGGCGACAGCAACAAAATAATGTTGTGTTGTTATCACAATTCATTCAACCACTTTATTCGGGTACGAATCGATGTGATGTCTAGCGAACAGACGACTTCCTTTTCCTCTGTGATGTCATGTTACGCTTAATGTGAGAATTTGTCATTAACCTTTAACGTTTTGTATATATTGTTCTGCGCCGCGCTATATTCTTGAGAGACGATTTACTTGTTCTGGACCACATAATACCTCGTTGTCAAGCAATGTTTCTTTGCAATCCATGTAAAACACGTGTAGTTTATTTACTTTTTGAGTCAAATCCAAACTGCGGAAAAGCGAAGTTGCGATGATGCCTTCTCCTTGAAAGTGAGAGAGCCCCGTAGACAGTCTCGAAATTGAGTCCAATCGCTTTGATGTGAAATGAAGATCAAGGAGATTGGCAAAATGACGACGTCAACTACTCAAGTTCTTTGGCAAGTACATTCATTCCCCTTTCCTTGACCAGCATACAAGCGGGCTTGGTGGTCTATTCAATTTCTATTCAATAATAATTGGAAGCTCACACTGTGAACATAATGATAGACCATGATATGGGTTACAGTGAGAATAGTTCAACAAGGACGGCCATTTTCGACCCGTTGTGGTGTAACTCTGAAATCACTCACGATGATAATGATAATGTGGTTTCGTCTAAATCGTGTCGGGAACACAAGTGATGGGAGAAGAAAAGTTGAGAGCCAGCCCTGTGCTTCTCCGCGAACTCTATGCCGGTTAATAAGCATGTGTTGTATTCCTATCACGCCATCTACAATCCGACGCCGTCCTTCGATGCAATGTCAAGGTACTCCTTCCTTTGCGTTGGGAGTGGGAGCCACTAGAACGGACCTGGAGACGTGGAAGTTGCCTGAGTTACACACCGATTCTAAACGAATTGTTTTGTTTGCAAATTTCATTAAGTTAAAACTGGATTTTGTGTGTGTGTTTGTGTGTAATTTTTTCTTTCGATAATCTGGAACTCTTCTTCTATCCACCCAGCAAATAAAAGGCGCGGACACGACGATAATGATATACACCCGAGAAAGAACAAACACGGCCGTGTAGCCATTTTTTTTAGGCAGCCGAAGCACGTCCATTCCGGGGTTGCAATCCCTTGCGTTGATGCTCGCGCATTTGCATGAGCTGTTGCATTTGTTGGATGCCCGCGGTCTGCTGCGGTCGGGGAGGGGCCACTTGCGGCATACAGTGGTTGGCCATGGCCAATCGGTACATGGCAAGACGCTGCGCCTGTTCTTCCTGAAGAAGCTGAAGCTGTCGCTCCAGCAATTGCAAGCTCGAACCTGTGAAGTCGAATTTTCTCGATTCCTGCCGGGTCTGGTTTTGTGCTGGTTCCTTAGAAATAGCAGCCAATAGGGCCAAAGGAATGTTCTGAATGGGTGCCGTTTCGGGGGCTGCCATGGCAGCTACTTCCGGAGAAGCAGCAGAAGCACGGGTGAAGTCCGGCACGGGGTCACTACTCGCCATGGCAAGCTTGGTTCGAGCATTCTTGCAAAACATCTGAGCCGCAAGATGAGGCTGACGAAAATTGGCAAGCAAAGACGTTTCCGGTCAGATTGGGCAAATTCCTCATGATTACTGTTATTTATTCACATACACCGCTGTTTCTCTGAATCTTACCTTATCACGGAGGAAGTATTGGTGGTAATAAGCACCGAGTTCAGGTCCAGAAGAGACCCGGGTAAAGTTCCTACGACCCAAAGGATTAAAGAGACATTTGTGAGTTTTTGGGACCATCACGAATTCAGCATTGCGGGTGTTCGCAACCTTCGCTGACATTCTCCATCCAATTCTTCTCTTGTTTCCATGGACTCACCATCGGTTTAATTTACGAGTAAAGCTGCTGTATTTTGCCTTGCGAGAAAAGAATTTAGGCATAACCGTCTCGCTGAAAATGCGGCGATCTCGAATGACAAATGCCTTCCCGTGCGGTAACCAGCAAATGGCATCTGCGTGGGCCTCGTCGTTCAGGATCTCGTGCAAACGCATAGGAAAGATCTTAGAATCATCATCTTCGTCGTCTGCGTGGTGTTGGGTGGACTTTTGATGGTCTTCACGGGGGCTCATGGTCGATTCTTTAATTAGGTACGAACAGGAAGTTAGGAAGTAGGTCCTACGGTGTCGTTGGGTGTTATTGCTACGCGGTGGCACGTTGATCCGCTACGTCGCCGACGGAATAATACTCGCGTGTTTTTGAACGGTTCGAAAATGCGGGCACACTGGTTATATGCGTCTGGCTCGTCGGTCAGGACTCGAAAGGCAAAAAGTCTCTTGCAGCGATCAACGATCAAAGGGCCATACAGAAGTGACATGGGTCCTATGACGTTGATACTGTGAAAACTAAATGACCACGAATGGTCATAATCAATATTTCCTTGTTCATCGAAAAATATCATCTATGATTTTTTAACTATTTTGGGCATGTTCCGAATTTATCTTTACGAGCAATCAGAAGCGAAGCATCACTAGGAAAAAGAGAAGGAGGGTTAAAATGACTTTTTAGGGAGTGTCGAACCGTAACATTATTGAGGAACGAAGCAATCTGACAGTGGCCTAGAAAATCCTCTGTCGATTAAATTTTTTGTGTTCTTTTCGAAGACCTATGATGCTCCAGGCCTTTGGACAAACGTCTCTACAGTTACGGTTAAAGTGTCCTTGGAAATCTACTGTGCTGGAAACCGAATTCGTCCGAGTTGCACGTAGTTTGCTCTGTTCACTCGAGGATAAACAGTGCAAGGCCCAAACGACACGAAACGACTGTGACGTGAACTGACTGATTAACAGTCACATCGCATACTCCTACCAGCCCCGTACGAAGGATAATAAGTGTAGGTAGGTTGCGTTAACAATCACCGTCGGTTTGGGCAGGGTGGAGTATACAAGTTCCCAGTGAAGTGGAGATCGGGTTTGGGATATTCGTGGTGAGAGGTAGGAGCAAGTGTCAGAACAAAACACATTTTTTGCCATATCGACTGGGAACTCGACAATAATTAAAACACTCGTTTGTCCAGTGGTTTGTCCTCGGACTTTTTATGGTAGCACGTATTTTGCTCCTTACATCTAGGATAATATCGACTGGTAGTCGTCTTCCTTAGTAGTGCGACTATTATTGTGAAACTCGATAAAAAGGAAACCTCTTATTCGGAAGAACCACGTGCATTCTTCGTCGCTGATGTTACAAATCATTGTCGTCATCGTCTCGCTACATTTCATTCATCACACCATTAGCCTATTGGTCATTGGTCTCTCCAATTATAATGTTATTACCCGAATTACATTCAGTATGACAACACTACGTGGCACCGTAGGTCCAACTACTCTTTGCAGTCACGTGAAACTTCACAGAGCATATTCCCATCTTGACTGTGAGATTCGAGCCAAATTAATCGAACAGTCATAAAAGATCCCTGCTACTGCGTACTGACAGTACCGTTGGAGTAGGTAGCAGAACACTATTGGGTTGAAAGATGACCACGTAGGCTAGATTTGTAATGGGTAGATAATCTTATCTTACCATGAGTAGTTGAGAACAATTCTGGGGTAACTTTTGTGCAGTTCCAGAACTATTCCGGGGTCGAACATGATTATCATAATTTTGGTGACGCTGGATTTTCGAAACACGAAGTTCCGCACCTCGATCGGCGAATTTGCGGATCGATCAAACATTTCCTGTGCGCCGACCGTCGTCATAATTTTTTATGGTTTCGAAATAATGATGTGACATTAGATGTGCGTGCCATCACCTTCGTCCATCAGCTACTCTTCCTGGTTTTCTCTCTCGGATTCTCCGTTTCATCATCAGCGGCAAACGAGCGCAAGCAACGAGGTTACCTACTAATTCTTACAATGAACGTCTTTAGCACACTTTTTTGTCTGATATCTCTGGCTTTCATTGAGTGTCAGGGTTTCAATCTTCATCCCCGTCCCAACTCTTTGCACATTTGTCGTTTACCGCGTCGTCGTGTGTCGTCGTCGAGTGATGATGATGACTCAGTGATGGAGGGCAATGACGAAAGAAATGAACTGATCCAGTTAGGCCGCCAAGAACTTGAGCGTCACTTTCGTTTTCCGCTTGATGATTGGCAACTGCACGCTGGAGGTGCCATTTGCAAGGGTTACAATGTAATTGTTTGCGCTCCAACTGGCGCCGGAAAGACAGTAATCGGCGAAATGGCTTTGCATCATGCCTTCCTTGCCGAACAAAACGGCATATATACGACACCCCTGAAGGCGTTGTCTAATCAGAAGTACTCTGAACTGTGTGAGATCTTTGGGAGAACGAATACTGGGCTTTCTACTGGTGATATTAGTATCAACAAAGGTGCTCGGATTACCGTAATGACGACGGAAGTCTATCGGAATATTGCTTGGCGCTCTTCAACGCCCTCGGCCTCAATCATGGGTACCGATGAACTGATTTCGAATGCTGTCGTGGTTCTGGACGAGTTTCATTACATGGGGTATCCAGGTAGAGGTGGTGTCTGGGAGGAGTCCATCATTACAAGCCCTTCGCACACGCAAATTGTAGGATTGTCGGCTACTTTGGCAAATGGGCAAGCCATTTCCAAGTGGATGGAAAGTGTCACTGGGAAAAGAACTTGCCTTGTGGATGTGCCCAGTGAAAACAGACCAGTTCCGTTGCGTTATTTGTTTGCGACGAAAGAAGGTCTCTTTCCATTGTTTCGAGACCCTGATGCTGGACCAGGTTCGCCTCGCGGGCTCTTGGGGTACCGCGGGGAAGGTAAGCCCATACGAGAGAAACAGGATTCTGAAAACACACCTGATAAACTACCGAAGGGTTTACAAGTGAATCCCGCCCTTCGGGCCGCCGCGGAGCGTCGTATACAGAAAGTAAATCGATCATTGGAAAGGAAACGCGTTGGCTTTACTCCTCGAGACGGCAATGATTGGTTTGAAGGGGGTGGCCGTAGAAGCCGTCCCGTCAGCATGGCGCCTCGAAAAATGTCTCCGAGAGAGGAACGTCGAGAAAGGGAGCGGCTTTTGAAAAATGAAATGCGCAGAGCTGTCCCATCGATTGCCGCTTTGTTACGTCGATTAGACCAGAAAAATTTGCTACCTGCAATCTTTTTCATTTTTTCACGTGCCGGTTGCGAAAGTGCTGCTAGAAATGTTTACGAAACAATGAAAGGACCCAGAGATCCTACGGCATTGTTGGATGAAGAATTCGAACAATTCGGAGTCGAGGATACACGACCAAAGAAAAAAAATCGAAAGAGAGGGCGTCGCCGGGGTCCGTTTGTTGAAGACGGGGATGGTCGAACATTTCGATCCGGGAACAATTACATTGACGAGGGCGTATTGGCGTCATTGATGGAAGATGAATCTGTTTCCGCCATGCATGAAGACGACTTTGACGAATCTTCACCGTTGTCACCCGTGAATTGGGAATATTATGCCAAAGCTGGTTTGTTGACCTACCAGCAAATCAAAGAAGTGGCTTCACGAATATCATCGTTCAACGATCGGAATCCCGAGATTGAATTTGATGACGATATGATTGAACAATTTCTTTTCGGGGTTGGGTCGCACCACGCCGGTATGCTACCTGCACACAAATCGTTTGTCGAGATCCTTTACCGAAATCGTAAGTCGTTTGTAGGGTATATTGGATGCTTGCTAACATATCTTACTCATTGGTCAATGTGTTTTCTGGTAAACAGAATTGATGAAAGCAGTTTTTGCAACTGAAACATTGGCAGCGGGTATCAACATGCCAGCTCGCACCACTGTCATTTGTGCCATGGCGAAGCGTGGCGATGGTTCTTCAATGAATTTGTTGGAAACATCGAATCTCTTGCAAATGGCAGGGAGAGCTGGTCGTCGTGGCTTCGACACAGAAGGAACTTGCGTCATCGTAGCAACCCCCTTTGAAACGCACGACGATGCGTCGAAGATTCTTACGGACCCAATCAAACCTATCAGGAGTCAATTCAGTCCTTCTTAGTAAGTAACTTCATATTTTGCCGCTGCAGCTCAAAACCGCTTGTATCTGACTCTATTTGCATTCTTGTTTTCCAGCTCGCTGTCTGTGAACCTCATAGCTCGTGGCGAGGGACGTCTTGACGTTGCCCGCCAACTAGTGAGTAAATCCTTCGCCATGTGGGAAAAACGTCAAGTAGAAGAACGCGTCAACGCTGCTTTAGAAACACACGGCGAGGGGTTGAGCGAAGTAATCCGTGCATCTGCGCAAGAACAATTTATGAATACGTTGCAAGAAACACTCCGGATCCAAGTCGATCGAAGGCGATCGAAATTCGATATCGCACGTATTCAATCGCTTTTGGAGATTCTCGAAGATAAAGAAGAGCTGAAGCAGACTTCTAAATCATACTTGTCGACTGCCAAAATGTTGGGCCTCGAGGAAAGTACGCTAGGTTATCTCAATACCGAGCTGCAGAATATGAACAGAGTCGATATGGAAGACGCAATTTATGCGGAACTGATGAACGAGGACCGCACAGCACTCTTGGAACAAATTCAAGCCCAGGAAGGCCGCATTACGCTCCTTCAAAAAGAAATCCGCAAGCACCCCTTCACCGCTATAACGAACGTTGCTAACGAAATTATGATCGAAGACACGCCAGAGGGAGAAGTCTTGTTTGACACGTTGCGTGGTGCAAAAGACGGACCCATAGATGGAGCCATTCCCCTATCAGCAACAGAGCTTTCGGCCTTTGCCAAGTCGACGATTGTAGCGAAGCGTAAAACTCGTAAATTGGCAAATGCCAATCCCGAACTCGATCCCCAAAGTTTGATCGAGGAAGTAGACCAAGCAGAGAGTATCAAGGACGGTTCTTGGGATGACATGCTGGCCATTATCAAGACACTTCTTGCGTACGGATGTATCGAAACCTCCGAAGGGATTCCAGACAGTAGAGAATCATGGGAGAAAGCTACATATTCTATCACACCAGCAGGAGTTAACGTCGGTATGCTTGGATTTGAAAATTCACTGTGGGCTTTGGTTGCGATGGGAGGAGCCTGGGATGTGATTGGTGCTTCTTCTAATCTAGACAGATTTCACAAGGCGATGGAGGCATTTGAGCCAGACGAAGACGACGATCTGTGGTATGACGATTCGAGCGAAAAAGAAGCTACAAGCAACCTAGAAGATACCGACGAGGCTCCTGTGGCACAACAAGAGGCGGAAAAGCTGTTGTCGTTGATTCGGACCATGACTCCTGCCGAATTGGCAGGGTACGTTGCAGCTATTGTGGCTGAAAGTTCTCGCGGCAGTGGGGCCTCTGTCGTTGAACTCTTTCATGGTCTGACACACCTCCAGCAGCGTGTCGTACAGGCATCTCTTCAATCCTTGGAGAGACTATCTGAAGTTCAGAAGCTCAATAACGTGGACCCTGGCACACGGCAAATCAATTTGGACATCTCAAACGTGGAAGTGGTAACCGCCTGGGCTGATGGGTGCACGTGGAATGAGGCACTGCGATTGTCGGGTGGGCTGCCACCGGGAGATCTGGCCCGCACCCTCAGCCGTGTCTTGGATGCCGTGCGGCAACTGGGAAATCTTCCGTTTACACCGGTAAGAAAAGAAGATATGAGAAATGACGAAAACGCTCGTCGGACCTCACGTGGTATTCACCCCGATGTCCGGCGTTTGTGTCGAAACGCTGCGGCTGCCATTAATCGTTATCCGCTGAAGGATCCGTTCTCCTTCGACGAAGGCGGTAACGGTGAGTCGGACACAGAAGAAGAAGAAGAAGAAGAAACAGAAGAAACAGAAATCGAAGAAGCAGTGGAACCGATAGCAGTTGACAAAGAAAGCCTAGACACTTGGGCCGACATAAGTTGAGATAGAATCTTACGTTGTGTAGAATGTCAAAATAAAAAAGTTGCCCTATAGACGGAAGATAATGATGGAAATAGAAACAGCTTTTTAAAACAACTGCTTGAAGATAGTATCTGTGTATTCTATAATTTTTTCTGGTTTTATGACTCTCGGTGTACAATCAAAATGGGAGTGATAGATTGAGAAATACGCATGCGTGATGTGGATTGTAGTATGCGTAGATATGATTCCGTGGCCTTCGTGTTGCTTTACTCGACTCCTCCGGGACGTTGCCAATCCAAGACAACTTTGCTAATGCCCAAGTAAAGCAAAACATGTCGTACACCATAGGCGGCTGCCAACAAGGCCATTTGCCCCGGATCGTCACTAGCATTACCAACTGCCTGCCACGAGGCCAACCAATCGGTACCACTCGCAACAAGGTACAGCGCAGCAGGAAGCATCCAGAATGGAACCGAAGAAATGGCTTCATTGTTGTGGTAGCCGTCCAATTGGACACTCCAAGCAGTACGCCAGGCTGTTGACTGAGGGACAAATCCACGCTGACGGAGCGATTGGCTCAGGTCCGGGCAATGACTCGATCCATAAAGAATCGCCACATCATTTTTATCATTCTCTTGAAGAGTTTGATCCAATACTGTCAATGCTTGTTGGTTACGGCCTTGAATGAGTAAGTATTGTCCGACGTTGTTTTGTTGTGCGCCCGACGGACGACTCCCCGTGATCAATACTTGACCAAAAGCCAGTCGTTGGATTATATCAAGGCGAGCGGACGTGATAGCTTGGAGCACAAAGCGCAGCACTGGACTCCACGAAGCTTGCCAGACATTACGACTACTTGTTGTGGACGACCAATCCAACAACAGAATGGATAACTCTGGGGCGGGGACAGTCATCCATAACGTCAGTCGGAGCACTTGCGCAAAATTAGACCCTGGTAGGAACAAGTTTGAAAAGAGACGTCGGCGACTGTCTCTATCCGACATGGTAGGTGGGCCAACCAACCACGCCGTTGCGGCTTCAGCGGCAGCCGATGGCGAAGCATGTACTTGCCGCCACGCGGGTAGACCCAAATCAGCGTGCTTCTGCTGTTTCTCGTACAATGCTTGTAGAAATTCTCCCCGTGTCCAATCTGCATGACGCCATTGTGGCCGTTGATAATCCAGTACATCCACCTGGCACGACCAACCATACCTCGCGGCCGTGTTTCGGTCGACAAGAGAGGCCCCCAGTGGATTGGCAACACGACGGTGGTTACCTTCGGTAGTTAACATACTGTCATCCAGTAATAACTCATATATTACCGTGCGGTCTTTGGAAAACTCTGGATCGTTGTAGGCTTGGTAGTACGATTCGTCGCCAAAGTGTACCATGGCATGTAATTCCACTTTTTGGTCATTTGTGGGGCGTTTCCATGTCGTGACGGCAGTTTGTAGAGCCCATGTATTTTCAGAATCGGAATACCAACGTATATGACGGGAAGGGATAGTTGCTACAGTAGTACTTGCGTTCCGGATTGTAGTAGATTCAAACGCAGAGTTATTGGATAGCGAGGAGGAGGAAACTCGTAGCGCTGAAGAATAAAAGAAGGTTTTCGAAGACAAACCCCGTTCGGACGGCGCTGCGACGAAGCCCTCTGTAACACCAAGATACACAATCAACAAAAAAATATATGCTTTCGAGTAGCGAAAGCGCATGATAGGCGGCTCGAGGAAACAAGGCAACAAGCGGACACTTCCTTATGACGATATGATGATCGTTACGATTTACATAATGATCATGATGCATTACTGTCACGGGCAAGAGCCGGTGTTGGGACAGATGGCATGTTGAGATGCTGTAAAATATACTTTTTCAACTTAATTGATTTCTAATTTTATGACATTAATTACTTTCCTCATTCATCAATTG
>Ga0051981_10001587_pt1 | contig 11187 bp, 8 predicted proteins | sample CryGey13umfilter_3_FD_59644 | JGI IMG/M metagenome (GOLD analysis project Ga0051981, IMG submission 59644) | Groundwater microbial communities from aquifer in Utah, USA - Crystal Geyser 4/10/14 3 um filter | ecosystem: Environmental > Aquatic > Deep subsurface > Groundwater | place: USA: Utah... | reverse complement strand
GGGGACACAGTATGAAACACAGTACAAGGATGGCGAAACCCCCGACCATATTTCATCAAACGGTGATGGTTTTCTGATACTCCGTGTTGATTATTTAACCTGTACCGTTAAGGTTAAGCTTTGATGGATCGAGTAGTAGATAGTACTTTTTGTTTTTACTGTGAGACAGAGGATTCAAGGTAGGTAACCTTGATGGTCCGTTGTTTTGACGAGTGCTCGAAAACGGACGATGGCAAAATCATCATCATATCCATCGTCACAAATCGTTGACTGTTGTTTTGCTGTTTTACGGTTAAAATTCGGTGCGGGTGAAGCGAGAGGGACTTGTCACACCGAGACCCGACAACAACGAGGACGACAAAACCACAAAACAGAGAGAAGAAACGGCGAGACGCTTGTTATCGTATACTTGGTGTTCTTGCATTACACACAAGCATCAAAAAGAAAAACAACGCAGTCTTCTCCTTCTGAAAATAAGATTATTATTATTATTGGAAAAAGAAGACCATGGCAACCAATCTAGACTTCGAAGAATTATTGTCTCGTGAGTATCGTCCCGCGGAGGTGGTGTGTTTGCAACCACGGGAAAAATTCCATCCGCGCGATATGACGACGACGACGACGACGATGACGACGACAGCTACAACAAAATCATCATCGTCGTCATCAGGTGCGGTGAAACAAAATCATCGTCCCCCAACGACGATGCGACAACGTCACGATGAACGTAACCGACAGCAGAAAATCGACGACGAAGAAGAGGAGGAGGAAGAAAAATCGCGCCAACGCGATTTTATACTGCGGCTGGTAGCACAAACACCAGCGTTTCGACAGCACTTGTCACCAGAAGAACGGGACAAGGTACGACAAGATCGAGATGAATTAGTAATTCAACCACCGAGACCTGCCGCGGCATCGTCATCTGCTGGACAATATCACCGCGATCATGTAGCACCGGAATTCGGACCCCTGGCTCTAACGGATTGGGAATCAGCTATTAATTGGGAGGGTGTTCCGGAAGAACAACAAGAAGAAAATAACGCGAAAACTACCAAGGAGAATGAGACACCATCCTCGACACATCGTACGGACGCGGAATTAATTCAGCAGGCTCGTGCTATTCTGTCTAAGCCGTTGAATCCATTTTTGGAAAATTTAGTGCTAGACGAGAACACCGTATGTTGGGACGGTATTGATAATGCCGCACAATGGGCACAAAAAGCCGCAGAAGCTCCTTTGATTTTACAAATGGGAGTCGCCGGTCGATCAGTGGCCGATAAAGTGTATTTGGGTTTATCAGCACAGCGACCACCACCAGCCAATCAAGAAGCGGCCTATCAGGCCCGTTTGGAACGAGAGTCACTCAACAGTAATAGCAACGTGATTGTTACGGCCGCCGATGCAACGAAAACCAAGGGATCATTGCATACCGACAAACGCAAACTGGAAGCCTTCATTGCGGCACGACAAGAAAAGCGTGCACAGATGGCCAAGGAAAAAACAAGTCGTATATCCAAGGCTATGGATACGTTGCGTTTGGGAGGTGGAAGAAGTCGTACTATCACCTCATCGCTCATGGGACCTGGGGGTACGGAACGGACAGGACGACCCAGTCGCAGTATGGCGGGACGGTCTCTCGAGGCAGAATATTTGGAACAACTGGATATGATACAAAATCATTCATTGGTACGAGATCTAAGTAAGGTTTTATTACGACAATATCATCGACCCAAGTTACCACTCTCAGTGGTGCGACAAGATTTATCGTGGCAATTTCAAATTCGTTACGCACCAATCAAAAAGGAATCCACGTCAGCACAAGTTACATCCTTTATTTCCCCTCATTCGGGGGCATTGGCGAAAGCTAAATTCCGTACCGAAGCTGATTTGTCACCTTCCGAAGGCAAACTGGTTTTGTTTGAATTTTGTGAAGAACGCCCGCCGATCCAATTGATCAAGGGGATGCGGACCAAGATTGTTAATTATTATCGTGGCGATCGTGCTCATTGCCCCGTTTCAGCGGGAGGAGGAGACAGACCGGCGCGTAAAAAACGAACAGACGAAGCTACGTCCTCTCAAGCCGTGGTGTCCTCGGGAAAATCGGACCGGCTGCCACGTCTGCAAGGGCCAGATCGGGAAACGACCGTCCTGGATTGGGTTGGAAAGCTGCCCAAAAAGTCCAAGGCGAAACGTGCCGAAGATGATGCCATTGATGTGCTGCCCGAGGGTGTCACCGAAATTTTGCATCCCAAAGTTGACGGACCCTTTGTGGGGGAAATTGAAGAAGGAACCACCGTGAGCGCCCTCGTCAGTAACTTGTTTGTAGCACCCATTTTCCGTCACAGTCCAGAATCGAGTGACTTTCTTATGATATTGACCCCTCCATCTGGGGCAGCTCGTTCGGGAATGCGGGATGGTATGTCGGTGATACTTCGGAACCTCCCGAAATCTATATTTACCGTGGGACAAACAGAACCCCGACAGCGAATCAATGCCCCCAACTCTCCCGAAGAAAAGAGGTTCCTTGGTCCTTTTATCACGTATCAAATCGCACGTTCCCTTGCACGCGCCCAAGCGAGGGATGGGAATGGGTTACGACTTGACGAGCTCGCAAGTCGAGTCCTACCCAATGCCGAACTTGCCAGCAATGCCCTCCGCCAAAGACTCAAACAAGTGGCAATATACGACAAAAACACACAAATTTGGACTCCCAAGCCCATTAATCATGAGGGTTACCGAGGTGTTGAGGCGCTGGGAAAGCAAGTCTCACCAGAGGATATTGTTGCCTATGAAACCGCATCCGCTGCCAGCCGAAGGTTAACAGATCTGGGAATCCACTATTTGTTTAGTGGTGACAAGACAGCCATTAGTGTCGGTGTAGCTATGACGTATCTGTCGGGGCAGCTAGTGAGTGCTGGAAAACTCCGCAGTCAGATTCGAACCGCTGCAGCACGCTGGAACGAAATTAAGAAAAACATGAAAGGGACAGATATGCAAACGCAATTCTTCGAGAAGGCTACGGCCGAGCTCAATGCGCATTATAAAGTAAGTGAAACCGATTCAGGTTACACCTCAGCTCCATGCCTCGTGATAGTAACTGACCTATCGTACCGTCATTGCTTGTTTCAGATGCTGAAAGAAAAACATGAGGTTGCAACTTTCATTTATGAGGAGTTGTTGACAGCACCGTGGAACCTAACGGGCGAATTTATTGATGTGCACAAAAAATCGGAAGGGTCCGGAATGATGCAGCTAAGCGGACTGGGAGACCCGAGTGGATGCGGTGAAGGCATTAGTTTCTTGCGAAAAGTCGACAACAAACCAACTAAGGCTTCTTCTGCTGCCAACAGTGACTTGGATGCAATGAAGAAAATCACGGGTACGGAAGACGATCTTCGTAAACTTACCATGAAGGAAATGGCCGAAATTCTCAGGCAGTTTGGGCACATGGACGAGAAGCAAATCGCAGCACTCAAAAGATGGGATAGAGTTCACGTCATTCGGTAAGTGCTAGTATTCTTTCAAGCGTCGAATACGTAGCAAGAGACGATATCGACTTACTAATCATCAATCTTACAGTGAAATTTCGACCCGAGCCGCTTCGGACCGTGTTGGCGTTGGCCTTGAGCGCTTTGGTATGTATTTCACTCATGCCTATATGTATATGAAATAGCACGCTCCTGTCTCACCTTGAACAATTACGCAACAGCCCGCGACGAAAAGTTTAAGCTTTCAGAGCAAAAGAAAGACTACCGGAAAAAGATCCAAACCATCTGGAAGCGCCAGATCGCCTCCCTCTCCGCGGACTCAACCGAAAAGGGTGGCGTCGACGGCGATGGGGCCGATGCGGCAGCGGCAATTGACAACGAAAACCGGGCGGCTGCCCACGAGCAACAGAAGAAGGTTGAAGCAAAGGACGATTCGGACGACGACAGCGACGATGCTGATGACGATGATCTTGTCGATGAACTACGTGAAGAGATGGCCGGGGCTGGAGCGGCTGGTCCTTCTTCCTACAAGGCAGATGGAACTCAGGTAGACGAGAAGGATGCTCAGGACTTGGCCCTACTATTGAAACAGCGTGACGAAGAAAAGGCGGCACATGAAGACTTTAATAGCGGCGGCCCTACAGGTGGTAAGCAGTTCGCTTCTCTTACGGGTGGTGTCAAACGAAAAGTCATTCGTAGAAAAATTACAAAAACACACCCAGACGGCACGCAGAAGACAATTTTTAAATTTATTTGCGAACCATCAGAGGCGGGTACAATTATGGCCAAGCTTGACAGTCAGGAGAAAGAACCCAAACGGCGGGAAGAGATGAACTACCAGCATGCGGAGGATGAAAAACCTCCAGGGTAAGATACTCTGAACATATATTTTCCTGAGGATTGAAGCTATTTCTCACTTTTTCTTCATTTACCCTCTCCTTCGTTCAGACACGCTATGTTTGAAGACGATGATGATTTCGAGTATTCCAGCAAGGGCCGTCTTTCCTCTGGGAAGCGTCGCGGAGGACGCCGTCGCCCCGGCGAACGAGCTCCATCACGTGGTGGAAGAGGGACATTGCAGTTTGGCAGAATCAAACAGAAAGTGTCCAAGGAAGATCGTTCGAAAAAACGTAGACGCGAAGAAGACGAGCTCGAAGTGTACAACTCTCTTCACGCGAAACGCAAAACAACTAACAACAGGAGCAATCGTGGATCTATTCGAGATCGACGTCCGCACGTCATTTTCGCTGGACGTCTGGAAGAAATTCGGGCCAAAGTGGAAGCGCGACCTCATGCGCAAGTTTTCCACAAGCCAGTCAACCGACGTCATGTTCCGCGGTACTACGAAATCATTAGCAATCCAATGGACCTCCAAACTATGCGAGATAAAATTGGCAAGTACGAGTACCGTACAGCAGCTGCGCTCTTGAAAGACTTCGAATTGATGAAAAACAATGCTATCAAGTTTAATGGAGAACATTCCGAAATCGCACAAGAAGCCATTGCTATTCACCAGTTTGTCCGTGACCAGATTGAGGGAAATCGTTCAGAGCTTACTAAATTGGAAGAACAAGTTGAAGACCAGATGAGTGGCAAAAGTAAAAAGAGGAAGCTGGACTCTGGTGGATCCAAAAACTATGCTAGTCTAGAGGGTGTTCCCATCAATTTGGGAGACTTGAAGGGTTACGATTCGGGCAGCGGTGATGACGACGATGAGGTCTTTATCGGGTCATAAAATGATCTCTCTCACAACACTGAGTGATCATTTTTAAATTAACTCTCTCATTCGCGGAAATGCGCCTCATTCATTGAAAGGTTGTCTGACGGTAAATGATCTCTTCGTGAATGCTGTAGTCTTGAAATATTTTCCCACCACAGATGGCAATGCACTGTTATAGAATCTAAGCGACCTCGGGCGGCATTCTGACGAGATCCATCATCCTTAGCAATGCCTTCTCGTGTTTGTCGGGTATACTTTTGTTCCTCTTTGTTGATTGCGACCTTCCTCCGTAGCAAGGACTATTGTATAGCGGTCCGCGGAATTTGTCTGAATAATGGAAATACATAATAACCCAAACTACAACCAACGAATGCCAATCTTATGTTTTCTTCTCATTTTTTAAGTAGTTTATTTCAACTGCGTACTCCTTCAACGCGGTCAGTGCAGAAGTGGTGCAGCGCAACCTTTTGGTGTCCTCGTTGGAACGTGAAACGAAACTTAGGGACATGGTGTACATGTATCTCCTATTCTTTTATTTTGTCTTCTTTAGATCTTGGTGTATTCGCCCTTCTTCATCGTCACGACCTTGTCGGGTGAGATTTCAATCTTGGCCGTACCTGTGGCTTGATCGAGTTCCACGACCTTGCCCTGTCCGTGTTCACATTTGACCAGATCGCCCTCCCGGGCCCACGCCGATCCCTTCGCCGTTTGCGTGGCGGCATCGGCCTCGTCGACGGCGGCGAGGGCATTTTCGGAGATGCCCATCTCGTCGAGGGTCCCGTACACGACCTTTTCCAGGTTCAGAGTGTAGAAGTGCAGTACGGGCGTGTGGGGGAGGATGGCCGTGCACAATTCCGCGCCGAACGTCATACCGAACTTCTTGATGGCATCGGGATCGTCTTTGATGGCCTCCAAGTTGGCGCGCAGTGCATCCGAGACACGCGTTTTGCAGAATTTGGTCATCTTGACAAATCCATTGTAATTGTTGATACACATGACACCAGGGACGACGGGACAGTTGATACCAATGGCACGACAGTCCTTTACGAATTGGTTGAAAACAGCCGCATCGAAGAACATTTGGGTAATGATAAAGTCTGGAGGTCCAAGGAGGAAGAGGGAGGATAGTACGACGAAGAAGGAAATGATGAGGTCGTTGGGTTTTCGACATTAAATAAAAAGATGAACGTTTCGGGGTGAGATGGTTCCAACGTACCGGCACCAGCATCAATCTTGGCTTTCAGATATTTCATTTCCGTTACATAATCCGCATCACGACAAGCATAGATCTTGCCATCGAAGGTACTGCACCGTGCCTTTTCGGTTTCCGTCATGGTCGACGGATCCGCAATTTCGGAAATAGCATTGGGGTGACCTTCGGGGTATCCTGCCACGCTGATACCGAATTCGTCGCCGAACTTTTCTTTGATGAATTTGACCAGATCCAATGCACATGAGAATCCACCCTCCGTGGCCTTCCATTCCTCTTGTCCGGCGGGCGGGTCCCCGCGCAGCGCCACGATGTTGCGGATCCCACCGTCGTAGGCCGCCTGCAGTGCATCTTGCACGGCCCGCTTGGGATCGCCTTCGAAGTTCTGGATGTTGGTGCACGTCATGTGCAGGTTGGCCACGTGTCCCTTGTTGTGCGCCGTGAGGGCGATCTCCAACGACAGGTCGGCCGTCGATCCGCCGGCACCCCACGTGACATCGGTGAAGGCTGGGTCCAGCGTGGCCTTCATACGGTCCATACGCGAATACAAGTTCTATCCATCGATGCGATCGTGTTGTCGTGTACGCAGGCGAGGAAATTCACGGTGTGAGTAGATAGCTGTCGAATCGTGACGGCACCGTTCGACTTGAAAACGACGCACGTACCTTGACCCCCTCTGCCGAACGGGGAGGAAAGTATTCTAATGAGACGTACGGTCCTTTCCTCTCTTTGGAGATGATATCGATAATCTTAGGATCCGCTGGCATGATGATGATATTAGTATAGATATGATCGGTAAGAAAGTCTTTCCAAAAACAGACAAAAAAGTTGTGGACGGAATCTTGTGTTTCGATTCGACGACACAAAACAAATCTAAATGTAACAGTAAATACCGTCGAGAATGATGATGATCATGTGAACGGGTCCGAATGACGGATGACACACACACAAAAAAGAAACGAGGGATCATACACCGACGAACGAATCATGTGACGAGATGCGGGGGAATGAGTATCCGTCGCAGTGTACGACCCGGGACGCACGTTCCATTCCGGGTTTCCGCCGTCGAAAGGAGAAAAATAAAATAAAAAACGAGCATCAGTATTTGTGGTCCGCTCGTCGCCCGTGTAAGGGAAATCGTTACTCCGTCTGTCCATCTATCCGAATCGCTGCTGTCTGTCATCCACCCGTTTCGCGGTTCCCGATCCCACGGATGTTGCTCGCCGTCAACATGAACGCTTGCGGGCCGTTGTTTTTTGTTTGTTTGCTTTTTCCCCTTCCTCTTCTCGATGTACTCTATTATTAACTGTACGTATTAATATCACATTTTCATTCGTCTATCGTAACGGTCCCTCTAGTAAAAATTATTCACTGTAATTCCAGGAGGAGAGATCCAAGAAGTCGTTGGCTCTTTCTTTTTCAAACCGCTCCCTTGATCTTGTTTGGACAGTGATTCCTCCGACTTTACATACAAATTCTTAGATTGAAAACTCGTATCCATCCTCTTCATCATCGTCAACAGTTATGCCTCCCAAAAAGAAGAAGGACGACAATGATGATCTCGGTGCGATGCGTGCCGCTCGATTCGGTCGCGTGAAAAGTACGTTGGGTCCGAAATGCGGATGGAGGAGCAAACATGTTGACACGACTATATTTTGTGGAATTCGTTCGATCCGATCGGGATATGCACCACGCACGGATACTCAACTCACACTGCTTTTGTTGTTGGTCGTTCTTTCTGTTGATTTTGCTACTACTACCCCAACAGAGTAAGTTTGTGGAAAACAACGATGAAAAGGGAATACGATTACCTCGCTTATCGAACCCGCATTTCACAGATGCCTTTGTTCCCACTTTCAATGGCCTCGCTCATTTTTTCTTTTTGTGAATTCTCCCGTATGACTCTTATTACTATTATCATTATCATTATTATTAATCACTGAATAGCACCCTTACCATGGGATTTGTTGGGTAAGTCTACTTATCGTCTTCTGGGTACAGAAATATATTTTGGTGGATCAAAAACAAAAATAACACTTTTATCACGTTGTCTTACACCTTGGTTGTGTCTCCCATATTGCATCTTCCATCAATGTTGTAATATTATATATTTCCACATCACGATTCATGATATATGTTTGATCTCAGTTTACCCAATGTTGGAAAATCAAGTTTAACGAATCTACTGGCAGGTGATACACATGCCGAAGCGGCCAATTATCCATTCTGCACCATCGATCCCAATGTCGTACAATGTATCGTACCAGATAAGAAATTCGAATACCTGGTCGAAGTATTCAAGTAAGTTTCTCCTATCTTTTCTTTTCTCTCCTTTTGTTGTTGTGTAATTGGTTTTTGATGTGGTTGTGCCTCGGTTGTGTTCATTTCCAAAATTCCTCTCATCCGGTCACACTGAACGTTCTTCCCCACCCACCCCAATTAATTTTATCTTGACAGGCCCACCGGTATCGTACCGGCCGCCTTGAAGGTGACAGATATTGCTGGACTAATCAAGGGCGCCAGTGAAGGGGCCGGGCTAGGAAACGCCTTTTTAAGTCACATCGCTGCCGTGGATGGGATCTTCCATCTGGTCCGCGATTTTGATTCCGACGAGGTGATCCACGTGGATGATTCCGTTGACCCGATCCGAGACCTGGAGACCATCCAGGGTGAATTGTGTGCCAAGGACAGAGAGACTCTGATCAAAGTGCTGGAAAAGGAAAAAGAACGCGTGCGCAAGGAAAAGGGGTTGGCCCGCTCGGCGGAACCTCCGCTGTCCGAGGCCTTCGTTTCGGCGCACGAGAAGTGCACGCAACTCATCGAAAGCAACACCCCGGTGCAAACCTGCGAGGAATTTTCCCTCACGGAGGTCGATATTATCCGTGACTGGGGTTTGAGTAAGTGGGAGATCATGGATCAACCAACAAGAGGATGATGATGATGACGACGACGACTGGGATGTCCCATTTGTAATCACGATGGCGTTGCTTGCTTGCTTGTTTGTTTGTTTGTTTCCAACTCCCTTCTGACCTCTTTCTCCTTTTGTTTCATACAAATTAGTTACGACTAAGCCCATGATTTACGTCATCAATCTTTCCAAAAAGAATTTCATCCGCAAAGCATCTAAGTGGCTTCCAAAAATTTCTGAGTGGGTCAAGAACCATGGCGGCGGTCAGTGTATCCCGGTGAGTGTGGAATTCGAGGATGAGCTTTTCGCCCTCCGGGATGACCCCGAGGCCCAGAAGGCGTTTTTGGCCGAATGCAGTGAACAGGCCAAGGCGGCTGGATTGAAAGGCCCGCAGGCCGAAGTGCGGTCGATGATCCCGCGCCTTATCCGAGCCGGTCGTGCGGCCCTGTGTTTGCAATCCTTTTTTACGACCGGTCCCAAGGAAGTCCGGGCGTGGACCATCATGAAGGGCACGCTTGCACCACAGGCCGCCGGTGTCATCCACACAGACTTCGAACGAGGTTTCATTAAAGCAGAAATCGCGAGCTTCGAAGACTTCAAAGCCCTGCATGCTGGTCAAGCATCCATGGCCAAAGTAAAAGAAGCTGGAAAGTATCGACAAGAAGGCAAATCCTACGTGATGCAAGATGGAGACATTTGTGTGTTTATGCACAACACCACGACAGCAAAGAAAAAATAAGGATGCAATACTTCTTTTTCAGAAACCTATGGTTTCCCTGGTGCGTCTGGGCTATTTAGGTAGGACACAAGGTGGACAAGGAGCACCCCACGATGGACAATAAAAGTACTAGCCACCGTAGTCCTAACGATATTAAAAAAAAATGTTTATGACAAAATTGTGTTGAGAGTAGCCTAGAAAAAAAAACTTTTTTTTTTACAATACGCCTTCACCGGTTTGTACGCGACTTAATCTGATCGTATAGACAGCTTGTTCTCCCATGAGCTCCAAATCTTCATGATCCGTACGATAGCGGGACTGCTGTGTCATGGCATCATCATCGAAATGTTTCTTCACAAAGCAACCCGTTAATAACTTCTTCGCCCGAGCCGGTGAATGATCTCTGGAACGATTCGATGGAGTTTTGATCTTTGATGGTGGATCTTGCAGTATCATCACTCCTTTCTCGTTTCCCTTACAGAGAGGTGCAGGTTTCTTGTGTGGTGCTTTCTTCTGTAATGATAGAGCTGATGGTAATTCTGATGTATTACCCGTTGTTGTTGTCGTCGTCTTCGTCGTTACAACGGTAGTAGGTGGAAGACCCGCCTGAAAGTTTCTCTTGGTTCTATTTGAAAGAGCCCCGAAAAATGCGAACCGTCCCTTCCGCCGTTTTTTCTTTTTCGAGAGAGGGTTGGAAATAATACTAGAATTATCATCGTCAATTCCAGACTCATCTTTTCCGGTGAGTCGACTTAGGGCTCGTCGGGGGGTGTTACGGTTCGGATCGCTTTCCAGAACAAATGAGTTTTTGTTGGTTGTCCGATCTTGAGATGTTTCCATCGAATTATCTGCACCACAACTCCCCTGCATCCGCACAATTTCACTCCCCACTGCCATCAATGTTTCCGTCACCAACCACGCCGAAAGGCCGATGGCACGAATGGATTCGATGGCAACGCCCTCGAAATCGACTCCATCATCATCGTTACCTCCCTTCGCAGTACAACCCGAGGCAGTCTGTTCGTTCTGCACCACAGACATGGTATCCGTTGTGGAAGCACTTGAGATCGTATCACCCCCCATGGTAGACCCCTCGCCCGTTTCTCCGTCCGTGGTATTGTTGTTATTATCCGACCAATCTGC
>Ga0051981_10001586_pt1 | contig 11193 bp, 4 predicted proteins | sample CryGey13umfilter_3_FD_59644 | JGI IMG/M metagenome (GOLD analysis project Ga0051981, IMG submission 59644) | Groundwater microbial communities from aquifer in Utah, USA - Crystal Geyser 4/10/14 3 um filter | ecosystem: Environmental > Aquatic > Deep subsurface > Groundwater | place: USA: Utah... | reverse complement strand
TAGAGTCTTACTCCTAGTTGGTAGGAGTAGACGGATTGCGACATAGTGATGCTAGCTCGGATTTATCTTATTTACGCTAGTGTCGAGGCGCTTGTGTAATTTCCATCATGGCGCACGCACGACATCTCATTTCCAGTTGTTGGGAGTACTCCCAGTTGAAGATAAATACTTTCAGTTTTGTTTTTGCGGAATCTGTCGGCACTTCCAGGAGCGACCCGCGCCTTCCGAATTTTCACTCTTCATTCTATACTAATTTACACGCAGACATCGTTTCGGAGTTTTTCCATGTCTCATCGAGTCCCGCCTCGAAGAGAGCTTCCGGAAAAGGCCATTCAGTGTTTTCGGTTTGATACGCCCCAAGGCTTCCCTGGAAGTCTCTTCACCCCATTATTATTTGATCATGCTCATTTCTACTGTTTACAGTTAGTGATGCGCGGAGTTACGGTTCCGTGCCGGGGAGCACAACACCCAGTTTTAATAGCAAGTCGAGCGTCACAACAGCCGCTGGGACAACAAACAGTCAATCCAACCTCCACTTATCTACACCAACAGCACAACACCCCCTTCTGGAACCAGTGCGTAGACCTCTTGCAATCAAAGAAAAAGACTCGTTGTATGTTTACAACCCTTGCGCTATTGGTGACTCTTCTAGCAGCAGCATAAAACCTAAAACGCACTCAACAAAAAGCGAAACTAAACAAAGAGGAAGGCAGCATCCCTACCAGGCTCCGTTTTGAGCACTTTCTTCTTGCTTTGAATATTACGACGACACACATCATGTCTTCCTCCTCATTGACACGTGATATTGCCGGTGCATTGGTGACGGCTTGTCGAGGCGGAGACGTTTCGGAAGTGAAATCGATCAGTACCGAATACCCCGATGCGGTACGGTACGCGGACGGGTCCCATCACGGATACACGGCCTTGCACCATGCACTGGAAGCCGGGGCCGATTGGAGCGTGGTACAGGCGCTCGTCGCGACCGTACCCGATGTCGTACGCATTACCTCCGCACCACCTCTGAAACGCACAGCCCTGCACGTGGCCGCCGCCTGTCCCACTACCACAGCGGCTTTGGTGGATTATCTGTTGTTGCAACAACCCACCCTGGCCACGCAATTGGATGGAGGTGGTCGTTCGGCCCTGCATTATGTATGTTGTGGAAAAAGTATCAACGAAAACAAAGAAGGAAAGTTACAACAACAGCAACAAACACAGCACGCTTCTATTGACGTAGTACGGGCCATTTACCAAGCTTGGAAAGAGGCCACGTACGTAACGGATCGACAAGGATACTTGCCCATTCATTTGTCCTATCTTACTGGGGCACCGGGATCACAACTACGCTACTTAGCGTCACTAGATCCTCGCTCGGTATCGGTTCCATTACCCAATGATAGACAATCACCGCGTTTGTTGACTCACGCGGTGGCCGCGGACCTGTTGGAACAGTCCGACAAAAGCAGTAGCACCACCAACTTAACGACTGTTTTGGAATCCTTGGTACTGGCCGATCCCGCCACATTATTTGTAGTAGATCTCGCCACGAATAAAACGTTGGTACAAACGGCGCAAGATCCGAAATTCACGGAAAGACTGGGGTCTTCGGCGGTGCGCTTTCAACAGATTATTCAGACACATCGAAAGCCGTGTAGCGGTGGCCTTAGTGATGGTAGTATCGATTCGCCCAAATCCAAGACCAAAGGAAGCAGTTGTAAAGTGGACGAAGCCACCAAGAAGGGCGCGGTGACTTCGTCATCTGCTACTGCGATGAAACAAAAGTTGGGCCTGTCCCCACAAGTCATGGCCGATGACCTCGTCATGGCATGTTCGCAAAATTTAACCGAAAAGGTGCGCCTGGTCGTTCACGCGTGTCCCGAAGCCGTCCGTGTCCGCGACCAGGAAGGATTCTTACCCTTGCATTGGGCATGTTACCACGGCGCGAGTGTGGACATTCTCAAGTTACTGTTGGGGTCGTGGCCCGAATCGGTTCGGGAAGCCATCAGTCAGAACCGTTTACCGTTGCACTTGGCGTGCCGGCAAAATGCATCGTTGGGTTCGATTCAGTTTCTAGTGGAAAAGTACCCACAAGCTTTGGAGGCGAACACAAATCAAGGTATGCTGCCACTTCACTATGCTTGCCGTGATGCGGCAACCCTAGACGTCGTAAAGTTTCTCCTCGATCAAGCCCCCATGACTGTTTCGGAACAAACCACCAACAACGGCTTTCTTCCGATTCATTTCGCCTGTAAACACGGTAAGAGTCCCGAGACGGTTCAATTCCTCGCCGAAACTTGGCCGGGTTGCTTGCGCGAGCCCAACAGCGACGGTCTTTTGCCAATTCATTTCTTGTGCACGACCGGCTCAACCATTCCTTTGGAATGGATGGCTACTCAAGATCCAGATTTGCTTGGAATTTCCGATGGCGAAGGCAATCTGCCGTTGCATTGGTTGTGCCGAAACCCCAAAGCCACCGTCGAGGCTGCCAAGATGCTAGTGGACGTGTACCCCGGGGCAATTTCGCAAACAAACAAGGCTGGTATGATACCTGCCGATCTCGCCGAAGAAGTCAACACAGATATTGCCAGTTTCCTTTGTATGCGACGAAAGAAGAGAAAGGGGGGTCCCAACCCTCTCCATCAAGCTTGCTCGGATCCTCGTGTCACTTTGGAAACAGTCATGAACATTCTTGCCGAATCACCTGACGAAGTTTGTGTCCCCGACGAAGAACGTAATTTACCAATCCATGTGGCCTGTCGATCGGGTGTAAATGTCGAAGTTATCCAATACCTCGCCGAAGACTGGCCCGAATCGCTGCGATGGACCAACAGGGGTGGATCGGTCCCGCTTCATACAGCATGTTCCAACCAGCCCAGCTCTGCCGTGATTCATTACCTGATCACGTCTTGGCCCACGGCCACGAATGTCGCCAACAACTACGGCTGGCTTCCCTTGCACTGCGCTTGTGCTTATGGAGCATCTTCCGAAATAATTAGCCTGTTGGTCCGCAGCAACGACAAGTCCTCTGGCATGTCTACTTACGGCCAAGGCGACTACCCACTTCACCTCGCTTGTTGTGGATCACCTTCATTTGAAGTTATTTACTGGTTGATTGAAGCCCGTGAAGAAGGTGTCCGACTCACGAACATCGCTGGTGAACTGGCACTCCATAAGGCCTGTTTCAACAATGCCCCGATGGAGGTTATTCAATTCCTCGTGGAACAGTACCCCGGCTCTCTATTTATCGAAGATCAGTACGGCGCCACACCACAGAAGATTGCCGAAATGAGAAAGAACTACACTGTCGCAAGTTGGCTCAAGAGCAAGGAAACGTAACGCAACACTCGAAACGTGATAAATTTTGAGCTTGTATTAAAAATTCGTATTACATGCACTATGAAATGAATCGAGTACACACACTTGACGAGAGCTGCGTCCAGTGATGCGACCAATACTGAGGTGACGGCAGATTTGACTCATGTTTTATGCCGGGAGATAGCATTCCAAAAGCTTTACGATGGAAATTCGGTCAAAAGAGGATTTCATCAACTCATCGTCAACGAACCAATTTCGGAAATTTACTAACATAGAGCTCATCTGCGGTAGATGACGTCTTGAAGACAGAAAGATGCGAGTACAGAGTGACAAAGACACGAACGATTGATTGATTCATTCAATCTTCTGTGCAACTATGATTTTTATTTTTTATTTTTCTACCAGCCAGATTAGGAAGCAATCCTTATCCACAAGCCATGGCTTCAAAGGCTTCTTGATCGAGACAACTTAAAATTTTTTCCCATTGATGAACCTCACTTCATTTTCAGGCTTGTCGAATGAATTTACCATTCTTGGATTGAATGATGAAGTGGCAGTTAAGCTGCCAGAACTTTTGATGGATACCGCCTATGGACATACTGAGGAATCCAGGATCTCCAAAGGCTCAGGTTTGAGCCATGTCCCGGATGAAATCAAGGGTGTGGGTAGCGCCTCGGTAACACACCCAAGTGTATGAAGCGAGCACCCCAAGACAAAACACTAGCTGCTGGACTTGAAGTTCTTTCTCTGTACCAAGCTTTGCTCCAGCGCGGAGGGCTGGATTGAAGTTGTCACTGCCACCGCCGTACCATTTCAACGATGTTCGCACAATGCTTGACAGAGAAGATGGTGGTTTAATGATTGCCGGTTGCGGTAAATCATCTTCTTACCCCAAAAAGCACACAATGGTGGTGCTAGCATCGATCTCTGAAATAGGCCAGTAGATCCGTGGAGGACACAATTCCTTTGGCGTGATCTTGGACACGGCTTGATTCTTTGTGTCGTGTACGTCCGTGACTGCAGTAGGCTGTTTCTGTACCCGCAGAGGCGACTCGACTGTTCGGAATTCTGGAAGTGGAGCGACGTTCTCTTCATCTAAACTCTCATCACGCAAACTCCGAGATGATAACTTCTCCACTGTAGACATCAAACGATTCAGTTGGGTCTTGTGCTCTTGAAATTTCATTTCATGCTCTTCAGTCTTACGCATGGCGATGTTTGCTGTAGTTTTGGCAGACGTGGCAGTTTCTTGCGCGGCATTTGCAGTTCCTTGTGCACGTTGCCCTACCCGATGGGAAGTCTCGCCAATTTTTAATGCTTGCTTGACATCGTTTTCCACCGTTTCCACGCGACTCGGTAAAGCTGCCGTCGTCTCTGCTATTCTTCTCGGCGAGGGTGTAAGCAAAAGGCATCAACCGGGCTACGCGAACGTGTGCCTGTGGGAAATACACGCCTTCAAAACAGATGGCGTGCATACGATTGCGTCGTACACTGTCATCTGTTGCGAGAATTTCCAAAGGGTCTTGGGCAAGCCATGTTCCGACATATTCGACAATTGATTCGTCGGCTTTGTCACTTTCAGGGAACAGAGGATTATTGGAGACATTATCCAGAACTCCGAAATTAATCGGCGGTCATCGTTAGTATGAGGACGGTAGACACCCCACTTGATTCGCATTGATTTGTGAGACCCATCTGCTTCAAGGCGCACCGAACGGATCTCCTTTGACAACAACCGATCTCGCAATTGAAGCGCTTGTTTGGCTCTAAATACAGTGACATAAAAGAATATATGTGAGAATACTCATAGAATAAATGATAGGGGTAGAAGAAAGAATATCGAATATAACGCACGAGAGGGGTGTTCTTCCACCTGGAGGAGCCACAAAGTGACCAGACTCACGAAAATGGCAAATTCTCCCGACCGAGCTCACAAAAATGGCAAATTCTCGGGATCAAGCTCACGAAAACACGGATCTATTATGTCTTGAGCAGCTCACGAAAATGGCAAATTGTCGGGACCAAGCTCACGAAAATGGCAAATTGTCGGGACCAGGCTCACGAAAATGGCAAATTCTCGGGACCAGGCTCACGAAAGCGTTGCTTGATGGCTTCGTTATTGATTGTCCTGTCCTCTTCTGGATCGTAATCCAACGACTACTCTCGGATATAAAAATTGTATTTACAATCAAGTCAGTGAACGAGAAAAGACTAGTAAAGCCATCATTACCACCAGACACGATAGAAAACTTTGAGCACTGAGAAGGAATCAGCAACAGGAAGAACTGAACTCGAGCCCTCTTCTTCAATTTTAAATTTCTTTCCATTTCATGGGCGAAAGCGTGTGATGAATTCGCCGCATTTTCGTTCCTGGATCGCCTGTTGGTGAAATTATGTAATTAAGAACAAAAATCGAATCCGCTGCTTCGCACTTGTGCTTCACAGTCAGATGTGTCAGTGTGAGAAATTGAGCAGCTATACGATGCTAAACCAGTTGACAAAAATGCGACCACAAGGTTCGCTGTACTACACTGAACAGTTACTTGCCCCGAGATAAGATAATATTTTATTTTTATCGAGTATGCGATCGAATTAAACTACGAAGGAAAGTCCCATCTACGCACGTCCACACAAACGGTGAATATTATCTGCCACAATTGGCGTAATGCCGAACATATCATTATTTTACTGTTGTTGTAAAAAGAAATACTACTACAAGGATTGCCCCACTACCTTTAGATTGACATGTTCAAAACGCTATCTTGCTTATATCCCACATTTTTATCAGGCCGAACGGGACAAACAAAAGAAGGGATCGGAACGAGATCTCTTCCGGAATCACCCGTTGCGGCTTCAACACAGATCTGAAATATACCCGAGGTAGTGACGAGGAATCGTCCACGACTGTTGAACCAGTTTGATTGAGCGGAAAAGAAGTTTTCATGGAAATTCTCGTCCGGTGCATTGGCAAAAACAAGGGCGAATTGATGAGGTCTCAGAGAAAGTTCACTCTTCTTCATCAGCACCGACATGAGAGAATCAGCAATGCTCTGACTCGATAAATCCAAAAGATTGCCGAGTGGCTCATTCGAAGAAGAGAATGTGACCTTGCGTATCGCCGATTGGTATTCTATCCGAAGCCTCTCATCGTCAACAGCGTCAAGCCAAAGGGAAAATCGCCCAGCTCCGATCGCTTGTGATTCCCACCTCCGTGTCGACTGTATAGCAACCTTTCCAGACTCGGCAGGATTGCCAACGACTAGATCCTCGACCAAAGCGACAACTTGCCCATTCCTTCGCAAAATTTCCTCCAGTTCGGGCGGTTCTGTGACATTTTCAAAAGAAAAGGGAAGGTTCGATTGAGGCAAGCGGTCCCACCAATAAATTGGCTCGGCAGAATCGTCTGTCAGCTTCCAATCTATAGATATTTGAGCAACGTTACCGCCAAACGGGGGTCCCATGTTCCCAGTGTATTGTGTATCAGCAGTACAGAGAAGAACACCTCGTATTGTCTCTTGGCATAGAATATCGTCCAACCATGACGCAGGAAGAAAACGTTCCTTAAATGTCAAGGGATGAGTCACATTGTGGAAAATGAAAAGACATTCGCAATGGCGAGGGAAATTTGTCCGAAAGACATTAAAGAATTCTCTTGCTGCTGAATGTGGCGCGAGGCGTAATCTCTTGGGCGGTCGGATTTCCTCTGTGTGATTTCCCAAGTCGTTTCGAAGCTTTCTCGCCTGTTGTTGATAGCTTTCAACGATTAGTCCCGAATCCCCCGCGTCGAAAGTGTACACAAATCTCGATCGGGCACCCCTCTCATTGCGCCATTTTGATTCGACTTGTTTTGCAAGATATCGATTCGCTGGACTGACTTCTTGTTCATTGTAAACCGTATGAAGACTTGCCATGTATGTTCCCGGTTCGTTGAGTTTCTCACAGATATTTTCGATCAAACTATCTTGATCCACATTCAACTCTCTCATTACATTCCGTGTTTCTGTTTCCACCACGCCAGCAGGACGGTTGGCGATGGGTCTGGTCGTTGCTTGTTGGATTGCCCCAATGGCGGGTCTATTCATCAAAGTCTCTTGGTCCATATTCAACTCTCCGGTCTCACTGTACCTCTCCACTGCCGTAAAGTCGACATGATGATTGATGACGGGTCTACTTGACGCTGCTTCGACTACACCTTCGCTAAATAATGGTGCACTGACAGGTGGGTCGACTGGAGCACTCGAAGGGTCAGTGATGCGCTCTGCATTCCGCTGCGGAAAGAGCTTCTCCAATTCTATCTTGAGGGGACTAGAGAGAGCATTTTTTAATTCCTTCTCCTCTTGTGAAATATCACGAAAATGAAATTCTTTCCACGTACTTTCCTTGAGCGAAGCTTTTTCATATTTTTTCCAAATACGTACACAATTGGGAAGATGACCCCCTCCTTGTCTTTCCAGTGGTGTATTTTGTGCTTTAAGAAGGACACCCGGGATTTCACCAACCACCTTGTATACTACCTTGTTATCTGAAGTGATGAGCGTATCGACGTATTGTCGATCTTTGAGTCTCTGTTCAAAGTACGATACTATGATAGCCCTGAACTGTTTGTTATCTCCCACGCAATCGTTCGGATCCGATGGATTCTTATCAAAGTAAGATGCACCAACAACAAAATGCATACTATTAGGATCCGACTTGATAATATCCCTGCCGAGGACATTGTCGAAATTGTTACTCTCGTTGTTTAGAGGAGGGTCGTGATCATGGTCATCATCATCATGTTGACGATGATCTTCTCCATGTTGTACATCTGATGCGTCAACCGCATCCGAATGCGATGTTGCTGGAGGGTTTGGATCATGATGAATATCTTGCATCAAGTCATGGATATCTTGCATGGGTATATTTATATCATCATGATCATCCTCGGCAAAATTAGGAAAACGATCCATAAGAGTGCCTCCGTCGTCATCGTCGTGGTCGTCGTAGTGGCGATATAACGGCATATCTCTCATACCATCGTTATCATGTGACATGATTACGTTTTAGTATCTTCAAAGGGATTGTATGAGAAATTCTGTATGATGTAGACCGATCCAATTGTTGTCGGATGTTGTTAATGTTAGCAGTCGTGTCGTGGGTTTCGATGACGTCCGAGATATCTGAAGCCGTATTAACGTGATGTTGACCACAGGTACGGTGTCGGATGGTGATTATGAAGACGAGATAACAATGAGGCTTCCGTCAGATCTTTCGTGAAAGTCCTTGGCGACTTTTCGGGATCTTGGTCGAACGCTCTTGGGTGGACAAACCTTCTTCCCTTCATCGGCTCCTCAGCTGCAGAGAGAAAAATTCTGCTTTGATTGGGGGGAGAGCTGGACGTATGGTTCCAGGAAGCAGTGTTCGTGACTGTGAGTTGAGTGTGAGACAGCTAAGAAAATATCAAGGTACCTAATTACGGTTTACCGTACGCGACTGTGAGAAGCAGCTACCGTAGGGTGATGGCACGAAAAACGGTGTATCTTAGTCACAGCGTCAAAAGTAGCCCCCGAAGGTGTGAAAATGATACCTACTCCGTAACTACAATAGTTGGAGGATTGCTAGGAGTTTTTTAAACAGTTTACATCACGAAGGCTTTTCGACAATATTTTACGCTTCCTATTGGCAAATGATCGCAGCAAGTTTCTTTTTAAGCACCGTGTCTTCACTCATGACTTCGACTTGAACATTATCACTGGTAGACGTGATGACAAATCGTCCTTTCGAATTCCACCAATTTGATTTACCGGAAAAGAATTTTCGGTGAAAATCTTCATTGTCTTTCACGTCAGCAAATATCATGATCCATTGTTTGGAGGGTGACAACTCTCGTACTTTCATCAATATTGACATGAGTTCATCGCCGATTACACGGATTGACAGGTCCACAGGATTCCCCAAGGGATTTTGTGGTGCAGAATGCGTGACACGACGGATCGCTAATCGATACGCTTCTCGCAACGAAGTATCGTCACCGGCCTGGATCCACACGGAGAAACGCTCTGTATTTTCCGTCATCTCCCACCTACGAGCAAATTGATTAGCAATCTCTCCGGCACGGTCCGGGCGTTCACAGCCAACATCGATCAAAGTCACGGCGCGGCCATCGTAGGCAAGCTTACGATCGATACCATCAGGTTCCTCCACATCATCCAATAGAGGCGGGAGATTAGATTGAGGCAAGCGTTCCCACCAATACCGTTTCTCAGACTCGCTCCAGTGTGGAACCCATTCAATCGAGTGATGACAGACGCAGCCGTAAGGAGGACCCATGTTGCCGTCGTACAGGGGATGCGGGGTAGATAGTATGACCCCCCGAATGGTCGATTGGCAATGCGCATCTTGTAGCCATGCACTGGGAAGGAAGCCCTCGGTGAAGACTTCGGGGTGCGCAACATTAACGTACACCACGAGACATTCGAACTGCAACGGAAAACGACTCAAATATTCTTGATAAAATTCGTTAGCGGCCGATGACGGAGACAGTCGTCCTCGCTTCGGGGCTTGCTGTTCCATGGAGTTATCGTCCGCGCGAAGGCCCCGCGCCATTTTTCGATAACTCTCCGTGAGGGTGAGTGGGTCACTCGCATCTAGCCAACACACCCATCTTATTTTGGGGCTTGCATCAAGCCATTTCTTGGATATTCTTTTGGCTAAGCACGTATTGGCCTGTTCATCCATTTGTTCGTTCACGACCGATGACAACGAGGCAACGTACGGGTGGGATTTGTTGAACTCTTCCAATAATTCCGTTGTCATGGCATCTTCGTACAAGATTAGGCCACTTAATTCCCCCTTGAGTTCCCATGAACGATCCGTTTCTGGGAGTGTTCTTGTAGTAGTAGCGTAGAAGGTTTCCACGTGCTGTTGCGGTGCCTGTTGTGGTCTCGTCGAGAGATTATAACTGAGTTGACCCCACTGTCTGATTAGTTGCTGGGGTTGTCTCAACATTGTTTCGTGACTTCGTTGTAGCGATGGCTCCTGTTGCACCGGCTGTTGTCCGTAGCTGGTTTGGAACTGCATCGATGATGGAATCTGTCGTTTTTGTTGTTGCTTCTGTTGCTTCGCCGGGGACTGACCGCGCATTAGGTGAACAATTTGTTGCTGCTGTTGTTGCTGTCCCGATGACGGACTCGGCTGCGGTTTGGGGTACCGCGTTGCCTTGCTAGTGGTGCTATTGGTATACAGCTTGGTCAGTACCGATCGGAGCGGTGATTCCAATCGTTCTCGTCGACGCACGTGATTTTCAGTGACATCTTCAAAGTCCAGATCAAGCCAATTCATTTCCTTTAAACGATGTTTACCGACGACAGTCCAAATACGGACATCTCCCGTGCGGCTGTGTTGTCGGGCCTTATCGATAATCGTTTGAACTTCGTCACGTACCGGGTACCGGTTGCCGCACCGACCATAAAATTCAGGATCTTGCAGCCGTTCCACGAAGTGCGCCTTAACGACTTCTAAAAACAATTCATTTTGCAATGGTAAAAATCCCGAGCAACCGCATACAAAATTAAGACTATCGACCATGAGATCTTTTATAACAGCGAAGCATCCAGTTTTCCCATTTAAAAGCAGCGGTGAGTCTTTTATCAAAGAACACGCACGAGCACGCACACAAAGATCATGTATACGCCGAACGAGGGTGCCATTCATGCCGCAAATCGTCTTCTTACCTTGAATATATCGTCCCTTCAAAATGAACGGACCTGCTCCAGAAGACACGGGAGGTTCTACTTCAAGCAAAGAAGGTTCCGGTGCGGGGGGATAGTACTGTTGTTCTTGTTGTTGCTGTGGTAGCTGCGGTGGCGGAAGAGACGCAACGGGGTCTACAGCTATGTT
>Ga0051981_10001582_pt1 | contig 11202 bp, 3 predicted proteins | sample CryGey13umfilter_3_FD_59644 | JGI IMG/M metagenome (GOLD analysis project Ga0051981, IMG submission 59644) | Groundwater microbial communities from aquifer in Utah, USA - Crystal Geyser 4/10/14 3 um filter | ecosystem: Environmental > Aquatic > Deep subsurface > Groundwater | place: USA: Utah... | reverse complement strand
TGCTGCTGCTGCTGCTGCTGTGGATGGGAAGAGTATGGATAGGCTCCCGTCGAGGGTCCCGCAACTGCCTGATGTTGATGATATTGAGATAAATTTGTATTGCTGTTAGAAGGAGGGGGAGGGGGAGGAGGCTTTAACGAAGGGGGCGCGGGGGGTAGATCAAAATCCGCCACAGTGGCAGTTGGATTCGAATGGAAGAAATGTGCCGCCCGACTTGACGAATCGGCATAGTACTGTGCCCATTCCTTATTTAATCCAGGAGGAAGAGGACCTGTCGAGTCCGCCAGAACTTTCCAGCCGTGATAATAATTCGTGAACGTCACGACGGGATTGTGCGGAGGGGTGCGGTTGTGCGGATTAGGATTCGTAAAGACCTGCTGCTGCTGCTGCTGCTGCGCAGTACTATGATACGGACCGGTAACTTGCTGTTGCGAATACTGCGACACAGAGGTATTGGTATTGCCGTGGTTAGAGGAGGAAGGCACCCATTGCGAAGTTTGTGCGTTGTAAGTGAGCCCGGCGGACTGTTGTTCCACCGCGGTGGAGGGTGGACCGTAATAGGAATACATTTAAAATAAAAATAAATAAAAATGAGTTTTCGTCAGCGGGGACAGGGGGATAAGGTGAGATTACGGAGTAAGCGTATAGAAGTAATTGTTACGGGAGGGACACGGAGCTGTAGAGACGCTATGGTATTCTGAAATGAGAGGCAAGAACAACATGAATCAAGAAGAAGTTATTTTCAACAGCTTTCGTCTCTCGTGTATTCACCCTTCTTGACGTCAGAGTCTATGGGAGGGGGGTTGCGTTACACTAGTAGTTATTCGACCGCGAGACAACAAGCTTTTCGCGGTCCGAATCATCGTCCGTCCTGTGTACGCGGAATCCACTACCGGATGTATCGCTGATATCGCACATTGACTACTATTCATCTATTAAATGTGTTAGGCAAGACCCACGCCGTCGATCTAAAATTATAAATTGTCAGGCGTAATTCCAAATGATACCAAAATCTTATTGCACACAATCAATCAGTCGGTCATGGTGGTAATAAAATAATTGGCTTACTTTTTGATACAGGTAATTAGATTCTACACCTACTAGCAAAAATTAAAAAAAAAAACAAGGATTCCTCTCTAGTATTCCCTGGAACTTGCTTGTCGGATGCGCTCACGGACTTGCATCCGTCTCTTGTGTCGAAATGACGATCGTGACGCATATTCGGACTGATATGCAAGTTCATTGTTAGCGGGGGAGGGAGGGGCAGGAGGGGCCGAGTACTGGTTTTGGGCCGAGTACTGTTGGCGATTGTCAACATGTCCATGTCCGGCTGCGTTCGCTTGGGCGGCGGCATGTGCTTGCACTTCGTAGTGAGCTGCGCGAGTTTGTGCCTCGTGGTACGCGCTTGCGTTTTGCTCCTCAGAAGGGATGGGAGAAGTTCTTCTCTGGATGCGTGCTTTAGCCTTCAAGCGAGCCGCCGCCGAAGTCGCAGTGGGCGCTGAGCCCGGGGAGTATGGATCCCTCGGTACATATCGGTCAGGTTCATAGGTATTTTGCTGGTCTGGTATTGAGTTCGTACGGGTATACGCGGTGTGATTACTTTCTGTTCTTTGTGGATCGGAATTGGAACGCTCGTATGAGTGTTGACTAGCCGGTCTGTGCTCGGAATTTTGAGAATGATGATATTGATCCACGCGTTGCCCAGAGTATAGATATTCCGACTGATTCCGCACGGCACTACTTCCCTTCATCGCGTCGCTAAAATTCGGTTGGTGACTAGACGCTTTCAGAAGCATGGGCTGTCGTGTCTTTTCATTCTGCGGCGCAGGAGAGTGAGTGGGCGGACGCCCAGCCTGACGTTTGCGCTCTTCGCGTTGCTTTCGCTTCTCGAGGGCAAATACTTCTTCTTTAGCCTTGTCAAAATCGCGACAAAAGTTAACGATTGTTGCGAAGAGTTCGTGCGGTTGCGGTCCCTTTTCTTCCTCCCCGAAGTACTCCAACAGATGCGAAAATTTGGCTTTAGTTTCCTCGACCTTGTCACGCAACGATGAGACGTACTTGATGGCCATGAGTGTGAACATCCCGATTGGTGTGGACCGAAGTGCTTCAACCTCTTCCTCCAACGAGAGGTTCATGTCGTCATCGCCAAGACTCTCGTCCCCGTCGTCATCCTGTCGTTTCTTTCTCCGAAAACGGTAGTGAGCCTGTTTGGCTTGATAAAGAGCAATCTTTCTCACGTTTTCAAGCTGGCTTTCGACTTCCTCTAGATCACTCAAACACTGATCCCAAAATACCTTGTCAGCTTTGAACACGGCAGGTAGGTCATCCTTAAAGTTCAACAAAATCTCGTTGTTTCGCTGTACAATAAGAACGATGTAATTTAAAAAAGTCGTCTTCCGGTCGAAAGCTTTGGCTTGATTCAATTTCAACAAAGAATCCAGCGTGAACGCGCCGGCCTTCCTCTTTTTGTTGCCGGCCGTGTTCAACCTGTTGCCAAAATTTAGAATGATGCCAAGGAGCTGGCGAAGACGAACCGAATGAGTTAAATTATCACATGCGGCTTCAATGGCAAGCGTATCTTTGAGGATATCGTCAAGACATTTTTCGAATTGAAGTTTGAAAAGTAAGGCTCGGACTTTGCGTTTAGCGTGCTTGACTGTCATCATCGATACCATAAACTTTTCACATTCGCAAAGACCTTCGAACTTCTCTGCGGCGTCCTGGCCACCTTCGAGCATATAAGCCTCAAGAGCCTTACGTTCTTCCTTCGATGGTAAATACTCAATGATATTTTCAATTTGTTCGGCACTGAGCGCGTGTTCGTTGATGCGATCAACGGCATCTGCCATGTCGTCGTGTGACATTTTCAGCCTCGCGAGAATGATACCTCCATTATTGGCACGTTTAGGATCGATGACACGAACAGTGACTCCTTTTGCAGGAGTCACAACTGACGTCGTGGCAGGTTTGATTTCATCCTGTTCCGCTTGGAACAATTCTTGAAATTCCTGCTCGTCAATCTCAATGTGCTCCATGTCAACTTCTTGATCAATTTTTGCCCACAGGGAATTAGAAGTTACTTTACGGAGCGTCTTCCAGTGAAGACGTGCGCGACGACGTGAATCCTTTTCTTTCGGCTCATCATCGTCATCGTCTTTCTTGGTCATTTTACTGGCTGGAAGGTTGTGGTCTTGATCCATGACAGAGCAGTCAAGGCCGTCACGGATCATGGCGTGCTTCACTGCTTCCATAGGCATTCCAACTCTTAGCATTTTGAAATACTTTTGATAAGTGGGGTCATCCTTCAAAGGAATACCGGCGGGTTTGTTTGGGTCTTGATCCAAAAGGTCCGGGTCTTGACCATCGCGAGTCATGGCATGCTTGACAGCCTCCTTCGGCATGCCCATTTTCAGCATCTTGAAGTATTTCTCAAATTTTGGATCGTTCTTCAGTGCCGGGAGGCCCGAAGCACCGGACGGTGATTTCGCCTTGGCATCTGGAGAAGAAGCGGTTTCTCCCCCTTCCGCGATCGAGGACCGTCCTGCAAGGAAGGCGTTCAGCATCATCTTTGTGGCCTTGGGCGTTGATGACTTCTTGTGGTCTTCAGCATCTCCAGATCCAACGGAAATCAGCATCTGATGCCTTGTTTCAGGTGAAGAATCATTTTCAGAGTTGTCCTTATTTGATTGTAGCTGCTGAAGTCTCCGTAGATGGGAGATAGCTGCACTTGGTTGACTCTCTAGTTTCTGTAAAACGCTCGAGCCGGCACTTTCAATAGAAAATTCTTTCGATCCATCTGTGTCCATTGATTCTGATTGACCATCGTATTCAAGATCGTTTGTGCTTTTCGCCGGTGTATTTCTACTGTATTCCTTCGAATTAGTCCGAGAGTAAGGTGTAGTCGTAGGTTTCAACGAACCCAAGCGGTCCTGCGCTTCACTTTTGCTCGCACTGTTGGGAAGAGACACGGCGTTCTTGTTGGCTGCGATGCGTTTGCGGATCAAACTGGCAACATCTTTCTCAGGAGACTGTCGCATTTCCTCCTTTGCCTGTTCCTCTTCTCTCTGCTTACGTAACTCCAGCTCGCGTCGTTCACGATACGTTAGTTTCTTTGTATGTTCGATCGGCTCTTTGTCACGAGAATATGAGGGCGACGGAGCAGCCGAATGATGGCCTTCATCAGGAATCAATGGTTGAGAGCGTTGGCCCGAGCGTCCAGTCTGGTGACCGCTATAGCGCGCAGTATTTTTCTGTGCCAGAGGAGACTCTGCATCATCTTCCGAGGGACGCTTTAGTAAACCTGTTTTTCTCAACTTTACCTGATACGAAGCGATACCACCAGAATCCGATTTGGCATCGTCGTTGGATTTGACTTCACGCGACTGTATTCTTTCCATGACCGAATTTATGTGGGAAGATCTCATCGCGACGCCTCCTTCAGACCTAGTCACTGCACGCACTTCCTGTTTAGTAGAAGAATTTTGATCACTGGGCCATTCTTTCTCGGGAGATCGGAGATTTTGGTTGGGAGGTGGAGACTGATGATCCAAGTTGGCCTGGTACCTCTCCAATGACTTTCGGGTCAAGGCCGGTGACACTGGTGTGGTCAGCTTTGTTGGCGACAAGTCAGAACGATACCTGTTATCTCCGTAGTGCCCACTCACATGATTTGTGTGTGTTGCCGACGGCTGTTCGCGCTGTTGCCATTGTGTCATGACACCTCGTACGGCCTCTGACTTGGGTTCTTCTTCCTTCTTCTCTTCGAAGGCAATTTGATACGTCCCGGATGTTTCGGATGTTGTAGCCGTGTCGGTGGAAGATTTCTTCTTTGACAAAACTTCCAAAGGCAAGGTCCCTCTTAGCATAGCCCCCCGGGAGGTGTTTCGTTCGTAATCGGATTGTACTGCTACGTCTGAATCCGCCCCGGATTGCACCCCTGTATCTGATGCGACGCCCACATCGGACCGAACCCCCACGTCCGAGTGCGCCGTTGCGGAAGTATATTGGTAATGCCGCTGTGGCGAGCGGCTCTGTGGAAAATTAGCTTCCGAGTCTTCCCCTACGGATTCCACTTGTTGTGCGAGACCAGGCACGTGATTTACCCTGCCCCGTCTACCCACACTCCGATCCTCTGCGTCCAAATTCGGATCTGGTGGGGACCCAGATGGTCGAACAATCATACGCGGCCGAGAGGAGGCCGCAAAAGCAGCCTTTTCTTTGAAAAGATTTACTCTACCGTCGTCATGGTTCGATTCGCTGGTTAACGAAGATCGTTCAGAAGGACTTGGTGAATATTGCGGACGGACGTGGACAGGCAGTGACGCAGGCTTGGTGATGCGAAAGCCATCAACAAAGCCATCCTGTCCTTCTTCGGCAATCGGTGGTGTTGATGCCCGGGAAGGTGCCGGCGACGCTTGTTGATTCCATTTTCCATTGGCAAAATCATCATCTCTATCCTGTTTGAAAAATGAAAAATCGGGGTGTGTTCCGACCAAATCTTGCATGGCTTCATTAACCTGTGCATCGATTTGTGAAGCATCAAGTCCAAAGGCGTCAAACGTAAAACCAGCACCCACGTCGGACCGATGATCAAAAATATCCGATGTCCCCGACGCGGACGATGCCACGGATTTCCCCGATACGGATCTATTGCTGAATGAAGCCGACTGACTACGATTTGAATAATTTTGCACATGGTCCCCCAGACGGTTCTTCTGGGATGATCCCATAGAAGAAGCGTCCCCTGATGCATATCGCTGCAGTGCATGCGGACTTTGCGGTGGTGTTAAATCGCCTCCCGAAGATATTCCCAATCGTTGTTGCTGCCGCATCCTTCTCCTTGCGGCGGCACCGGTAGAAGACGCATTCGAAGCTGACGGTCTAATGTCTGGTGTCTCCAACGTTCTAGGTTGAGTCACAGCGTGTTGTTGAACCCTTGGTGATCTGTTTTTGGGCGTACTTGGCTGCGCTCGATTATATTGTTCAAGTTGTTGCCTCGCATAGGCCGATTGCATGGATGAATTACTCGGCATTGTAGACATGCTTTTCGGGGATTCAAATTCTGAAGGCCAATCCGATACGAACGAATCATCTTTCTTTTCCTTCCGCACTATGGGAAGTGCCGCCGGTGTTTCGTTGCCAAAGGGGTCTTCGTCAAAGAACGATGACGCTTGTGAATGAAAGGTTGAATCATGGTCCCCGTCTCCCCGTGAATCTGAATTCAAACTTCCAAAGGGGGCGAAATCATCAAAGGCTTTCGGAAACTCGTCTCTGCTCAATCCGTGTTGTAGACTGTGCTGCGGACTCACGTCACCCCCCACGCTCTTTGCCAATTGCCGTGCATGCTCGCGACTACGATGCAGCGATGATTCCGAAATTTCTTCTCCGTACTTCATAAAGGCCATGTTACGTCTCCGATTACTGGGTTGTGCCGGTTGCATGATAGTCTGCGCCGCCTTGGCCGCAGCACGGGCGCGACGGGCCGCCGCCCCTCCCCCGCCTCCCCCTGTCATGGACGATGAGCCGTGGCTGCTGTTACCGCCGCTTACCGTTGTCTTGCGACTGGATACACGAGGAGCTTGTTCACGTCGTTGGGGACTTTGATCCGTAAACAGAGCACGCATCGTTTAAATTTAGACCCCAAACCAACACAATGCAAGTTGTCAAGAGTAAAGCAACGGCAAAACAAATACAAAATCTTGTTCTGCGTGGTTGGTGTTTGGTGTTGCCTTGTTCCGCCTGCTTCTCTGGGGCGAGGGGTTCGTCCTCAAGAAACAAGGAAAGCCAAAGTAGTGGATGATGAAGACTCCGTCCGGAGGATGGGGTTCTAGTAGATTTGTAGTACGACAATAAATCGTGTTTGTCGCAAAACGACACGACAACTTTTGCCTTGTTTGGATGGAGATGTTCGTGTAGGAGAGACAAACGAACCGGATGAGAGTCGGATTCGTCTCTTGTTGCGCGTCGACTGTTTTTTACCTGTACTTGCGCGGAGAGTCCTCCAGTCCATGGCCGCGCTGTTGGAACTACTCTTTGACGTAGGTTTCCGCACCTACGTCCTACACGACTGTCCACTCTCTTCTTCATAGTACCGAAACACACGAAACTTGGCGAGTCTAATATTTTCGACATGGCAAGCGCGCGCGAGTTAATTTTCATATCCGTCGCCTAAGATGTCATTGATTTATATGTGAACGGCGCGAATGGCAGTCGTGTAAGGGCATGAATGAGTCCTGTTCTCGCATCACAAAAAGGTGAAGCCGCAAAAACAAATTGCATGTGTGAAAGGAGTGCTCAAATGAACGACCTTCGACCACATCAGGATGCCTTGTTATATTTGTATTATTTTAAGAAGCGAAATTGATTTAGGTGATATCGAAGTGGAAACTTCATTTTTCTTATTGCTCAATTGAGTGTTCGTCATGTTCATTCAAACGAAAAATTAGAAATTTGTCAAGCCGTTTCAAAACTGTTATTTCGCTTTCTTGGCTCTTCACCCTCTGGTCTCTGGTGCTCTATCACACCAGTAGTAGTATCACACGAATACTCTGCTTGATAATGGTGTCGACGCGGCTATTCTATACGGTAAAATTAGCGCATTGGTAGTTCCTGCAAAGAGCAGTCTTGAATATTCTTGGAGATGATCGATCAATGGCGCTTACTGGCAAGAAACTGTGCGAGGTTGACAGAGTGTGTAACAAATTCATAACTAGACAATCCACCGTCGTGTACGACACTTTTATTCCATGTCTTCGTTCCAAGTCACACTGCTGCTGATCAAAGAAGAATCATCATCTGGTTGTGCGAACAAATTGTCGCACGTGTACTTGCCAGGATTCACCAGTGCAAGGAATTCCGATGACCCGATCAGATCTTTCCAATCCAACAGCGTCAAGTACAACTTCACTAGATCCCAGTTCTTCTTATTCGTTGTGTTCGAGACGTCCTGTACGACTCTACAACGACCGCAACATAGAAAGTGTCCTTTACCAGCACGTACAAACAGATATACAGGCCGAGTAGGGTCCAGCAGGTTCTCTGCGAAGGGCGCGGAACCTTTCTTCCATTCATTCTCTCGTAAGAACCAAGTTAATATTTGTCCATCCTCGAGCCATTCGTTGGGATAACTTCTGGCTTTGCGCGCCCATGGTCGCATGGGCATATTCACGAATAGGACACTGGCATCGGCAAACTCCACGTAACCCGACCGTTGTGGAAAGTCCAATCGAGCTCCATTTTCGAGTTGCTCGGCTACAGCGGGGACGCCCCTCAACAATGCCGCGACGCAACGATCCTTCGTCTTCGCCAATCGTGTTCCAAGATATTGATTGATCACTGTCAGTACCTGGTTTTCATGTCCCTTTAAATATACGAGCTTGGAGGGTATTTTGAAGATCCCCGATGCATCGGTATATGGCCCATCTTCCGTTGGCACGCTTGGTTCCAGAGGTGGAACATTGTTCGTACGCCAGCATTGTGATACCACGTAAACGCTATCACCGACAGTTCTCTTGGCCTGTAACCTTCGAATCGCGACAAGATTGTCTGGGTCGAGGAACAAGAAACGCCAAGATTGAATCGCTCTCGAAAAGGCAGTGTCATCCAACCATCGCCCCACTTGCAATTTTGGTTCGACAAAGATCCGTGCTTGAATTGACTCCATTGCTTTTTGGAGGAGCAAAGGGGTCACAGCGGCGTCGAGCGCGGCGTATTCTTTCTGTGAATCCGATAGTGGACGTTGTGACCAGTCAGATATTTGTTCGGTCTTATCCAAACCGTAACCTAGAAAATACTCGACCATGGATCGGAGCGATGACGTGATGGTTCGCGAATTCGACTGTTGTGACATGTACATGGATTTTTTGGCAAATGTTGACAACTCTAGCACAGCTTCAACATTTGCAAATCCTGAAAGATGAGGGTAGGATGCCGCCAATCGTCTTATATCGTTGATCAGTTGAAACCCCACCTTGACAAAGCGGGTGGACCCAAAAAATGTGGAGAATACCTCAGAAATTTCTTCTTCAAGAGAAGTAAGTGGCTCTTTTGGATCCAGAAGAGGACGTAGCAAAGATTGTAAATCCCATAAATAAACTTTTTCGAGCGAATGTAAGGATATCTGGAGAACAAGCACAGGTTGTACTTCCTCTTTTGTTTCTAAAAGGAAATTGGGTTTCCATTCACAATCCAATCCTGCCAGTTCCACGCCATAATTGTCCTTTGTCATTAATTGGTTCAAATCCCTGCTGAATTCTCGCACCGTCTCGATTGATTCTATTACTACAACCTTATGCTGGGTTGAAAACACGTGCTCCAGCCTTAAAGGAGTCATTCCGGGTGGTAGAAGGGTTCGTTCCTTACCGCGGTAGGTTCTTGGTTCGTCGTCTGGTATGACGCCCGGCATACTCGTGGAGTGTTCGGAAGAAGGTTGTCTGGTGACGGCTGCCTTTGGTGTGGGAGTGGAAAGATCGAGCAAAGAAAGATCTGGTACCATAATGGTACAATCCCACACTACAATATCCATCGACTGTTTCTCCACCCAATTTCTGAGGGATTCTCGATTCCCCACGTTTGTCTTCCCCCGAATCCACACAATTTGTCCGCGTTGCATTCCCTTGCGCAACATTTGTTCCCCCTGTTCGATTCCCATATGCTGGCAGAGCGTTTTACCGGCAATTAATTGAACTGACATGTCTTGCCCAGTCACTGCGGAGCGCCACGTATGATCCACTTTGTTTTCATCGGTTGTCTTCGTATCTGCTTCCAGTGGCATAACGTCGCAAAAGACTAAACGTCGTGCCATGCGCCGCACCCGTCCCAACCGTCCCACGAAACTCACATCAACAGGTTTCAAGGGATTGTGTACGGCGGAATCTTTGATAACCTGTTTCGCCACATCAAGCGCCGGTGTTTCGACTGGGAAGAATGGTTTGATGGTCGAGAAAAACGACGACGGTGCATAAGACAGTACGCCCTCAGATTCACTTGCTTTGTTCTGGTTCCGTTGGTCCCGAAAATCTTCCACGACAACTCTGTCCATACCCAACAAGACGTCTAATTGAAACCGACAATACTGGCCCGATATGCCTCCGCCTCCCACCATCCAATGTCGACTTTGCTCCAGAAGAGACTTGTCCACGACCGTGAGTATGGGCGGTGGTGATAAACCAAAGGGAGGCACCGTGCCAGGTTCAAAACCGCAAAGATCTACCACCCGAGAGGATGGTGCCAGCGCGAGTAACGGACGTCGTTCGTCTGTTTCCAACCCCAGACGCGACCGGATCACTTCATCCAATCGACTAGCATTGACAAAGTCGTCCGATGCCAACACGGCCAATACGTATGATGATGATGATGATGATGATGATGAAGGAATGGGAAAGCCCCTGGGTATCGGGGCCACAGATGCATCGTCGGGTGGTTGCAACCGAAACACGAGCGAATTGATTTGGACATCCGAGTCCCTGTTATTCTCGTTACTCAACTGTACGCCGCGTGAGTCATCTCCTTCCTGTTCTTGAAGGTCGATGACGGTTTCCAAAAAATTCTGCAATGACCCCGTGGCTGCTCCGATCATGTGAGGTGACATGAATGTGGAGTTGTTGCCGTTGTTGTTGTTGTTGTAGTAGAAGGACGACGCCCGAGAATGTGCCAAATGACTATCGATCCGATGTTGACTGTGATATGAACGTGTTCGTCCAAAAGGGCAAAATGCTGTGACGAAGATGTTCGTCGAGTGGAAAATGGGTTCAAAATACACAGTGCACCAATACAAAAAGATACAAACGTAATGCTTGAACATTCTACCACTTCGGTGCCCACCTATACACGTCTCAAGCAAACATGGAATTCCAGATCACGCGTCGGCCTTTTGTGTTGCTCTTGTTGGTGGTGAGTATCGTTGAGTGATGAGGAATGAAAGAATCGGAAACCACGCGAAGGGCTCTCCATCTCACAAATCATGGGTGAGTGTTACGTAAATTCTTCCTCGCGACTCTTAGCTAGTAGTCGTTGACTGTGAGCAAGTAGGAGTAGTACTACGCACGGTAAACTTAGGTAGTAACAGTGTGGAGAAGATCCGACCCAAACCTCTGTCAGCCGCTGCCGTGGCCGTGATGCGTGTGGCCTTTCTTTCTATTCTTTTTTGAATGTATGCGCCAACAGTACACCTTGTGGCGTGTTACACGCGAGACGTTTGGTCGC
>Ga0051981_10001571_pt1 | contig 11240 bp, 9 predicted proteins | sample CryGey13umfilter_3_FD_59644 | JGI IMG/M metagenome (GOLD analysis project Ga0051981, IMG submission 59644) | Groundwater microbial communities from aquifer in Utah, USA - Crystal Geyser 4/10/14 3 um filter | ecosystem: Environmental > Aquatic > Deep subsurface > Groundwater | place: USA: Utah... | reverse complement strand
CGCATTCGCATTTTACATGTGTCCCGCGTGCGAAGAGCCGTACTACGGTGGCACCGTATTTTGCGCCGATCTTGACGACGACGACGATCGAGACGATCCCCGCCACCGACGGCGACTTTGTCCGTCGTGCACGCCGCAGACCGTCTGCCCGCGCCCCCACGAGCACCGCGGATCCTTCCAGTGGAAGTGCCGTTATTGCTGCCGACCCGCCGCACTTGTTTGTTACGGGTCGGTACACTTTTGTAACGATTGTCACGAACGCAATCGTGACCGGTACCAACAAATCAATAATACTGCACGTCGCAACCGTCCCGCTTTGGAACCCGTACCCTGTCCCGGGGGCAATGCATGCCCCTTTCCGAAACCGACATCGTCCGTCACAAAACATGACAATGGACCCGATGCCTCATGCGAACAAGTGTACGGTTGCTTGCGTTGTCAAAGTGCACAACATCAATGCCAAGAAACGCATGCACCGGGGTCTCACAACTTACTACAAAATCCCTGTGGACGGGATGGGATACGGGGATGGGAACAGATCAACCAGGCGTGGCAGGTGGAAGCGTCGGAACTGCCGGCGCGTACCGATTGTCCTACGAATTTCGTCAGCACGTTCCGTTGGTGCATCATGACGCAAACAGTAGATCTTTCTCGTTTCATCCGTCGAGTCGATGCCACCCAACAACAACTCGTACCGGTTCCCATCCAAGTATCGGCCAAATATACGGGACGAACGGATTGTCCTTCCGTCTTTCAACTCGAAGCTGTCCTATTGAACACGGTACGACGGGGCCGTCCGGTTGTCTTGCATCATGTGAAGACGCCCGTTTCGTCAGCACCGGCCGATTGCTGGGAACAAGCGACGTTGGATATACCACCCACGGACGATGCCCACGCCGTGATGGTCGTGGTGAAGGGCAAAGATGAGCGTTTCTGGGCTGGCAGCTTTGGATCCAAAGTGACCGACATTTCTGTTCGAATCCTGGGATCGCCAGAGTACTTGAGAGATTCGGTATTATTGTTGGCACAAATACAACAACGACAATCACAAACACAACATGTGACGGTGGACGAACATCGGCAACAAGAACAGGAACGACAAGTAACGATCCCCGCTGCACAGACCATTGAAGTTGGAGGGGAAATAATTCACGGTAGGACTGTTTTTGATTGGCGCAAATACTTGTTCGAATTGTGGCCCGTCGTTGTCGTAATTACCTTGTACCTTTGGAAAGCTGCGTCCCCGGGAACTGCTTGATGAAACGGATGACCTATTGGAACATCCGACGGTACGAATTTGTTGATTTCGAGGATACTCAGAAAAATACCGTTTTGAAACCGCATGCTATACTGTTAGATGATGAGAAAAGACACTATTGTACTCATAATATGGTCATATCAGAAAATCAAATAATAGTACTAAATTCAATTGGGCGTTTTCCAATGTACTGTCATCAAATCACCCCGAGCCTAGCACCAGACTAATCAACCTCGAGCGACAAGTAAGTGTGCCGTCATCAGTAGATTTTGTTGCAAGAACCACGGGCCTTAAGATTCCATCGCAAAATCATCCAACGACGACTCCTGAGAAAAATCATCCAACGACGACGCCTGACTCATCAAGCGTCGGCTCCCAATACCAAACTCTACGTCGCAGTTTGGGACTGTGCCAATGTTGCCGAGCTTAGACTCGACACGTTCGGCCAAGTAGTCGGGGTAGCCATCGAGAAAACCAGGACGCTTTTCGGACCAGTCGTAAGGACAGTCCAAATCATGTAGTCCCGCCTGGAGCGCTTCGTGAACAGTATCAATATAGGGCGAAATGAGCTTGCCCCCCGGAACTAGGGACTGTTGCAATGCGTGACATACGGCAAAGGCTTTCACGGGTTCGTACTTTTTGGATTCGCAGGTAATCATGGCTGCACTAATCGTTGTTTCCTTGTAGTAATCAACGGGACGTGATCCCACCCAATCAACAAAGGTCTCGTCAGTGTAGTTCCAGTAGAATTGTGGGATATGAACGGTGTTGATGCCAGCACGTCGCACCAAGGACGTCGTGTATGCACCGGCGAGCTCGCTATGACCAAAGTGCACAACTACATCCGGCATTCCGTCTTGCATCATTGGAAACATGGCGAATTCAGAAGCATAGCCATAGATCCATTGGGCTTCCAAGTAAGCATTGGCACTTGAGCCGATTCGGTTACGTTGCGAACCATTCAAAAACCCAAAATTTTGTCCACGCCAGACAGGGCCGTAAGAAGTAGCCGGTGTGCCGTCCGGGGCAAATTCACCACCGTAGAATTGGATGCCTTCGTAGACGCCCTCAATGTTGAGATAATATGAATCGAAACCTGATGCACCGCCGAGTCTAGACTCGCGGTAGTCAGTGAAGAGCTGCGTTGGTACCAACAATTCATCCAGGCTACCCAATGTATTCACTGTGATGCCCAGATCTATCAAAGCTTCGGAAACGTTACGCTGCCCATAGAAAGGCGTGTCAAAGAAGCGCCCAGTGTCATTCGAGTTGTCCACAAAGGCAACAGTATAGGTTGTAAGATCTTCTAGTCTCGGGTCACCAAAGGGAACATCGCGAGACATGGGATCACCTGGAGTTGCCCCTCTCATGTAATTGTAAAACACGGCGCAACTCAAAATGTCGCGACAGTGTAATCCTGGACGGTCGGTGTCTAGAGAGATTAATCCGTTGTTTTCGCGTGAAAAAGTTCCAATAGCAGGAATGACGGTCGAGATGCCATTGGCGATGGCAGGCGATTGACACGACGAGCCAGTCTGTTCACAAATTGCGACTGGCACAACTCCCAAGCATACGGCTGCAGCCGAGCCAATCGAAGAACCTCCTTGCGTGGCGGCTCCCGCAGAGTATCCTCCATTGAGACAGGAGTACGTCGTACCATTCCAGTTGGCTGTCCCCCAAGTAAGCTGAGGCACTGTGCGGGGAGAAGAGTGGAATCAGACAATTTGTGAGCGACACCAGAAATGTCGTGAATACAACCACAAAGTCATTCCTTACCCGACGACTTGAATAGTGGAATAGCGCCCGCCTCGATCGCGAACGTTACAAGAGGCGATTCGGTTTGGACAATATTGTTGAGGAACTCCCAAGAACCGTAGGCAGTAGCGTAGCCCGCGACGTCGTATGTGTCCTTGATGGCAAATGGAATACCCTGGATAGGCGAGAGAAAGATACCTTGTTCAAAGTTGGCATCAGCTTCAGCTGCCAATTCAAGAGCCAAATCAAACGTTGGGACTTCCACCATGTTGAAATCTGGATCGTACTTTTCGAGCATCCCCAAGGCAATATTGGTCAAGTTGGTTGCCGTTATATCACCTTGACGCAGGAGAGCTTGCATCTCGAGGACTGAAAGCATCATGACGCCTTCATCCGTATCTGGTAGAACCACATTTTGTGGTAGTTCGAAGATAACATCTTCCTTGGGAGTTACTTCGGGCGCCTCGTTGAGCACACGGGTCTGAGCTTGACCCATCAAGACCTTGTTGCGATAATTGTAAAGTGCCCTTCCGGATGTGGAATTTCGAAATGTACGAGCACGGGTAACTTGATCAACCCAAGTTGGGTCTGCATTGAAGTGAAGCGAATCGGGGGCACCATCATAGTCATCCTGGATTTCAGAAAATGCGAGGTGAGTATTGTACATGGATAAGGAGAATCTGACAAGTCGACAAAGTCGAACGTGATACTAACCCAATCAATTTCTTCCTCCATCCAAACCGATCCAGTCGACTTGGTAGGTCCCGCAATTTCCACCTGTAACAGTAAGGTAGGAGAAAAAACAAATTTACGATTAATATGAGAAGAGATACACAGGAGTAACGACTGTAAGGACCCTCCACCATCGAATATTTCTTACTTCAATGATACTTTCGCAGTCGATATGACCATCCGCCATTCCCAAGGGGGCCGATGTGGCAAGCGCCACCGCAGTTGCCAAACCAATGGTGGTCGGAGCCGAGGCTCCACTCAACCAGGACACCATGCCCATGGTTACCACGGACGCAATCTTCGAGGACACGGACGAGGCAAGGCTTGCCGGTACAGACATCGGAGAACTCGTCGTTGTCGTCGGGGAACTTGTGGTTGTGGTCGGGGAACTCGTCATCGTCGTCGTCGGAGAACTTGTCCCGGATCCACAAAAGGCTTTAGATACCACGAGTTTGCCGTCAACTACTTCAAACTCGGGTTCACTTCCGTAGGCGAGAATGGTTAGCTTCGGCTCGCCTTCTACACGAGTAATGGTAGGTTTGAATCCTTTGAATACGACCGATGTCAAACCCTCCAGGCTTCGTGTGAGATCTGCCGTGGCTGAAATCAACGTACAATCTTGGGCCCCAACGGTGTTGGCGAACAGGGACAACAAGGTCAACACAATCTTCATCGGGTTTTCCTGAGGAAGTCAACTCTTTCACGGATATCTATTATGACTGTGAGATCATTCGGATTGTACAAAAGATCTTTAAAACAAAAGATCTTTGACACAAAAGATCACCATAACTTCCGATGGTATCTTGAGAAGAAATCTCCAAAACACAAACATCTTTCCACAATGTGAGAGGATGGGTGATTTCACAATCAAAGTTCCATGGGATCCATGCCGAATAACGGGGGGAAATGTTCTTTCTCACATATGGATACTTCTGACAGTAAAGATACCTTGAGAAGGAATCTTACAGTTGAAAAACATATTCCGCAATTTTGACGTGATGATGTGATAAGAAGGGTTCTCCTTTCAAAGCTCCATTTCAAAAAATATTCTTTTCGGATGGATCTTTTTCTTTGTAGTAAGATGACTATGAATACAGATGAGACCAAAAACTTCAAGCCAACGACATATTAGTACAGATTGTCCCCATCATCGTGTAGCAAGACAAATCTTGTCAAGGCTCTGCACGCTCGGGCAGCTAGGTACGAAATAACTATGTTCAGAGCCGACCTAGATGTGGCGACGAGGAGAAGAAGTTACCAAAACGAAAAGTCACAGGAGATAACGTTGGACAGTCACTTCCAGGGCGACGAGGACGTCGGCAACGAGGCGGACTGTTGTTGGGGTTCATCACGGTGATTAATATTTCATGTTGTGGTTGTTGTGGTGCATAGCTCTTGAGAGAGTGGCGAGATCCATCGGGTTGCGAGGTGTTTAGTGGGCGATGCTATTCTCAGCCCTGACACTGCACTGGCTTAATAATAACCATAATTGCATATTAACAATAAAAATAATTCACATGTAGAATACTCCAAAGTTAATCAGAGTAATAATTATGGTACCGTACCTCCGGCGTACGGTAGATCGCATCGTGTATTTGGACGCCTGCACCCGTCAGTCCAGGAACCCTGCCCTGAGGCAAAATGAAATCAAATCATCCAGTTGACGCCATATACGCATGGCCTGCGCTGTCTTGGCCACCCGTACCACTTCGATCCAATTTTGTTTCAACGCGGCCTTGGTTTTACGTTCCTTCACCGACGCGAGGAATCGCCCCACGTCGCCATCGGTAGAACCCTCGTACTTCAAAAATGCTTCCCCCAAGGCCGTTACTTTGTATCCGAACGGATTCCAACCCGCAGGCAGAAATAACCACCCTCCACCTCGAAGGTCGAGAACAATATCGCTGTTGACCGAAGGATGACGTGGCGTCGTCCGCGTTGTGGTCGATCGGTAGCGGTACAAGGAATCTCGCTTTTGCAAGGCGGCGCTGGGATTGGCTCGAAATACAAGCAAGATAATCAAAATGAGGTAATCTTTCAAGTAAGGCAGCTTCATGGTTTCCCAATAGCAACGCAATAGGTAGTAGAGTAACTAACCGTAACAACCGGTGTCAGTCCATTTGGCACAGTTTACAAAGATCCAAAGATCAAGCAATAGCGGGAGTTCTTACAGTGCGTACTGTTAGGAGTTGAGAGCCGCAAATTTTCCGCAGTCGCACATACTTACTCCAAAATGAAATATCCGTGTATGATACCGTGCTAGGATAAGGCTCTTTCCGCAATGGACTAGCTAAAAATGCGAATCGTCCCTTTTCTATTCTATTTCTAGGAGTAGCACCAAACCACGGAGTAGACGATGATTTTGTAGAAATTCATGTACGTGTAGATTTAGAGTTCGGTCGTGTATATCAGGGATCGTCGATGATGAGCACAACGGCGATCATCTTGCGGTTACCGTGGTAATTCGGGATTCATACGCTAGCTATGGTGGAGAGTTCGAGCGGATTCCTCTGTCTTTGAACTACCTTGCGGAATGTGACGTCAATATGGCGTAGTCCTTTGGGCAGATGCATCGCACCCGTTGGTAACTAGATCCGAGGATTTGTTGGTGGTATACATGATAGTAACCAAGCCGTACCTGAAGTTCTTGTACCATACCTGTTGTTGCGCAAAGGTTGAGGACTGGTATGACTTCAAAACCCTGCAGAGTCTTGCCAAACTTCTTATATGGTCTTTCACCATTCCCGCATCAAATGCTATCGGTAGCATACGTCTATTGATGTGATTCATTCTGGTTCATCCGGCGCTTCATTTCCGTGAACGCGGGCCGTCGAAGAGATTCATCCCCAAACAGATTGGTGTAGGCCTCGGGCAGGTAATCCGACTCGGAGCCGGCAGCAGTCTTTGCGATCTTTACGTCTAAAGCCCCCATGGTGGTTCCATCTTCTTCAATCAACAGACACCGTAAATCCGATCCAACACGTGGGATCTCAGATAGATGGGCGACCTCGTCGGCGTCACAAAGAACATGAATCAGGCTAGATCCATTGCCAAGATCCTTGGGAGGTGTATCTGCCAGGGCCCCGACGGCAGCATTGACAATTTCGTTTATCGATCTAAAATGATAGTGTGTGTTCCATGTAGGTTTGTCGCTCTCTCGACTTTGGAGTACTATACTGCATGCTTTTAGACCACCGGCCATCGCCAGGCTACCAAAATCCATCCATACATACGCCCTCGGAACGGAGCATAATCCTCTGTTGCGATGCAAATTTCCCGTATCACCCAGCGTCAAGTCAAGAGCTGGGAAAATATGACGGATGGATCCATCTCGGACGTGCAGTCCCACGGCAATGCGACAGGACGGGTACTGCAGGTCAATGGGTTGCCACACTTCGTCGATAGATGCCGGGGATACAAAGCCACTATCATCGGGAATCTTGTGCCACTGATTTTCTTTGCTATCGGAAGTGTCCAAGACCCAGGTAGGCCAAGTAGAAGTAAAGGCAACTGGAAGACGATCGTGGGGTAGTGATGATGCCTTTTTCAGTTCAATGAATTGTCGTCCTGGTGTCGTTCCCGAAGAAGAGAAGGCTGTCACGTAAGAAAGGGCGGACAAACCGTATGCCCCTAGCATTATAGATAATACAAAAGCCAGTAGCGACGGCAACGCTGTCGACTTCATCATCTTATCGTTTGTAATGTAGAACTGTCACCTTCTGCCTGCGGTCGACAGTCAAAGGTCGAAGGGATAAAAAGGAGTGTCTTGCGCTTTTTTGGATGGAAGAGGATGTTGGCGATTGAATTTGGACAGCGATGCGGGGCGAACTGACGTGTTTTCACAGTGAGGCCGGTCGCAGATAAGGATGTGGTTCACAGACCTTCCGGGTTCTCTATGTGGAGTTCAGAATACTTCCAGGGGCTCTCTATGGAGTTCAAGACGTTTCGAGAAAATTAGTGTTGAGGGTATTTTGATGGAGTTCAGGCCACTTCCGTTCTAGTGTTGCTACCTAACCGTAACTGTGAATTAGGTCGATTGATGTGATTTAACTGTGAGGACAAGTCCGAAAACAATTGCGCTTATTGTTACGGTTACTCCTGACTCATCAAATTGATTGCGAAAACGGTTTTCCAAAGGTGGAGTGGTCTTGATCCCAACATCTGATTTTACAAATACTGACTACTCCACTCCGCTATTCTTGTCAGACACGTCAAATAATTATAAAATTGCCCCAAGGACAAATCCGAAACATCATGAAAAACGAGAAGTCGAGGCATCCATCACGATGACCGCCCGACTTAGGCCTACTGGTCAACACCATCACACCAAGAGTGAGGGTGAACTTTCACACCGCCGAATGGCGCGCCGAGCTTTTTGTTCCCAGCAAGAGAAAAACACCTTTCACATTTCCTCGATAAGAGAGGTAAATACAATACCTTCACCCCCACCTACTCACTGCCAACACAACTCCCTTTCCTTCTCTTTCTCTTCATCATGCCCCTGTTCCGTAAAGTATTCCATCGCCGTCACTCCACTAAAGAGGCCCGCAAACTAGACTCCAATAATGACGGAACGATTAGTTGGGATGAACTATACAAATACATAAAATCGCAGGAGAAACTTTGGGCCATGTTAGCAGTGAATTTGAACTTGCCGGAAGAACAATGTTTCGATATTGCGACAGATGTGGCCTTTCAATTGGCCAAGACGAAAAAGTCCAAGTCAGCCCGGGACTTACGCAAGTCATTGACGGATACCACATCGGAACGAGAGCGAGAACCGACCGTTCGAGAGCTGCAATCGTTTCTCGATTTTGTAAAGAAACCCAAAGGAGAACAAGAGTTCTTCCATCGGACAGTTTTTCAAGCGTTTGACCAAGATGAAAATGGGTACCTAGATCTCGATGAGTTGGACAAGTTTCTGGAAATTTTCTACGAGGCGGACAGTATTTTTGCAAACGACTCTCGTTTACCACCCAAGGAGATGTTGAAGGAGATGGTGTTGAAAGAGTTCAACACTGATGGTGATTGTAGGTTGGGTTTCCAAGATATTCGTTTCCTTATATCAGGGGGAGCCAAAAGTATCTCCAATAGAAATCTTCTTACCACTCAATAAAGTTATACGATCCGCACTCAAAGCATAAACATTATTTGATAAATGATTCTACAAATTCCAATCGATGCTATTTGTTTTAGAAACCTCCTATCGGTATTGCCTTTCTTGTTCGTAAATGGGGATGTGTGGTCGATCAATGTGTGCGTTTCAGAGTTGTGCTCGACGCCTAGATAGCGTTTGCAAATAGATATGGCTCGATAAATGGTCTGCAGTAGAAGCCGGCCAACATTCATCCTCGCATTTGAATACTTACTGTAATTCACAGGCATGTCACTTTCGCATGTGTATCATGTTTCGTCCAGAATGGTTCTTAGTCATGGTCTCGTGATCTGAAGTTGCATAGTAGTTCACCCGATTCTACAAATACCGCCCTGAATATTAACTGGGACGAAGAAATATCCGAAAACGAAAATGCCTTAACCCTTTCAATTTCCTTGTTCGTCATCAACCAAAAATATGCACTCTTACAAAGGAGGGGTTGTTCCGCTCAATTTGATGCAGAACACTTTCCCGAATAGAGGCGGAGATATAGTGGTCCGTTGTAGAGGCGACGAATCGGTCTCGATGGGGACAAAAACTGGGCGAGGACCAAGGCTTGGATCACATCCACACACAAACAAACACACACACACACACAACATCTCCATGGCGCCTCCACGCGCAGTACCCATGCTACCGTGTGGAGCTGGCATCAACGATGTGGAACAGCTTTTCTCGTATGTACAGAGGTGATATGATGATACGGATTCGGCAAACTTGTACAAACGAATTGCCTAACAAAACAGGAACGCGCATACGGAATTGAATGATAAAAGTATTTCCTTGACAATTCTGTTAATTTCTACCTTTCCCATCCACGCGAAAGACAAGAGTAGTCAAGGATTCTCGAGTACAAACAAGAACTGACCCAGACACCGGCGTGCATCAACCAACCAGCAAAGCATATATAAGGCTCGCTTAAAAGCACTTGCGGTGAACGATCGAGGGTCCCGACTCGTCGTATTCTTCCTTGGAGATCCACATGGACTGGAAGGTGGAAAGAGATGCAAGGATAGATCCTCCGATCCAGACCGAGTATTTACGTTCAGGAGGTGCCACAATCTTGACCTTGATCGAGGCGGGAGCCAAGGCAGTGATTTCCTTGGACATGCGCTCAGAGATACCAGGGAACATGGTGGTACCACCCGAAAGCACGATGTTGGCGTACAAGTCCTTGCGGATATCGACATCGCACTTCATGATGGTCTGGAAGGTCGAGTCGGCGACACCATCCATTTCAAGACCCATCAAGTTGGGCTGGAAGAGGACTTCAGGACAACGGAAGCGTTCGTTACCAATGACAATGATGTTACCGTCGGGCAACTCGAAAGATTTTTCGAGGGCAGATGACTCGGCGGCCTTCTTCATTTCTTCCTCGAAGTCGACAGCGACGAAGCACAACGATTCCTTGATATCACGGACAATTTCGCGTTCGGCTGTGGTCGTCAACGAGTAACCACGTTCGGTAAGGATCTTCATGAGGTAGTCGGTCAAGTCGCGACCGGCGAGATCGAGACGGATGACCGCATGGGGAAGGGCATAACCTTCGTAGATGGGGACTGTGTGGGAAACACCATCACCGGAGTCCAAAACGCAACCCGTGGTACGACCGGAGGCGTACAGGGAAAGGACGGCTTGAATGTTCACGTACATGGCAGGCACGTTGAACGTTTCGAACATGATCTGGGTCATACGTTCGCGGTTAGCCTTGGGGTTTTGGGGAGCCTCCGTCAAAAGGACGGGGTGTGCTTCGGGGGCCACACGAAGTTCATTGTAGAAAGTGTGGTGCCAGATCTTCTCCATATCATCCCAGTTGGTAACGATACCGTGTTCGATGGGGTACTTCAAGGTAAGGACACCACGCTTGGCTTGGGCTTCGTCACCAACGTAGGCATCACGCTGCTCCATACCGACCATGATACCGGGCTGACGCGCACGACCGATCAAGGATGGAAAGACGGATCGAGGGGCATCATCTCCAGCGAAACCAGCCTTGCACATACCGGAACCGTTGTCAACGACAAGGGCAGCGATTTCTTCGTCATCAGCCATGGTGAAAGTTGTGGGGAAGACTTGTTTTAAAAGAGCTTGGAGGTTGCGTTGAAAACCGTCGAACGATTGTTGTGAGGCCGTGGAGCGGATCTTTTTGATGGTTTCGAAGTGAGCAATGACCTTGTCAATGACCGGACCCAAATTCCGGGTGTTTTACGTCATCGTCGTAGAACCACTACCGGCCACTACGGATGGCCAAAAATTGGCATTGGGGACGATGCTCTTGGTTGGGAGCAAATTTTGCTCCCCCGTCAGCGACCCAACAAGACTGTTGTCGTCATCCGGAAA
>Ga0051981_10001566_pt1 | contig 11252 bp, 10 predicted proteins | sample CryGey13umfilter_3_FD_59644 | JGI IMG/M metagenome (GOLD analysis project Ga0051981, IMG submission 59644) | Groundwater microbial communities from aquifer in Utah, USA - Crystal Geyser 4/10/14 3 um filter | ecosystem: Environmental > Aquatic > Deep subsurface > Groundwater | place: USA: Utah... | reverse complement strand
TATAAATTGATCTCATAAAATTGGAAGGTTAACAAAATTAACGAGTATATCTTACAGCATTTCAACAAAGAAGTCGGACATTTTTGGAGAAAGAAAAAATGTTGAAATTTTTGATGAATGTTGGTTTTAAAATTCAAAAATAGTGATTAACCATAGTGGTCCTTGTCATTGACCCCCAAATCTCCACGTGGCAAGTGTGTGGAACTGGCTGACGCAAACGCCGATGGATGAGTGGCGACGGCCGCAGAATGTGAGAGAGGAGGGGCGACCTCATCCAAGCAAGCACACCTCTCGATCAACAAACGACCAGAGGCAGAACATCACAGTCAATTTTGGTTACCGGTACGACGCATCTGATCACGGCCCACTGCTTACGACAGCGAAAAAACGACCCCCTGTTGCTAGTATAGTACTTGTTTGCTTCCTATTTCACTTGTTACCGTTGGACCGATCATCATCGTCATCATGCCTAAGTTCTCTGCGCTCGCCGTTTCGATGCTCTTGATGAGCCAAAGCACTGAGGCCTTCTTGCCCAGCAACGCTCGTACGCAACATGTGACTCGCGATACCTCGGTGGCGACACCATCGTCATACAAACAGGCATCGTCGTCGTCATCTTCTTCTCGTCTCTATATGAGCACACGTAACCAAACGGGACGTGACTTTTACGCTATCTTGGGTGTTAGTCGTGGTGCCGACGCGAAAGAAATCAAATCCGCCTACCGTAAAATGGCGAAACAGTACCACCCCGACGCTAATCCTGGCAAAGATACGACAGAAAAATTTCAAGAAATCAATCGCGCCTACGAAGTCTTGACGGACCCTGACCTGAAGCGCAAATACGATATGTTCGGCGAACAGGGTTTGGGAACTTCAGCGGCGTCGGATGCTTCGTCGGGAAGCCCATTTGGTGGTGGAGCTGGCTTTGGCCAAGAAGTAGATCTTGGAGATATCTTTGATTCCTTCTTTGGTGGAGGTGCCGGTATGGGTGGACGTGCCCGTGGTGGTGGTGCGCGCGCCCGAGGACCTGTCATGGGCGATGATCTCCGCTTTGATTTGGAAGTTGATTTTAAGACAGCCATATTCGGTGGTGAAGAAAAAGTCCGTATCCGTCATTTAGAAAAGTGTGACACCTGTGAGGGCAGCGGTATCAAACCCGGCGCTAAGGTAACGACGTGTAATACTTGCAATGGTCAGGGTGTTACCGTCCAAGTTACACGTACGCCCTTGGGTAACTTCCAGACCCAACAAACCTGTCCCACATGTCGGGGTACGGGACAGAGAGTGGAAGAATATTGTGGCACTTGCGGAGGTCGGGGTCTTAACCAAAAGACGAAGCAAATCAAAGTCACAATTCCGGCTGGTGTCGAACCCGGTAACAAATTGCGTGTCCGTGGTGAAGGGGACGCCGGTCCCAACGGCGGACCTGCTGGTGACCTGTACATTTTCCTCAATGTTAAGGAAGACACTACGTTCCGTCGAGAAGGACCCGAAATTTACAGCGATGCGACAATTTCGTACCTTGATGCCATTACCGGTGCGTCGGTCAAGACGCCTGTTGTCGACGGTGAAGTCACAATCAAAATTCCGGCCGGTACGCAACCTGGTCAAGTCATGCGCCTGAAGGGTAACGGGGCACCACGTTTGGGACAACCGGACAACCGAGGTGATCATTACGTGACAATAGGAATTGAGATTCCCACGGAACTATCTAAAGAAGAAGAAGACCTGATTTCTCAGCTAAAAGAGCTGCAAGAGAAGAAAGCCAAAAAGGGCAAAGGCATCTTCGGAGGACGCAAGTAGAAGACGACGATGAATCAAAGAAGGAAAACGCTTTGTAATAAAACAAAAAGTTATCCCATCGGCTTCCGCGCTTGTCGTGTTGCTTTCAAAGTGCTCGAAGCGATGGTGCGTGTAGTATGCTTACGATTTAAAAAGTTAGAATAACGATTTCCTATTAGCGGCACGTTGATTAAAGCATCAAATTTGGATCTAACGGAAGCAATTTTTTTCTTCCCTATTCCTTCATATCACTTAGAATCACCAACAGCTTGGGTGATTTTGGCCAGTTCTTGACGCATGGCGGGGGGCCAAGCAATTGTCTTTTCTAGGTATTCAGAATCTGAATACTTGAGTCTTTGCCGATCAGGAATTTCCAAAAACTTACGCTGACCAGCAAACCGATCATCCTTGGCGGTAGCAAGCAAGACTGCATAGGCCGCTCGTACTTCAGGAGCCTCGGGGAAACGATTTTCCACGCGTTTGAGCAAGTCAAAGGCCCCCTTGATGTCACCCAATTGAAACTTCACCAGGGCGGCCCGTAACCAGAATGGATTGACTTCGTTACTACTCAAACCAATGGCCGTGGCGTAATCGCGATCGGCAGATTGGTATAGCCCGTTGAGTTCCTTGGCGCGGGCCAGATTTTGCAAGACAATGGAGTCAGGACGACCCCGCAAGGCGTCCGATCGCGTCAGATCCTCCAATGCTTCTTTGACCATTCCATCATTTAAACGGATGGAACCACGGTTCAATAAGAGAATATAAAGATCATTACACTTACGACCCCCTCCTTCTTGGTTGAAAGTTTCTTCGCATAGTTCGATGGCTTTGTTGTACGAGGCCTCGGCGGTTCGTAAATCTCCCAGTGCTGTCTGAGTATTCCCAAGATTCGACCACCCGTATACAAATCGTGGTGATATGAGCGTTACTTTTCCATACACGCGTTGGGCTGCTGCCATATTGCCCTGACTTTCATAGGCTCGACCCTCGTTGAACAATTTCTTGGCATCGCCACTAACTTGGACGACCACCTCCGGGATGGCCGTAGTAGCACCACCACCACCGCCACCACCAGTAGTGGTAAATTCTTCAGCATTTACAAATGTTGGAATAACACTGGTCAATATGGACACCGTAGCGGTTTCTAAAAGTCTTCGTCTTGTGACCGCTGCATCGGGATGCTTTGATGGGATATAGGCGTCTACCACGACTGTCATCGACATTTGCATGGCACAACAGACGATGCACAATTTCTGAAACATTTCTGCGCGTACTGTATAAGAATCGTCTTGGTTAATGTAAGTCTGCCGTGCTTTGATTTACAAGGCAGATATTAAATGATAGGAATATATGATATGTTTCTCGCTTTGTTGGATGATGGAGACATTCACTGTCAACTGTCAACTCGTCGTAAGGTGATGATACCGAAGACGCGATCTTCGTGGTCAATGGCGTATGACGTCACTTTTTTGTTTGTGCGACCGACCTCAGCCGTAAGACCACCACCCGAAAAAAGTCCTGGCAACACCAAAAACAGGAAACGGTATTTCATATTCTTCGCCAATTCTTGTTCCCTTCTCCTCTTTCAACACTTTATGTAAGAAGTGACGAAAGACGAGCGCATGAATGAATCTCTGATGTTACTTCGTAAATTATCATGTGCCCCTCGCGCGCATGTATCGTCGGACTTTGGTGTTTTGCAAACAATACGGTGGACTGGATATCCACGGCGGCGACGGATGTTTTGCACGTGGGACTCTCAGTCAGTCGAAGACACTGCTTCGACCGCATCGTCAGCGTGCACAAAAAGACAAGAAACTAACGACACGAAGCAACAAGTCCATCTTACCAATGCGGATGCAGTATCTAGTACTTACAAGTGGTTTCAAAACATTGTGTTGGGGCAAAAACTCTGTCCCTTTGCTGCGCCATTGGTTTCCAACGTCGACAATAAATTACGCATCGTAACATCATCGGCTTCGACTCCTCATCAGGCAGCGACCGATGTGATACACGAAGCCCTCCTCTTGATGCGTGACGAAAGCAATTATCCTCATCATCGTCATGAAACAACCTTGGTGGTTTTTGATGACAAGGACGACGACGACAGTTTTGTCAAAGACTTTCATGCGTTTGTTCGTTTATCTTGGACACTCCAAGAAAAGGCTATCGTTGAGACTGGACTTGAAGGGGAATTACAACTTGTTTTATTTCATCCTAAAGCTACACATCAAACGTACGGAGTATGCAGTGACGAGGACCATCCAGCAGATTACACTATCCGTTCCCCGTATCCTACCGTACATTTATTACGAGAGCAAGATGTCATCCGTGCCGTGCAAAGTGGGTACCCTCATTTAGAAGAATTACCGAATCGAAACAAGGCTCGTTTCATTGAACAAGGAATTGAAACATGTCAGCGACGATTGGCCGCATGTTATGTTGTCGAAAAGAAGGCACAGTGAATAAATCTTTTTTTTTCTTTTTTCGAACGTTTTTGGGTCAACAATTTGTTCGGGAGAGATTGGAATTTGTGTACAATGGACACAGTCATACCTTATTTCACAAGTAATCTGCTATTTTTTCTTCTTACTTTGGCACAAGAAAGATGTCACTACCATCCATTCGAAGTTGTATCATGTCCAAGCGGTCAACTAAGAATAATTGATTCAAAGACACTGAACCATCTACGATTCCCTCTTCGCTCGACGTAGTAGTAGCTTTCTTGGTCAACTTTTCATAGAGTAGTAGTGTAAATGGATTCTTACTTTTGGAATATTATATCACATCTGTATCACATAAGCTCTCTGGGAAAGTCGTTTCTTGTACGCAAGCAATGATTTTGGAACGAAATGCTTTCGGTACTTTAATCACAGCTACCGGTAGTAGGACGGTGAGGAAGTGTGAGCCATGAGACAAGTTTGGGCAATTTTTAATAGGAGTATTGATGAGAGTCTCACGAGAAATAGATGACTCTGCCTGCCCTAATTCTGTTGTAGAATGTATGAAAGAAAGAAAAAAAGACAAAACTATGACCGGCAGAACGCATCGGGGATCGGTTCCTAGTGCCTTTTGCGGCGCGATCGTACAAACAGAAGCGGCCAAACCTCGAGGAGAAACACACACACACACACACACACACACAGCATATCTTTTGGCATCATGAGCAGCGGCAATTCATCTGATCAGCAGCCCGAGAAAGCCCCGGAGAAGAGACAGGACAAACATCCGATGGCTTCCTTGCTTTCTTGGGCGCCGCGAAACGCCACTACCAAGACCGACCAGCCGGACAGCACCGAGGGGCGCACCATGTCGAAACAACAAGCGTCGTCGCGTCACACGGGTGTCGCCAAAAACACGGGTGGGTTGTTTCAAACTTCAGGTCAAATGTTAAAGAACACCGTGATGGTGCCTGTCGCGGCAGGAAAAGCTGTTTACACTGGAGGAGTGAAAGCTGGACAGGTCGTTGGTAGTGGGGTTGCGTACGGAAGCAAAGCCGTTGTTGATCGTAGTTGTGAATTTGTTGTCGGTGGAGGCAAGGCTGTCGTGGGTGGAGGCAAGGCTGTCGTAAAGGGTTCGAAGAAAGCCTTTCGCTCGGCGATTGGTGCTACGCACTCGGCCTCGAGTAGCCGCGACATGGCCAAACAATCCAAGTGGGATGCTGGCATCGATACCATTGATTCTCTCCTCCGCCCTGACAGTGACACGTATAACGCCATGACCCCAGAACAAAGGAGGGCCTTACAGGGGGTGAAGAAGCTGTTGCTCAGGGGACCCAGTGACAAGCATGATAAAATATCCCATCTTCCTCAGGACTTGATCGAAGGCCAAAAAGAAAGTGTCGAATTCAGTAGACGTACAAGTCTAAACAGCACCAAAACGTCTATGCGATCTTCTACAGCACACATTCTTCAAGAATACGCAGGAGTGAGAGCTTCTGCTCCAGCATCTTTGTTTGAAGATATGTCCGACTATTCGGAAGACGGCGAGGACACGTTAGAGGCATCGAAACAATCTATCGCTAGCGAGGCAGTACTCACAACAGAAGAATTGAATTTCGACTTTATGCCTCCTGAATTTACAAAACTGTCGAAACCAGATCAAGTGCGAGTGTTCGAGTTACTGTCTTGGGATTCCCTCTCCAAGTGGGACTTCGACATCTTCGAACTGAACGACGTAACAGGAGGACACCCCCTGCTCTTTGTTGGGTGGGCTATTTTGGGGTCACCGCACGCCCAATGTGCCATGGCCAAGGGATGTGATACTTCTACCAGCGACGTAGATATATCAGCCGGATACAACTTCATTGATGACTTCAAGATTCCTCTTCGCATACTTTGCAACTATTTGCGCATCATTGAACGGGACTACCGGTCCGAGAATCCATACCACAACGCCATTCATGCCGCCGATGTTGTACAGAGCTTACATACTCTCATACAAATGACTTCGGATGAAAGGTTCTTCGAATGCACCCCGAAGGACCACTTTTTGGCAATTTTGCTATCGGCGATCGTTCATGATGTGTCTCATCCGGGTAAGTAAACCATATTCTGAAGTGGTCAGGGGAAATAATTGTACGTCGATCTCATCATCGTTTTACGTCGCGATAGGCAAAACCAACGCATTCAATGTAAATGTGCGTACGGAAGTGGCAGTCATGTACAACGATTCGTCAGTGTTAGAGAACTGGCATATTGCCTATGCCTTTGCGCGTATGTTGGATCTCTCCTTGTCAGAAACTTCAATCCAATCCAACGAAGCACTTATTGCAAAATTGAACAACAAAAGAAGGAAATCGGAACATAATATTCTGTGCAATGTATCTATAGAAGATTTTAATACGATCCGGGGCTTGATGATCGAAGCTGTCTTGCACACAGATATGACCAAGCACTTCCCAATGGTGAATGCCACGAAAGGGATGCTTCAACTATACGAAGAAGAAGGGGCACAAGCGATCGCATGGAAAGGACTCATATACATGTTACATATGGCTGACATATCCGGTCAAGCCAAACCAGCGCCCCTCTTTTCGAAATGGACCCATCGCTGCATGGAAGAGTTCTTCAGTCAGGGTGACGAGGAATCCGCATTAGGACTCCCCATATCTCCGAACTGTGATCGAAATCTCACCAAAATACCCGAATCGCAGACCGGTTTCATCAAATTCGTTGTGGAACCGGCATACCAAGTCCTTGGACTTTACATTCCAAGGGTACAAGACGAGATCTTACCCATCATCACCAAGAACTATGAGCACTGGATGAAAGAGACGATACAAGCAGAAGGTGACTAGTAGGGAGAGATCACGTAGTAAAATTTGTTGAAGCGGTATGTGTTTCCGGGGAGCGTTCACGCGAATGTACTAATACGGTACTTTAAGTTCAGAAAACTATTTGTTGCACTTTCAGCCTACTAGTTCGCCCTTAGAGCGTAGCCTGTATCACCGTTGCCAAAATTCCTATGGCTACAGGTACAATGGCAATGCCACATGTGTATGTTCCAGCTGCCGATTGCTGTTCTTCCATGTAAGCCAACGCCGACCGAACGAGGCACGACCCCTCTCCGAAACAGTCATTAGGGACAACGTCACAACAGTCTAGATAAACATTGTCAATGGTAGGACAACATGCACCGGCCAAATTTAATGCATTGCATTGAGAATGCGCAATACACTGATCCGATGGAGGGTCATCATTCGAACCCGAGTCGGTGTCGCGATCCTCTGAGCCACAGCACGCAAGGGTCCAATTGTCAACTGTTGGACAACATTGTCCAACAAGTTGGAGATCAGCACATGCGGAATGATCCGTACATTGGTTGGAGTCTACAGGTGGTTCACTTGTTGGATACGTTGAAGGACCAAGGGAAGGGCTCGCGGGAGAAACCGTACCAAGGGTAATAGTAGGAGATTCGGTGGGTTCGTTCGCTGGTACCACAGGGGCATTGGATGGGTCGCGAGTGCTAGGAGCGCCCGTAGTTTGAGATGGAGACCTGATTGGGGAAGTGGTGGGTATATTTGTGGGTGACATGGTCGGAACACTGTTAGGTGTCTCGGTCGGTTCATCAGTGATCGGCGAATCAGACGGAGCTTTCGTTGGCGGAAATGTCTCACTAATCACCGGTGGTGGTGTCGATAGAAAGACATTCGAATTCGGATCAATCGTTACGGCGGGTTGTAAACAATCGATTGAAAAATCTTGAAAGAATGATTTCATAGTACCGTTTTCATTATATATACCAAAATGGCCTTCCACTCCATTCAAATCTTCCTCATTGATACGCTGCCAATCTGAATCATAGGCAATAAACCAATAGTACTGCCAATCGTTCTCTTCTGCTAAACAAACAAAATCTCGCAACCATTTACGCATGCTAGGTGCATTGGCAGGATTGGCGTCTGGATTAGATCCCGCATCCGCCCAACCCGTTTCACCAATGACAATCTGTCTTGATCCTGTATTCAAAAGATTCACGCGATTTCTCATGTATGTTGCTGCATCGTTGATGTTGGTAGTCCTTTCCCAAAAGGGAAATTGGTTAAAGTGAACGACACTATCGAGCGGTACGAGCTGGTTCGAATAGGCAAGGTAATTGTCGATCTGTGATACAAGAAGAAAGAGAGGAAAAACGAGTAAGATACGATCATGACGTTTTCTCAAGCAAATCATTCCGGTGTTTTCCTAAACTTACGATATCTGCAATGACAACAGGAATATTCGGCAAACTTGACATATCCGAGCGAATTGTATTTCTGTACGCAACGGCTTCTGGTACAGTTAAGTCTCCTCGATATATTGCTTCGGAGGAAACGTGGAGACCCTTTACAAACGAGAAGTCTTCTGTCTGTAGAAGACTGATCAATCGCGTCCTTTCTGCCTCAAAGTTTGCACCATCTTCTCCAATCCACATACCGAGCCAAAGCCCTAGACCTCCCACTTGCTTGGCGGCACGCAACAAGATCTCACCACTGTTGCAATCCGTGAGTGAAAAGATACGTATGTTGTTTGTAATTTGCTTGAGCTGTGTCAAGTCTGCCACAGCTTGATCGTACGATTTGCAGCGATCTTCATAGGCGTACCAATCCGCTCCGATTCGTAATGTGTAATTGATACCATGTAACTTAAAGTTGATTGCCGCTGATTCCCGGGATAGCCAGGTGGTGGCCAGAATGAGGAGCCAAGGAAATACACGGAGTGCCGACATGAGTTTTGAAAGATCTGTTTTCTTTTTCACGAGAGGGAGTGAAAGCGTTCAGATCCGAGGATGTTGCTTCTTCAAATTCACCGTAAGGAGATCAAAAAATAATGATGGAAATGACACAAGAGGACGACCATATTCGTTCATTCATCGGAGAGGGCAAATCACACACATTAATTAATAATCATAAATGCATTTCCTAGGACCGGACTCGCGACTCGTTACTCCGATCGTTTGCGAACTCCCTTTCGGCATCCCACGCCAAATTTTCAATCGTGACTTCCGTTTTGTTTGGTCTCTTGCGCTGTAATTATTGGATGTGCTTACAGTTCAGTTAACAAACATATTTGCTACCCATGCTAGGAGTAGCAGTCAGTATGGATATAGCTAGGTATTTCGCGTCATGCTGTCCAAAGGAGCACCCATCTAGTGAATACCTTTGGTACGATAGACTTTCCATATTTATCCACACAATTTTGACAAGTACATTTATTGACTGCAACCATAACAATGGCTTCCCCGAAAGCAGACTCTTAATGGAGAGCGAACGGGATAATCATAAACGACGAGTTCATCACACGGATCCAAAGCCAGCCTAAATGTAGTGGCAATAAAACAGAGGACAAACTAACTGTAAATTAAGACGAGATTTTTTTCCAACTACACCGTGATAAAAGTCCCTATTCGTTCGATCGATAGTTCCGACACCACTGAATCCGAAGCAACTACCTCCTGCTCTTGCAGTAGGATGGCGTGTTTCGGACTCGGGTGGTATCATGTAGACAAACTGGCGTGACATGATGTCGTCGGGACAAGACCATCTCTCCAGAAACTACTTTTACCCTGGCGTCCAATATAAAGTGCAATGAGGGATTAAAAATCGTTAAAGTTAAAATAATGTGCGTGCTTGTGAGAAAGACAGGGAATACTACGAAAATGCGAACAGCCCGGATAATTTTCTTATGTTGCTGGAAAATAAAATCTTTCTGGGGCTGCCGCGAAGCTTATTGCTTTCCCGTCAGAAAAAAATGAAATGCTACACATGTGCATTTGAAGATTTTACAAAATCAAGCAAGAGTCGTTCATGTTTCCTCTTTCAGGTGGAGACGATACTCGTTGCACGTGCTTGAGTATCCATGGGTCAGACAAAACACTGGAAGCGGAAGGACGCTTCTCCGGATCGACCGACATCATAGATTTGACAAGATTGATGGCCTGAGGGGACACGGTGGACCATTCTTCCTTCGGAAATTCGAGTTCGGCGTTGCGATTGGCTTCGATAAGCTCTTCGTCCGACGTTCCGTAGAAGGGCTCGTATCCGCAGAGCATGACATAAAGAGTTACTCCGCATGAGAAGATGTCGACTTTGTTCCCATAGCCTCCATGCAATCCAGCGGTAAAAATTTCTGGAGCAACATAACCTGAAAAAGTAAAAAAATATGTGAGATGATGTTGAACAGGATTATTCGATGATGTCAAAATCTTTGTGCCTACCCGGAGTTCCACAGCGTCCGCGGACGAGTCCATCCGATCCGGCAAAGGTTGCCATGCCAAAGTCACATAGTTTGATATTTGCTTCGGATGGCGGATTCTTGCACATGAGCACATTGGCTGGTTTGATATCACGGTGAGAGAGCCCAACTTCATTCATGGCCATGATCACACGGAGCAGTTCCGCCAAAATGCGCGCCGCCTCGGGTTCAGGCAAAACACCGCGCGAGGAGATGTGTTTGAAGAGGTCAGTCCCGTCCAATAATTCCATCTCCAGAATAATATGATCCGAACTTTCGAAGAAACCATGTATGCGAACGAAGGAATTTGAATCGTTGCGCCGTCTCGTCAGGGTTGCTTGGACGGAAATTTCCCGGGTAATGGTATCAGCGCGTTCAACACCCTTTTGGACAAGGCGCCAGAACTGATTCTTGTCGAAAAGTTTGACAGCAACTTCTTTGGACGACCTACCTCGACGCGTGGCCTTATGAACTGTCGAATACTGTCCCTTGCCTAGCATACCGGGTTGAATGTCATAAATATCTTCCAGTGTCAAACTGGCGGCACGATTGAGCAGAGCAACCCACGTCCCAACTTGTGAAGCGTCTTGCAAACGAATAAGGAGAATGCGTTTATCTGACTTCGCGCAGGGACTACCAAAAAAGTGCAATTCCATCATGTCTCTGAAGTGGGCATGTGGGTATGCCACAGCATATTGCAAGTGCGCATAACCACGGGGAACAGTCCCTCCATTGACGTCGAATTCCAATAAATAA
>Ga0051981_10001549_pt1 | contig 11302 bp, 10 predicted proteins | sample CryGey13umfilter_3_FD_59644 | JGI IMG/M metagenome (GOLD analysis project Ga0051981, IMG submission 59644) | Groundwater microbial communities from aquifer in Utah, USA - Crystal Geyser 4/10/14 3 um filter | ecosystem: Environmental > Aquatic > Deep subsurface > Groundwater | place: USA: Utah... | reverse complement strand
TAGGCAAATACCGTTTTTCGCGCGAAATTTTTGCTCGATTTTCGCGCGCAAATCGGACGAAATTTAAATCATGGTTGAATCGTGGGGAATATTTTACCCTATTTCTTACAATTCGTTTTCATACATATCTAATATAGGAATTTTCTCGTTTTATATATATTCAAATAAATGTCACAGGGAGTGGCTGGTGCTTTTAATGTGTTGACTAATGTTGACGAAGTACTGACTAATGTTGACTAAGTGCTGACTAATGTTGACTAATGTTGACTAAATATGTACGAAACGTCATTGCAAGAATAACACGGTTTGGAACACATAAAGAGTCGACAATGGAGATTCAGGTAACAAACGGCTTGTTTACGCACCCAAGGACTCTAATATTGTCAAGGTTGCCCTAGTGTCGGCGATGCTAACTGATGACTAGGGGACGATGCTAGCTGAGGATGATCTTGGTGGAGCTCCGGATACATCCAAGACTTCTTCTTCTTCTCAAACCGAATCGCTCTCTTCTTGCGCGAATCCACTTCCTGATAGATGTGCTTACGGAATACATCTAGTGCAAAGGCTTGGTATTCTGGTCTCTTAAGCCACATTTGTTTTGGTGTTAATATTTTGTATAGTTCGTCGTCGACGTCTTTTTTCAAGAGTTGATAGGCAGCTGATCTATGCCATACTTCAATTAAAGGACGTTCAACTTTGACTATGGCAAGGTCGTGACCATACGCAATGACATCTTGAAGCATACGATCTCGATCTCGATTAACTGATGCAATCAGTCTGTTAAGGCAGGCTTTCCAATTGTCATATTTCCATTTCTGATGCTCCACGTTTGAGTTGTAGACTATGACTGGATCGGTGTCTTCGGTAATCTTTCTGCGCAGAATGTCTGCTCTTATCAAGGCTTTCGAAGCACTCTGTTCAAACTTTTCTTTGGATCCATCTTTTTGGGGCATGTTGGCTTGAGCAAAGAGAATATATTTTTCCAAGTAATGCACTGAACGCGTTTGGGCTCCCATTGTTGGGTTGTCGAAAACGATGCTTTACGCCGAATTCTTGAATGTTGATATGCTGAAAGAAAAATTGAGTCCTGGCATTAAAAGTACAGTAAAATATATAGTATCGTTCACGAGTGTCAACGAAAAGGCGCGTCAGCATTTGAGAATTCTTCTTGCCGGCTGGCTTGTAGTTGTGCAGATTAAACACCACAATGGGGTTGCTTGCCAAATGGGTGATTGAGTATGTCAGCAACCAAGCGCAATGCTCATTTCTATCGTACACGCAGAGATAGCCGGATTAGTTTAGAGACACAACAGGAATTGTTGATTGACTTAGAAGTACACGAATTGGATACCGGACGAGTGTTGCGAACTGACAAGTACGGAGCTATCGGAACGCTGCATCGCTCGTCGTGTCGTAACAAGCTTTCATATTACAAAGGTCTTAAGAGTAGCGACCCAGAAGAATACTGGAAACTTTACGCCCGTGCATTAGATTCAACAGCAAACGACTCTCCATCAAACAGAAAGCCTGCTGGAAAGACAAAGAGTTCGGAGGACAAAGAAGAAGACGAAGAAGACGAAGCGGTTGAAGACGAAGAACCCGCTATTGAAGAGAAGAGAGTTGTAAAAAAGGGATCTCCGACACGGACCTTACTTCGGACACCACCTCGTGTCCAACCCCGACGATCATCCCGACTCAAACGCACTCCAGTTGAGCAACAGCCTACAGATACCATGGAGCACGATCCCAAGGACAGCATTCCCAAGTACAAGGGTGCGTATCGCATTGCTCCTCTTCCTGGTGCTTCTGCTTTGCTCTGACAATCGTGAATCTGTTCTTTTTCATTCAAACACATTTGCAGAAGTATTCTATATTGAATCATCTGATATAGATAAGACCTTATTGTTTCCGGGGCTACACCTTTTCCGTGTGACCGACCACGAAGACTCTCAACACCGCCTCCATCACGGATACCAAGTCCTTTTCATCGGAGATCCTGAAATGGCAATTGAAGAGGGGATGCTTTCTTGTACCCTGATCAACGAGACGCAACTGGAAATTTGTGTACCTGGTACAGTTGCCTCATTCTTTAAGGACTACGCTTCGACGCATCGTATTCTGAAACAGAAAAAGAAAACTTCTAAACCAGCTCGTGTAGCGCATTCCATTGTAATCAGTCGGTTCCAGGAAGACCCTTCCCTCATGCAATTGAAGTATCTGATTGATGTTAGTCGGACTGGAGAGACATTGACCAACACGGTGTTCACTCCGGGTAGCGAGCGCTTCGGACCTGTGCGTCCCAAGTCGTCCTTGATTGAGCGTGTTTTCCACCGCGGAAGTACTCAACACGTGACAACAGACTTGTACGCGGCATTCAATGTTGCGCGTGTGGAGAAAACCATTCGAAAGGCGCTTGTCACCGAGAAGCAGCGATCCACAAACCTTGTTGCTGACGACCTTGACGAAGACGGTGACGAAGACGGTGACGGTACGAATGAAGGAGCAGCGCGGATGGATACAGGTAGTGGCGATTACTAACGCTGTATAATTTCAATATTTATCCTGCATTCTCAGGCACAACTACCGTAGACTGTCCCATGGAAGTGCAAAGCAGTGCGATGTTGATAGATGATACAGCAATGCCGGTTCCTGAAACAACGACATCGTCCAACGGTCTATTCACATCAACCACAGCGGCCGTGGCAGCAGCAAAGGAGGCACAAGAAATAGATGAGATTCGCAAACAAGAGGACTATCTCCGACAGAAGGAAAATCAGCTTGAACACGATAGGATTCAGAATGATAAGCAGAAGGAAATTCTTAACCGGATGTTAGAAGAATTGAAGCAACGGGCGGCTGATCAGGATGCTCGTGAAAGTTCTTTAGCGCAACAGATGCAAAAGCTGCATCTTTTCAAATCGCAACTTGAAGACCAAGAAAAACAGGTTTCTGCAATAGAAAAAAGGGAGGGATCAATTAACGCTGAATTGGTTGCAGAAGACAATCATCAAGCTGAGGACTTGGCTCAGAAGTTCGAAGCCCTTCGTCAACAGCAGCAGGATGTCATGAAGGAAACGGAACGCCTCGAAAGTGATCGTTTCAATCTTTCAAAGGACAAGGATGAGCTTGAACGTCGTCACACAGCTGTAACCAATCAGGCGGCACAACTCGAACAACAGCGAGATCTGTTGGAAAACCAATTGGAAGCACGCAACCAACAGTTTGCTGAAGCGGCGAAACTGCTTGAAGATCGACGCAATATTTTAGAATTACAGGAAGAAAAAGTCCGTCGTAATCAAGCAGCACTTTCCACTGGTACTTTCCATACGGATGTTTCAGGAAACGCAGGTAAGAAGCGTAAAGTCAAAGAACCAAATGCCGTGCCAGACCCTGTTCCCTCTATCGACTCGGCGGATCCTGTAAATGCTACCACCGCTGAAGCTGAACAGCATACTGAAATGGATCGATCCAATGCAACATGGGTTGCAGCAGCTCTTCAATTACAGCAGCCAACTTCAGCGGATCAACGCAGTCTAATTTTGCAATCACTTGAAGAAGAGCCGGACGATCTCTCAAGCGATAAAGATGACAGTAATGAAGCTAAATATTAGTAATTTCACATTCTAAACATATTGATTATGATGGATAAGGATCCAGCAACGTTACTTCGCCAGCATCCAGGGCGTACTGAATTGTAACACAAATGGTTTCAACAACCGCTTTGTGGTTTGGGAAATCATAATGTGGATTATCGCTGGAGCGATCATGGCGAAACTTTGTGTCAAGGATATTGTATACCTTTGTCAAACGATTGTAGCTTTCATGTCTAGAGAGGGCCCTATCTTTAAACCATTCAATCTCACGAGGATCAAATTCGTTGCGAAAAGCCAGAGTGTCGAGAGCAGCCAATTTATAATAACCGGAGTCTGCAATAATGCGGAATTCAGGACTATTATTTTCCATTTGAATCTTTTCGATTGCTGCCTTGAGACCCTTTTCTGCATAGACTCTTTGATCTCCAATTCCTGCAGGGAAAGGACCATTCAGCCAAAGAAGGCGTGGCTTGTCGGTGGCAACCACGAATTCGTACATCAAAGAGGACTTCCCCCCGTGTTTATGACTTGACATTGTTTTACTGAAAGGACGTGGCTCTTTGATTAAATAGTGAATACCATCAACTGTGCGGCCTAGAAGTAGTCCACCAGTATTGTTCCAATGCTTGTCGATCTTCTCAACACGCAATTTGGCGACTCTTTTGACAAAGAAACCACACCAATATCGTATCGTTTTTACGGCCATTCCCCCAAACGCTGTTTTTAATTCTGATTCGGTTGAGTATGACTTTAACCACTTATACATTACAAGCAAATAGACGGGGTTCGTCATTTTGTCTACACGATCTTGTCCAAGTAATGGACCTACAAGGTCGGCCCAAACAGACGAAACAGTACTAGGGGATGCACCATAGTTGTTCTTGAAAATGACGATCTGTGCGGTACGCTGGCTACGGCCATGGGTGAGATCACCAAGGGCTTCAAACCCAAGGCGAAGAAAAAAGTCCTCTGAGTAGGTGTCGCCATCGTCGTTTTCGACCGCCATGGTCTATTCGTTTTCGAGATGTGTGTGGCGCTGCTTGGTACCAAAATCACGTAAGACATATTTGTATTTTATACCCAAATGAATAGGATCTCTTTGACAATTTAGTGTACAAATTAATCTTGACTAATTTTTAATTAAATTGTGTCTATAAATAATTTCAGACTATTTCCGAAATAGCTGGAAGAGGGCTTCAGAAAGGTGTACTAAAAGGTGTTGACTAAGTTTGTCCAAGTGTTGACTAAGTTTGTCCCGTATGTATCATTTTGAAATATTTCCGAAATGGCTAGAAAACGGCTTCAGAAAGGTGTACTAAAAGGTGTTGACTAATGTTGACTAATGTTGACTAAGTGTTGACTAATGTTGACTAAGTGTTGACTAATGTTGACTAAGTTCCGATTTCATTTATCTAAATTTTTTTAGATTTCTGAAAAGAAGAAATTTATTTATATATTAATTCTTTTTTATATGTTCTGAATTCTTCATGACATTTCGTATATATAGGATATATATGAGGCGTAATGTCTTCGAGTCTTGCTTTCGCAAAATTCGCGCGATTTTTCGCGCAAAACTTTCTCGTGCGATCGTGATTGCCTAGTCTTCCAGCTGACAGAAAAAACGTCCTGTTGGCTAAGCAGTGTCCACGATATGCCTTGAAGACGGCTGGTAGCAGACTTTGTTGAAAATGGGTTGGTGGATACTTTTTGTTCTTTTTCTTTTTGGCAATCAGGCATTGAAAAAGAATGAGTCGCTGACTTTATGAACGTGAAGATTCAAATTCCAATTCATATCAACGTGAAGAGACTCGAGCAGTCAGTCACCATGCCGTAGAAACTTTCGATGTCATCATTCAACCCCACCACTATCATCCCGGGACGGAGGTTGTAATCGGCTTGTCGGACCGGTATACGATGATGGAAGGTGCAGTTCCGAGAAACTGCTGAACACAACTATTTCAATCCGTGGATTCCTACTTGGGGTATTTCATGGAATTCGCTACCAAGTGACCGAAAAGCTACACCTATCACCCAGGGTGCTGTACAGTGCATGATTACATTCTATAATTTCCCACGGTGAATATGACGTTCATGTTTATAGAGATCGTTGCTCTCAAGATACGGAGCCGGTCTAACATGATACACATACTTTCTTTACACACCAAACTGTGCAAAAAAGTCGGTAGAACCTCCTCCATTCTTATTGACGTGCACGACAACGTCTTCTGGATGGTGACTTTCACTGTTGTCTTCGATATGATGATGATCATCGATTGTTTCTGTATGCGAATGATCACTAAAGTGAGCGAAATCAATAAGGAGTGGCGGATCATTTTTATCACCACTTTTTTCGTCAACCCAATCCGTCTGCTGAGACGTCGCGAATTTCTTAAGTTCATATTTTTGCTTTAGGTATTCCATCCAGATCGATTCGGGCGCATCTGCACGTGGACGTTGGTTCGTTCCACCGTATACTGCGTTGGAACGAGCATTCCCGATTCGTCTCATTTGTAAGATTTCGTTGGGTCCCCATAAATAACTACCACTACATCCCTTGGGTTTGGATATGTGGGTCCCAAGTGCTCGATGACGCGATCCGCATTCCATACACACAAAAATTCCAAGGTTGACACTGCTCCATACGTTGCACCCCACCTTGTCACAATCAGCGCACCGTGAATTGGCACCTATCCTCAGGATTTCGCGCAACTCTCGTTTGTGTTGCTCTTCTCTGTCTTGTATATCCTGTAATCGATATCGATGGCCGAGTTTGGAAGTCCACATGGTGTAAATAGGTTTATTTGTTTCCTCAATTGAACAAGGCTACCCTTTATAATGTTTCAGTCGTAGCAGTTGTTTGTTGACAGCAGGTTCTCTTGTCGTCTTCAAACCATTAATGTGACGATGATGATTTTTATGCGGTCATGATCGTCAAAATAAATTTCATGTCACGCCTTGCTGTGTTGGTTGGGCAAAAATGAAGAACGCTGAAAAGTACCTTTTTCCGGATCTGTCTTGAAACGCATCACTTTCATAAACAAACCGTAGTGATCCGGATATCCGGAAAATTGTACGACCGATTGTTACATCCGAGCGTTTATGTAAGAGATCGAAACGTGCGCTTCTCATCTATTGTACTCCTCTATTATTTCCACTACCCATAATTCGTACTTCCGGATCAACATCGCCTTTTTCTCTTGCAAGCGAGCAATCGGGCCTCGGGCCTCGGGCCTCGGGCCTCGGGCCTCGGGCCTCGGGCCTCGGGCCTCGTTTACGGCAAAGCAAGTTTCGAGGCCAAAAAATGACATTTGCATCCAGTTTTTTCTCTTTCTTCGAGATGATGGACGAATGGTTTGGGCATATTTTTTTGTAAAGAAATTTAGCACCATGGTCCCTACGCAAACTCTGCTACACCATTGACATCGAATGTCATGAGCGTTATGGAGAACCCTCGCAGGATGCCGCAACGCCGCCGTTACCCACTACGCACTCACATGTACGATAGGTTGTTCTACACACTGACCACACTTGTCGTATAATAATAATCATAGATTACTTCAGAGATGCCCTCAAGGGATACAGATGTATGCTCCTGGCAACGTTGCAACAAAGCATGTATTTCATTGGCAAGTGGCGTGCTTGTGATTCATCGTTGGGTATCGTTTTCATCCCAGATACTCATTTCATTCAATACAGGACGGCTAGCAGCTGTTTACTTGCGGATCCACTTGTTGCCGTCTGGAAAGACAATACCGGGTTCATCGCCGCCATCCCACTTGGCTACAACCATTTCAGGGCCTCCCTTGGGCGTAAAGTCAATGGCAATTTCTTTATCCGTCACTTGCGCCAAGAGATCGAATTCGTTGTTACCTTTGCCATTCTTGGCGCATCCAGGATTGCCATCCGTTCCATGAATGGTTGCAATTCGACCAATATTTTCGATTTCTCGGACACAAAATGGATGATTCGGATCATCATAGGTACCGCTGAAGTCGAGAGCATTCGACATGAGTGGAGTAGCGACCAAACTTGCGCCGACCGTACCAGCAGCCAATGCCTTTCGCAATTGTTCCTTAGAGGGAACAATCCAAGCGTTGCAAGTGGAAACCAAAGTGGTAACAAGAGTAAGGAAGCTGAAAATCCTCGTCATGGTGATTGAATAACGGAGCACGTGATCAAGTGTAGGGTGTCCTTGAAACAAAGGTTAATATTTGATGCAAATCACGAGGAACAATTGGAAATGTGATCGTGTCGACGGAATGGAAAAGATACGATGCGACGATGAGGAGTCGTGCAGGTTGTCAGAATCGTCAATGACTGAGATGTCACGGTGAGTTGGCCGAATCACGCCACGTGCGCAATCGAATCGGAAAATGCTCAGTCGCAGTTAACTTCACCTTCTCCAACCTATTTTCAGTCGCAGTTAACTTCACCTTCTCCTACCTATTTCTCCTTTTTTCGTGTGCTCTAGTTGCCGTGAGTTCTGTCGATCAAAAATAAAAACACGAAACACAAATGTGGACATAGGTATTCATACATAATACAGACGGCTGTAATTTAACTAATTTGTAGCAAACATTTTATCTGTCGTTACGTGACGATTCCGATGATGCCACCGCCGACGCAAGGTTGTTGGACAAGTCGGTGTGACTCTTACTCTTTCGTCGTTGATGTTGAGGTCTCGATACACCGGTACCGGTACCGCACTTTCTAAGTATCAGATTTCCAGTACTACCATGTGATTTACGATAATAAAAACTGGCCATGCTCGTCTTGATGTATGGCCGGGTCACTGCTTGAGATTCGCGATCACCTTCAATGTAGGAGACACCCTTTGGTTTGGGGTCCGTACGTTCGCCAGTGGATTGTTTGGACATTTCGGCCGTTACCGCATTTTGTTGGAGTCCCAAACCATCCCATCTCGTATTCCCTTCGACATTTGGAACTGCAATAGTCTTAAATGGATCTTCCTTGTGCTCATCCTTAAAGGTAGAAGTGTTATCGGTGCGTAGCCCACCCAGGGTCGGTTGATCCAAAATGTTCAAACCTCCTAAATTGGTCAAAGATGGACTGGTGAAAAACGATGGCACGCGCCCAGTTATTTCCACGCCACCTGTCTTTTCCCAACTCTCAATAATCATCCTTTGACGCAAGCGCTGTACGCATCTATCGAGTGTCATTTCTTCGGCAATGTTGGACTTGATAGCGGGGATATATTTCCAGGTCTCTCGTTCCCCTGCCTTCATCCATTGTACAAACTCTTCCTCGGATGGATTGTAAATGATATGTAAAAGGGCACTGAAGAGGCTTCGGTGACCGGCCCAAGGACACAGACTGATATCAGACGGTCTGCCTTCGTATTCTTGGGTAAAAAACTGCACAGGTATCATGCGGTTTGTTTCAAAAAGTGGTGCAATCCGCCGTGCCCCCAAACAATGGACCAAATTGGCTAACCAACAACGAATTTGATCCTTCAAAAAGGTCATCAAGGCACTAAATACAACGCTAACACCACTGGACCAAACGCTGCGTTTCTGATTATAAGACGCGAACATGACGGCGTGCGGGTTCGCTTGACTGACGATGAAATGATTAATGTTGAACATTTCCGAAAGCTGCTGCATGGGTAAATCTTGTTCCATGGACCCATCTGAGAATGCTTGATCACTCCCGGCGCTTTCGTATCGTTCCCAGCCGTCGGCTTCCTTGACCACCAAACGATTGGCCTCAAAAACACCTGGCAAGGATGAGGACGCAACAGCTGCCGACCAGACCAAAACATGAGGCGCTGTCAGATAGTTTAAAAGGCGGGGAGGATCACTGTTATTTTGTGGTGTGACAACAATGTTAATGATCCGTCCCGTACGGTCAAAAGCTTCCTGGAAGGTAAAGTCCCCACAGTTAATGCGCATACAGTTACGGAAATGTTCTGTGTCGTTTAAAAACATATCTTGCGCACGTCGGTTCCCCATCAAGACATTGTACATGATGGCCGAGACACGACGGAGTGGGATTGGCACCAAGCCTTGAATGGTGCGCTTGAAATCTCGAAATGCACCGGCCGTGTTTGAGTATACTTTTCCAAAGGCTCCTAAACTGGTAGCGTGGGAAAGCCCTGTTTCCTTGTTGTCGGGATTATGACGAGACGTGGGATGTCGCTTATCTTGATATGGTCGAAAGAAATTCAATACCAACTTTCCTGAGTGTCCAGGTGCCTTGGTTCCTTTGACACGAAATAAGTCATTCATGCACTCTTCATCGGTCCTGGTACCCAACATGGCACACACGATAGAACCGGCAGATGCTCCTCCGATAACTCGTGGTAATAAACGATTCGAAATCAATGCCCGGACCACGCCCACGTGATAAAATCCTAGTGCTGCACCACCACTCAATAACAAGGCAGTGCGCCCATAGGCATGTCGCGTTTCATTGAAGAATGCTAATCGCGTGTCTGTTGGAATTGGCATTTCGTCCGTTTCGGAGACAGTGGCATCACACACAAAGTCAAGTGCCGCGCATACCACATTGTGATAGGTTTCTACCAAGACTTTGGACCCTGACAGGGCCTTGCTGAACAACCCCTCGTGCAACAAACCGAATTTGTTGCGCCCAATCGACCCACGAAGTACAAACATGAGTTCAAAAATATCTCTTCGCCTCATGAGGTGAATGTATTCATCGATGCGAGCGGTTATGCGTGTCTGTTCGTACAGGGGACAAGTAGGATCTGTCCTCCACATATCATTCCCTTGTACATGATCGATTTGTTCTGCTAAATCCATCCAATCGTCTTGTGTTTCTGTGAGTGTTTGTGCCTCAAGTAATTTTCGTATCCGTCGTTGTTTGGGACTCAGATTGTCTACCATGTGTGCGAAAATGTATTGTAATTGTCCCATAGTGACCATGCCCGTTTCCAAAGCCAGGAGTAACAATAGTTGGCGTGCCACGGTCTGTGGTGCAAATATGACTTCTGTAACTTCTTTCGCCAAGTCACGGAGAGTTGGTAAATGCTGAATGAGTAATTGTGCCGCACTGGATACCAAAAATAGAGAGAGACAGGAAGAGATAGAAAAAGTGAGAAAACAGATCGATCATTGTTGGATCACTTTCTTGCTACTTTACGTGCTTGATCTTCTTACCTATCCATGACTTGTCGTGCCACAATGAAAGTCGACGGATCCAACAGTTGATTGGTGTACTTTTCGAGTAACGACGACAAGGTCGAGGAGGCAGTGGTCGATGTCAATGTAGTAATCGTCATGATGTTCTATGCAGAATTAATGTTCGGAAAACGAAAAATGTCATGATGTGTATCCCGTCCCTCTTCTTGGTTCTCTGGTATGTTACCCTACTCACAGTCAACCAGACAAGAGCGTCGATGATGGACGCTTGACGCGAATCCTCTTTTTTGTGTTTTCTCTCTTCGTCGTGTAAATACGTGAAGACGAAAAAGAGAAAAGTTAAAAAGCGAAGCATCGGCATGTCGGGTGTACTTTGGACGAATACACAAAGGTGCCACCCGAACGACGCGTCATCAGCGGTCGCAGATGGGACACACACACAAAAAGATTGAATAAAAAATTAATGGGGACTTCACTGTAAGATAGAGCATTCCAGCCACAATGAAACAAGTGTAACTTCCTCCTTAGTGTCTATCCGCCCGTAATTTTGTACTCAAAAGAGTACACTTCTGCCTCAAATGAGAA
>Ga0051981_10001544_pt1 | contig 11308 bp, 7 predicted proteins | sample CryGey13umfilter_3_FD_59644 | JGI IMG/M metagenome (GOLD analysis project Ga0051981, IMG submission 59644) | Groundwater microbial communities from aquifer in Utah, USA - Crystal Geyser 4/10/14 3 um filter | ecosystem: Environmental > Aquatic > Deep subsurface > Groundwater | place: USA: Utah... | reverse complement strand
ATTCGTACTTGCTTCTGAAGTGCTTTCAGGGCTTCCCAATCGCATGCATTAGTGGCACTCTCGATCTTTCGCCGAAGAGTGGCCAAAGAAAGGGTCGTAAGCGATTTGAATCCTCCATCACTCACTTCCGCCTCGAAATTGCAACTTATTTCCTTGGCCCGGGACAAGACACTTTCGGGAATTCCAGCCAATCTAGCTACGTTAATACCAAAGGACTTCGGTGAAATACCATCGCCAAGAGTGTATAAGAAAGTGATACGTTGTGGTATGTCGGAATCCTCGTCACCATTTTCTACCAAGCATTCCATGTGGCCTAGACGAACCATAGGGTGGTCCTTCCACTCCTCCAACAAAGCGTGGTAGTGGGTCGCGAAGAGCGTCAAGCACCGGCTTCGCTCAACGAGGTGTTTGATAGTCGCTGAGGCAATGGCTTGACCGTCAAATGTGCTGGTTCCACGACCAAGTTCATCCATAATCACCAGGCTTCGCGATGTGGCACCTCGCAAGGCAGCGGCGGTCTCTGCCAACTCAACAAAGAATGTAGACTGTCCCATTAGGATACGGTCCGACGCTCCGAGACGCGTGAATATACGGTCGACTGGTGTTAGTTGACAGCTTTCAGCTGGAACAAAACTGCCAACTTGTGCGAGGATGGAAATCAAACATGTTTGACGCAGAATCGTTGATTTTCCTCCCATATTCGGGCCACTCAGGAGCAACACGCGAGAGGGCGTCGACTGAGTTCCCAAGGAGAGATCATTGGGGATAAATTCTGACTTCATTGAAGATTCAATACACGGATGTCGGCCTTGCGTGACAGAAACTAACGGGGTGTCGCTGTCGATGATAGTAGGACGGGTGTAACCCGGCTTGGAAGATGCTGTGGCCAGTGAACCCAGGGCGTCGAGCATTGCAGTTGTATGCGCAACAAGAGCCCAGAGATCCCGCGACGAGTCAAACTTGGCGAAAATGAGTTGTAAGCCACGAGCTCTCCTCTCGTCTTGCACATCATAGGCAGCTTCTAATTCGTTTACCAACTCTTGGACAACAGGCGAAAGATATTTATTCACTTGCTTAATCCCTTTTCCACGTTTTCCCACCATGTGGAAATCAGCAGGAACTCGCACGCTAGCTGGAAGTTCAATCAAATATTTATCTTTCGAGTTCCGCTCGGTGTTAATGTACTTCCAAGTCGCACGAGCTTGGCCGCCGAGCCCACTGCACATTTCCTTCTTGTACTGGTTCAGGTCACTTGTGATGCGGTCAATAGTATCCAAGGATTCGTCGAAAAGCGAATCGATACCGCGAGCAGGCTCAAATTCGCCCTTGGCAGCTTGGTCACAATCGAAGTTTTCGGAGAAAAAGTCCAGTTCGGTCGAAAGATCTGGAAAGCGTCCACCCTCGTCTTTTCTCTTAACAATTTTGGCCAAGAGTCCGCTGTGAATCTCGAGTCCGCTGAAGACGGTAGGGATGCGTGAAGCTTCTCGAAGACTGTTGAGGACGCGTGAAAAATCACCGACCTTTCGTTTCGTGTACGTGGCTTGTTCGTACAAGACGGCTCGATCATTGGGGTGTACGGATCCTTCCTCACCAGTACCTGCGGTTCCACTCATTGAATGAACACGACTTAGCAAGCGTTCAATGTCCCCACACTTTGCCAAGATAGCTCGAGCCTCACCCAAGGCGACAGCGGCTCCACCAGACACCAACTCTTCGACAGCTTCAGCTCGACGATCGATATCTGCTTTGCGAAAAAGAGGTCGGAGCAACCACGCTCGCAGAAGACGACTTCCGTGAGGGGTCTTTGTGTGATTGATCTTGGACCAAAGACTCCCGGCCACTTTGCCATCAGCTGTATTGTAAAGAATTTCCAAGTTATGAAGAGTCGTTCCGTCCAATGCCATGTGATTGACTTCGGTCGCATCCTTTCCAGGTAGTACCGCTGTCCAATCCATCGGTGAACTTTCAGTTCCTTTGCTATTGTCGTTTGCCGGAAAGTCAGTTTCTTGTTCGACGACACCGGAATAGGCCAGATCTTGGACGGCCGCAAGCTGTCCCACGCGTGTCGTGGAAGAATCTTCCATGGACACCACTGATGACGAAGGTGGCACATACGCCTTGACAATACCCATGGATAGGAGTTCAGAGTCGATCAGATTTCGTTGAAGATAAAAGAGAACCGCCCCAAAACTAGATAATGCCAAATTCGCTTCTCCTTGCACAACGGCTTGCAAGACTTGAGGCCAGCGAGCCACAGACCGATCCTGTTTGGAAGCTCTGGGATAGTATTGCCGGCGATGCAACTCGTCCAAGGTTTCGTCTACATCCCACGGACTCGCCTTTTGCTGCGAACGCTCCAGCTGTTTTCTCACATTTGGATCAAGGGCTGTGGATCGAGGTGCATTTTCTGTTGTGCGGATAATTTCGACTCGACAAGAGTATTGCGCAGTACGTTGGTACGTTTTTATGAGCGATTCCAGTGTAGACGAAGCTTTTTGTGCGCCTCCTTGGAGAAGGATCTGTTGAAAACGAAAATGGGTTGAGGCACGGCAGTCGATTTGGCGTAATATCTTTTGAAAGGGATTGATGAACTTACTTCACAGGGGTTGTACGACGTCAAGAGCGTCTGCATACGACTGCGCAGGACATCGTCGGCAAACTGCCCAAGAGTGACGGACCCACGTATGGCATCTACCAGAGTGATACCGTACTCACAAGTGGCCGATGGCGTGTCATTGTCGTCTTCACTGTTGGAATCTTTCATGGGAGTATCATATACCACTTCCCGAATGGCCAACAAAGGTCCCGTCTGTGTTTCCGTGGGCGACGATTCTTCTTGTTCCAGAGAACTTCGTTCGTCGAGATAACAGAAAGTTCGAGTTCCTAGTGACAGGACGCTGCACACCTCTCGGTTGACAACCTTGGGCGCCGTTCCGCTTCGGCGAAGTTTTTTGTGTTGCTGTTTGCGTTCGGATAATTGTGCGGGTGTTTCCGTTTGTTCGACCCGCGCCACCTTATAGCCTGCTCGTACCAATTTGTCTGCATTTTCACCATATGCCACTTCTGGAAAGCCAGCGTGACCCACGGCTCCTTTCATGTATTTCAAGCCTGATACCAGCCACGAAAAATAAACAGACGGGAAAAAAGTAAGAAGAACAAATCGTAGAAATTAGCATCGTCCAACTGTGTTAACCATTCGCAACTTACCACACACGCGCACACCGACATCGGCATCCATGTGGAACATTTCGTAGAACTTTCCTGTTTTGAATAAGAGCACTGTATCAAAATATTGTGACTTCAAATCCCACCATTGTAGGACTGCATCCGTCATGGGTTTTTGCATAATCTTTTTCCAATCCGCTTGAACGATACGAAGCGTCCGAGGGTCGTAATCGGCATGGGTTGGTGGTCGGCCAGCAGCGTCGACTGGATTGCGCAAAAAATTCAAATGGTTGTGCACATGTGCACCAGCAGCATTAAGGGCCTTATCGGTAAAGGGCAAGGGAGTTTCGGCTACGTGCGGATTGAAGGTGCCCGTGGGAGCAGAGGGCGAACAAGCAGATGGAGGGGTAACAAACGGGGCAGATCCATGGCGCGCCTTGGGGGTTGTAATTGATGAAGCCGACACTGAAGCCGTAGACGAGACTGTCGTTACCGAAACGGGGCGTCTCTTGCTTGCAGGTGTCGAAGACGATGTCGGGTGAGGCTTGACGACCAAAGCAGATTTCTTTTTCTTTTTTGGAGCTTCCACCTCTTCTTCGTCGTCTGGTACGATCCAATTCTCTTCGTCTTCTTCATCATCGTCGTCACCATTGTTTTCAGGCTCTTCAAAGGCCGATTCGTCGTCAGAAGCATCGTCAAATTCCATTTCTTCATCACTTTCCGATTCCGGTTCGAGGATACGACGACGTTTCGGAGCAGATCCCTTCGTAGGAACAGCGCGCCATTGTTCATCATTTAAACGAACCCATTCTTCTGTGCCATCGTCTTCATATTCCACGGAGGTACGCCCACCACGTTGTTCGCGAACAACAGCCTTGTACCACGTCTTGTCATCGGGCCAAAAGATTTCCAATTGACTTCCAATTTGTAATTCTGGATCAGGCTGCTTCTTCGGCTTCGATTTCTTTCTGTCGTTAATTTTATCAGTAGAAATCATCGCCGGTGAGGATGCTTTCGACTTGTTGGAATGCGGCGATGATGAGCCTGTAGTAGCATTCATCGTCGGCTTCTTCTCCGCCTCCTCGAAATCAGTATTCGTTGGCGCTTCGGGTTTCTTGGCAAAGAACGAGAACAATGTTCCCTGTTTCATCGGTCCCTTCTTTGAAGACGGTGCCATGGTTGCGTCTGTTTTATATATGATGCTCTGTCGGATGATAGGATTTGTGTTGTATGAAGGATGTATCTCATGTCAACTAACAACTAACTGTAAACGAAGGTGTCTTCATGGCCTTGGCATTTCCGGTGTATACAAAATTTCGCGGGAAGTTTGAACAGCGCGCGCCTGTCATCTGTCGCGCCAAAACAAATGGTTAGTCCATCGGTGATATGAGCCTCTATGTTTGCAACTGCAATAGCTTGCTTTTACCATCTGCCAATCTATGTGCTTCCTAACGAAGGTACAGCAATCTAGATTAATCAAAATCGACAGCATAGTATGCAGCACGGATGGTAGTCTTCAAAGCGCTTCATCAAAAAAATCATCACTTTTCTTCCTGGCCTATTCACCTTGTGGATGAAAAAGTTTCACATCGTGGTCAATCATTTATCAATCGGCAACTATCATTTCGCGAACTTCACACAATTCCAGGCTTACCGTTAACCTGGAGTTCACGACAATAGATTATCTATGTTTTCATGAACTCCAGTCATTTCTGGATTTCTCACCGACTATTACAAAATTACCACCTAGATAAACGCCTATGACGTCATAAACAGTTCTCACTGGAATGAATTGAATCCCGAGTTTCTCCGTCTACACCACAAAACCAAAAAATAATGATGTTGTAACGGTGGATTGATTGTGGTGGTGGGTGCACTGGCATCATCACGTCTGGTTGAGAATGCAACTGGTATTCAGTATATCATCAATCCTATCATTATGGACGACGAACGCTTTGATGGTTTATACTTGCAAGTGGCGCAAACCACGCGTGGTATTGAGCCTCTTTTAGATACGGTCTTTTCGTTCTTGCGTCGCAAGACGGACTTCTTTGCTGGACCCCCAGGGGCCGAAAATGGGACCCAAGCCGCCATTAAAAAGGTACAAGAGGTTGTCCGTAAACATGCTGATTTGTACCAAAAATCCCTTCAAAAAAGTAGCGATTCAACAACTCCTAAAAAGAAAAAGGTTACAGCGACAATGACGAGTCCAACGGCGAAGGAAAAAGAAGCTATCGTCGAAATGGATCCACAGGGGGGATTCGATATTTCCAATACCAAACCAGAGGTAACGAAAGAAACAGAAGCTACAATGGAAACGAAGACCCCTGCTGAAGGAACGCAACCCTCCGTTCCAGATGGATCCAAGAATACCGACGAAAAGGACGACAACATGGACGAGGAAGAAAGTCCCCCAGTTGGGAACGGAGGTACTGTCGATGGGAAATACGTTTGGACGCAAACACTCTCCGAAGTCAATATCACAATCCCTTTACCTGACAATACACGAGGTCGCGACCTCAATGTTAGTATGACAAAAACACATTTGAAAGTGGGTTTGCGGTCAAAGGCGGGGGAGTGGATTATCAATGCTCCGTTGGTTAAGCCAATTATTTGTGATGACTCCTTTTGGACCGTCGAAGACGGAAATCGACTAGTGATGAATTTACAAAAGCTTCATCAACAAGAATGGTGGGAAGGTGTTTGTAAGGGGGATCCCACTATTGATGTTCGAAAGGTTCAACCGGAAAATTCGTCGCTCAGTGATTTGGACGGAGAGACACGCAAAACAGTAGAAAAAATGATGGTAGATCAACGACGAAAGGCCATGGGATTACCATCGACGGATGAACAGCAAAAATTGGACATGCTGGAAAAATTCAAACAACGTATGTGTTAGATTCGATTGGATCGAGTATACGCGTTTTATTTCATGCGTCCTTGCAAATAGCTCACTTTCGTTTTCTTTGCAGAGCACCCAGAGATGGATTTCTCGAATGCAAAAATAAGTTGAGATTTCCCATCTAACAAAAGAGGAAAAAAACTGCTTCAACAACATTAGCGAGGGTCATAGTTCTATAATTAAGTTACTGTATTTGAACTAATTACTCGTATCCGGCTTCAGTAAAGGAAAGGCAATCACGTCACGAATTGATGGCGAGTTGGTCAACAACATGACTACGCGATCGATACCAATGCCCAATCCACCCGTAGGAGGCATACCTTGTTCCAGAGCTGTCAAAAAATCTTCATCGACGTCGCAAGCTTCTTCATCCCCAGCGGCCTTCTTTTCGGCCTGTGCTTCAAAGCGAATACGTTGGTCGATGGGGTCTGTCAATTCACTAAATGAGTTGGCGTGCTCCCGACCCACGGCAAAGAGCTCAAAGCGTTCCACCAAACCGGGTTTACTTCTATGTGGCTTGGCCAAGGGACTCACTTCTACGGGATAATCAATTACAAAAGTTGGTTGGATCAACTTGGGCTCACACAACTCTTCGAAACAAAGATTTAAGACTTCACCGACCGACTTGACACGGCCGACGTCGGGGACTCCAGCCGCTGCGGCTGCAGCCTTGGCCTTGACAAGAGACTCTGAATCTTCCACGTCCAGAGAAGCGAAATCAAAGTCGGGGATTTCTTCCTTGACGACATCGTGCATAGTGACACGCCGCCAGGGTCGTTCCAGGCTCACCATCTCTTCTCCATATGGAATTACGAGTCCCCCACAGACTTCATTGGCAATAGAGCATATCAAATTTTCCGTCAAGTCCATCATATCATTGTAATCTGCATATGCCTGATACAATTCAACCGACGTGAACTCGGGGTTGTGGCGTGTCGAAACACCCTCATTTCGAAAGATGCGACCCACTTCGTAGACACGATCAAATCCTCCCACAATCAGACGCTTAAGATGCAATTCTGTTGCAATACGGAGGGTCAATTCCATATCCATCGTGTTGTGGTAAGTTTGAAAGGGTTTGGCTTCGGCCCCCCCGCTCTGTGTGTGCAATACTGGCGTTTCGATCTCCAAAAAACCTTTCTCGTCGAGCAGGCGTCGGAGCTTGGAGGTGATCATGGCACGCTTGCGAAACGTATCACGAACATTAGGGTTGACAATTAGGTCAACATGACGCTGACGATAGCGTTTTGTGATATCCTGGAGACCGTGGTACTTGTCCGGGAGCGGCAAAAGCGACTTTGTCAACATTTTCCATTCCTTAACGTAGACGGTCAATTCACCTTTGTCTGTGCGTCTCATGGTTCCCTGTACGCCAATGATATCTCCTCCATCTGTCCAGTCCTTGACTTCTTTGAATGCATCTCCCAATCGACTTTTTTCAAACTGCAGTTGGATGGTTCCAGTTTCGTCCTGGAGTGTGAAGAAAGCGAGTTTCTTTCCAAACAAACGGCGTGTCATGATGCGACCAGCCACCGAAACATTGGCCTCTTCGTCTTCCTCACCTCCTTCTAATTTCCCATCATACAGCTTAATGAGTTCAGAAGCTGTATGTGTGATCGAGAAGGTATATTCAAAAGGTTCGACGCCAGCCTCTCGCATTGCATCTATTTTGGCTAAACGCGTCGAGCGCAGTTCAGATTCCGATAGATCTTCATCCTTCATGGCTGGTTGTTTCTTTTGTTGTGGTTGGGTCTTTTTCTGTATTTCCTTGTCCTTTTTTGGTTCCTCTCCATCTTCAGGTGGGAGCTGAGCTTTGAGTGCCAAAAGCTCCTCAATATGGGGTGCAAGATCCGCTTTCTCAATACCACCCGCCTTGAGGTCTCGAATCTCGTCACCCTTCATTTTTATCTTGTCCTTGAGTTCATCAAGATTTGACATGGTACTAAAGAGAACCGCATGGCGGAAGATTTGATTTTGTTGCCTAGGACAGGCGAAGGCCGAGTGCTGTCGGAAAAGTCGGCCGGTCTGTCGGGAGAAACTGCAGGTAGACCGAATCAAAGCACACCACATCAGAAAACCCAGGACGAGGTTCTTCGACTCGAAGTTTGTAAGACCTTGAAGAATCCTAAACATTGAATTGGAATGGGGCTCTGTGATACCAGGATCTCCTCCTTGTAATTTTGAAGAACGGAGAAAAGAGACGCGATGAAAGAAGCTTGTATGCTGATGGCAACACGAGGAACTTTCGGTGGTGTCTCGATCGATTCTTTTTGTGGCTCTCGCTTCTTCCTGCGTCACTATTGAATCCCGAACAGAGAGTCCTGTCACCCATATTTCCATTCGAGAGGACGAACACCATCAGTAGCGGCCAAGTTGCCTCCATGAGAAGTAGTACATCGTTGTGTATCAAATCAACTATTTGGAATGATACAGGAAAGGATAGTTCTGGTCTTTGCTTGATTTTGTACGCGGTCACCTAACTGTAAACCTCGTGCTCTCCCAATCTGAATGATGTACCTAACAGCGAAAATACATCGACATGCAATCGATGCCACGTTCATGTTGCACGTCCAAAATGTTACTGTTAGAAAAGAAAAAAAGGATAGACTCCATTGGCATGTGTTGCTCTACGATACGCCTAAATACACACACCGCCATCTTCCCTATATCACGCCATATCTGGTAATAAAAGCCTGGATAACGATCAAGGGAAAGTCTCGGGTCTCGGTGATGTAGCACACGTCAGTCCCGGACTGTCGTGAACATTCCTGTCCCGCCACGGTCCTTCCTGCGTTACCCATCAAAACGACACGCAGCAGTCGACTCACTCTCATCATCTTTCTCGTCTCGTGCTCTCCTACTCTCTTACACGATAACATTCCTTACTTGCGTTCATTACGAAGTCCATTCTCGCGATAGAGACCACATTCATTAAAACAGCAAAACGATGAGTGAAGGTGCAGATACTGGGAGCGAAGACTTCTCCGGCTTGTCCGGTTTTTTCTTCTATGTGTTCATTGTGCATCCGGCTACGGCGTGGATTCTGCGACCGGGACGATTTGAACGAAAAAGATCAATTATTTATGCCATTGCATTCCTCGCAGGCCTGGCGGCCATCAAAACAGGTACGTACGGAGTGACACGGCTATTTTGCAGGGTGGATCGACGTGATTTTCTTTTACTGCATCGCGTGGTCTCGCCATGGTCGCTCCCTAGACGTCTCGACAAGCTCCACGTGTGACGCACAATGGTCTGTCCGTCTATGCGTTTCTAACGATGTCGAACTTCGCTCCAGGTCTTGAATTGCAGGCCCGTGGACCGAATTACTACTCTATCTTGGGCGTGAATCGATCATCGAACCCGTTGGAAATCAAACGTGCGTACAAGAAGCTTAGTCTCCAGCTTCATCCCGACAAAAACCCGAGTCCGACGGCCTCGGACGATTTTGATGCCGTCAAACAGGCGTATGATGTCTTGATGGATATGGAATTCCGAGAAGTCTACAACAAATTCGGAAAAGAGGGTATCAAGAATAATAAGCGTTACGATGAGACACAGTTCTTACTTGAGACGGCCATTTTCTACGTCTCCTATGGTATGATGGCATTTATGCTCACGCTCGGCAAGAAGAGCGGTGAAGCACGTAATTGGATCTTTACGGGCCTGTTGGTTATGCTGGTGGTTGAAGTCGTGATCATGACATCACAAACAAATCCGTTCCCGGCTTGGTTCTTTCCTCAATTGACAGAGCATGATTTTGTGTGGCTGATGAAGAATTTGTTTCCAGCCTTTATGAATGGTTGTCGGTCATTAGGTGCCTTTCTTTATGTGGATTTGGAAGCGCAAACAAGACACTTGCTTTTGGCATTACAAGAACAGAACAAGGATATTTTACTGGTACTTCGCGATGTACAAATCGGTGTGCAAACGATACAGACGCACGGAGTTTCGGGGGGTGGCGGTGGCGCCCCTCGCGTAGCAGGCGCCCCGACGGGTGGTCCCATGCCCCGAGCAACACCCACGGGAAAATTGAAAGAATTGCAAGACCGGCTGCAGTCGTCCAATACCAACATAGCCCAGGCAGTCTCTCAATTGCAGAATGATGGAAACCCAGGCAAGTCCAATATGGGCTTCTACCTGATGATTCTGGGATACATTGTCGTCTCGTATATGTTCAACTCATAAAGAGAATCTTCAATGCTATAATCATTTTCTTTACCATCACGATTTCTTTGAAATGATATTGACTACGGAGTATGTAACATGGCGATGATCGAAACAGGTTTGCCTCTACAATAATCGAAAATATTGAATGGTGTGTGATAATGGTAATTTATCTAGCATCATACGGAGTAAAAATCAATAGAAATCATTTTAGATGTTCTTAATAGATATCGTAGATATATGTTTAGAGATCTTACATGCCAAGTTTCTTCGCTTCATCTTGGATGAAAAGCATCATACTCTTCTGTGCCTGTTGACGTTTCGTTCGGGAAGCATCCGATGCCGACTTGAGTGCCGTAACAAGTTCCTTGGATAAAGCTTCCTTTCCGGCCGCCTTACCTCCGTCTGTGATGGTAATTTCCATAAACTTGGGTGGGTTGTTGGCGCATCGGTTGATGCTAACCTTATCGTTTCCTACCTCGACGCGGGCATTGTCCAATTCTTCAGCCAATTTGACACGAGCTCTCATGCCAAGTTTGTATTCATCAACTGACATATTCATGGACTTGGCGGCCGCTTCAATCTGGGCCTGGGCCTCGGGATCGTCCTCCATGGCGGCACCAGCACCAGCTCCTCCAAACATGCCAAGTTGTGTCGCTACGGGACGGGCCATTGGAGTGGCCGTAAACGCAGCACTCGAAGACACCAATAGGGCTGTTGCAGTAAAAAAAGTTTGGATCTTCATCGTGAAGTCTGTAAAGAAGTATTCTGGAGTTTGATCGGCTATTGCAAACAAGAAAGAGGGAGGGAGAGACAAAAAAAAAACCGGGCAATCACGAAAACAACAGTTTACGGGCCTTGAAGTCGATGATATGGCATCCTCCACGCGGAATGATTTTTTTTTTTTTTAACGAACACAAGTGCGACCGCTGAGAAAATTTACTTTACAGTCAACCTTACAGGGATATTTTATTAGAGCCCGGAATTGACTGTTACGTTGTGAGCCCGTTGTGACACGTTTCTTCTGCGCATGATTGCTACCTTACCCGAACGCCTTGTTCTCACTTTTTATCATAA